>Ga0123333_10003639_pt1 | contig 14891 bp, 10 predicted proteins | sample BioC12SIPDNA_3_FD_89957 | JGI IMG/M metagenome (GOLD analysis project Ga0123333, IMG submission 89957) | Anaerobic biogas reactor microbial communites from Washington, USA - Biogas_R2_B C12 SIP DNA | ecosystem: Engineered > Bioreactor > Anaerobic > Unclassified | place: Washington, USA... | reverse complement strand
TGTCCGAGGTGGAAGCGCTGTGCGACCGCGCGATCATCTTGATCAACGGGCAGGTGCGTGCCGACGCGCGGCTGTCGGAGCTGGCGGCAACCTCAGATGCGATCCTGGTGTTGGATCGCCAGACTTCCGGCGTGCAAGAGGCGTTGGGACGGCTGGACCACGTCCGAGATGTCTCGGCCTTTGTCACCTCTGATGGTTACCCGGCCTTCAGGACCTTGGGTTCATCGTCAGGCAACGAGCACCTCACGTCGGCCATCTATGCGGTGGCGCGTGAGCAAGCGTGGCCCGTGCGCGAGCTGCGCCGCGACGTGCGTACGCTTGAGGCCGTCTTCAACGAGTTAGCTACGGCGGAATCTGAAGCTGTGTCTGTGGCTGAGGAGCCGGAGCTTGTGGCGGAGGTGGTGGGATGAGCGGCTGGATCAAGCAGACGCTAACGGTGACCCGCAAGGAGCTGCGGGGATACTTCGGGTCGCCTATGGCCCTGATCTTCATCGGTACCTTCTTGGCTGTGACCCTGTTCGCTTTCTTCTGGGTGGATACGTTTTTCGCGCGTGGTATTGCAGACGTACGACCGCTCTTCCGTTGGATGCCGGTGCTGTTGATCTTCCTCGTTGCAGCACTGACGATGCGCCAATGGAGCGAGGAGCAGCGCACGGGGACTCTTGAGATACTGCTGACGCTGCCAATGTCCACAAGCCAACTGGTGTTGGGCAAGTTCCTGGCGGTGGTGACCCTGGTGGCGGCGTCGCTGGGGCTCACGTTGTTTCTCCCGGTGACGGTCGCTCTCCTTGGCAATCTGGACTGGGGTCCTGTCGTAGGCGGTTATCTTGCGGCGATACTGCTCGCGGCAACCTATGCCGCGATTGGGCTCTTCGTCTCTTCCCGTACCGACAACCAGATCGTCGCCTTGATCTCCACAGTCGTGGTGTGCGGAGTGCTCTATCTCGCCGGCACAGCCGGCGTGACCGACTTCTTTGGCAACGAGATCGGCGAGATCCTGCGAGCGATCGGCGCCGGTAGTCGCTTTGAGTCAATCCAGCGAGGCGTCATCGATCTGCGCGACTTGGCTTACTACGTGACAATGGCGGGGGTCTTCTTGGCCCTCAACATCTTGTCGCTAAAGGCCAAGGGTTGGAGCGAGGGAGAACGCACGTTTCCTCAGCGCCGTGGCGTCACGATCACGTCCGTGCTGCTCATCGCCAACTTGCTGGTGGTCAACGTGTGGGCCTATCCGCTGCGCACCTTGCGGATCGACCTGACTCAGTACCGTGAGTACACGCTCTCGCCAACGACGCGGGAGATCCTCCGTACGCTGCCCGAGCCATTGCTGATCCGCGGCTACTTCAGCGAGAAGACGCATCCGCTGCTCTCACCGTTGGTGCCTCGGGTCCGTGATATGCTGCAGGAGTACGAGGTGGCCGCAGGCGGGATGGTGCAGTTGGAGATCATTGACCCGGCCGAAGAGCCCGAGAAAGAGGCCGAGGCCAATCAGGTGTACGGTATAAGCCCGACGCCTTTCCAGGTCGCCGGACGATACGAGTCCTCGGTGATCAACTCCTACTTCGATATCCTGATCCAATATGGCGATCAGAGTGCCACGCTGGGCTTCAATGACTTGATCGAGGTATCTGCGCAGCGCAGCGGGAATCTTGATGTGCGTCTCAAGAACCTGGAGTACGATCTGACCAGCACCATCAAGAAGGTCGTGTCCGGGTTCCAAAACGTCGACGCGGTCCTCGCGTCGCTGGCGCAACCTGCGACCGTTGACGTCTATATCACGCCCGATAGCTTGCCCGAGTGGTTGGCTGATGTGCCGGCGACGATCGAAACGGTGCTGGGTGACATTGCCGCGCAATCGGGCGGGAAGTTCACCTATGAGTTCATCGATCCCGACGCTTCTGACAGCCCCATCAGCCGGCAGGAGCTCTACGATCGCTATGGGCTCCGCCCACTGGCAACGTCGTTGTTCGGCGACCAGAGTTACTACCTCTACATGGTGATGGAAGCGGGTGACCAGGCTCATATCATCTACCCGCAGGGGGAGCTGAGTGAAGCCGATGTGCGATCGTCTGTGGAGGCGGCGCTCAAGCGCTCGTCCTCTGGCTTCCTCACGGTGGTGGGGCTCTGGACGCCGCCGGCTACGCCCACTCAGGACATGTTCGGTCAGGTGCAGCAACCGCTCTCATCCTGGGAGCAGGTGAACCAGGCGCTGCAACAGGAATACGAGGTTCGCCCGGTCGATCTCAGCACCGGTGTCGTGCCCGTCGAGATCAACGTGTTGCTGCTGATTGGCCCGGAGGCGTTGGACGAGACGGCTCTCTACGCGATCGACCAGTATCTGATGCGCGGCGGTGCGGTGATTGTCGCCGCCGGCAATATGGGTATCCAGTATGATGCGATGACGGGCGGATTGGCGGCCAGGATGATAGAGGGTGGGCTGCAGCCGCTGTTGGAGCACTATGGATTCACAGTCGAGCCGTCGCTTGTCCTGGACACACAGAACGAGCCCTTTCCGATACCGGTGACACGACAGGTTGGCGAGTACCAGGTGCAGGAGATCCAGGCGCTGGACTATCCGCCGTTCGTCGACGTGCGCGCCGATGGCATGGCGCCGAACAGCCCCATCGTCTCCGGTCTGCCGGCGGTCACGCTAAACTGGGTTTCGCCCGTTACAGTCGATCCGGGAAAGAACGCCGACAGAGAGGTCGAGGTCCTGATGCAGTCGACTGCGGCCTCGTGGTCTCAGGAGGACTTCAACATCCAGCCCAACTATGACCTCTATCCTGAGAGCGGTTTCGCCAAGCTGGCTGAGTCACGGCCCTACACACTGGCTGTGTCGGCCCGGGGTGTTTTCGAGTCGTACTTCAAGGGAAAGCCGTCACCGCTGGAGACGACCGAAGCCGATGCGACGACAGAGACGGACGACAGCGGAGCGACGCCCACGCCACAGGCGCCCTTGACCGTTGGCACGATCGAGGTATCGCCTGAGAGCGCCCGCCTCGTCATCATCGGCAGCGTTGAGTTCGTCGATGACATCATCCTGCAGCTCTCGTCCACTCTGGCTGGCGATCGCTATCTGAACAATCTGAAGCTCTTGCAGAATGCGGTCGCCTGGGCCGTGGAGGACACGGATATGCTCAGCATCCGCTCGCGAGGCACCGAGACGCGCGTTCTCATCCCGATGGAGGAGCACGAGCAGTCCTTCTGGGAGGTCGGTAACTACGTGGCGGCGTTTCTGTCAATGCTGGTGATTGCGGCGGTAACGAATGTGCGCCGGCGCAATGAACTCCCTATGGAGTTGCTTCCGCCTGAGGCCGTCGGATATGCCCCCTCACGGCGACGGGGGCTTGCGTCACACAGTGACGCCGGAGATAGTGCCTCAAGCGAAGGTTCTCAGGAGGTGCAAGCATGAAGCGCCATCAACAGATACTCCTGGGTGCCCTGGTGATCCAGGTTGTTCTAGCCGTGGTCGTCTTCTGGCCGCGAACTGCGGTGTCTGGTGTCGGTGAGCCCGCTATCCCCGGCCTTTCTGCCGCTGATGTTGTGGCACTTGCTGTGGTCGATAACGAGGGAGCCCAGGTCGCGCTCCGGAAGATCGATGGCGCCTGGGTCCTGCCCGACGCCGGCAACTATCCGGCGAAGGAGGCCACGATCACGCCGCTCCTGGACAAACTGGTAGAGCTCGATACGGCGACGCTGGTCGCCCAGACGGAGGCCAGCCATCGTGCCCTACAAGTGTCTGAAGACACCTTCCAGAGGCGTCTGGATGTCGAGATGCAGGACGGCACACGCCACACGATCTATCTGGGTTCAGCGCCGCGTTACACCGCGACGCATTTCCGCGTCGAGGGTCAGGCCGAGACTTACCTGACGACCGATGTGGCGACCTGGGAGTTCAACGCCCTTCCCAGTGCCTGGATCGAGACGGCCTACGGCACGCTTGACCAGACAACTGTCACCGCCGTGACCTTGGAGAACGCCAACGGCGTCTTCGAACTGGTGAAGGACGGTGACAACTGGACGCTCGCCGATCTCCAGGCAGACGAGGAGGTTGCAGTTACGGCGACCTCAGCGATCGTGCGCAATGCATGCAGCTTGAGCGTTCAGACCCCTCTGGGCACTGACCTTCAGCCAGACTATGGGCTGGATGAGCCTGCGGCGGTGGTGACGCTGGAGACTTCGGACGGCGCGACCCACGTGCTGCACGTGGGTGCCAAGGGCCCCGATGAAGTCAGCTACACCGTGAAACACTCCGATTCGCCCTATTACGTGCGCGTCGCGGAGTACAGCGTCCGGGCTATGGTCGAGAATGCCCGTGCCGACTTCCTGCAGGCGCCGGTCGAGGCCACCCCGACCACGCCCTAGGTTGGCCTATCTGGGCACACAGCGCCCTCGACAGGATTGCCGGGGGCGCTGTGCTTGTGTGCAAGTGGCGCTGTTAGGCAGAAACTCGGACTACATCCACTCCGGGCGCGCTTGCTTGGCTTGCGGCTCCTTACGGCCGTAGGTGACCGCCAGTTCTAGCAGTCGGGACTCCAGATCCGGCTGTCGTAGCTCTTCTGTAAGGCGCCAGGTCCAGTTGCCGCCGAGCTTGCCCGGCGTGTTCATGCGTGCTTCGGACGTGAGTCCAAGCAGGTCCTGCATGGGCACGACGACGAGATTGGCGACGGTGCGATATGCCATACGGATCAAGGCCCAATTGATTGGTTCCTGGACCGGGCCCAGGTACCGCTGGATGGCCTCTAGCTCCTCTGCCTCGCGGGTTTCATACCACCCCAAGGTTGTATCATTGTCGTGGGTGCCGGTGTAGATCACCGAGTCCCGCTCGACATTGTGTGGTAGATACGGGTTGCTGGCGTCGGTCGTGAACGCAAACTGCAGCACGTTCATTCCGGGCAGTCTGAAACGCTTGCGCAATTCGATGACATCCTCGGTGATATGCCCAAGATCTTCCGCGATGATCGGCAGTTCCCCAAGTGCCTCCTCAATGGCACTGAAGAAGCCGGCCCCTGGCCCCGCTTCCCATTCACCGTTGACCGCGGTCGGCTGGCCCGCCGGGATTGACCAGTAGGCAGCGAAGCCACGAAAGTGATCCAGCCGCACGATGTCGACCGTTTTGAGGATCTGCTCGAAGCGTCGGGTCCACCATGCGTAGCCGGTACGCTCCAGCGCATCCCAGCGGTACAGCGGATTGCCCCAGAGTTGCCCCGTGGGACTGAAGTAGTCAGGGGGGACGCCAGCGACCCTGACCGGCAAGAAACTCTCGTCAAGGTGGAAGAGATCCGGGTGGGCCCAAACGTCCACACTGTCGTAGGCAACGAAGATAGGGATATCGCCGATGATCCGGATTCCCCGATCGTTGGCATAGCTCTTAAGAGCACCCCATTGGCGGAAGAACTGGAACTGGCAGTAGCGTTGGGCGAAAAGGGTCTCGTCAAGTCGCGAACGCCACGCCTGTAGCACATCCTCCTGGCGGGTGACCAGGCCGCGCTCCCACGTGTTCCAGACCGCGCCGCCGTGAGCGTCCTTGAGTGCCATAAAGAGCGCGAAATCGTCCAACCAGTCCCGATTCTCCTCACAAAATCGCTGGAAATCCGCCCAACGCTCGGTAGGCTGCCGAGAGCGGAACGTGCGCGCGGCACGCTGGAGGATGGCGGTCTTGAAAGAGATCACCGGGCCGAATTCAACGTGGTTTCGGGGAAAGTCGGCCGCTTCCGCCAGGTCGCTCGGGTCGATGTCACCTTCTTCTGTAAGTTGCGCCAGGTCGATCAGCAGTGGATTGCCCGCGATCGCAGAGAAGCAGGCATAGGGCGAATCGCCGTATCCGGTAGGACCCAGGGGCAAGATCTGCCAGAGGGACTGACCGCTTGCAGCGAGGAAATCCACGAACAGATAGGCGGCATCGCCAAGCTCACCGATGCCGAAACCGCCAGGCAGTGACGTGGGGTGTAGCAAAACGCCGGCAGACCGTGGAAAGCGCATCCTCTCAACCCCCCTTTCGAAGGTTAGCAGTCGACCATCACGATCCTGTTGAGCCCGGGCTTGCCCGCCGCCACTGGTGCCACCAGGCACCAGTCTACCCCTGCTCACTTTTCTCACTATACCTTTGATGGAATCGAAGTACAAGGCGTTGTCTCCACCCAATTCCGAGGCCGCCAAGGCTCTTTGTCTGGTCGCCTCGAACACGCTAGAATATGATCGCTTGGACGACCTGCCTCACGATCGATCAGACGCGAGGGAGAGACGGTTGTGTTCCTGGCTCGGTGTCCGTTGGCGATCCAGGCGCTTTTCGAGACAATGTTCACCTGGTTCCTGACCTTACTCGTCGCGGCCTCGGTCTTCTTGACCAAGGAGATTGGCTGAAGGGAGATAGATGGCCCAGAAGATCCTCGTAGTCGATGATGAAGTCCAGATCGTGCGTGTCGTCCGTGGATATCTTGAGAAGGCGGGGTATCGCGTCTTGACCGCCGGAAATGGACGGGATGCGCTCTTCCTGGCGCGCGATGAGAGACCCGATCTGGTGGTGCTCGACCTACAGATGCCCGAGGTGGACGGTTTGGAGTTCACGCGCCGAATTCGAGCCGAGCAGCCCGACCTTGCCATCATCATGTTGACAGCCCGTGTCGAGGAGATGGACCGTATTCTGGGATTGGAGCTGGGGGCGGATGACTATGTGACGAAGCCGTTTAGCCCGCGAGAGCTCGTGGCACGCGTGCGTGCTGTGCTGCGCCGCAGTCAGGCTACGCCGCCACAGGCTGCGGTCCTCGAGGCACGCGGGCTCGTGCTTGACAAGGGGCGGCGTGAGGTGCGCAAGCATGATGCGGGTGTCGAGCTCACCCCAACCGAGTTTGAGCTTCTGTCGGTTCTGATGAGTGCGCCCGGGCGTGCGTTCTCTCGTGCCGAGCTTCTAGAAGCGGTTCAGGGAATGGCATTCGAGGCGTATGAACGCACGGTGGACGTGCACGTGAAGAATCTGCGTCAGAAGATCGAGGAGGACCCGTCAACCCCTCGATACATCGGGACGGTGCGCGGCGTCGGGTACCGCTTCATCGACGGCTAATCCGGGTGTGTCTATGAATCTCTTTCAGAAGGGCCTACTGGCATTCACTATAGTGATTCTTGTGGCTGTAGCAACGGTTGCGATAGTGACCGGCTACAGAGCGGAGACGGCGTTTCGACACTATGCCGCGCTCTACAGCGGTCGAACCCAGATGTTAGCCCAGGAACTGATCGGCTACTACGAGCAGCAGCGAAGCTGGTCGGGTCTGCAGGACGTGCTGCCTGAACTGGCCGTCCCTGGAAGGGGACGAGGACGCCAGGGCGGCCCCGCCCCAGCAGCCGGCCCTGACGCCGGGTTCAGTTACCGCGTCGCTGACGCGCAGCAGCGCATCGTGGCTGCGACTTCGGGCGAGCTGGGGGGCATGCTCTCCTCTGGGGAGGCGGCCGCTGCCCTGAGGCTAACTGTGGGAGACGAGACGATAGGGTTTCTGGTGCCCGGCGTAGCATCGCCGATGTCGATGTCTTTGGATGAGCCGGCTGATGCCTTTCTGGCGCGCTTGCGGTGGGCACTGTTGTTGGGCGGTGGGGTGGCTTTCCTCGCCGCGTTGCTGATGGCGGGTCTGATGACACGTAGCATTGTGGCACCCGTGCGCGCGCTCACGCGCACGGCAGAGACCCTGTCTCGTGGGCAGTTCGACGTGCGAGCTGACGTCAGAGGGAGCGACGAGATCGCGCGTCTGGGTATGGCTTTCAACCAGATGGCGAGTAACCTTCAGCAGGCCGAAGAGGCCCGGCGTGCCCAAACCGCCGATATCGCGCACGAGTTGCGCAATCCTCTGGCCGTTTTGCAGAGCTCTCTGGAGGCGCTGGCGGACGGGATCTACGAGCCGACCCCGGAGAATATCGAGCCGGCGCTGGGTCAAGTGCGAACGCTCAATGGCCTGGTCGAGGACCTGCGGACACTGGCTCTGGCCGATGCAGGGCAGTTGCGTCTGGACCGCCAGCCCATGGATGTAGGGCAGTTGGCCTTGCGAGTCGGCGAGAGTTTTCGCGAGCGCTTCAACGCGAACCGTGTCGGTCTGGAGATCTCTGTAGCCGAGTACCTCCCCCAGATTCCCGGAGACTATGCCCGCCTTACCCAAGTGCTCAACAACATTCTGAACAATGCCGTGCGTTTTGTGCCGGCAGGCTGCGGCGTAGCGTTGACGGTGGTTCATCAGGATGGGGGCGTGACCGTGCGTGTGGCTGACAACGGGTCCGGCGTTCCCGCAGAGGCACTGCCACGGCTCTTCGACCGGTTCTGGCGTGGCGAGCCCTCACGGGCCCGTGACACAGGCGGCTCCGGGCTGGGCCTTGCCATTGCCGACCAGATCGTACAGGCTCACAACGGACGTATCTGGGCGGAACCGACGCCCGGTGGTGGATTAACCGTCTGTTTCTGGCTCCCCTCGGGCAGCTGATTTCTGCGTATCCCTGTTCACGATAGACGCAGTCTCCCTTCATCTGGATCGTTTGCGTCGCCGAGCGTATGCCGCACAAGTTGGATGAAGCACGGGCCGACGGAGCCGATCGAGGACGAGGGACACAATCTGCGCCGCCGCCGATGCAAGCTTCGACGGGAATACCCTGGATGATGCACCCTGTGCACCGGCTGCTGCACGCCGCTCGTGCACCAGGTGTGATTTTGTGTCAATGTATTGACGATGTATTGAATATTTTAGTTTGACATACTGTGTAGTCTATGGTATTATGACTTCACGAGATGCGATGGCAAGCATCGAGCGATGGCTGGCATCGAGCGATGATTGCCGCGAAGTTGACCGGGGCCGCAGAGCCGGGCCCTATTGGAGCTTTGATCGAAGTGAGGACAAGATGACCCAGGATGAGCCGATCTATAATATTGGCGCAGTTGCCCGTATGACCGGCATTCCGGCAGCAACATTGCGCGTGTGGGAGCGGCGCTATGGGTTCCCGGATACCGCACGAACCGAAGGTGGGCATCGGCTCTATAGCGAGGGAGATGTCCGGCGCCTTCGCTGGGTCAAGGAGAGGGTCGACGGAGGAATGCAGATCCGGCAGGCCGTGAAGGCTTTGCGAGCTCTGGAGCAGACGGAAGCTTTCCTTCCCCTTGTACAGGAGGTCCCCTCGTCATGGCCACTACCGAGTCTGGAATCACTGGAGGACGGCGTTTCTGTCGACACGCATATTGAGCGATTACAGAAGGGTCTTTTCGAGGTGTTGGTCGAGCATAATCTCGACCGGGCTAACGAGATTCTTGGTGAGGCGTTAGCGCATTATGCGCCAGAGGATGTGATGGTTCACATCATCCGGCCGACCTTGTCGGAAGTCGGCACGGGCTGGGAGACTGGTGAGTTATCTGTGGCGACTGAGCATCTGGCCACACACTATCTACGCGAGCGGCTGCTCGTGTGGCTGCGGACGGGCCCGCCGCTGTACGAGACAGCGCCCACCGTCCTGGCGTGCGCGCCCGGCGAATACCATGAGGGAGGACTGATGATCTTCGGAGCGCTGCTCAGGCGTCGCAGGTGGCCCGTTGCCTACTTGGGGCAATCCACTCCCCTATCGGAGCTTGCTGCGTTCGTCCGCGAGGTGCAGCCGCTGGCTGTCGTGATGGTCTCCATGACTGCGGAGACTGCGGAGGCATTGGAGGAGTGGCCGCGATGGCTTCCCGAGGCAGAGAAAACCGGTAGGCCCATCGTCGCGTTTGGTGGACGGGTCTTCAACACGCATCCTGAATGGCGGGCGCGGGTGCCAGGCCTGTTTCTCGGGAGCACCCTGACTGAAGGGGTAGAGACCCTGGAGCGGATGTTGCGGCGGATCAGATCGTCGTCCAACTAACCGCTGGAAGTCTCGCTTTCGACAGGCCCGCGGCGACTAGCGGGCCTGTTTCTTGTGGCGCATGCTGCCTACAGGAGCGTGCGTGGGTCCGGCAGCTCACCCGGGTTCAACAGGCCCAAGACTGCCGCATATCCCAATGCAGACATCGCAGTTGGCTTCGCGTTTCTCAGGGTTTGCAGTGCCAACTCCGGTGCCATGCCATGATAGGTGATGAAGTAACCGGCGAGGATGGCGCCGGTGCGATCGTTTCCCGCGAAGCAGTGTACTAGCGTGGGGATGCCTGCCGATACCTTCTGGTGGATGAACTCCCAGACCGGCAAGGCTTGGTAGATAAACGCCTTCTGCATACCCGTGGAGTACAAAGTCACCGGTGGGAACTCCGCACGGTAGTGGGTGAAGCCGTAGGCCTCCAGCCCCTCAACGTGTTCCTCGGGGGACAGCGACACAACGACCCGGACGCCGCCGGCATAGAGCTCGGACGGTTCCCAAGGATGCATCGTGGGTCCTGGCCGTCCGGCAAGGACCCGATCGAAAACCCAGTAGACGTGTTGCATAGGATTTCATTCTATGGTAGGTCGTCGCCCGGTCAAGGCGTCAAGAGAAGGCGCTGGTTATGATAGCAGTTTGAGAAATTAATCTCTACAAACTATTGACAAATAATGGTCATTGCGCTATAATATGGACAATTCAGAGACAAACTGAAGACGCGAAGTGGAACCTAGTGAAGAGTAAACTACAGAGTGGAGGATTGAGATGAAGCGCATCGTATCGTTGGTCGGTCTGTTGGCATTGGCTCTGGCTCTTGCGGTGCCCGCCCTGGCGCAGTCTACAGGGCCGCGGGTGCGGGCGGTGCACGGTTCACCCGATGCACCGGCGGTGGATGTATGGGTGGATGGTGCTGCGGCTTTTCAGAATGCACCCTTCAAGGGCGTAACACCCTACGCGGAACTGTCGCAGGGGATGCATAACTTCCAGATTGTGCCCGCTGGTGCGACGGAACCCGTGGTGATCGAGGCGGATCTGGACTTGCAGAGCAACACGGACTACACGATCGTGGCCGTGAACACGCTCTCGGCGATTGAGCCACTGGTGCTCGTGGACAACAACGCCTTGCCGGCTGCCGGGAAAGCACACGTTCGCTTCGTGCACGCGTCGCCTGATGCCCCCGCGGTGGACATCGCCGTGACCGGTGGACCGGTGCTGTTCGGTGGCATCCCGTTCAAGGGTGTGGGTGACTACCTGCCCGTAGACGCGGGGACGTACAACCTGGAGGCGCGCGTTTCGGGCACTGAGACGGTCGCCCTGAGCTTGCCCGGCATCACGCTCCAGGAAGGAACGGTTTACACAGTCTACGCGATGGGTCTCGTCGATGGTGAGCCGGCTCTGACCGCAGTGATCAGTGTGGATGCCCGTCGCGAGAGCGCACTGCTCCCCGCATCGGGCGGCAGCAACGCGATCGTGATCATCGGCTTGGGTCTTGCTGGGCTGGGACTGCTGGCACTTGGTGGTGGATATCGGCAACTGGCGGTTCGCAAGCTCGGGTAGTTGGGCTGCGGCTGGGGAAACCTCCGTATCGGTGAGCGAATGAAGAGGTGGGCAAGGCCCACCTCTTCACGCGTACGAAAGCAGGCCAGCCTAAAGGAGGCGATGATGAGCACGGCGATTTGGTGGATACGCAGGGATCTGAGGCTGGCGGACAATCAGGCGCTGGCCGCCGCGCTATCCAGCGCTGATGAGGTGGTACCGGTTTTTGTCCTTGACCCGGCCCTTCTGGGGTCGGGCTACGTTGCGGACAAGCGCCTGGGATTTCTCTTTGCGGGTCTGCGCGTGCTGGATGCAGACCTGCGCCGTCTGGGAGGCCGCCTGCTCGTACGCCGTGGCAATCCTGCGGCAGTTCTGGCAGCGCTGCGCCACGAGGTGGACGCCGGTCCGATCTATGCCGAGGCCGATGTCTCTCCTTACGCACAACGCCGTGATGCAGCCGTGGCGCGCGTGGCGCCGCTCAGTCTGGTCGAGGGGCTGACCGTCCATTCTCCCGACGCCGTTCTGAGGGAAAGCGGCGATCCCTATGTTGTCTACACCCCTTACAGCCGTGCGTGGAGGGCGTTGCCGATGCCGGATCGAGCGGAACTGCTATCGGCGCCCGGGGCGATCTCAGTTCCGCAGGGGATCAGCGGGGAGGCCATTCCGGAGATGCCCTCGCAGACGGATCTCGGTGGGTTCCCGGCAGGTGAGGCCGAGGCGCAGCAACGCCTTGCCCGTTTCGCCGGCAGTGGGGTCTATGCGTATCGGGAGGACAGGGAGCGTATGGACCTAGACGGAACTTCCCGTCTGTCACCCTATCTCCGCTTGGGGATGGTCTCCGCGCGCCAGGCCGCCGTCGCGGCGCTCGAGGCGCTGGGGGCAGCCGAAACGCACGCCGGTCGCGCCGGCGCACAGACATGGCTCGATGAGCGCATCTGGCGAGAGTTCTACATTTCGATCCTTTATCATTTCCCCGAGGTTCGGCACCAGAGCTTTCGAGAGGCCTACCGCGAGTTGCATTGGGAGAACGATCCGGCGCTCTTTTGTGCGTGGCAGGAAGGGAAGACCGGCTACCCAATCGTGGACGCCGCGATGCGTCAGCTATCCGTGACGGGCTGGATGCACAACCGGGCGCGGATGATCGTGGCCTCGTTTCTGACCAAGGATCTGCTGATCGACTGGCGCTGGGGCGAACGGCACTTCATGCAGCACCTGATCGACGGTGACCCGGCGGCCAACAACGGAGGCTGGCAATGGTCGGCCGGCACGGGCACGGACGCTGCGCCCTACTTCCGCATCTTCAATCCCGTGCTACAGGGCGAGAAGTATGATCCCGATGGGGTTTACGTGCGTCGCTGGGTTCCTGAGTTGTCGGGCGTGGCGACTCGACTCATCCACAAACCGTGGATAATGACCCCTGAAGCACAGCGACAAGCGGGGTGTGTGATCGGCTCCGATTACCCGGCGCCCATTGTGGACCACACCATCGCACGTAATAGGACATTGGCCGCGTACAAGCGGGCCAAGGGGCGCCGCGCCACCGATAGCGATTTCAGGGATCGATGAGAATCGATAGAAGAACGAGCACGCTCTCGAGCGCTCCTGCGTGCGGGGTGCTCGTGCACGGTGCTGGGGGTGATGAATGAAGCGGTGGCTCAGAATCGTCCTAATGGTCGTCGGTGCGGTGTTGCTTGCCGTCCTCATTGGTCCGTTCCTGGTGCCGGTGCCGTCGCTTGACGACACCTTGCCCCCCGAAATGCTGGCGGATTCCGACAGCCGCTTTATCGAGGTCGAGGGCATTCAGATCCACTACAAGCAGATAGGTCAGGATGATCCGGTCATCCTGCTGTTGCACGGCTTTGGTGCGAGCACCTTCTCGTGGCGCGAGGTCATGGCGCCGCTTGCCGAGTGGGGCACGGTCATAGCTTTTGACCGCCCGGCCTTCGGGCTGACCGAACGCCCTCTGCCGGACACCGAGAGCTGGCCTGGGTATAATCCTTACGGCTATGACGCGCAACCGCGCCTTGTCGTCGGGCTGATGGATGCGCTGGGAGTGGATCGCGCGATCTTGGTCGGCAACTCAGCCGGCGGGACTGTTGCGACGATGACGGCCCTCACCTATCCCGAGCGCGTCCAGGCACTGGTCTTGGTCGACGCAGCGATCTACACAGGTGGGGGGACACCGCCCCTGCTACGTCCGCTGTTCAACACGCCGCAGATGCAGCGCATTGGCCCCCTCATCGTCCGAGGGATCCGGGACTGGGGGCTCGAGTTCGGCCTTTCGGCCTGGCACGATCCTGAGAAGATCCCGCCAGAGTTCTGGGATGGATACCAGAAACCGCTGCAAGCCGAGAACTGGGACCGAGCGCTCTGGCTTCTGACTAGCTCGTCCCGGCAGCTTGATCTGGAAGAGCGACTCGATGAGCTCACGCTACCCACGCTGGTCATCACAGGCGATGACGATCGCATCGTTCCGACTGAGCAGAGTATCCGGCTTGGCGAGGCGCTGCCCAATGCCGACTTGGTTGTGCTGGAGGCGTGCGGCCATGTACCCCAGGAGGAGTGTCCCGAACCCTGGTTGGATGCGGTCGTGACCTTCCTGCGCGGGTTGTGAAGTGACCTTGCCTTTTCGGGTCATCTCTCCATACTGGAGTGAGAGGGAGGTGCCATGCCATGCAGCCGAAAATCCTTAGTCAAGCCGCGGAAGAGGTCCTGAGCGTCGAGCGCCACTGGCTCTCGCGCCTTCAGGTTGCGTTGGCGCAGTTTCCAGCGACCGATGAAGATCGCGCAGTGTTGGACCGGTCGGTGCGTCAGCTCGACGAGCTGTTCCTGCTCGTAGTTGTCGGCGAGTTCAACTCGGGCAAGAGCGCCCTGATCAACGCGCTGTTTGGCGAGTCCCTTTTGGAGATGGGCGTGACGCCGACGACGACACGGGTGCATCTGCTGCGCTATGGACAGCGCCTTGAGCGTGTCGCCATCGAGGCCGACGTTGATGTCTTCTCGGTGCCAGCTGCGATGCTGGAGGAGATTACGATCGTCGACACGCCGGGAACGAATGCCATCTTTCGCGAGCACGAGGCAATGACGCGCGACTTCGTGCCGCGTTCAGACCTCGTCCTCTTCGTCACTTCCGTCGATCGGCCTTTCACCGAAAGCGAGCGTGCTTTCCTGGAGCTGATCCGCGAGTGGGGCAAGAAGATCGTGGTCGTACTCAACAAGATCGATATCCTCGAGGATCCGGCGGAGTTGGACGCCATCGAGCGTTTTGTGAAAGAGAATGTCCAGACCCTGTTGGGTTTTGTTCCCGAGGTGCTGCCGGTCTCGGCACGTCTTGCCCTGCGGGCGAAGCAAGCCCAGGATTCGGCGCTGCTTACGAAGAGCCGGATCGAGGCGCTTGAGGACTACATCGTTGACCGACTCGACGAGAAGGAGCGCGTGCGGCTCAAGCTTCTGAATCCGTTGGGCGTGGGCCTGCACCTGACCGGTAAGTATCTTCAGGTGGTCGACGG
>Ga0123333_10003637_pt1 | contig 14895 bp, 12 predicted proteins | sample BioC12SIPDNA_3_FD_89957 | JGI IMG/M metagenome (GOLD analysis project Ga0123333, IMG submission 89957) | Anaerobic biogas reactor microbial communites from Washington, USA - Biogas_R2_B C12 SIP DNA | ecosystem: Engineered > Bioreactor > Anaerobic > Unclassified | place: Washington, USA... | reverse complement strand
GTGTGTTCGTACAGGGGATTCTTTTTCGTATCGAAATACGCCAACCGTTCTTCGATCAGGGGCGGCACCCAGCAGGGATCGTCCTTGTACAACTTGAACGGGAACTGGATGTATTCCAGCATGCCCTTACGGGAGTTGACCGGTTCGATGCGGATGACGCTCATGATGCCTCCCCCAGGAGTTGTGGACTACGAACGATGTGCAAGCTTGCGTTGTGAACGGGCAATAAGGCGGTCCAGCACGGGAAACTGCGCTTCGCCCAGAAGCTGTACCAGATGAGCGACGGCCGTCATCTCAATTCCGGGCGTAATGGAATAGCGTCTGCGCTCTATCCCGTTGATGATCGAACGCGCGACGCTGTCGGGCGAGATCACGGTGCCGCCGTACACGGCGCGCGTCTCAGGCGGTTTATACGGTGTCTCCCAGGCGAGCTGTGGTGTGTCGGTGTCGGGCGGGTAGACGATGGATACGCGGATATTGTGTGGCTTGAGCTCGAGCCGCAGCACTTCGGTGAGTCCGCGCAGCGCGTGTTTGGACGCGCTATAAGCCGTATAGCCAAATGAGGCCACCAGCGCCGCCCCCGATGCGACGTTGACGATGTGTCCTGAACCGCGCTCAATCATGCCGGGGGTGATGGCCCGAATCGTATGCAGCGCACCGAAGAAATTGATATCCATCATCTCGCGAAAGACACTGAGGTCGAGCTCCTGGAAATAGCCCGGCCGGGCGACGCCGTGCGAATTGATAAGGATATCGGGCAATCCGGCAAGCCGCGTTACCTCTGCCACCGCGGCCTCGGCCTGGTTCGGATCGGCAACATCTGCAGGTACGACGCCGCATTTCTGATCGGAGCATTGGCAAGCGTCCTGAACCTCTCTCAGCGCATCTGCAAGGCGTTCTGGCGTGCGCGCCACCAGCCAGACATGTGCGCCCTTCTGTGCAAGGCGCCGTGCCGTTGCCAGTCCGATGCCGCTCGAACCGCCAGTGATGAGAACAACTTGGTCGCGGAAGGTCATGAATGGAATGCTCTGTTGGTGGAATGGTCCGCGTGAGGTGTCGGTGACATTATAACATCCTTATGATCTCACGCAAACGGCTATATCAAAAGGGCAGCGCGCAACAAGGCCTCCGTAAGCACCTTGGTATCCAACGCATACTCGTGCTCCAGGACGGGACCTACGCATGCGGGGCAGCCGTTCTCGCAAGGACAGGTGGACACAAGATCGAGTGCCGCACGCAGGACATCAGGCATCGACGCGTACAACTGCTCGGCATATCCTACGCCGCCCGGCGTCCTCTCGTATATTGTGATGGTCGGCATCCCAGTTGCGGCGTCCAGTGGCTCGGCAACAATTCCGAGATCACGGCCATCGCACATGAGAAACAGTGGTGCGATGCCTTCGATCAGAGCGGAAGCACCGCCGAGACCGGAACGGGTGCGCACACCTGACTCAGCGCGGTGATGGCAGGACTGGCAGAGCGTGACCAAATTGTCCATCCGGTTGGCCACTTGCCAGGCGAGCTCTGCCGGCAGGTTTTCCCGCCGGCCGGCGTCCGCGACGAACGCGCGAAACGGAATCTTGTGATGAACATCATGTTGGCGGCCACCCATCTCGACCGTACCACAGCCCTGACAGCGATAGCCATCGCGCTGGCGGACGGCGTTTCTCGTCGCCGTCCACAGGGGGCCGTAGTCATTGGCATCTGACAGCCACACACCTGCAGCTTTGAGAGCCTCGATCGTGTGTTCGGGAAATGCCAACCAGCAACCTTGGGTCTCCATCGTCTGTTCGGGCAGATCCACTTCTCCGAAACCCAGCACTTCACCGGTAGTGCGGCGGAGGATCCTATAGCCTGTGGCCTTGGAGATCACGCGCACATCGCCCCAGCCACGCACGACAGGCAGCATTTGGGTGGAGGAACCCTGCTGGCCCTCCTCATCCTCATCGGGTTCATGAACCGCAAGTATCTCGATCTTTTCCGCCGTGATCGGACGCGTGTAGAAATCGGCTTCGACTGCTCGTACCGCGGCCAGGCCCGCGCTCCAGTCGAGCCGCTCCACCACATACGATGTTCCCTCGTGCAGGTAAATCGCTCCTTCGTAGAGCAGCAATGGCACGCTCCCGCGGTCGACTTCACCGATAGTCACCGGTTTGCCATCCGCACCCCGCGCCTGAATGACGATCCGGTCATTTCCTGCGCTGCGCAGGCCCAGGGCCTGGGCCGGATTGCCTTCGCCTGCCCAGAAGTAACGGCCGCCTGAGAGATAAAGCTGGCCAGCCTCAACGAGATCGGCGAGCAGTCCCGTAGTCATGGCATGGCTGTCCGCAGCGTCCTGATTGCCACGCAAGCCGGGCAAGCCAGGCTCCTCAGCGGCCTGCAATGGCAGTTCTGCCGCTGCGCAGGTGAGATGGCCCGCCAGGATGATCTCATTGTCGGCGTTGATGCGTGCATGTTCGGGCGAGCGTTCGAGCAGCCACCGGGGATGGGTCACGATGTATTGGTCGAGCGGTCCCGCTCCGGCTACGAACACGGCGACGGATGCGCCCTGCCGGCGTCCCGCTCGACCCATCTGCTGCCGGGCGCTGGCAATGGTTCCGGGGTGCCCGGCGAGAATGGCCGCGTCCAGGCGTCCGATATCGATGCCCAGTTCGAGCGCATTCGTTGCCACCACTGTACGCACCTCACCCTTTCGCAAGCCCTGCTCGATTGCGCGGCGATCGGCCGGCAGGTAGCCTCCGCGGTAGCCACGCGCGCTGTTGCGTTCGTGTGCGGGCAGAGCCTCGCGGAGGTGTGTCAACATCAACTCTGTTGCAAGGCGCGCGCGGCCGAAAACGATGGTCTGCACATCGTGTTCGACGAAGTGAGCCGCAATGTCTGCCGATTCGTGGACAGTGCTCCGGCGGATCCCCAGGTCGGGATCGACTACAGGTGGATTGTAGAAAAGGATGTGCTTCTCGCCCTGTGGTGCACCATCCTGCTGCGGTCCTACGACGGTGACGGGCGCTTCGACGAGCCGCTCGGCGAGCTCGCCGGGGTTGGCGATGGTGGCGGATGCAAGGATGAACTGCGGGGCAGCTCCCGCACCATAGAACCGGCAGATGCGGCGCAGCCGCCTCAGCACGTTGGCGAAGTGCGATCCGAAGACGCCTCGATAGACGTGCATCTCATCGATGACCACAACGCGCAGCGCGGCGAAGAAGGCCGCCCAGCGCGGGTGCTGTGGCAGGATGGCCATGTGAAGCATGTCCGGGTTGGAGAGGATAATGCGTGAGTTGGCGCGGATATTGGGACGCTGGGCGGAAGGGGTGTCGCCGTCGTAGGCAGCGGCAAGCGCCCGGAGCGATGTGGTGGCAAGCAACGTAGTCAGTTCTGCAAGCTGGTCGTGGCCTAGCGCCTTTGTTGGAAAGAGGTACAGTGCGCGAGCGCGCGGATCACTGAGCAGGCGCTGCAGCACGGGAAGATTGTAGCAAAGCGTCTTTCCGCTCGCCGCAGGCGTGGCCACCACAACATGCTCGCCCGTGAGGGCGGCTGTCACGCTTGCCGCCTGATGCGTGTAGAGACTATTGATCCCACGCGCAGACAGCGCATTCAAGAGACCCTCGTCCAGGCCCTCCGGGAAGGGTCCAAACCGGGGCGCTTGTGCAGGGACTCGCTCCCACCGCACGACGTTGCTCATAAACCGAGGCGAGAATCGCAGCGCCTCGAGGGCAGACTCGACAGACATGTCGTCATTATACTCTACAAGCCCGCGTTGACAGGGGTGCGAGCGTGGTCTATCATACGCGTCTGCTGGCTGTGCTAGCGATCACAAGATAATATCGAGGATTGATGTCTGAGCCCACCCTGTTGCCTGCCGGCAAATTGCCACTTTCGTTCCTGGAGAAACTGCTCACGCGTTTTGCGCCTCAAGATCCGCGCATCATCGTTGGCCCGCGCGCGGGGGAAGATGCGGCTGTGTTCGATCTCGGCGATCGCTACCTGGTGGCGAAGACCGATCCGATCACCTTTGCCACGAGCGAGATCGGCTGGTATGCGGTCAACGTCAACGCAAACGATGTGGCTGTTATGGGAGCGAGGCCGCGATGGTTCCTGGCGACCGTACTGCTGCCCGAGGGCAAGGCCACCGCTGAGCTGGCAGAGAACATCTTTCAGCAAATCTCCGATGCCTGTGCGGCACTGGGGGTGAGCCTGGCCGGTGGGCATACGGAGATCACGGTCGATCTCAATCGACCGCTCGTGAGCGGGACCATGCTCGGTGAGGTGGCGCCGGAGCAATTGCTCATGACCGCGGGCGCGCGGGTGGGCGATGGCGTGCTGCTGGTCAAGGCTGTGCCCATCGAGGGAACCGCTCTGATCGCGCTGGAGCGCGCTGAGATTCTCCGCCAGCGAGGCTACGAAGCAGATTTCATTCGCCGCACCCAGAACTTCTTGCATGAGCCCGGCATCAGCGTTGTGGCGCCTGCTCTGTTAGCCACTGAAATCGCCGAGGTCCATGCGATGCACGATCCGACTGAGGGCGGCATCATGACTGGCCTGCTGGAAATGGGACGAGGTGCGGGGGTGGGGCTGCGCATCGATCTGGATCGCATCCCGATAGTGCCCGAAGGCGCGGCGCTGTGCCGGGAGTTTGGCCTGGACCCATTGGGGACCATCGCGTCCGGAGCGATATTGATGACTGTTGCAGCGGCAGACGAGGCGCGGCTGTGTGCCGAGCTTTCGGCATACGGCTACCCCACAACCCTGATCGGCCGCGTCACCGCGGCAGACGAGGGCCTGGTTGCATTGCGAGGCGGCCAACCTGTTGCCTGGCCGCTGTTTGCCACGGATGAGATTACGAAGATCTTCTCCGGCTGATGCACCTGGTACCGGCGCACAACCGGCCAACGACAGTCGTCAGGATCCGGAGTCGCCGGTATCCTTCTTCATGCCCGCCACCTCAAGGATCAGCAGCAGCCCATGTTCCCCGAGCAGCGCCATCAGCGCGGGCCAGGCGATCAGCACCGTTATGGCCAGAGCTACGTTAACGGCAGTTACCACCCCCGCGAGTGCCAGCAACAACAGGGAGAAAAGTGGGTTCGCCAGGACGGCAAGCGCGGCCATCCGCAGACTGGAGAGAACAGTCGGTTTCTCTAACGCGGCGAAGAAGGGGTAGACATAAAGCTGGACACTCAGCCAGAAAACCGTCAGGTAGCCCCACATGATGCCGAATACCCGGAGCACCGTTGCCGTTTGGTAGAGGTAGAAGATGAGGTTCAGAAACAGCAGGCTGAGGATCACCATTCCGATGGCATTCAGTGCCAGGCCCTGCTTCCACTGCGTCCTGAAAGCCTCGAAGTATTGGCTGCGGTCCACATGTTGGTCTCGCGCGCAGCGGCGGACCACCGCGGCTAACGCAATAATGGCCGGGCCGGCAGGTATCGCGAGAACAGGCGCGATCCACCAGATGCCACCGGTTGAAAGGGCCAAATAGCCGAAGGCAATGGCTAAGCCAACGAAGACGCCTCCGGTTGCCCACCACAACAAACTCAGGCCAATGAGAAAGAACAGCTCATTGTAGAAGCTGATCAAGGCGCGTAAGGCGACTCTGAATGCTTTCATGGCGCCAGAATCGAGAGAACGGCCGCTTGAATCTCTGGGTTCGCCAGCTGCCGGTGATGAGCAACGGCCGGCAGGGCGTCGATCAGGGAGCGCGCCTCGGGCAGCGCCGGTCCGGTTGTCAGGGTCATTGTGATGCTCCTGCCGTCAACGAACGGGTGAGATGTACACGCCGCGTTCGGGATTTCTTGCGCGCTCTCGGCCGCCACGACCATGTCGCCGAAGCTGACCGACTGATCGATCAGTGTGATGCGGTTCGCCCGAATCGTGATGGAATAGCGGATGTCGCCGTAGATCGTGTGACAGGCGATGTGCGCCGGCATCATCCCCGGCTTGTTCAGTTCGGCCAATATCGGGCTGTCGGGGTGCAGCTGGCGGTAAACAGGCGAGTCTGTGAGCAAGATGCGGTTTTCCGGCAAGTCCGGGTTGCCAGTGGTTCGTGCCGCCATTTGTTGGGCGTGTAGTGCGGCCTGCAGCTGTTCGACTGTTGTGGCAGGTCGGGCCGGCGCAAGGCCCAGCTTTTCCAGTAGCCGGATAAACCGCCACATCAGTGAGCCGCGCGGGACGAGGTCAATGAGCCGCGCGAGGTCGACCCCGCGGTGAGGACTGCCGATGGTGATGAGGCGTCCCACATTGCCGCGATAGAGCGTGCCCCAGTCGTCGCGCATCGCCCGGCTCAGGTAGTAACGGCAGACGATGCCACCAAGACTGTGTGCGATCAGTGTCACCTCCGCTGGACCCCCGCGCGCCACGCTGTTGTCGCTGAGTTGATCGACGCTGCACAGGAATCGATCTTCAGGCAACAGGTTGGCGCCGGCCAGCCGGCTGGCGATCTCGCGCAGGTCACCGCGATTGTTGTAAGTCCCGTCTGGAGCGATCCCATAGTCAAAGGTGCGGATCAGATTTGGGTCCAGGTTGCCCTTGAGGATCAGGTGCTGGCGAAAACCAGACTCGGTCCAGCTAGAAGGCGCGCCGTCAAATCCATGCACCAGCATGACCGGAATCAATCGTGGCACGACGCGCCTCCTTTCGGAACTACAGCAATCCGCTCTACACAGCCGTGACGATCTCCCGGAGCAGGCGGGCCGCGTTCGCCATATCGGTGATGGCGATATGCTCGTTCGGCGTGTGCACCTCAGCCATGCCCGTGCTCAGGATGGCGCACTGGATTCCGTGCTCTGCGTAGATATTGGCATCGGTGCCGCCGCCCGAGCCTTTGATGATGGGTGTCCAGCCCAGTTTTTCGATAGCCGCAACTGCAGCGGCTACGACGGGGTGGTCATCGGATAGCTTATAGCAGCTGTACATCCGCTTGACCTTCAATTCGATGCGCGCGCCGCTTTGGTCAGCGGCATCCTGGAATGCGAAGGCCATGGCCGCGGTCTGTGCGGCCAGCTTCTCCTCACTGTGGCTGCGCGCCTCGCCCTTGATGAAGACGTAGTCAGGCACGATATTGGTGGCAACTCCGCCTTGAATCAGGCCGATATTGGCGGTGGTTTCTGGATCGATCCTCCCAAGAGGCATTGCGGCAATTGCCTGGCTGGCAACCCGGATTGCGTTGATGCCGTTTTCTGGTTCCGCTCCGGCGTGCGCGGTTCGCCCATGAACCTTAACCTCCAAGCTGTCCTGGCTCGGCGCGCGGGTGACCACCACCCCTGATGGCCCGCCCGAATCCAGGACGTAGCCGCGCTTTGAGTGCAGCCTGCCCTTATCCAACGAGCGAGCACCCGCGAGGCCCACTTCCTCGCTCACAGAGATGACCGCTTCCAGCGGCGGATGGGGCAGGCCATCTTCTTTGATCGATGCGATTGTCTCCAGGATGGCTGCCACGCCGGACTTATCATCTCCCCCGAGAATGGTCGTCCCGTCCGAATAGATAATGCCATCCCTTATCTGCGGCTTGATTCCGCGATCCTTGCCCACTGTGTCCATGTGGGCGCTAAGCATCAACCAATCGGCGCCGTTCGTCCCGGGGAAGCGTGCGATCAGGTTATGCAGTTCGTCCGTTTCGACCTCGCCGCCAAGTGCTGAGAAGCGTTGGACGAGGTCTTTGCTGATGGCCTCTTCTTCACCCGATGGGCTGTCGATGGCAACCAGGTCGAGAAAGGTCTTGACAAGTCGTTCTTCGTTGATCAAGTTTCACCTCTGTTTATGATTCTATCCACACAATGCGCCCAGCCTCCCGGGCATCGTAGCCACCCAGCGCCTCGATCGCAGCGCGTGCCTCGGCAGAAGCCAGCCACATGGCGAGCGCCTGCACCGCAGGCAGGGACCAGGAGTCCGAAGGGATGATGAGGTCATAGGGCTCGGTTGTCAGCTGGACGAAGCCCAAGCCATAGGAGCTGGCCGCGGCTTCGATGCCGAGGCCGGCGTTTGCCTGGCTCTCAGCAACTGCGCGCGCCACTTCTGCATGAGTAGTGACTTCGCGGTTGTAGCCTGCCACAGTCGAATCGTCAATTCCGGCGCGTCGCAACTGGGCGTCGAGCCAGACGCGCGTGCCGGTGCCGCGCTGGCGGTTGACGAAGCGGATGCCGGTCCGGGCCAGATCAGCCAGAGAAGCCAGGTTCATGGGATTGCCCGGCGGCGTGATCAGCCCTAGCCTGCGATGGGCCAGCGTGAGCAGCGCCACCCGGCGTCCTGGCAATAGCCGCCGGACGAAAGGAGCGTTGTATGTATTGCTCTCCTCGTCCCACAAATGGCTCCCCGCCATTTCGGCGGTCCCTTCCGCCAGTGCGATCAAGCCACCGAGACTGCCCGCGTAGGCAATCTGCAGGCTGCACCCCGCGCAGATTTCGCCGAAGTGTGCGGCGACCAGTGAGACCGCTGGGTCATGACTGCCGGCAAAGCGGAGAACCTGGGGTTTGGCATCCGGCACTGCGGTCGACAGCGCGCGCCAGCGGTCGAGTGCTGCTCGAAACCCACTCTCGGTCTCTGCGATCGTGTAACCGGCCGAAAGCATCTCCAATAGGAATGCCTCGGCCTGATGCACAACCGTCGCGCGGCGCAATGGTGTTTCACCTGCCAGGGTCGGAGGTCCACTGCCGATGTGCGTGCCCTGGCCTGGCCGGCTCACTGCGATGCCTTGCCGCGCCAATTCCTTGTAAGCCTGCTGAACGGTCCCCGGCGTGCAAGACCATCTTTCGGCCATCTCGCGGACGGATGGCAGCGCGGCGCCCGGGCGCAGTCGCCCCTCGAGCAGCTCCTGCCGGACAGATTCGGCGATTTGCAGATAGAGTGGTCGCTTGTCCATGTCTTTCTCAGGCAGAGTCTCGCTTCATCGTGCACCCCGGGTCAGTCATCTCGATGCTTTCCAAGAACTCTGCAACCTGAAGCTACCTGGCTGCAACGAGCTTCTCCAGCCGGTCTACGAAACCGGCCAACACCTCAAACGCAGCTTCGACCGGCTCCGGCGTGGTCATATCGACGCCGGCCAGCTTCAGTGCGTCGACCTGGTAAAGGGCGTTGCCAGACTTGAGAAAGCTCAGGTAGCTCTCCACCGCATCCGGCGTTCCCGAACGAACGCGGCGGGCCAGCGCGTTTGCTGCGGAGATGCCGGTGGCGTATTGGAACACATAGTAGTCGATGTAAAGATGGAGGAAGGTGGCCCAGGTGATGCCGACGCGTGGCCGGTCGACGTGCACCTCGCCGCCATAACCTTCGCTGAAGAGATCGGCCATCAGCTCAATCATGTCATCTGCGCTCATCCCTGCGCCGCGTTCTTCTCGTTGGTGAACTTCGAGTTCGAAGCGCGCCAGGGTCGGCATGATGAAGAAATAGCGGTGGAAGTTCGACATAGCCTCTTCAATGACGGCCAACTGGAACGCCGGATCCTGGATGGTCTCGAGCAGGTGGGCGCGCACCATTGCCTGGTGGAAATTCGAAGCGGTCTCTGCGACGAACATCCCGTATTCAGCATATAGCACGGGCTGGTGTTGCCAGGTAAGGTATGAGTGCATGGAATGGCCCAACTCATGCGCAAGGGTGCTCATGCTGAACACCTCATCGGTGTAGCTCATCATGATGAACGGATGTGTCCCCGGTGCACCAGAGGAAAAGGCCCCGCCCTGCTTTCCACGGTTGGGGTACACATCGACCCAGCGATCCACCGTGCACCCGCGGCGCACAGTCTCTACGTACTCCTCACCCAGTGGCGCCAGGCCCTCGCAGATCAGCTGGACACCACGCTCGTACTCTACCTTGGGCCGGCTGCCGGAGAGCGGCGCCCAGATATCGTAGGGATGGAGCTCTTCTACGCCCAAAGCTTCGCGACGCACCCGCCAGTAGCGGTGCCAGGTAGGCAGGTTCTTCTTGAAGACATCGATCAGGTTGTAGAACACTTCAGATGGCAGATTCCATGGGTAGAGCGCGAGGTCAAGGGTAGACTCGTGCCGGCGGGCGCGCATCTTGAAGACATTGGCCTTGACCGACGTCATCAGGTTCGATGCCTGGGTGTTCTTGAAGGCCAGGAAGGTGTCCATGTAGCCTTCCCACGCGGTCCGGCGGGCCTCACGATCGGGGCTGGCCAGAATGCCCGGCAGATTGCCGCCGGAGACGGGCAGCTCTTGTCCGTCCGCGCCTTTGGCCGGCGGATATTTGAAATCCGCATCGACCATGAGGCTGTGTGTCTGCTCGACATTGCCGAATGGATCGGAGGCCATGCCCAGCAACTCTTCGACCTCGGCAGACCGCACGTGCGCTTGCCGGCGGAAGAGGTCATCTGCGTAGTGCTCGAGGTACGCCAGCTTCGGCTCTTCGGCCAGCCACCTGCGGAGCGTCTCTTCGCCTATGCCTAACAACTCGGGCTCGACGAATGCCGCAGCCGCTGCAGAAAGGCCCTGAAGCCCATGTGCACGGCTGTTCCGCTTAGCCGCTTCGGCGTTCGTCGTATCTACTGCGTAGGCCATGCCAGCGTACGCACTAAGGACATAGACGCGGCGGACCAGGGCTTGCACGGCGGCCAGGGCTTCAGCGATGATAGGCGCTCCCTCCGCCAGCCGGCCCTGGTAGCGTTTGAGGTCATTCACTGCAGTGTGAACGGCGGCCGCCTCGGCTTCCCAATCAGCCTCGGTGGCAAAGACGCTCTCAGCGTTCCACTTGAAGCGCTGTTCGATCTCAGTGCGAGAGGAGAAATTCTGGATCATGGTTGCCTTCCCGATCAAGGTTCAAAATCGTACTCGTTGGAATCACAGACCGGCCGGTAGCCAAGGCGTTGATAGATGCTGTTGGAGACCGGGTTAGCCAGGTCGGTGTACAGGGTGCAGAACTCCCATCCTGCGTCGAGCATTTGCTGGCTCAACGCGGCCACGCATGCGGATGCATAGCCGCGATTGCGGAGCTCGCGCGGGGTGTATACCAGGGTGATGGTGATCCCGTGGCTGGAAGGTCGCGATTTGGCAGCCATGGAGACAGGCTTCCCTTCGATCTCCCAGATCACGAGGTCGCCGCTGTCGATCCGTCGTTCGGCAAGCTCGCGCGCCTCGGTCGTGCTTGCGGGCAGGCCTGCATCGATGTTGAAACTAAATATCCAGTCCGCCAACAGGTCGACCTCGTTATCGTTTGCCTGTCGGAGATGACCAGGCACGCCCGCGGGCGGCGTCACCTGGCGAAGCTCATAGATTCGCAGGCTCTTCCCGGCTTTGAACGATTTGCCGGTGCGATCCTGCCACAGTTCGGCAAATGCTCGTGCTGCGGTCGAGTGGCCAACGACGCCCGGGACGTGCCCGGGTGGGCTCCCGGGATCAAAGCTGGCCGTATAGTCGAGGATGTCATCAAGAATCAGGCGAAGCGGCGCGGGTTCTGCGCCGAGCTCGCTGTGAACGATGATCCGATGTGGTGGTGTGCGCACGGCAGCGGCCACCAGGCGGTCACCCTCGTCCACGGTGGCGAAATAGGCGGGAAACTTGACCTGTTCGGGGTGCTCGGCAACGCGGGCCGAGATTCCCACGATCAGGTTGTTGGCCGCCTCTTTGACCTCAAGGGGCGCGCGGGCGTGCTCCAGAAAGTCCGTAGCGCTATCGCACCGCCGCAGCTTCATGGGAATCTCCTCCCGCGTCTCGTGACGCATGAAGAATCATGCGCAGATCAGGCCAACCGTAAGCTACATCCAGGAGGCTGGAGCCGCCTATCGTGATCGTTTGTTCGCTCACGAGTTGTCCCCCCAGCGCTTCGTAGAAGGCGCGGCCGTTCAGATTCTCTTTGAGCACCCAAATGACCAGGGATTGCGTCCCACGCTCTGAAAGCCATTTTGCGGTCGCAGCTACCAGTCGACGGCCGATGCCCTTGCCGCGATGCTCGGGCAAGAGGTAGATGCCGTACAATTCTCCATCGTAGCCGGCTACACTGTTGCGTTCAGGGCCGCCGCTGGCAAATCCGATGATGGCACCAGGAGTTTCCTTTGTGTGCCCCGTAAGTTCCGCCACGAATGTGAATTCGGACTCCGACGGATGTGCCAGGCGTTCCTGCCACCGCTCCTCGCGAGCCGCAAGGTCCATCGTGTCCAGGTAACTGTCAGGCACGATGCCGCGATAGGCTGTCTGCCATGCCCGGACATGCACTGCGGCGATCGCTGGCGCGTCATGCAGCCTGGCCAGACGTATGCGCACGTCCTGTTGTTGCTTCATGGCTTTCACAATGTTCTTTCTGCGGTAGCCACTTTTGTGACCCCGGTCATTTTTTTGTCGCCTTTTGAGCGGCGACGTCGGCCATCATTTCCGTGACACTGACGCGGCCAGATTCGGTGTCTGCCCCCATCATTCTCGCCAGTTCCGTAATGCGCGAGTCGTTCGTCAGAGGATGCACTTCCGTGATCGTGCGTCCATCGATCACCTGTTTGGCAACATGATAGTGAAGATCGCCATAGACAGCCAATTGCGGCAGGTGAGTGATGCACAGCACCTGGTGGCGGATGTCACCCGCGTTCTTTTTGGAGGTGTTTACGCCGTTGTGGACCGTGAGTTCCCACAGCTTGCGGCCGACCGTGCCTCCGATGCGGCCGCCGATCCCCTGATCGATCTCGTCGAAGATGAGCGTCGGCGTCTCGTCGGCTCGACCTAACACGGTCTTGAGCGCCAGCATCAGCCGCGAGGTTTCGCCACCCGAAGCCACCCTGGCGAGAGGCCGCATGGGCTCGCCAGGATTCGCAGAAACGAGAAAAGCGATTGTGTCCAGGCCATGCGTATCGAAAGCATAGCGGTCAGGATTGACCTTGATTCGTGTAGCCGCATTGGAATCAACGATAGCGCCGTTGGGGTCTGGTGTCCAACGGATGCTGACTGCAAAGCGTGCGCGAGCCATCTGGAGGTCAGTCAGCTCCGCTTCGATTGCCTGGGCCATGCGCTCGCCCCCAGCGCGGCGGGCCAGGGAGAGCTCAGCGCCCTGCCGGCCAAGATCGGACAGCAGATGAGCCTCTTCGGCTTCCAACTCTCCGATGCGCTCCTCCGCGTGACTGATGGTCTCAAGCTCTTCAGCGGCCTTTTCGGCATAAGTGATCACCTCATCGATCGTGTCACCATACTTGCGCTGAAGGGAGTGGATCAGGTGCAACCGCTCTTCGACTTGTTCGAGACGGCGCGGGTTGTACTCGATGGAGTCACGATAGTGGGTCAGCTCACGGGCAATGTCATCCAGGAGCGCTGTCGCTTCTCCCAACTGCTCCAGCAGGGAAGCCGCGGCCGGATCGATGCGCGCCAGACGCGAGAGTGCTTGCTCCGCGGACCCAAGTGCATCGATGGCCCCGGGCCGCCCGTCCTCCGTGCCTGCCAGATTCAGGCTTGCCTCCGCGCTCAGCTCAGATAATTGTTCGGAATTAGCCAGCCGGCGGCGCTCGGCATCGAGTTCTCCCTCTTCATCCGCTGTGAGCTTCGCATTGGCGATCTCTTCGACCTGGTAACTGAGCAGATCGATGCGCCGCGCACGTTCGCGTTCGTTCTGCCGCAGGCTCTCCAGTTCCTTGCGCACGGCGCGCACGCGGTGGACCAGCTCGGCGACCGCGGAGGCCTTTTCCCCCAGGCCCGCGTACCGGTCGAGCAAGTTGACGTGCTCGCGTTCGTGCAGCAGAGAGAGGTGTTCGCCCTGTCCGTGGACGTCGACCAGGAGGTTGCCGATCTCGCCAAGTAGTGTGGTGGTCACCGACCGCCCATTGATGCGAGCTACAGAGCGGCCGTTCGCGCGAACCTCGCGCGCCAGCGTGACCTCATCCCCGTGATCGCCCTCAAGTCCATTTTCGGCCAGCAACGGCGCCACTTTGGCGGCTACCGCAGGACTGAGCCGAAACCTGCCTTCGACTTCGGTGCGCTCGGCTCCCGCACGGACGACCTCTTGTGAGGCGCGATCTCCCAGCAGTAAGTTGACCGCATCAATAATGATCGACTTACCTGCGCCTGTTTCGCCGGTCAACACATTGAAGCCAGCGCCCAAGGTCAGGTCGAGCCGGTCGATGATGGCAAGGTCACGGATCCGCAGTTCGTTCAGCATGAGTAAGTAGCCCTACAAGATTCTTGCGTAGAGTGTGCTGGCCGCCAATGCTCCGAATAGGATGACGCTCAGCCGCACGAACATGACAGGGAATCCAACCAGAAAGAAGCCTGCTGCCAGCAGGCCCACCACGAACGCCGCGACAGCTGCGACTTTCATCCCCTGCACACGTCGCTTGCGCAGCAATCGCCGGATCACTTCGGCGACCGCCCCGCCTGCCGCGGGGCCAGCGATGAAGGCAATGATGAAGCTGAAGAAGCCCACCATCCCGAGGAACAGGTAGGCCAGTGCACCGAAAGCCGCCCCCAACACCACAGCAATTAGTGCGCCGAGCGGTATGTCGTATGACTCTCCATTGTAGTACTTTGCTCGCTGTGAGCGCACGCATTCACGGCAGCGGTAACCTACAGGCGTGAGGACCGCGCACTGGTAGCAGATGGGCTTCTCGCAGCGGTTACAGCGCAGCAAAGTCTCCCGGTCAGGGTGGTTTGCACAGAAAAGGGGCGGTGGCGCTGGTTGCGTCATCTTCTTTCCCCTTCTCCCGCCCCCCTCCATCGCAGCCGATCCATCAGGGTCCGGTAGAAATAAGCCCGATCCTGAACGTGCACGAAATGCGAAAGATGCCGGCTCGCGCGCACTTCCACCCTGTCCCCCTCGGTCAGCGCGATTTCGAACTGCCCGTCCACGGTCAGGATGGGAGCGTAATCTCCGTACGCCTCCAGCCCCACCGTTGCGCCCTGTGCCAGGACAATGGGTCGGTCCAGGCTCAGATGCGGGCAGATGGGGATAACGAGGATGTTCTTGAGCTCGGGCGGGAGGATAGGG
>Ga0123333_10003636_pt1 | contig 14895 bp, 9 predicted proteins | sample BioC12SIPDNA_3_FD_89957 | JGI IMG/M metagenome (GOLD analysis project Ga0123333, IMG submission 89957) | Anaerobic biogas reactor microbial communites from Washington, USA - Biogas_R2_B C12 SIP DNA | ecosystem: Engineered > Bioreactor > Anaerobic > Unclassified | place: Washington, USA... | reverse complement strand
GCAGTGATCCACGTGCTCGCCTCCGCGCTGGCCGGGCTGGCGTGGCATGCCGGCCTGGTCCGGCGGCGCTGGGGCCGGGCGCTCGCGCTCTTCCTGGCTCCGGTCGTTTTGCACGGGATATGGAACGGCGGCGCAGTTACAATCGCATGGCTCGGCCTCAGGTCGGGCAGCCAACCGCTCGATACGGGGGTCTCCGGAGGGAACCTGATGGTTCTTGCGGTCGTTACCCTTTTGGGAGCCGTGTTCGCGGGCAGCGTGATCTCCTTGGCGCTCCTGCCGCGGCGGTTGGTTGAGGCATCGGCGGCTCCGATCGCGGAGCCGGCGGCTCCGACCGCGGAGTTGGCGGCTCCGACCGCGGAGTTGGCGGCTCCGACCGCGGAGTTGGCGGCTCCGACCGCGGAGTTGGCGCCGGTCGAGCCGCCGGCGGGCGAAACCGGCGTCTGAAGGGAGCAGTGCTATGACTAGACATTTCATCCCGGCAGCCTTGCTGCTAGTCCTGGTCGTCGCCGGCTGTTCATTCATCCCCGGCCGCGGGGACGGCAGCGTGCTGAAGTTCGACGGCGCGACCGAGCAGACCATCGGCATGGGCGAGAGCATCCCGGGCTCCAACATCCGCTTCGTGGGCTATTCGGACCTTGGGGCCGAGGTGTTGATCGATGACCAGCGTGCAGTCAAAAAGCAGGGGGACTCGCTGGATTGGAAGGCGACCCTGGCGCCCGGCGTCGATGTCTCCATGCCATTGCGCATCATCCTGGCCGATGAGTCGCGCCTGCAAACGGTGGGCACGGTCCAGGTGACGATCAGCAACGCAAACCCGCAGCCGGCAGTCGTTCCCCCAGGCGCGGCGTACAGCTACAAAGTGGCCATGGGCCACACGGTGCGCAAGGGCGATCGCATCCCGGGGACCACGATCACGTTTCGCGGAAAGTCGGACGAAGGCGCGCAGTTCGAAGGGGTTGACGGGTATCCCTACCGCCGTATCGGTGATTCGGTAACGTGGACCGGCCGGCTCAACAATCACGCGCATATGGAGACCACGATGCGGGTCGCGGCCTACACCGAGGACCTTCTCACGCTGGCAGGGCTGGCGGAGATCAAAGTGACGCCCTGACACGCTGCAGGGTGGCCCTTCAAGCCTGGCGATCCTCAGATCTCTGAACACGGGTCAATGGAGGCATGATGTTGACAGGTCAGCCGGTTCAGCAGACGGCTCCCGACAACGCGGGCAGCCCGGGCCACCGTCCCACGCCTATCTGGCCGGGGAGGCCCTATCCGCTTGGGGCCACCTGGGACGGCGCGGGAGTCAACTTCGCGCTGTTCTCCCAGAATGCCATCGCGGTGGATCTTTGCCTGTTCGATGGTCCCGAGGGCAATCGGGAGTTCGAACGCATCCGCATGCCCGAATACACCGACCATGTCTGGCATGCCTACCTGCCATCGATCCGGCCAGGCCAGTTGTACGGCTATCGAGTCCACGGCCCCTTCGCTCCCGAGCTTGGCCAACGCTTCAACCCCAACAAGCTTCTGATGGACCCTTACGCAAAGGCGATCTCGGGGCATGTGAAGTGGGATGATGCCCTGTTTGGTTACACCATCGGAGATCCCGAGGTGGACCTCTCGTTCGATGAACGCGATAGCGCGGCCAACATGCCCAGGTCGCTGGTGGTGGATCCCGCATTCAGCTGGGGCTACGACGCACCCCCGCGCACGCCCTGGCACCGGACACTGATCTACGAGATGCACGTCAAGGGTTTCACCGCGCGGCATCCTGCGGTCCCTCCCGAATTGCGCGGAACCTATGCCGGGCTCACCCATCCCGCGGTCCTCGAACACCTGCTGAAGCTGGGCGTGACTGCCGTCGAGTTGATGCCCGTTCACCAGTGCCTGATAGACAAAAATCTGCTCGACAAGGGACTCACCAACTACTGGGGCTATAACTCGGTCGGGTTCTTCGCACCGGACAGCCGGTTCAGCAGCAGCGGCATGTTCGGGCAGCAGGTGACTGAGTTCAAGACCCTGGTGCGGACACTCCATCGCGAGGGCATCGAGGTGATCCTGGACGTCGTCTACAATCACACCGGAGAGGGCAACCACATGGGTCCCACGGTGTGCTTCAAAGGCATCGACAACTCGGCATACTACCGGCTGGTCAGCGACACTCCGCGCTACTACTTCGACTACACTGGCACCGGCAACACGTTGAACGCGCTCAATCCCCGGACGCTGCAGCTCATCATGGATAGCTTGCGCTACTGGGTGCTGGAGATGCACGTCGATGGCTTCCGCTTCGACCTCGCCTCGGCGCTGGCGCGCGGGCTGCATGACGTGGACCGCCTCGGTGCGTTCTTCGACATCATCCACCAGGATCCGGTGCTGTCCCAGGTGAAGCTGATCGCGGAGCCGTGGGACACCGGCCCGGGCGGCTACCAGGTGGGCAACTTCCCCGTCCTGTGGGCCGAGTGGAACGGCATCTACCGGGACACGGTCCGCAGGTTCTGGAAGGGCGATGCGGGCCAGGTGGGAAGCATGGCCTATCGCTTGACCGGCAGCCCGGACCTTTACGAAAAGGGAGGCCGCCACCCTTATGCCAGCATCAACTTCGTCACCGCGCATGACGGCTTTACCCTGGCCGACCTGGTCAGCTACAACCAGAAGCACAACGAGGCCAACGGCGAAGATAACCGTGACGGAGCAAACGACAACGAAAGCTGGAATTGTGGCGCCGAAGGTCCGACAGAAGACCCGGCCATCCTCGCGCTGCGCAGCCGCCAGATGCGCAACTTCCTGGCCACCCTCCTGCTCTCGCAAGGCATCACCATGCTGCAGGCCGGCGACGAGATCGCGCGCACCCAGCGCGGCAACAACAACGCCTACTGCCAGGATAATGAAATCTCGTGGATCAACTGGAACCTCGACCGCAGCAGCGAGGAGTTGCTGGAGTTCACCCGCTACCTCGTGCGCCTGAACCAACAACATCCCGGGCTGCGCCGCCGCACGTTTTTCCAGGGCCGGCAGATTCTCGGCTCGGAGGCGAAAGACGTGACCTGGTTTCGTCCCGACGGCCAGGAGATGGCCGGCGCAGATTGGACGCCAAAGACGGCCGCCGCGTTTGGCCTGCGCCTGGGCGGCGATGCAATTGCTGAGGTGGACCGCAGGGGCAGGCCGGTCGTCGACGATACGCTGCTGATCCTGCTCAACCCCACCTGGAAGCCCGTGCCGTTTGTCCTGCCCGTTCAGTCAGGAGCGAACCGGTGGGAGGTGCTGCTGGATACGTGGGAGGCACTGCCTCCATCCCGGCGGCGATCGGCCAAGGGCGGTGCGAGATACAGGCTGGAAGGCCGGAGCCTGGCCCTGTTCAGCACACCCTCCCATGCTTAGCCCGCGAGGCTATGGGGATGGCCACAGAAGGGTTCTTGCGATCGACGGTCGAATTGGCCCCTGCGGTCATTCGACGCTACGATAATCGGTGTTGAGGTGTTTTCGCCAGATAAGGCCATGCTCCGGCAGCCTATCATGGGGGTGGCGACCGGCTACATAGTGCGCAAGGTCGACCGGATCTTCCTGGACACGACCCTACGCGTCGCGGCCGACATCGGGCAGCATTCGAGTCATGACACGAGCGGCCACTCTTGTTCCTTCGAACAGCTGCATTCGAAAGCTTTGACGAACCGTCTCCAGCGTGCTATAGTTGTCGAAATTGCCTCTGTTGACGCCATTTTTTGTCCTCACCGCTGCTGGCAAAGGAATCTGCACCGGCTTGCGCCGCTAAGGCCAAGGATACTCGGGCAAGTCTATTGGAGGAGCGTGTTACAGTCTCAGTCCGCATCGCTATTAGATGAAGTCTCGCCACAGGCCTCGATGTTGACGAATGTCAGGGCCTTGCTGCGCAGACGAGAGCTGATCTACCATCTCGTTGTCCGAGAGCTGAAGGCCCGCTACAAAAACAGCCTGCTGGGCGTCCTGTGGAGCTTGCTGAATCCCCTAGGCATGATGGTCGTTTTCACGATTGTCTTCACCATTCAGGGCTCGGGAAGCCAGATTGCCCGGTTCCCGGTCTATCTGCTAATCGGCATTGTCACCTGGAATTTCCACAACTCGGCCGTGATGAGCGGCGCCGGCAGCTTCGTGCTCAGTGGGAGTCTTGTGAAGAAGGTCTACTTCCCGCGCGAAATCCTGCCTATCTCTACCGTTCTCTCCAATCTGGTCAACTTTCTGCTGGCGCTGATCGTATTCTTCCCAATTATGGCGCTGTTCCACGGCAAGCTGAGCCCGTGGCTGTGGACGCTGCCGGCAGTGATCCTGACGCAAACGTGCTTCATCCTGGGCCTGGCCTTTATCTTCAGCACCCTGAACGTTTTCTATCGCGACGTGGTCATGGTGCTTGATGTGGGGATGCTGGCCTGGTTTTTCCTGTCACCCATTTTCTACTCAGTCGATTCGCTGCCCAGCGTCTACAACCTGTTTGGCGTGAGCTTGGACGTACACCGGCTGATGTACATTTTGAATCCGGTCGCGTCGTTCATGTCGATGTACCGCGACATACTCTACTACGGTGGCTCCTTCGGGCTCGACTTCTTCCTGCGCACGGCCTTCATTTCCCTGGCCACCCTGGTGTTTGGCTACTGGCTGCTGACGCGAGCCAGCGGCAGCTTTGGAGAACAACTCTAGTGATCGTGCGTGTTGAAGACCGGGTACCCGGCCGGCCGCTGCTCGAGCTGCGCCACGTGAGCAAGCGCTTCGTTCTGCACAAGGACTACCAGCAAGGCGTTCAGGAGACGTTCGTGCGGCTGTTCGATCCGCGGCGGCGCCGGTCGCGCGGGCAGGATTTCTGGTCGTTACAAGATATTTCGCTGCGGGTCGAACCCGGTGAATGCCTGGGTATTATCGGGCCGAATGGGTCCGGCAAGAGCACGCTGCTGAAGATTATCACCGGCATTCTCGAACCCACGTCCGGCGACCTGGCAACCAACGGCCGCATTTCGCCGCTACTCGAGTTGGGCGCAGGGTTTCACGGTGACCTGACAGGCCGCGAGAACATTTATCTGAACGGATGTATCCTGGGGCTGAACCGGAAAGAGATGGCCCGCCGCGCGGAAAGCATCATCGACTTCGCCGAGCTGGGCGAGTTTATCGACATCCCGGTCAAGCACTATTCTTCGGGTATGTACGTCCGTCTCGGTTTCGCCGTCGCGATACACACGGACCCTGACCTGTTGCTGGTTGACGAGGTGCTGGCGGTGGGCGACGCGACCTTCCAGCATAAATGCATGGACAGTATTCAGAAGTTCCGCGCCCAAGGCGGCACGCTCATCCTGGTGTCGCACGATCTTGGGACCATTCAATCGATTTGCCACCAGGCGATGTGGCTGGACCACGGCTGCGTGCGCGACTTTGGATCGCCGACCGATGTAGTCATGAGCTATCTGAATGAAGTGGCGCGCGGGGAGCAAGAGAATGCTGGCGCCCAACCGCTGCCTACCATCGAAGGCGCCAATCGCTGGGGCACGGGCAAGGTGCAGATCACAGGGGTTGAGATCTGCGACGGCGCGAGCAGACCCTGCAGCACCTTTGTCGACGGCGGCACGATGGAGATTCACGTCAAGTATCGCGCTAACGAGCGGATCGAGGATCCCATCTTTGGGCTTGGTTTCCACCATCAGAATGGCACGCATATATGCGGGCCCAACACTAAATTTGCCCGGCTGTACATCCCGTTCGTCAGCGGTGAGGGCAAAGTGGTGTACCGCATCCCATCACTGCCGCTGCTTGAAGGCACGTATCTGATCTCGGCGGCGGTCGTCAACCGTGACGACACCGAAATGTTCGACTATCATGATCGAGCCTATAAATTTCGGGTCTATCCGGGAGTATCCAGCGAGCGCTTTGGGTTGGTGACCATGCGCGGTGAGTGGGCCTTTGAGCCGGGCGCGGATGCACAATTCGCGCAGCAGCCCGGCAAAAGCCGGGCCGCAGGAGCCGCTGTGGCTGCCGATCGACAAATTTCAAAGAGCAGAAGGCCGTATTGATGGAGTCCACCGACGCGACAGGACTGTTTGATCAGTTCTATTATACGCATGGGCTTGGGCAACCCTACGAGCGTAACGAGGCTTGGCTCGGCTTCTTTGGCGGGATCGCCGAGCGCATTATCAGCGACATCGGGCCCGGATCGGTGTTGGATGCGGGCTGCGCGCTGGGCCTGCTGGTTGAGTCATTCCGCACCCGTAATGTCGAAGCGTTTGGCATCGACGTATCTGAATATGCGGTCACGCATGCGCATGAGTCGATCCGCCCGTATTGCTGGGTCGGCTCGATCGCCGATCCCCTGCCGCGGCGTTACGACCTGATTGTATCGATTGAGGTGCTGGAACACATAGCGGCCGATCAGGCCACCCAGGCAATCGCCAACCTGTGCCAGCACACAGACGACATCCTCTTCTCATCATCGCCCTTCGACTATAAAGAAGTCACCCATTTCAACGTCCAGCCACCCGAATACTGGGCAGAACAGTTCGCCCGCCACGGCTTTTATCGGGATGTAGATTTCGATGCCACGTTCATTACCGCCTGGGCGGTTCGCTTTCGCAAGACGGCGGAACCTATGCATCGCGTGACGCGCAATTATGAGCGCCGCTACTGGACGTTGAACAAAGAGAATTACGACTTGCGCCTGCTCTCGGTCGAGATGCGGACACAGTTGGTGGCCAGCGACGAGGCGGCCCAGCAAGCGGCACAGCAACTGGCCGATCGTGAAAAGCAGGTCAGCGACATCGAGCAAAGGCTGGCTGACGACGAGCAGGTCATGGGGGCGCTACAAGCCCGGCTTGCCGAGCGTGAGCAGGGCATTGAAGCGCTGCAGGCCCGGCTTGCCGAGCGTGAGCAGGGCATTGAAGCGCTGCAGGCCCGGCTTGCCGAGCGTGAGCAGAGCATTGAAGCGCTACAAGCCCGGCTTGCCGAGCGTGAGCAGAGCATTGAAGCGCTGGCATCTCAGGTGCAGGCGCTGGAAGAATCCCTGTGCCTGCTGACCCAGCAGCTCAACACGCAAACGCAGGCCGCACAAGATTTGGCAGCACAATTGAGGGCTCAGAACCAGGCTCTGGCTGCGCAGGCGTCTGAAAACGAAGAGGCCAGGCGGTCTTGGGCCGCGCGTGAGATCGATGTCCAGATGCTCTCCGAAGAGCTCCGACAGGCGCTGGCCTGGCGGTCTCGGCTGGAGCAGACACCAGGCTGGGCCATATTGCGCGCGCTACAGAGTGCGCGTGGCTTCCTGGCCCCGCCAAACACCGTGCGGGACGCGCTGCTGGGCCGCCTGGCAGGCACTCTCCATTCGGACAAATTTGCGCCAGCCGAAGATGCGACACCGGTTGTGGCCGGGCCCGTGGCGGCAGATGCTTTTTCGCCCGAGGAGAGGCTGATAGACGTTGACGCCGTCAAGCCCCGCGAGCCGGTGCACACGCACCGCGCCACCGTAGATGTCATCATCTGCGTGCACAACGCCCTGGCCGACGTGCAACGCTGCCTGGAATCGGTGCTGCTCTACAGCAGCGCGCCCTTCGGGCTGATCCTGGTAGACGATGGCAGTGAGTCGGAAACGTGTGGCTTCCTTCAAGAGTTCGCTGGCAGCCACACCGCGGAGCTCATACGCAACGAGACGGCCAGGGGCTACACGCGAGCCGCCAACCAGGGCCTCCACGCTTCGAACGCCGACTACGCGGTGCTGCTCAACAGCGATACGCTCGTGCCACCCGGCTGGCTCGATCGCATGGTTGCGTGCGCCGAGTCGAATCCCGGCATCGGCATCGTGGGCCCGCTCTCCAATACGGCGTCCTGGCAATCGATCCCGGAGCTGATCCAGAATGACGACTGGGCTGCCAACCAGCTCCCCGAGGGGACTACGGCCGCCAGGATGGGCGAGTTGGTCGCCCAGCATTCCGGGCGGGTGTATCCGACGATGCCGCTGTTGAATGGCTTCTGCCTGATGCTGCGGCGCAAGGTGATCGAGACGGTTGGCTACTTTGACGAAGAGACTTTTGGCGACGGGTACGGCGAGGAAGACGACTTTGCGCTGCGTGCCCGTAAGGCCGGCTGGTCCCTGGCGCTTGCCGATGACGTTTACGTATATCACGCCCAATCGCGCAGCTACAGCAATGAGCGGCGGCGAGCGCTCAGCGAGCGCGCCGTAGCCGCGCTGAACGCGAAACACGATCCAGAAGTCATAGTGGAGAGCTGCCGTGCAGCACGCGAAGATCGTGTGCTGCAGGGGATTCGGGCGCAAAGCCGGGTGCTGGCCGGCCGCCAGCAGTGTGTCGCCGAGGGCAAAGCGCACTTTGCCGGCCGCCGCCTGCTGTTCGTGCTGCCCGTAGCCGAACCCGGCGGCGGCGCGAACGTGATCATCACCGAGGCGCACGCCCTGCAGCAAATGGGCGTTGACGTCACCTTCTTCAATCTTGAAGCGAACCGGCCGCAGTTTGTGCGGAGCTACCCAGCGCTGGATATTCCCGTGATTTTCGGGCAAGTCCACGATGTTCCCGACCTGGCAAGCGGGTTCGATGCTGCCATCGCCACGGTCAACTTCACGGTCGAGTGGCTGTCTTCAGTCAAGCAGGATGGCGACCGCCTGGTGCGCGGGTACTACGTACAAGGGTTTGAGCCCTATATCTACACGCCGGAGACGCCCGACTACCAGAAGGCGTGGGCGTCCTATGCACTGCTGCCCGACCTGGTGCGCTTCACCAAGACGGAATGGACGCGCCAGCAGGTCGTGCGGCATATCGGGGTCGATTGCGCGATCGTTGGGCCTAGCCTGGATATCGATTTGTATCGGCCGCGGCCCAGCACGGTGGCAAGATGGCCGCTCGGCGCGCTGCGGGTTGCCGCGATGATCCGGCCCAATACGCCCTGCCGAGAGCCAGGGCTGACCATGGATGTTCTCCGGCGGGTTGCCCAACGCTTCGGCGGCGAAATGCAGACCGTGATCTTCGGGGCTTCGCCACAGGATCCGGGGCTTGCCTCTCTGCCCCACGATTTCGATTGGCGCTGCGCGGGTATCCTGACCCCGGCGCAGGTGGCCCGGCTGATGAACGACGTCGACATCTTCGTTGACTTCAGCTCACACCAGGCCATGGGCCTGACGGCTCTGGAAGCGATGGCCTGCGGAGCGGCCGCCGCGGTGCCATCCAACGGCGGGGCCATGACATTTGCCCGCCACGAGAAGAACAGCCTGGTGGTCGATACGAGCTCGGTTGACGCGTGTGTGCATGCGCTCGAACGCCTGATTCAGGATCACGACCTGCGCCAACGAGTGCAGCAGGCGGCCATCGCGGACGTCGTGGAGTACTATCCCGAGCGTGCCGCGCTGAAGATCCTGGCCGCGTTGTTTTCCAGGTAGGACGGCCCAGGCCTGTGAATCGTCCGCGCGTCCACATCCTTTACGAGCATGGCGCCGATCAGCAGCCTTTCGGCAGCGCGCACGTACGCCTGTTGCGTCCCTGGACGCATCCCGCGCTCGCCGAGAAGTTCACGGTGACGTTTGGCCTGGAATATGACGGCCAACCGGTCGAGGCGGTCGTCGTAGATCGCTTGTGGCGCCCGGATATCTCGGTCGCGCTCGCCGAAGAACTGCTGGCGCGCGTGCGCCGCGCCGGTGGCCGGCTCATCTACGCGCTGGACGACAATTTCTTCACCCTGGCCGAAGAATCCAAGGATTGGACCCCGAGCACAGACCAGCTTGGGGCTCTCGAATATTTCTTGCGCAACGCCGATGGTGTCGTCGTCACCACGCCCGGGCTGGCGGAGTACCTGGCTGGCTACAATTCGAAAATCTACCATGTGCCCAATGCCATCGACGAGCGCCTCGTGCCCGCGCCGGTGGATGCGGCAAAGAAACGGCAGGGCCGGTTCGCCGGCTGGTTCGGGAAATTCTTGCATCCGCGATCTCACGCACCGGGCCGCAAAACCGTTATCGGGTACATGGGAACGTACACCCATGACGACGACCTGCTGATGGTCCTGCCCGCCTTGCAGGCGGTGTGCCGGCAGCACTCGGGCGAGGTCGAGCTCCAGCTTATCGGCGTGGCCTTTCGCCAGGATACCGTAGATGCGATGGCAGGTATGCCGGTGAAACGGATTGCACCGCCGGACGGGTCAGCCGACTATCCAGACTTTATCTCATGGTTCACGCGCAACGTGGCCTGGGATATGGCGATCGCGCCGCTGTGCGACAATCGGTTCAATCGCTGCAAGTCAGACATCAAATTCCTGGATTACTGCGCAGTGGGGCTGGCAGGCATCTACAGCCGCGTGCCGGCTTACCAAGCGAGCGTCGCACACGGGGTCACCGGGCTGTTGGTCGACAACGAGCCCGAGGCCTGGCGCGACGCGCTTGATTCTCTGGTAAACAGCCCGGATCTGCGTTCCCGGTTGGCCGGCCAGGCCGCGCGGTATCTCCATAGCGAACGTACAGTGGGCTGTACGGCCAATGTCTGGATCGAAGCGATGAATCACATCATATCGTCCGGTACATGACTAGTCTGAGCCCTGGACGCTGCGTGGGCGACTGGCAGCCGGGCTCGATCTCCTTTTGACGTAGGGTGCATTGTTGCTGTGTCTGAGATTCTGATTGTCAGCGGTGGCACGATAGGAGCGTACATGGCGGGGCCCGCCGCGCGCGCGCTGGCGTTCGCGCGCACGCTGTGCGCCGACCAGCATGCCGTCACGCTGGCAGCACCCCAGGTCAAAGACCTGCACGATACCGGGTTTCGCAGTTGCGCGTATGGAGGCGATCCTGAGGCGCTGCAGGCAGCGGCCAGAAGCGCGCAGATTGTCGTGCTGCAGGGGATGACCGCCTTTCACCATCCGTTCCTGCTTGACCCGGCCAAGATCATCGTCGTCGATCTGTATGATCCGTCGTTTTTGGAGAATCTCGCCGGCTTCAGCGACCGGGCAGGCCGCGAGCACGACTTCGATATCAACCTGAAGGTCTTCCAGACCCAGCTGCTGGCCGGGGACTACTTTGTCTGCGCGAATGAGCGCCAGCGCGATCTGTGGCTTGGCATGTTGCTGACCATGGGGCGCATCAACCACCTGACGTGCCGTGAGGACCCAACCTTGCGCCGGCTGATCGACGTGGTGCCGTTTGGCCTGCCTGAACAGCCGCCCGTTGCCACGGCGCATGGCTTGCGCGGCGTGCATCCCGGCATCAAGCCTGGCGACAAAATCGTGTTGTGGGGCGGCGGCATGTGGCCCTGGCTCGACCCGCTGCTGGCCATCCAGGCAATGGCCTGCCTGCCGGCAGACCGCCAAGATATCAAGCTGGTGTTCTTGAGCGCGACGCTTTTCGGTGACGCGCTGCCCCAAACCGATATCGTCGCTCAGGCGCGCTCTTTGAGCAAGCAGCTTGGACTGTCAGACGAACGGGTGATCTTCAATGAGCGTTGGGTTCCCTACGAGAGCCGCCAGAACTACCTGCTCGACGCAAACCTGGGCCTGGTCACACATCGTCTTAATCTGGAAACCTACTATTCGAACCGTACGCGTGTCCTGGATTACCTGTGGGCCGGCCTGCCCGTGGTAAGCGTGAGCGGCGACTGGTGGAGTGACGTGATCGAGCGCGAGGGCCTGGGCTGCGTGGCCGCGCCCGATCCCGCGGCCCTGGCCGAGGCGATCCTCGAGGTGGCCGACACACCCCGGGCGCAATACAGCCAGCGTATGCGCACGGTGGCCGAGCGCTATACCTGGCACAAGACAACCCAGGCGCTTTGCTCTTTTTGCCGCAATCCGGCCAAAGCGGAGGATCATGATACCGCGGCATCTCGGCAGTGGCACGAAAACCTACAGGCCAGTGCCATGCAACGCGAGATGGAGCTGCGCGAAGCGCTGGCGTGGCACCGCCTTCCGCTGCGGACGAAGATCCTCCGCAGGGCGCGCAAGGACCTGGCGCGCCTGGGTATCGGGTCCGAGCCGGCCAGGCTGGTATGAGCTCTGAAATGACTACTGCCAACCCGCCGGACGTGACTATCATCATACCGACCAAGAACGGCCAGGCATACCTGGCTGAGGTACTGGACGGCATCTATGCTCAGGTCACGGGCTACCGGTTCGAGGTGCTGGTCATAGATTCCGGCTCCACCGATGCGACGCTGGCGATCCTCGGCCGCTATCCGGTGGGGCTGCATGCGATCCCGCCCGAACAGTTCAACCATGGCGCCACGCGGGACCTGGGCGGGGAACTCGCGCACCCGGCCAGTCGTTTTCTGGTGTATCTGACGCAGGATGCAACCCCATTGCCCGGCTGGCTAGACCACGTGCTGCAGCCCTTGGAGGCTGATCCCCAGGTTGCCGGGGTATTCAGCAGACACGTGCCGCGGCCTGACTGCAATCCGATACTGGCGCGCTCGATGACGCAGGACTGGGAGCAATGCGGGACGATGGCGCGGGTGGTGAAGCGAGTGACGGATGTCGGCGATTTCTCGCGGCGAAGATTGCACTACGTATATTTTGCCAACACCAGCTCGTGCCTGCGGCGTTCGGTTTGGGAGCAATATCACTTTCTGGCCGCGGAATTTGGCGAGGACGCGCAATGGGCCGAACGCGTGCTTACTGCTGGCTACACGCTGGTGTACGAGCCCGGCTCTACGGTCCTGCACTCGCACAGTTATCCACTGCTGCAGCACTGCCGACAGAATTTTGACCATGCGCGCGGGATGCACCGCTTTGCAGCGCCAGCCGAGGCCGGCCAGCCGGCCCGGAAAGCGGGTCTCGTGCTCTCGTCGCTCGGCACGGTGAGGCGTGACTGGGCGTATATCTGGCGAAGCTCGCATTTCTCTTTGCGACAGAAGCTTTACTGGAGCGGCTACAGCCCGCTCTGGCACGGAGCAGCCGGGCTGGGAACCTGGCTTGGCGCTGCCTCGCCGGCCATTTCCGAGGCCATGCAACCATGGTTTTCTCGGCAATCCCGTTTACGACTGCGAGGACAATAGTGAAGAATCGTTCCCTGAAACGTTTTGCCGGTACTTTGTTGACGGCTCTGGTGCTGGCAGGCCTATTACTGCCGTCTGGCGGCCAGCTCAGTGCGCAGATCGCGAGCACGGCGGCTGCACCTGGCATGCGGCCCCGCGCGTACCTGCCGCAGGTGTTGTCACGTCAGAGCAATGCCGTCTCCCTGGGTGTCTATTTCCCACCGGACTATGGCACTTACGATCAGCAAATTCGGGATTTTCAGTCGACTGTTGGCAAGAAACAGGCCATCTATCACTACTTTATAGATTGGCGACCTGACTTCGCGTTCAACAAACACTTGCTCGATACCATTGTTGCGAGCGGTTCGACGCCCATGATTACCTGGATGTCGATTCCGGCAACGGGCGACAAGCCTTTAGGCTGCGGTGATCCGAACTGGAATCTCGACAGCATCGTCAACGGTGCACACGATGCCTACATTCGCTCGTTTGCACAGGGCATGGCCGGCTACGGTCACACCGTGCTGCTGCGCTGGGGGCACGAGATGAACCTGGTAGATTACTCGTGGTCCGGCTACTGCAACAACAATGACACTGGAAAATTCATCACTGCGTTCCGGCATATCCACGATATATTCCGCCAGCAGGGCGCCCGCAACGTGCTGTTCGTGTGGTCCCCCAACTATCAGAGCTGGCCGGGCGAATCGTGGAACGACATCAACGCCTATTATCCTGGCGACGACTATGTGGACTGGATTGGCGTTGTCGGCTACAACTGGGGGCACAGCAGCAGCAACAGCAACTACCGCTGGATGCCGTTTACAATGATTTTCGACTCGTTTTTGCGTGACCAGGCGGCGCGGCACCCGTCGAAACCGCAGATGATCGCGGACTACGCTTCGGTGGAAGACGATGGCGGCAGCAAGACCGACTGGATCGCCCAGGCTTTTGCCGCGATGCCCTACTATCCGAACCTGCGGGCCGCCATCTGGTACGATCACGACGACGCGGGTAGCTTCACGGTCGATTCGAGCCAGGCCAGCCTGGCCGCCTACCGCTCGGCGATTACGCCGGCGCAATTCAGTTCCCAGGCACCGTACCCGTAATGAAGATCCTTCAGGTCAGCAACGGCTTCCCGCCCACCGCGCGCGCCGGTGTCGAGCAGTACACCTATCGGTTGGCGCAGTCGCTGCAGGGGCGTGGGCACGAAGTAGCGGTGATCTGCCGCGAGGAGGATCCCAGGCGACCGGATTACGGGGTGATTCAGGACCGAGCCGGCGACGTCACCGTGTACCGGGTGGTAAACAGCCTGCTCGACGTGGTGGCATTCGACGATTATTACCGAAACGCGACGATCGAGCAGGTATTTCTCAAGCTGGTCGACCGCGAGCAGCCCGATATCGTTCACTTTCAGCACACCATCGGGCTCTCGGTCACGCTGCTGGGGATAACCGCCCGGCTGGGCATGCCGCTGGTGCTGTCGCTGCATGATTATTGGTACATCTGCCCGACCGTGCAGTTGCTGAACACGCAGATGCAGATTTGCCCGGGCGCGCATCACGGCGCCGACTGCACCGCCTGCCTGGGGCAGGCAGACCGGCTGGCGCGGCGGTTGCACCGGTATCCTGTCTACCGGCGGATCAAAGCTGCCGTGCCACCACAGGCCTGGGCTAGAGTGCAGCAGGCGGCCCTGGCCGCGCTTTCGCTGGCCGGTGGCAAGCGGGCGACCGGGACAACGGGCCAGGATGCGGCCGGCGTGCAGCGCCGCGTCGCGACCATGCAGGACATGCTGTCTCAATGCCAGAACTTCATCGCGCCCTCGGCTTGTGTGCGGGACGTATACACGGATTTCGGTATTCCGGCCGGACGCATCGACGTGCTGCCGCTGGGGCTGGACCTGGGCCCCTGGCAAAACCGCCCACCGGCGCGCGCCAGCAGCGAG
>Ga0123333_10003630_pt1 | contig 14912 bp, 10 predicted proteins | sample BioC12SIPDNA_3_FD_89957 | JGI IMG/M metagenome (GOLD analysis project Ga0123333, IMG submission 89957) | Anaerobic biogas reactor microbial communites from Washington, USA - Biogas_R2_B C12 SIP DNA | ecosystem: Engineered > Bioreactor > Anaerobic > Unclassified | place: Washington, USA... | reverse complement strand
ATGAACGTGAACCCGGAACCCGGGAGCCGCTGCCAGCCGTCGGGACGCACGACCTCTCGCGACGACCGGAAGCTCATGCGTGGAGCGTCGAGGTCGAGGACCTGTTCCGAGAACCATGCGACGTCGACCTCGCCTACCAGGTTCATACCGGCGTGAAGTCCGAGGCTCGAACCCGCGAACATGCGCGCGACCTCGGGGTAGCGCTCGACGAACGCCCGCACGTCGGCCAGCAGGGCCTCGCGGTCGCGCGACAGCTCCACCGAGCCGTCTGCGACAGCCGCGGAGGCGACCTCCTGCGCAACGGCGGGCGAGTCACCCTCGCGCAGTGCAGCGATGTACGCCTGAAGCCGTTCGATCTCGAGCGCCTCGACCGAACCGGTGAGCGCGTCGAAACGGGTGAGCAGCTCCTCGGCCTCTGCCCGTGCCTCCTCCGGCACCTGGGCCAACACGGTGAGTCGTTGCGCCTCCTGCCGGAGCTCGGCCAGTGAGTCCGTGGTCGTCGTCTCCTGAGCCAGCGCGGCGGTCGTCAGCGCCAGCGCCGTCACCATCACTGCCATCGTCTTGGTCACGTTGCGGGTCATCATCGTGCTCCTCCTTCTCGGGCGTGCGTTCGGTCAGAGGTTGGCTGCGAGGTAGGCGTGGCCGCCCGACGCGGTGGCGGTGAAGACACCGCGCAACGAACCGGCGTGGTTCACGAACTGGTAGACGACGATGTTGCCGTCACTGCTCTCGAGCTCGGCCGTGAACCCGAGCTCGGCGAGCTGGGCGACGTAGGCGTCGACGACGGCGCTCAGCGAGTCGGCTTCGTGCGTGAACCCTGCCGCGAACAGGTTGGCTCCCCTGAGGTCGAGATCGACGCCGGGCAGCTCGGCCGCGAGGAGCTGGTCGGTCGGGACCTCGCCGTCCTCGAACCGCGGGTAGTACCCGACCTCGACCGTGGGCAGGTCGCTGTCCGCGTCCTCGCCGAGCACGAAGACGAGCTCGCCGTCCACGTACTGGAGCGACAGGTTCGTCGTGTCAGTGTCCGTGTCGGTGTAGTCGAACGAGTCGTCGATGCTCATCGGGATCCTCGCTGCCAACGCCGCGCCGCCGACCAGGCCCGCGATCACGGTGCCGACGACCAACCTCTTGACCAGTGTCTTGACGTCCTTCATGGTGGTTCCTCCTTGGCGGCGTTGAGTGGTTTCTGCCGCTGAGGAGAGTGTCGAACGGCCACGTGGAGATTCTCATTGGCGACTGTGCAGACTTCGTGGAGGCGTCCCGCGCACGCATGAAGCACCCAGGAACGCCGTCTCACACGCGGGTACCGGGCGAACGGCCGCGAGGCCGTCTCACCTTCCCTGCACCAAATCTGCACGCTCGCTCGCTACCATCGCGGCATGAACCACCGACACTGCAGCCGGAACACCTCCCCCTCCACCGGACGCTCACCCCGCCCATGAGGGTCCTCATCGTCGAGGACGAGAAGGGCATCGCCACGACGCTCGATCAGTACCTGAGACGCGACGGGTACGCGACCGACGTCGCGACCACCGGGCGTCAGGCACTCTCCGTGTACCGGGCCGCGCGACCCGACCTGGTGCTGCTCGACGTGATGCTGCCCGAGATCGATGGGGTCGAGGTGCTCAAGGCCATCCGCCAGGAGAGCGCGGTGCCCGTCATCCTGTTGACAGCGCGCAGTGACGAGGTCGACAGACTGGTGGGCTTGGGGTTGGGCGCCGACGACTACGTGGTCAAACCGTTCTCCTTCCGCGAGGTCGTCGCGCGGGTGAAGGCCGTGCTGCGCCGCACACGGCAGCCCGCACCGGACACGAACGTCGTCCTGCGCGTCGGGAACGTCACGATCGACACCGGATCCGCGGTCGCCGAGTACGCGGGACGGCCGCTCGACCTCACCGCCACCGAGTTCAGGCTGTTGTGTCAGTTCGCCGCTGCTCCCGACCGCGTCTTCTCGCGCGGCGAGCTGATCGACCGGGCGTTGCCCGAGAGCGACATCCTCGAACGAACGCTCGACTCGCACATCAAGAACCTGCGCGCCAAGCTCGGTACCTGTGGAGCGACCGAGGTCATCCAGACGGTCAGGGGGCTCGGTTTCCGGCTGGTGAGCGACGAGCTGGCCGCGTCACGCCGGTCGCCGCGCGCCAGGCAGCGGCACCCGGAGGTGAGCGCATGAACCGGCTGAGCACCAGACTGATCCTGGCGTTCGTGAGCATGACGCTGCTGACGGTCGGGCTGTTGACAGTGCCTCAGTTACGCGGGTTGGCAGCCGAACGCGGTGTGCTCCCCGAGGCTGAACGGCCCGTCATCACGGCCGCGTTGTGGGACCGGGCGTTGTCGTTCAGGGCGACTCAGCTACCGGGCCGGTTCGAAGCCGTCTTGGAGTACGGCCCTGAGCATCACGATGGCGTGATCTCGGCCTCCAGCGCGGCCATCCTCAGGGAGCGCATCGCGGGCACACAGGCGACCGCGTACGTCATCGCGCCCTCCGTCGTCCATCCGTTGGCTGCCGGGGTGGACGGCGCGGGCGGCGAGACGCTCGTGGCGGACGGGCCCGACGATGACACCGCGATCGACGAGGCGACCATCCCGCGTCGTGACATCGTCACGTTCCTGCGCGACTCTCTCGAGCGGCGCGCGGCCGCGCTGATCGGCTCCGCGTCGCTCGCCCTGGTGCTGTCCGCCGCCTTGGCTCTGCTCCTCGCCCGCCTCATCGCGCGTCCCGTCGAGTCCGTCACGAAGGCTGCGACACGAGTGGCCGACGGTGACCTCTCGGTCCGGATCCCGCTGCAGCGGGCGGGCGTCAACGCCAGCGAGACCTCGCGCCTCGCCCAGTCGTTCAACGCCATGGCCGACAGCCTCGAACGCTCGGAACGCACCCGCAAGGACATGGTCGCCGACGTCGCGCACGAGCTGAGGACGCCACTGACGGTCATGCGCGGCCGGCTCGAAGCCATGGAGGACGGTGTGACACCCCTCGACCTCGGCGAGGTCCGCGACCTGCATGCGCAGGTACTCGTCCTGACGCGGCTCGTCGAGGACCTCCGCACCCTCTCGCTCGCCGACGCGGGCCAGCTGTCGCTCCAGATGCAGCGCGTCGACCTCTCTGCGTTGGCTCGCTCTGTCGTCAGCGCTCACACGGTCCGCGCCCGCGAGCGCGACGTCGCGCTGACCGTCACCGCCACCGCCGAGGTCATCACGATGGGCGACCCCGACAGGCTCACCCAGGTCATGGTCAACCTGCTCGACAACGCGCTGAGGCACACGCCCGCCGGTGGCTCGGTCGAGCTGCACGTGGGCGGTGATGCCGACGGTACCGTGATCGAGGTGAGGGACAGCGGTCCAGGCATCCCGCCCGGCGAGGAGCAGCGCATCTTCGACCGCTTCGTCCGGACCGACACCTCACGCGCACGGTCCGGTGGCGGCACCGGCCTCGGGCTCGCGATCGTCAACACCATCGTGGCACTGCACGACGGCACCGTCCGAGCGTGGAACTCGAGCTCGGGCGGTGCCGTGTTCACCGTGCGCTTGGGCGCGTAGGTCGAGCGTAGGGCGAGATCAGGTCGAGATCAGGCCTGACTCAGGCCTGGATCAGGCCTGAGTCAGGGCGCGCGTGGCCCGCCGCGGCCGCCACCGGGGCCGAACCCCGGACCGCCCTGACCGCCCGGGGCACTCGGCCCGAAGCGCCCGCCGCCCACGGCGCTAGCGGTCGTGACCGTGCCGAACACGGTGCCGGGCTCCGACGCGCCATCGGCGTACAGCCCGTCGACAGCCTCTCCGCTGCCCACACCGCCCGTGTACACGGTGTACTCGACGTCGTCCTGCAGCGCGGGCGTGCTCACCAGGATCTCCACGAACGGCTGGCTGGGAGCGAAGGTCACCACGTCGACGCCGGAGGGGTCACGCACCGTGACGAGCGTGTCGGGCAGCAGCGCGGGCCCGAACTCGATGAGCAGCGACGACTGGCTCGAGTCGGCCGAGACGGAGCCCATCATCGAGCCACCACTGGCGATGACCAGGCCGCCGTCGATGGTGATGGCGCCGTCGGCGTCGAGGCCGCTGTTGCCGCCGACCAGGGCCGACTGGGCGATGACGGTGCCGCCGCTGATGGTGATGGTGCCGTTCGAGTCGATGCCGTCACCGATACCGGTCTCGATGTACACGTAGCCGCCGCTGATGTCGATGTGGCTGACGCCGTCGTTGTTGGCGTTGATGCCGTCCTCGGTGGCGAAGATCCTGATGCTGCCGCCGAGGATGTCGATGTGCATGGTGCTGGAGATGCCCTCGTACACGGCGTGCACGTCGAGGCTGCCGTCACCGTCGATGGTCAGTGACGCGTCGCTGTACAGGGCCGCGTCGAACTCGCTCTCGCCACCGTCGGTGATGGTGTTGCTGGTGCCGTCCTGCAAGGTCACGGCTGCCGAACCGGCGGCCTTGAAGAAGAGCGCGGGCCCGTTCGGGTTGGTGAGCTCGACGCCGGCCAGCACCAGCCTGACGTCGGCGTCGGCGGCGTCCACCGTCACGGAGCCGTCGCTGCTGCTGCCCACCAGCACGTACGTGCCTGCTTGGTCGATGGTGACGTGCGCACCGTCGGCGCTGGCGCCCTGGCCGTCGATCACGGTCTCGGCGCCGAAGGTGATGGTGGCGGTGGCGTCGACACCAGCGACCCCTTGCGCCGACGCGAGCCACAGGCCCTGCATGAGCAACATGGCCACGAACAGCATGGCGAGCGGCGCGAACACCTTCGACGAGCGAGCGCCTGCGTCGGGAAGGGCCAGCGTGGTCACCTGGACGTGAGCCTCTCTGTTCTCGTTCATCTCTCCTCCTCACGGGCGCGCGGTTTGAACCCGCGCCCTGTGCCTGCAGGATGCACGCCCACCATGCGGCGCTGGTTGACGAACCGTGTGCTTCCTGTGTGCCGGACCGAGCTCACGCGAACAGGCGTTACCCTGAACGCATGGAACGCCGTTCACCACCCCCGACACGCACCCAGCCCGTGACGGACGACTACCACGGGCACAGCATCACCGACGACTACCGCTGGCTCGAAGGTGACGTCACCAACCCAGCAGCCATGGGCACCTCGACGCCCGAGGTCGCGGCCTGGACCGACGAGCAGAACGCCCACACACGCGCGGTGCTCGACGCGCTGCCTGGCCGCGCCGAGCTCGAAGCGCGCATACGGCCGCTGCTGCAGGCGGGTACGGTCGGCATGCCGCATGTGCGCGGCGAGCGCCACTTCCACCTGCGCAGGGCGGGCGACGAGAACCAACCCGTCGCGTACTGGCGCGAGGGGCATGACGGCGCCGACAGGGTCCTCCTCGACCCGAAGGCACTCGACCCGAGCGGCCTGACCACCATCACCTGGCTCTCCCCCGACCCGAGCGGTCGCCTCGTCGCTTACGGTACCTACAGCGTCGGTGACGAGAACACCACCCTGCGCCTCATCGAGGTCGACAGCGGCGAGACGCTCCCGCTCGTCATCCCCAACAAGGTGGGGCCGCCCATGTGGCTGCCTGACGGCAGCGGCTTCGTGTACCGCAACCTGCTCGATCCCGACGACGCGTACAGCGGCCAGGTGAAGTTCCACCGCCTCGGCACGCCCGTCGCCGAGGACCCCGTCCTCTACCGGCAACTCACCCCCGACGAGGACGCCGTGCTGGCCACGACCTGGGGACCGTACGGCAACCTGTCGCACGACGGCGAGTGGCTGGTGCTCACGTACGCCACCGACGGGCAGTCGAACGACGTCTACCTCCTCGACTTCGCGGAGTTCCTCGCCAGCGGCTCGCTCCAGCGCCGCGAGGTGACGCGCGGCACCGTCGGCAACGCAGCCGGCACCGTCAAGGACGGCACCCTCTACCTCTTCAACTTCAAGGACGCGCCCAACGGTCGCGTCAGCGCCGTCGATCCCGCCGCGCCGCAGGAGGCGAACTGGCGCGACGTGGTGCCCGAGCGCGCCGACGCAGCCATCGAGAGCGTCACCTACACCAGGGACCACATCGTCGTGAACTACATCCACCAGGCGTCGAACCGCCTCGAGGTGTTCGACATGGAGGGCCGCAGCGTCGGTGAGGTGCCCCTGCCCACCATCGGCACGGTCCTCACCCGCGACTACGAGGGTGGCGACACGGCGTACTTCGAGTTCACCAGCTTCGCGCACCCGCAGTCGGTGTACCGCTTCGACGCCACCGCTCCTGGCGCCGAGCCGCGCCTGTGGACTCGGGTGGAGTCCCCGGTCGACCCTGCGTCGGTGGTGGTCGATCAGGTGTGGTACGAGTCGACCGACGGCACCAAGGTCAGCATGTTCCTCGTCCACCGCCGCGACCTCGAACCGGCAGTGGCGGGGCCCGGCGACCATCCGACGATCCTCACCGGCTACGGCGGGTTCGGCATCAGCAAGACCCCCGCCTTCTCCGCGACGCTGTTCCCGTGGATCGAGGACGGCGGCGTCTACGCCCTGCCCAACCTGCGCGGCGGCGGTGAGTACGGCGACGCGTGGCACGAGGCAGGCATGCGCGGCAACAAGCAGAACGTGTTCGATGACTTCGCCTCAGCGGCGCGCTGGTTGATCGACAACGGCTACACCAGGCCGGAGCGGCTCGCGATCGTCGGCGGCTCCAACGGCGGCCTGTTGACCGGCGCGGCCCTCACGCAATGGCCCGAGCTGTTCGGAGCCGTAGTGGTGGGCGTGCCGCTGCTCGACATGCTGCGCTTCCAGCACTTCCTCATGGCCCGCTACTGGGTGCCCGAGTACGGCAGCGCCGAGGAGGCCGACGCGTTCGAGTGGCTGGTGAAGTACTCGCCGTACCACCGCATCGTCCCCGGCACCGCCTACCCAGCGGTCCTGTTGACGGCCGGCGAACACGATTCGCGCGTGCATCCCGTGCATGCCCGCAAGATGGCTGCCGCGCTGCAGGCCGCGACCACGAGCGACCCGGCCGAGAAGCCGGTGCTGTTGTGGGTCGACCTCGAGGCGGGGCACGGCCAAGGCAAACCCCTCAACCTGGTGCTGCGCGAAGCCGTCGACCAACGCCTGTTCCTCATGTGGCAGTTGGGGATGCTCGAACGCGCCTGAGCACCGACTCGCCCGGGGTTCCGCGGCATCCGGACGCGGGATAGATGCCCCTGCTGTCACTGCCTCGGCGGCACGCATACTGTCGCCATGAAAGCCAACGGCAAGGTCATCATCGTCACCGGTGCGGGGAGCGGCATGGGCCGCGAGATCACGCTCCTGCTGCTCAAGCGCGGCGCGAAGGTCGCCGCCGTCGACATCAACCAGGCCGCGCTCACCGAGACGGCCACCATGGCGGGCGCGTCGCAGGCGCTGGCGCTGTTCACGCTCAACATCGCGGACAAGCAGGCCGTCGAGGCGCTGCCGGCGCAGGTGATCGCTGCCTTCGGGGCCGTCGACGGCGTCATCAACAACGCGGGCATCATCCAGCCGATGGTCATGGTCGACGACCTGAACTTCGACCTCATCGAGAAGGTCATGGCCGTCAACTTCTGGGGTCCCCTCTACCTCACCAAGGCGCTGCTCCCGCACCTCAAGGCGCGGCCCGTGGCGCACATCGTCAACGTCTCGAGCATGGGCGGCTTCCTGCCGGTACCAGGCCAGACCATCTACGGCGCGTCGAAGGCTGCCATCAAGCTGCTCACCGAGGGCCTCCACTCGGAGCTGGCCACCACCAACGTCAAGGTCACGGTGGTGTTCCCCGGAGCGATCAGCACGAACATCGCGAAGAACTCGGGCCTGGGGGACTACCAGGAGCGCATGTCGGAGGGCGCTGCGGCAGCGAAGGCTCCCCCGATGACGCCTGCACCCGAGGCCGCCCGCATCATCGTCGACGGCATGGAGCAGGACGCCTACCGGGTGCTGGTCGGCAAGGACGCGAAGTTCATGGACTTCCTCTACCGCCTCGCACCCAAGCGCGCTGCCGGGTTCATCTTCAATCAGATGAAGAGCATCCTGGGTAGCTGACGACCGAGCAGCGCCGCTGCGGCCGCCGCGACGTCGTGGCGCTCGCCCCACCAGGCGTGCAGCGTGAACGTGTCGGTCACGCTCGCCATGTCGGGCTCGAGCGCCCTGCCCAGCACCTCGACCTCGCCGAAGGCCCCGTAACGGCCGTCGTCGTTGTAGACGTACACGCTGTCACCCTCGTGCCCTAGCTGGTCGGGCGGCTGCTCGAGGTAGCGGGTCGACGGCGTGTCGGCGAAGCTGCGCAGCAGCAACACAGCCGCGCCGCCAGGCAGGTCGCGCCAGTACACCACCGCCCCACGGTGCTCGCCCGAACGCACGCCGACCTTGTACCGCGTGCTGCCACTCAACCGCAGCGTCAGGTCGTCGCCGTCGCGGCGCAGGTGGTCCTTGTCGACTGGTTCGAAGTAGTCGGTGACCCTGGCGCGAGCCGCTCCGGGAACGACCACCGTCGCGCCGACGTCGGCCTGGATCAGCACCCACGACTGGCAGGCTGCGCGACCAGGGTCGTCGGGCGTGCGCGTCAGCGTGACCTCGCGCGTCCAGCCGAGGTGCCGAAGCGAGTCGGCCGGTACTGAGCCCGCGCGCAGCGGGTCGACAGCCGGGGCGATTGTCTGCGTCACCGCGATGCCCACGGTCGCTCGCTGCTGGTGAGCGACCATGCTCATCTCGTGCCTGAACGTCAGCGGCAGGGCAGCGTCCGGACCGGACCTGTCGACCCGCCAGGCGCCAGGGTCCATCGTCGCGGGCAGCGCGTAGCTGCCTGCGAAGTCACGCCTGTCGGCGACCATGAAGTCGATCTCCGGCCCGATCCACAGCCGCTCGGCGCCGAGGTTCCACGCGTCGGACGCCGCCCATGCCCTCAACGTGCCCGCTGGGCCGGTACCGGACCCACGAACGGGCGGTGCCACCGCGGGAGCCAACCACAGCAGCGGTCTGCCCTCGTCGTCGAACGGCACGGCGCGTGCTCCCCGTGCGACGGTGACGAGCGTGCCGTCGCCTAACGCGTGAGCGCGGGGATCCAACCCTCCAGCCTGCCAGTGGTCGAGGAGCTCAGCGAGCATCAGGCATGGTACCGGGCCCAACCTCCGGTTGGGGCGCGACCTCCGGTTGGGGCACGACCTACGGTCTGCCTGCCACCCAGATCACGTGCCTGTTGCCCTTGGAGCCGCGCGAGCGCACGTGCTTGACCTCGACGGCGAAGCCTGCCTTCCTCACGCGCCTCGTGAACGGCTCGCTGGGGAACACCGACCACACCGCGAGCACGCCGCCTGGTGTCAGCGCTGCTCGGATGGTCGCCAGCCCGGCGGCGTCGTACAGCCGCTCGTTGCCCTCCTGGGTGGTGCCTTCCGGGCCGTTGTCGGTGTCGAGCAGGACGACGTCGAAGGCGGCCTTCGAGGACCGCAGCAGCTCTGCGACGTCCCCCACGACCACCGTGACCCTCTCATCGTTCAACGGGTGTCCGGCGAGCGCTCCGAGGTACTCGCCGTGCCAGGCGACGACCTCCGGCACCAGCTCCGCGACGGTGACGCGCGCCGACGCGGGCAAGAGGTCGAGCGCCGCTCGCAGCGTGAAGCCCATGCCGAGTCCGCCGACCAGTACCCTGACCCCGTCCAGACGCTGCAAGCGAGCCAGCGCCAAGGCGGCGAGCTGCTCCTCGGAGCCGTGCTGACGGCTGTTCATCAGCTCGACCGATGCCACGCGCAGCGAGTACTCGGGTAGCCTGCCGTCCTCGGCCGCGCCGCGACGGTGCAGCGTCATGACGTCACCGTCAGCCAACGTGGCCGTGCCAAGGTCTTCCCAGCGGTTCATGACGGTCCTCGGGGTGTCCCACGAAAAAACGCGCCCTCCGGCGCGTTCGATAACCAGAACTATAGCGCGATATACGGGATTCGTCAAGTGGATACACGCGTGAGGCCGGAACTCGCCAGTGAACGCAGCCACAGCGGGACCAAAGCCACTACGACCGCTCGCTAGGCTGGATCCAGCACCCGGTTCTGGTGACAGGTGCGCGGCGCGTTCGCCGCTTGGGGCCCGCCACGCACCTGCTAGCCGTTCGAGGCGCAGCGTGAGGAGCCGCCATGACGAGCCGCATCGTTGTCGACGGGAACGAAGCCACCGCCAGCGTGGCTCATCGAGTCAACGAGGTCATCGCCATCTACCCGATCACGCCTGCGTCGGCGATGGGTGAGTTCGCCGACGCCTGGTCGGCAGCGGGACGCCGCAACCTGTGGGGGCAGGTGCCGGAGGTGGTGCAGCTCCAGAGCGAGGCCGGCGCGGCGGGAACGGTGCACGGTTCGTTGCAGGCCGGCGCGGTGACGACCACGTTCACCTCGTCACAGGGCCTGCTGCTGATGATCCCCAACATGTTCAAGATCGCGGGCGAGTTGACGCCGACCGTGTTCCACATCGCGGCGCGGTCGATCGCGACGCACGCGCTGTCGATCTTCGGCGATCACTCCGACGTGATGGCGGCCCGCAGTTGCGGTTGGGCCATGCTGTTCGCGACGACGGTGCAGGAGGCTCACGACCTCGCGCTCATCGCCCAGGCGGCCACGTTGCGCGCCAGGGTCCCGTTCCTACACGTCCAGGACGGGTTCCGCACCAGCCACGAGGTCACGCGCATCGAGCCGCTCGACGACGCCGACCTGAGGGCCCTCATCCCCGACAGCCTGCTCGCCGAGCACCGCGCCAGGGCCCTCGACCCCGACAGGCCGGTACTGCGCGGCACCGCTCAGAACCCCGACGTGTTCTTCCAGTCCCGCGAGGCAGCCAACACGTACTACGACGCGGTGCCAGGCATCGTGGCCGACGTGTTCGAGGAGTTCGCTGCCCGCACCGGCCGCCGCTACACCGCGTTCGACTACCACGGCGCCCCTGACGCCGAGCGGGTGCTGGTCATCATGGGCTCCGGCGCCGTCGCGGCTCGCGAGGCCGTCGACGCGCTGGTGGCGCGTGGGGAGCCCGTCGGTCTGCTGACCGTGCGCCTCTACCGGCCCTTCGACGCTGCCGGGTTCGTTGCCACCCTGCCAGCCAGCGCCCGCAGCCTGGTGGTCCTCGACCGCACCAAGGAGCCGGGGGCCGCGGGCGAGCCGCTCTACCAGGACGTCCTGACGGCGCTGGCCGAAGAGTGGAGCGACGCCGCCACGCGGCCGAGGGTGCTCAACGGCCGCTACGGCCTCGGCAGCAAGGAGTTCACGCCGCGCATGGCGAAGGCCGCGCTCGACGCGCTCACGCGCCCTGACGCGCCGCGTTCGTTCACGGTAGGGATCGTCGACGACGTCACGCACCGCTCGCTGCCGGTCGACAGCGACTTCGACACCGAACGCCCCGACGTGACGCGCGCCGTGTTCTACGGCCTCGGCAGCGACGGCACCGTCGGCGCGAACAAGAACAGCGTCAAGATCATCGGTGAGCACACCGACCTCGACGCGCAGGGCTACTTCGTGCTCGACTCCAAGAAGTCGGGGTCGGCGACCGTGTCGCACCTGCGCTTCGGACCGGCACCAGTCGCCAGCCCGTACCTCATCGAGGCGGCCGACTTCGTCGGCGTGCACCGCTTCGAACAGCTCTTCACCACCGACCTGCTGGCGCGCGCAGCGCACGGCGCCACCGTCCTGCTCAACGCCCCCTACCCGCCCGGCGCGCTGTTCGACGAACTGCCCGTCGAGGTGCAGCGCCAGGTGCGCGAACGCGAGCTCACGCTGTGGACCATCGACGGCGACCGCGTCGCGACCGAGGTCGGGCTCGGCGGGCGCATCAACACCGTCATGCAGACGTGCTTCTTCGCCCTCTCCGGCGTGCTGCCGAAGGACGAGGCCATCAGCGCCATCAAGGCGGCGATCGACCGCACCTACGGCAAGCGCGGCGGCACCGTACTCGCCCGCAACCACGCCGCGGTCGACGCCGCCCTCGCCAACCTCTACGCGGTGCCCGTCCCTGCCGAGGGTGAGGGGCGCAGACGGCGGTACGACCTCGTGCCGACGGCTGCACCCGACTTCGTGCAGCGCGTCACGGCACGCCTCATGGCGGGTGAGGGCGACAGCCTGCCCGTCTCGGCGTTCCCCATCGACGGCACCTACCCGACCAACACCGCCAAGTGGGAGAGGCGCTCCATCGCGACCGAGATCCCCATCTGGCAACCCGACGTCTGCACCCAGTGCAACCTGTGCGCGCTGGCGTGCCCGCACGCCGCCATCCGCGTCAACGCGGTCCCGGCCGCTGCCCTCGCGGGCGCGCCTGACGGCTTCAAGTCGACGACCTGGACGGGCAAGGACGAGTCGCTGGCAGGCTTCCGGTACGTGGTGCAGGTGGCGCCTGACGACTGCACCGGCTGCGGCGTGTGCGTCGACGTCTGCCCCGCCCGCGACAAGACCGAGCTCAAGCGCAAGGCCATCAACCTCGAACCGAAGCAGCAGTATCTCGAGGACGAGCGGGCATGGTGGGACTTCTTCGAGGACCTGCCGTACCCGCGCCCGAGCTTCGACGCGCTCGACCCCATCAAGGCGTCGCAGCTCCGCGAGCCGTTGTTCGAGTTCTCGGGCGCCTGCGCGGGCTGCGGCGAGACGCCGTACCTCAAGATGCTCAGCCAGCTCTACGGCGATCACCTGCTGGTCGCGAACGCCACGGGCTGCTCGTCGATCTACGGCGCCAACCTGCCCACCACTCCGTGGGCGCAGGACGCCAGCGGCCGCGGGCCTGCCTGGTCGAACTCGCTGTTCGAGGACGCTGCCGAGTTCGGTTACGGCATGCGCCTCGCGGTCGACGCCCGGGCCGGGCAGGCTGCCGACCTGGTCGACAAGCTGCGCCCACACCTCGATGACGCGCTCGCCGACGGCCTGCTCCGCGGCATGGGCGCGCGTGACGAAGAAGGGATCGCCGCGCAGCGCGAGCGGGTGACAGCGCTCCTCGACCGGCTCGACGAGCTCGACGCAGAGCTCTTCAGCCACGCCACCGCTGCGGACGCGAGCGGCAGCACGGAGCCCATCGACGCTGCCGCCACCGCGCACCGTGAGGGCGGGCTGGCGGCCGACGTCTCCCGCCTCCGGTCGGTGGCGGAGACGCTCGTCCACCGCCAAGTGTGGGTGGTCGGCGGTGACGGCTGGGCGTACGACATCGGCTTCGGCGGGCTCGACCACGTCCTCGCGTCGGGCCGCGACGTCAACGTGCTGGTCCTCGACACCGAGGTGTACTCGAACACGGGAGGTCAGGCTTCGAAGGCGACCCCGCGGGCCGCGGTGGCGAAGTTCGCTGCCAGCGGCAAATCGGTCGGCAAGAAGGACCTCGGCCTCATCGCCATGGCGTACGGCGACGTGTACGTCGCGCAGATCGCCATCGGCGCCAGCCCGAAACAGACCATCGACGTGCTGCGCGCCGCCGCGGCGTGGCCCGGCCCGAGCCTGGTCATCGCGTACAGCCCGTGCATCGCGCACGGCATCGACATGCGCACGATGATGACGCACCAACGCAACGCCGTGCGGGCCGGCTACATCACCCTCTACCACTACGACCCACAGGCGGCGCTGAGCGAAGAGGGCGGGCAGCCGCTGGTCCTCGACTCGCGCCCACCTCGCGATTCACTTGCCGAGTGGGCGGCCACCGAGGGCCGCTTCGCGGTGCTGGCGCGCACCCAGCCGGAACGCGCCGAAGCCCTGATGGCGTTGGCGGAAGCCGACGCGAAGGCGCGACGCGCGCACTACGAGCAGTTGGCGGTGGTCCACAGACAAGTGCCCGACCGCGTCAAAGGTGACGCGCTACGAGCCCTGCCCATGGCAGGCAAGGAGGACGGCGATGGTTAGGCTCTCGACCCGCTACCTGGGCTTGAAGCTCCGCAACCCGCTGGTGGCGGCTTCCTCGCCACTGACGGGCAGGACCGACACCCTCGAGCGCCTCGCCGACGCCGGCATCGGCGCCGTGGTCCTGCCGTCGCTGTTCGAGGAGCAGATCGAGCGCGAGGAGCTCGCGACGCACGACCTGAGCCTCGTCGGCCACGAGATCTCGCCGGAGATCACCGGCTACTTCGACCCGTTCACCGGGCTCGAGATCGGCGCGACGCTGTACATGCGGCAGCTCGCGCACGCGAAGGCGCTCCTCGACGTCCCCGTCATCGCGAGCCTCAACGGCTTCCGTCCCGGCGGTTGGACGCACCACGCGGTCCTCATGCAGGACGACGGCGCCGACGCCATCGAGCTCAACGCGTACTTCCTCGCCACCGACCCAGAGACGAGCGCTGCCGACGTCGAGGACCGCACCGTCGACATGGTCGCGGCTGTCTGCAGCGCGGTGCGCGTGCCGGTCGCCGTGAAGATCGGGCCGTGGTTCTCGTCGCTGCCTCACCTCGTCAGGCGCATCGGCGCCGCGGGAGCGAGGGGCATCGTGCTGTTCAACCGCTTCTACCAGCCCGACATCGACCTCGAGACCCTGACGGTCGAGCCGCAGCTGAGCCTCTCGCACCCGAGCGAGGCGCGGTTGGCGCTCAGGTGGATCGCCATCCTCCGCGGCCGGGTGGCGATCGACATGGCTGCCGCCGGCGGCGTCGACGACGTCGATGACGTGATCAAGATGCTGCTGGTCGGCGCCGACGTCGTGACCATGGCATCCAGCCTGCTGCGGCGCGGACCCGAGCACGTCGCCATGGTGCTGACCGGGCTCGAAGCGTGGATGAGGGAGCACGACTACCAGTCGATAGGCGAGCTGCGCGGCGCCTTGTCGCAGCGCTCCTCACCGGACCCCGCCGCGTTCGAACGCGCCAACTACGTGAAGGTGCTCACCGGCTACCCCGGCAGCTACCGGTAGGAGGACACGCAGCCTGACGCGCCCCTGACACTCGCTCCCTAGCCTGCCAGTGACCGCTCGTTCGAGCGGATCCCCAGCTCAGCTGGAGGCAGGTCATGCGAGACCCCAGGTTGCGCCGCAGCGTCCCTACGCTCCTCGCGTT
>Ga0123333_10003629_pt1 | contig 14913 bp, 10 predicted proteins | sample BioC12SIPDNA_3_FD_89957 | JGI IMG/M metagenome (GOLD analysis project Ga0123333, IMG submission 89957) | Anaerobic biogas reactor microbial communites from Washington, USA - Biogas_R2_B C12 SIP DNA | ecosystem: Engineered > Bioreactor > Anaerobic > Unclassified | place: Washington, USA... | reverse complement strand
GACTGCCATGCGACGACTCCTGCTAGCCGCGCTGCTGGCCTCGTTCACCGCTGCCGCGGCCCAGTCACCAGCCCCCCTCTCAGGCATCGTGCAGAGCGAGGAGGCCCTCGCCGAAGGCACGCGCGTGGCCATACACGTAGTCGACGCCGACAACGTGTGGGGCTACGAGGTCGCGAGCGTCGAGCCCGTCGGCGGGACCTTCACGGTCACGCCCGCCGAGGTGCCCGCCGGCGAGCTGCGCCCGTTCCGCAGCGGCGCCGTGATCCTCCCGGGCCTGCAGAACGAGTACCGGGTCACGCCCGACGGCGTGAACGTCGCCGTGGCGCGCTTCAACATGTACGTCGACGACAACGGCAACGGCGTCTTCGACCGCCTGCAGGACAAGTTCTACGTGGGCGTGGCCCAGCTCGAGGACCCGCTCGGGTTCTTCACGCTGCTCTACGTCGACAGGGCCGCGACGCTCACCGGCAGCGGGGTGGAGCTCCAGCTCCAGCCCGGCTGGAACGTCTTCACCGTGCGCTTCCCGGCCGACCGGCCCGAGTTCGCCGTCGTGAGCGCCGTGGACGACATCGTCCTCGACGTCGTCCTGCCGTAGGCGATGCCCGAGCTCGTCGGTGAGGTCACGGGTTCCGGCCACCGCTTCGCCGTGGTCGTGAGCCGCTTCAACTCCCTGGTCACCGAGCGGTTGCTGGCCGGCGCCATGGGCGCCTTCGCGCGCCACGGCGTGCCGGCCGAGTCGGTAGACGTCGCCTGGGTGCCGGGCTCTGTCGAGATCCCGGTGGCCGCCCACCACCTGGCCGCCAGCGGCGCCTACGGCGCCGTCGTCACGCTCGGCGCCGTCGTGCGCGGCGACACCGCCCACTTCGACTACGTCTGCCAGGCCGTGACGAGCGGCGTCACCCGCGTGGCCCTCGACACCGGCGTGCCCGTCGTGTTCGGGGTGCTCACCACCGACACGATGGAGCAGGCGCTCGACCGCGCCGGCGGCAAGGCCGGCAACAAGGGCGCCGAGGCGGCCGTCACGGCGATAGAGATGGCGAACCTCGTGTCCCTGATCGCCTCCCAGGGCCCGAACTGACGGTCGCCGGCCCCGCCGCGGGGCCCCGACCGACCTCCTGCGCCGCCGCGCCCGGTTCCGGACCTCACGTCCGGCCTCATGACGCAGCCCCGGACCCCGACTAGCCCCCGTCCTCCAGCCACCCTCGCGCGGCGGCGTAGCGCCTGAGCAGGCGCTCGGCGCCCTCGCGGTCGGTCACGTCGCCCACGGCCCGCGCCTCGGCGACGAGCCTCAGCGCCTCGCCGACGCGCGGACCCGGCGGCAGGCCCAGCAGGGCCATCACGTCGTCCCCGGTCACGAGCGGGGCCTCGGGTGGCGCCTCCTCGAGGGCGGCCAGGACGCGGCTGACCGCCACGCGGTAGCGTACGCGTCCCGCCGCGCTCGCGGCCCGGCCGCGCGCGGCCTCGCGGTCGGCCAGCATCAACCGCAGCAGGTCGGGCAGCAGGTCGCGGTTCCGGTGCGCGAAGCGCCGGGCCCCCCTCTCCGTCGTCGGCAGGGGCAGCATGTGACGCCTCACCAGCTCGGCGGCACGCCTGACGGTGGCGCCGTCGAAGCGCAGGCGCGACAACGCGGCCCGCGTCAGCTCGGCGCCGGCCGCGTCGTGGCCGTGGAACGTGGGGCGGCCGAACGGCCCGGGCGCCGCGGTCACGGGCTTGCCGACGTCGTGCAGGAGCGCGGCGAGCCGCACGGCGAGGCCGGCGTCGGGGAACATGGCCGCGAGCAGCCGCAGGGCCTCGAGCGAGTGGTCGAGCACGTCGAGGTGGTGCAGCGGCCCCTGGTCGACCCCGCGGCAGGCGGCCAGCTCCGGCAGGAACGTCCTCAGCAGCCCGAGCTCGTCGGCGAGCGCCAGCGCGCCCGCAGGGTCCGTGCCCAGCAGCAGCGCCGCCAGCTCGTCGCGCACGCGCTCGGGGGCGGGCGGAGGCAGCCGGCCCTCCGAGAGGTCGGCGGCCGCGGTCGCGACCGCCGCGGCCGTGCCCGGGTCGAGCTCGAACCCCAGCGCCGCCGCGAAGCGCACGGCCCTGAGAGGCCGCACCGTGTCGGCGCGGAGCGCCGCCTCCGAGGTCATCCTCACGACGCCGCGGCTCAGGTCCTCGCGCCCGCCCGTGGGGTCCAGCACGGTCCCGCCGCGGTCGAGCGCGAGGGCGTTCACGGTGAGGTCGCGTTCGGCGAGGTCCTCCTCCACCGCGCCGCGCAGCGGGACGAAGTCGTGGGTCGCCCCGCCCGGCGCCACGGCGCGCCAGTGGCCGCGCTCCTCGTCCAGGGCGAAGCACGAGCCTCCCAGCGCCGCGGCGGCGGCCTCGCAGGCCGCGCGCGGGTCGGGCACCAGCCAGTCGAGGTCGGTCGGCTGGCGGCCGAGGAGCGCGTCCCGCACCGCGCCGCCCACGAGCACGCCGCCCGCGGGCCACGGCGCGAAGGCGGCCGGGTCGAGGCTCCGCAGGCGCCCGCCGCGGGGTCGGCGCGTGTCCCTCACGCCGCCAGCGTACCGGCGGGGCCGCCTCGCGGCGCCGGCGACGGCGCGGCTACCGGCGCGCCCGCGTACCGAGTGCGTGCGGGCCGTGGCGCTCCGGAGCCGGGACCCCCCCTCGAGGCGCGCCCGCGGACCGCGCGCGTGCGGGCCGTGGGAGTATGAGGCATGGCGGAGGGCAGGACGGCGGGGCGGCCCCTGAGGGTCGGGCTCACCGGCAGCATCGGCGCGGGCAAGTCGACGGTGGCGCGGCTGCTGGCCGCGCGGGGGGCGGCCGTGATCGACGCCGACGCGCTCGCCCGCGAGGCGACGGAGGACCCCGAGGTCCTCGCCGCGGTCGCGCGCGAGCTGGGGGAGGACCTGCTGGTAGCGGGGCACGCCGGGCCCGCGCTCGACCGCGCCGCGACGGCCGCGCGCGTGTTCGGTGACCCGGAGGCGCTCGCCCGCCTCAACGCGATCGTCCACCCCTGGGTGCGGCGGCGGGCGGCCGCGCTGATGGCCGGGTACGAGTCGTCCCAGGAGCCGCCGCCGGTGGTCGTCCACGACGTGCCGCTGCTGTTCGAGAGCGGGCTCGAGCGCGACTACGACGTCGTGGTCGTCGTCGACGCGCCCCGGGAGCTGCGGGCCGCGCGCCTGGCCGCGCGCTCGGGCCTGGGCGCCGACGAGGTCGCGCGCCGCGAGGCCGCCCAGATGCCGGCAGAAGAGAAGGTCGCCCGCGCGGACCACGTGGTGGTCAACGCGGGCGACCTGGACGAGCTCGAGGCCCAGGTCTCGCGCCTGTGGCGCGAGCTCACCACTCCACGAACGAGAAGCCTTCGCTCCTGACGACCGGTCCGTCGACGGTGGAGTAGCTCACCGAGCCGCCGAAGCGCTCGGTCGCGAAGGCCAGGAACTCCGCCAGGGCGGCGGAGGCGGCCTCCACGGCCTCGAAGTCGACGTCGCCGGAGAGACCGCTCATCATGCCGAACTGCTCGACGAGCGTCTCGGTGGCGAAGCCCAGCGCGGCGCGGTCGTCGGAGAGCGTGAACGAGCGCGCGCCCTGCGGCACGCGGCCGCGCAGGGGCGCGAGCGCCGCCGACAGGCCGGCGGCCCCGCCGCGGGCGCCGAGGACGGCGTCCATCGCCTCGGGCGTGGTCGCGATCAGGGCGTAGCCGTCGGCGACGGCGATGCTGAGCGTGAAGCCGTCGGCGAGCTGCCAGTCGGTGACGTCGACGCCGGCGACCTGGCGCTGCGCGGGCTCGACCATCGCGCCCTCGCCCATCGGGTCCATCATCATGCTGGCGAAGCCCGTCGCCAGCGTGAACAGCTCGTTCAGGCCGGCCGCGGCCGCCGCCTCGTCCGTGGCCTCCACGAGGTAGACGGACTCGCCGAGCGGGTTCGTCAGGTCGGTGGGCATGGCCGACGCCTGGCCGAAGCCGAGCGTGATCGTGCCGAACTCGTCGCCCATCCAGCCGAACAGCGTGCGCTGCGTGTCGAGGCCGACCGAGTCCATCACGATCTGGTCGAGGTCGGTGATGCCGATCGCCGGCTCGGAGGTGACGACGTCCTCGAGCCAGGCCCACCAGCCGGGCAGGTCGGCCGTGGCGACGGTGACGCCCAGCGCCGTGGGCGGCACGAACGCCAGCACGCGGTCGCTGACGGGGTCGCCGCCCGTGAGCAGGCCGTAGAGGCGCGGGTCGCCCGACGGGCTGCCGAGGACCCTGACGGCGACGGTCTCGAAGCCGTCGTCGGTGATCGTCGACGTCGTGCCCCACACGCCGGCCGTGTCGGCCGCGGCGGAGACGCGCTCGACGAGGGCGTCGAAGCCCGTGCCGGCGGCGAACGGCGCGGCGACGTCGGCGGCCGCGGCGAGGTCGAGGAAGGTGTAGGTGTTGCCCGACCTGAGCGCGCCCACCGTGGCCAGGTAGCCGCTGTTCGTGGCCAGGCTCGGCTCCTGGGCGCCCTGGTAGCGGCGCAGCACGCCGCGGGTGACGTCGGGGTTCGAGGAGGCGAGGACGACGTCGTCGAACGTCGCGTAGGCGATGGCCGGGGCCAGCGCGTCCTCGTCGTCGAGCATGACGACGCGGAACGTCACGCCGCCCTCGGTCATCTCCGTGACCTCGCCCTCGGCGTCGAGGTCGGCCAGGAGCCGCTGCACGGCGGCCATCCCGTCGGGGGTCACGCGCGCCATGAGCGTCACGGCGGGCAGCGGGTTGAACTGCGACGCCGACACCGTGAGCCACGCCTCGCGACCGAGCAGGTCGAGGAAGCCGGCGCCGATGTCGGGGACGTCGGGCGCCTCCTCGCCTACCTCTTCGGCGAAGGCGGCCTCGAGGAGCGCCGTGAGGTCGAGGCGCTCCCACTCGTCGATGAACGGCCGGGCCTTGGCCTCGTGGGCGGACAGGCCCTCGACGCCGAACGCGAAGAGCGTCTCGGAGGGCAGGAAACGGGGCAGGTCGGCGGCGAGCGACGCGCCGCCTAGGACCAGCGCCAGGGTCAGGAGCAGCTTGGTGACGTGACTTCTCATCGAACCTCCAGTGCCTTGCGAGCGCCGCATCATAGACGGGCGAGGGTCCTCTTGGCGGCGGCGACCACGGCCTCGGGCGTGAAGCCGAGCTCCCGCATGACGACGTCCCCGGGCGCGGAGGCGCCGAACCTGTCGAGGCCGATCGTCTCGCCCAGGTCGCCGGCGTAGCGCTCCCAGCCCAAGGTGGCCCCGGCCTCGACGGTCACGCGGGCCCTGACGGCGCGCGGCAGCACGCTCTCGCGGTACGCCGCGTCCTGCGCCTCGAACAGCTCGAACGACGGCAGGCTCACGACGCGCGTGGGCACGCCCTCGGCCTCCAGGGTCTCGCGGGCCGCCAGGCACAGCGCGACCTCGGACCCGGTGCCGATCAAGATCAGCTCGGGCCGACCTCCGCCCGCCTCGGCGATCACGTAGCCGCCGCGGGCCACCGCGCCGTCGGGGACGTCGAGGTTGGGCACGTTCTGGCGCGTGAGGGCGAGCACGGTGGGGCCGTCCCGCCGCTCGGCCGCGATGCGCCACGCCTGGGCCGTCTCGTTGCCGTCGGCGGGCCTGAGCACGACGAGGTCGGGCACGGCGCGCAGCGACATCAGGTGCTCGACGGGCTGGTGGGTGGGGCCGTCGCCGCCCAGGCCGATCGAGTCGTGGGTGAAGACGTAGACCACGCCCTGGCGCATCAGCGCCGACAGCCGCAGGGCGGGCTTGAGGTAGTCGGAGAAGACGAGGAACGTGGCGACGAACGGGGACAGGCCGCTCAGCGCGAGGCCGTTCGCGACCGCGGCCATCCCGTGCTCGCGGACGCCGAAGTGGACGATCCTCCCGCCCATGTCGCCCGGCGCCATCGGCCGCTCGCCCTCGATGTCCGTGTAGTTCGAGCCCGCGAGGTCGGCCGAGCCGCCCACGAGCGAGGGCATGACCCTCGCGACGGCGTTCAGCGCCGCGGCCGAGGCCTTGCGCGTCGCGACCTTGCCGCCCGGCTCGAAGCGCGGCAGCTCGAGGCCGGCGAGGTCGGGCGCGCCGCCCTCGAACACCTGTCTCAGCTCGTGCGCCTCCCGGGGGTGCTCGCGCTCGTAGCGCGCGAACGTCTCCTGCCAGGCGCGCCGGGTCGCCGCGCCGCGCGCGGCGACCGCGCGCGTGTGCGCCAGGACGTCGTCGGGGACGGTGAAGGCCGGCCAGTCGACGCCGAGGTTCGCCTTGGCGCGCTCGGCCTCCTCGTCGCCGAGGGGCGAGCCGTGCACCTTCGGGGTGCCGGCGAGCCGGGGCGCCCCGTAGCCGATCACGGTGCGCACCGCGATCAAGCTGGGGCGCGCGCTCTCGGCCTCGGCGGCGCGCACGGCGCGCCTGATCGCCTCCACGTCGTTGCCGTCGGCCACCCGCTGCACGTGCCAGCCGTAGGCCTCGTAGCGCTTCAGCACGTCCTCGGAGAACGTGATCGCGGTCTCGCCGTCGATCGAGATGCCGTTGTCGTCGTAGAGGACGATCAGCTTGCCGAGGCCCAGGTGGCCGGCGAGGGACGAGGCCTCGCCGGAGACGCCCTCCATGAGGTCGCCGTCGGAGGCGATCACGTAGACGCGGTGGTCGACGACCGCGAGCCCGGGCCGGTTGTAGCGCGCGGCCAGGTGGGCCTCGGCCATCGCCATGCCGACGGCGGTGGAGATCCCCTGCCCGAGCGGGCCCGTCGTCGTCTCGACGCCGACGGTGTGGCCGTGCTCGGGGTGGCCGGGCGTGCGGCTGCCCCACTGCCGGTAGCGCTCGAGCTCCGCCATGGGGAGGTCGTAGCCGGTGAGGTGGAGGAGGGCGTACTGCAGCATCGAGCCGTGCCCGGCCGACTGCACGTAGCGGTCGCGGTTCGGCCAGCGCGGCTCGCTGGGGTCGTGGCGCATCGCGTCGACGTAGAGCACGTAGCCCATCGGGGCCGCCCCGAGCGGCATGCCGGGGTGGCCGTCGCCGGCGGCCTGCGTGGCGTCGATCGTGAGGGCTCTGATCGCGTTTATGGCGCGTGTGGTGACGGTGTCCTGGACCTGTGGCGTGTCGGGCATGCTCCCTCCGGCACGCGTCGGGGTGCCCCGTCGCGGCCCCGGCAAGGATAGCAGGGGAGCGGTGAGCTTCCTGACCCGCCGCGCCCGCCGGGGACGCGGGTCGCCCGCGGCGGGGACCGCCGGGCGCGGACCCCGGGTCTCCGGCGGACGGGAGGGGAGCCGATCGGCTCCCCTCGTAGTCGTCTGCCCGGCGCTTCGGCCGCGCCGCGTCGGCCCTCAGCGCACGGTGAGCGGCCGGGAGGCGAGCGTCCGGTAGCTCTGGCCGGTGACGTACCTGACCTCGTACTCGCCCGGCTCCTCGGGGGCCATGACCTCCACGGGGTCGCCCTCGTTCGTGTAGGCGTAGTTGCTCCACGTGCCCTCCTCGGAGCCGGCGGGCACGATCGTGATGAAGTCGCCGTTGTTGTCAGGCCCGGTCCAGGAGACCGTCACCCACTCGTTCGGGGCGGCGCTGGCGGGCGCCTCCACCGTCGCGGTGGCCGGCTCGAGCGTCAGCGGGGCGCTGGCGAGCGTGGCGTAGTCGACGCCCGCGACGTACCTGACCTCGAACGCGCCGACCTCCTCGGGGGCCGTGACGTGGACCGGGTTCCCTTCGTTCGTGTAGGCGTAGTTGCTCCACGTGCCCTCTTCCGCTCCCGCGGGCACGATCGTGACGAAGTCGCCGCTGTTGTCGGGCCCCTGCCAGGTGATCTCCACGGTGCCGCCGGACACGACGGACGCCGGCGCGCTCACGCTGGCGCTGGCGGCGACGACCGTGAGCGGCGCTCTCGCCAGCGTCGAGCTCTCCGCCCCGGTCACGTACCTGACCTCGTACGCGCCGGCCTGGCCGGGGGCCCTCACCACGACGGGGTTCCCCTCGCTCGTGTAGGCGTAGCTCTGCCACGTGCCCTCCGGCGCGCCGGCGGGGACGATCGTGACGTAGTCGCCGCGGTTGTCGGGGCCCTGCCACTCGACAGAGACGTCGCTGCCGGCCAGTACCTCCGCCGGGGCGCTCACCGACGCCGTCGCGGCCGTCACCACGACGGTGGCGTGCGCCAGCGTCGCGTTGCTCTGGCCGGTGACGTACCTGACCTCGTACTCGCCGGGCTGCTCGGGCGCGAGGAGCGTGACCGGGCTGCCCGCGGCGGTGTAGGCGTAGTCCCGCCACGTCCCCTCGGCCGCGCCCGCCGGGACGATCGTGATGAAGTCGCCCCTGTTGTCCGGGCCCTGCCACTCCACGGAGACGTCGCTGCCGCCGACGGCCTCCGCGGGCGCCGTCACCGACGCCGTCACGGGCTGCACCTCGAACGCGACGCTGCCCACGACCTTGTACCCGCCCTCGGGCAGCGAGATCACGTAGCGGGCCTCGAACGCCCCCACCTCCTCCGGCACCTGGACCTCGGTGGCGCCGGCGGGACCCTGCACGGGCCACGCCGTCAGCCACACGTCCTCGGCGTCGGCGGGCGCGAGCCACACCTCGGCGAAGCCCTCCGGGGCGCCCTCGTAGGTCACCGTGACCAGGGAGCCGGCCGGCGGCGCCTCGTCGGACACGGACATCGCGACCAGGGCGAGCGGGGCCAGCTCGAAGGCGTAGGCGTTCTCGCCCTCGGTGACCGTGAGGCCCGAGACCGTCAGCGGCTCGCCGCTGTAGGCGTCGCGCACGCGTGCCGTGTAGATGCCGGCGGGGAGGTCGGCGACGAACGCGCCGTCGGCCGCGCCGCGCGAGAAGACGTGGGTGGTCCCGTCGACGGCCGCGACGAACTCGACGGAGGCGCCCTCGGTGGCGGGCGCGCCGTCGCGGGTCAGCGCGACGTCGACGCGGTGGGTGACCTCCGCCGGCGCGACCTCGACGGCGCGGGTGAGGGCCGCGAGGAGCTCGCTGGCGCTGGTCGCGTTCTCGAACGTGCCCAGGCCCTCGAACGCCGCGCGCGCCGAGGGGTCGAGGTCGATGCCGACGATGCGCAGGTCGATCTCGATCCCCTGCTGCCCGAGGCGCTCGGCGACCTCGCGCAGGTCGCTGCGGCACGACTCGATGCCGTCGGTGATCAGGACGATGACCTTGCGGCCGCCGGCCGGGAAGTCGGCGGCGGCGCGCTCGAGCGACAGCGCGATGGGCGTGGCGCCCAGCGCCTCGGTCTCGCGCACGGTCCTTAGGAGCGACGCGCGGTCGACGCCGTCCATGGGCACGACGAGGTGCGTGTCCTCACAGGCGCCCGGGTCGCTGGCCCACATGTTCGCGCCGTAGACCCGGAGGCCGACGTTCAGGCCCTGGTCCTCAGGCAGCGAGGAGACGAGCTGGGACAGCACGTCCTTGGCCGCGACGATGCGGTAGCGGCCGTCCTCGAGCTTGTTCCACATCGAGCCCGAGGCGTCGAGGACGAGCTGGATGTAGACGGGCTCCTGGGCTTGCGCGAAGGACGCGCCGAGCAGGCCGAGCGCCAGGAGGGTGCACTTCAGGACGTTGAGCGTTCTGGCCACCGTTCACCTCTTCACGGGGCCGCTGACCGGCCCCTAGCTTGTCGACCGAGGACTCTACGCCAGACGAGGGGGCGGGCGTCGTGGCCGAACCCACCCGCGCGCGAACGCGTACCTGGCGGGGCGCCGGCGGAGCCACGCGCCGCCAGGGACGCGCTGCCTCAGGAGGCCTCGTACGCCCTGCGGCGGCGACGCCTCTCGATGTCCTCCCGCACGCGCCGGCCCGTCTCCCAGTGGCGCTTCTCCATCGCGGTCGCGACGCGCAGGCGCGGCACGGGCGTGGGCTTCCCGTCGTCGCCGAGCGCGACGAAGTTCAGGTGGCCGATCGTGCACAGCCGGCGCTCGCCCGTCAGCGGGTTCTCGCCGTGCACCTCGCAGCGCACGATCATGCTCGTCGTGCCCGTCCACGCCACGCGGCTCTTGACCTCGACGATCTCGCCGACGTGGATCGGGGCGCGGAAGTCGATCGGCTCGGTCGAGGCGGTCACGACGACCTTGCGGCAGAAGCGCGTGCAGGCCACCGCGGCGTTGACGTCCATGAGCTGCAGCAGCCGCCCGCCGAAGACGGAGCCTACGGGGTTCGTCTGGTTGGGGAAGATCGTGTCGACCGTGATGACCCAGTCGGACACCACGGGCTCGTCGGGGCCTGAGTCCATCGGGGCAGTATAGGTAGCCCGGCCGTCCCGCTAACATGTCGCACCATGACGCAGCGGAACGCAGCCCTCATCGACCAGCTGGTCCCCGTGCGGCATGCCCCGGTCGCGGGCGCCGCGACCCGAACTGTCCTGTGCGTCGGCCTCGGGGTGCTGCTCCTGGCCCTGCTCTCGCAGGTGCGCGTGCCCGTCGGCCCGGTGCCGGTGACGGGCCAGACGCTCGGCGTCCTGCTGGTGGGCGCCGGCTTCGGGGCGCCGCTCGGGCTGGCGACGGTCGGCGCCTACCTGCTGCTCGGAGCCCTCGGCCTGCCGGTGTTCGCCGGCGCCGCTGCGGGCGTCGCCTACGCGCTCGGCCCCACCGGCGGCTACCTCGTCGGGTTCGTCATGGCCGCCGCGCTGCTCGGCCGCCTGTCGCGGCGGGGCTGGGACAGGCGGCTCCGCTCCAGCGTGGCCGCGATGCTGCTGGCCAACGCCCTCGTCTACGTGCCAGGGCTGCTGTGGCTGCGGGGGTCGCTCGGGCTCGACTGGGGAGCGACGCTCGCCGTCGGCCTGACCCCGTTCGTGCTGGGGGACCTGGTCAAGCTGGGGATCGCCGCCGCCGCGCTGCCCCTCGCCTGGCGGCTGGCGGGGCGCCGGTAGGCGAGCTCCGTGCCGGCGGGGGGCGGGGAGGGTGCGCGCCGCCGCGGGGACGCGCCCGACCCGAAAGAGAACTCGCCCCGCTCTGGGAGCGGGGCGAGCCGGTGACCGCCTGGATTGAGGGGAACCATCGTTCCGACCCCTCAACAGGAGGTAGTCCTGCGGTTACCCTCGACGGGCACCTCCACTGGTCGCATAAGAACTCTTACTGATACGGACCACCTCCTTTCCGTGGTGCCTGGATTCTAGCCCTGCCGGAGCGGCGGCTGTGATGAACGGGGTCACAGTAAAGTGAGGCACCCAGCGCAACGGTCCCGCCGTGAGCGGCCGTGGTAGGAGGTCTGGTCGGCAGTGCTCAGCGTCCCCGAGAAGGTCATCTTCGTCCTGCTGGCTGCCGCCTCCACGTACCTGGCCTACCTGGGGTTCGCGCGGGTCGTCAGGGTCGTCGCGCGCGGCCAGGTCGGGCCGCTGCCCCGCACCAACGGCCTGGCGACGCGCGCCGTGCAGGGCGTGCTGAAGACCCTCTCCCAGCGCACGGTGTTCCGCGCCCGGCCGGTGGCCAGCACGTTCCACGCGTTCATCTTCTACGGCTTCGTCCTCTACCTGCTCGTCAACGTGATCGACGGCCTCAACGGCTTCCTGCCGCCGAGCTGGACGGCGCGGCTCGACTTCGGGGTCGTGGGCGACCTCTACCGGCTGCTCGCCGACCTGCTCACGGCGCTGATCCTCGTCGGGATCGTGTACTTCCTGGTCAGGCGCTTCGTCGTGAGGCCCGGGACGATGCGGCAGAACGAGCGCACGCTGCTGCACGAGGAGGTCAGGCGGGGAGGGGTCAGGCGCGACTCGCTCGTCGTCGGGCTCTTCATCCTCCTCCACGTCGGCTTCCGCCTCACCGCCGAGTCGTTCCTGCTCGCCGCCCAGGACCACGCCGACCCGTTCCAACCCGTCGCCTCCGCGTTCGCCGGCCTGATCGGGCCAGGCGAGGGCCGGATGATCGGCTGGCACGTGGGCTGGTGGGGCGCGCTCGGCCTGATCCTCGCGTTCCTGCCGTACTTCCCGCGCTCGAAGCACATCCACCTGTTCGCGACGCCGGTCAAGTTCACGCTCGAGCGCAGGGACGAGGACCTGCGGCCGGTGCCGACGGGCGTCCTCGAGCCCGTCGACCTGGAGGACGAGACCGCGGAGCAGTTCGGCGCGGCCCGGCTCGAGCACCTGCGCTTCCCGCAGCTACTCGACGCCTACGCCTGCATCCAGTGCAACCGCTGTTCGAACGTGTGCCCCGCGAACCAGACGGGCAAGGCCCTGTCGCCCGCGGCGCTCGAGATCAACAAGCGCTACGAGCTCAACCTCATCGGCGACGCGTTCGCCCGCGGCGAGGAGAGCCCGCGGCCGCTCGTGGACTTCGCGATCTCGCCCGAGGCCGTGTGGGCCTGCACCACGTGCGGCGCCTGCATGGAGGTCTGCCCCGTCGGCTGCGAGCAGATGATCGACATCGTCGACATCAGGCGCGACCTCGTGATGATGCAGGGCGAGTTCCCCGCCGAGCTCCAGAACGCCTTCCGGGGCATGGAGCGCACCGGCAACCCGTGGGGCATCGCCCCCGACAAGCGCATGGAGTGGGCCGAGGGGCTGAGCGTGCCCACCGTCGAGGAGAACCCGGGGTTCGAGGTGCTGTTCTTCGTCGGCTGCGCCGGCGCCTACGACCCGGCGGCCCAGCGCACGACGAAGGCCATGGTGCGCATCCTCGAGCACGCCAAGGTGAACTACGCCGTGCTCGGGAAGGCCGAGCGCTGCACCGGCGACCCCGCCAGGCGCGCCGGCAACGAGTACCTCTACTACCAGCTCGCCACCGAGAACGTCGCGACGCTCGACGCGGCGCTCATCGGCGAGAACCTCGACGCGGGCAAGAGCAAGCTCGTGCTCACGACCTGCCCGCACTGCTTCAACGCCCTGGTGAACGACTACCCGCAGCTCGGCGGCCACTACGAGGTCGTGCATCACACGCAGCTGATCGAGCGCCTCACGGCCGAGGGCCGGCTGCCGCCCCTGGCCGAGACGCGGAAGGTGACGTTCCACGACCCCTGCTACCTCGGCCGGCACAACGGCGAGTACGACGCGCCGCGCGCGGTCCTCGCCGGCGGCGGCACGAACCTGATCGAGATGGAGAAGAGCCGCAACGACTCCTTCTGCTGCGGCGCCGGCGGCGCGCAGTTCTGGAAGGAGGAGGAGCCCGGCGACAGGCGTGTCTCCGAGGAGCGCTTCTCCCAGGCCGTCGCGACGGGGGCCGAGGTCGTCGCCACCGGCTGCCCGTTCTGCAAGGTCATGCTCGGCTCGAGCGAGAGCGCCCAGGCGCAGGGCGCGCCCGAGGTCCTGGACGTCGCGCAGCTCGTCGCGGCGCGCCTCGACGCGATCCAGGCCAAGCTCGACGGCGCGCCAGCGGCCGGGGACTGAGGCCGGGCCCGCCGCCCAGGCGACTGGAGGGGAGGCCCGGAGGCCTCCCCGTACCGATGCTCGCGCTTCTCAGGGCGCGGTCGCCGGCGCCCGCCGGGCGCCCGTGACGCTCGCCCCTCAGGCGCCCCACTCGCGGTCGTGCCGCTCCAGCGCGGCCGCGATCGCCTGCGGCACGGGCTGGCCGGTCCGCTCCGTCACGAACAGGTACTCGCCCGCCGGGTTCACCTCCAGGAACACGTGCTCGCCCTCCGGCGTGACCCGCATGTCGATGCCGCCGAAGCGCAGGTCGAGCGGGTCCATCAGGCGGCGGAGCCTCGCCGCCACGTCGTCCGGCAGCTCGTAGGGGAGCACCTGGGCGTGCCCCACCCCCAGGCGGTAGTCGGTCTGGTACTCGGGGCGCGAGCGTATCGCCGCCGGGAACAGCTCGCCGTCGACGTAGGTGACGCGCAGGTCGAGGTCGGCGGGCACGAAGCGCTGGAAGATCACGGGCGCGAAGCGCACGGTGTCGATCAGCCGCAGGTCCGCCTCGCTCACGACGCTCGTCTCCCGCGGCGCCTCGGCGATGTTGCGGAAGGCCTTGCGCACCACGCCGCCCGGGGCGTGCGAGGCGACGAAGTCGCGGGCGCGGGCCGGGTCGTTGGTGATGAGCGTCTCGGGGACGGGCAGCCCCAGGGAGCGCGCGAGCTGCAGCTGCCTGACCTTGCGCTGGCCGACCTCGTCGGCCCAGGGCGGGTTCATCCAGTAGCAGTGCAGCGAGTACCACAGGCCCAGCAGCGCCTCGGTCGCCTCCGACCACGCGAACAGCCGGCCCGTCGGGTCGGTGAGCGATTCGTCGAAGGTCATCGGGCTGATGCGGCGGTGCCACACCGCGCCCACCCGGGCCAGGTCGATGACCTCGCCGTCCGCCGTCGTCAGCGCCAGGCTCTCGCAGCACTCCTTGACCGCCACGGTCAGGAGCGATCGCGCCGGGTACCAGCCGGTGTCGAAGAGCGCGTAGGGACGGGTGAGGTGCTCGACGACCCGCTCGACGTGAGCGTAGTTCGGGTAGCTGACGATGAGGATCAACGCCCGCCCCGTCCGGCTCAGGACCCGATCAGCTGCTGGTAGGCGGCGACCGCCTGCTGCCACGCGGCCACCCCTGACGCGTCCAGCATGCCCGCGGCGTGCAGCCGCGCGAACTGGGCGAGCAGCTCCGTGTAGGCGGCGATCAGCGCGGCGCTCTGCTGGCGCCCGACGGCCTGCGCGCCCGGCGCGGCCGCGGCGCCCGTCCCCAGCACGAACGGCAGGTTGCCCGGTCCCAGGTCGATCGGCGGCTCCACGAGGCCCTTGGGCGGGTCGAACACGTTCTTCGGGCCGTCGGCGATGGGCGGCTTCTGCGGGTCGAACGCGCCCTCCTTGGGGAAGTCCTTGATGAGCTCCTTCGGCCTGTCCTTGGGGAGGTCCTTGACGACGTCCTTCGTGAGCTCCTTGGGCTGGTCCTTCGGCGGGTCCTTGATGAGGTCCTTGCCGAGGTCCTTCGGGGAGTCCTTGGGGAGGTCCTTCGGGGGCTCCTTGTGGAGGTCCTTCGGCAGGTCCTTCTGGCTGTCCTTGACGCCGTCCTTCGGCAGGTCCTTGGCGAGGTCCTTGGGCGCGTCCTTGACCTGGTCCTTGAGCGG
>Ga0123333_10003625_pt1 | contig 14926 bp, 15 predicted proteins | sample BioC12SIPDNA_3_FD_89957 | JGI IMG/M metagenome (GOLD analysis project Ga0123333, IMG submission 89957) | Anaerobic biogas reactor microbial communites from Washington, USA - Biogas_R2_B C12 SIP DNA | ecosystem: Engineered > Bioreactor > Anaerobic > Unclassified | place: Washington, USA... | reverse complement strand
TGCCGGAGCCGGACGGGTCGAAGCGGTACGCCAGGCGGAGGGAAAGAAGAAAGACGGCGCACGAACCCGCGAACGCCGTCCACTGGACGGCCCTGACGAACCTACGGGGTATCAGAAAGATGCCCGCGGCCACGAGCGCCGGCAGGTAGGTGACCCATGATAGGATATGACCGTTTTCCATGTCGTTGTCGCCGCTATCGGACCCCGTAAACGGAGAGATAGAGAAGCATCGCAACGGCCCCGAGCAGCATCCAGACGGCATAGCTGCGGATGAGGCCGTTTTGAACCCCCTTCAGGACTGAAGCGAATCCCTGGACCGCCCGCGCCGATCCATTGACCGCACCGTCGATGAGACCGACGTCGAACCCCTTCCAGAGTACGTTGGTTGATGCCCGCACCGTCGGGCGCACGATGGCTGCATCGTAGATTGCATCCACGTGGTACCTGTTGCGCAGCAGCCGGTAGATCCATCGGAAACGGCCCGCCGCCGCATCGGCCGTCCCAGGCCTCCGCACGTACATCCGGTACGCGATCCACAGGCCGAAGGCCGCAACCAGCACCGAAAGGAGCGCGAACAGGATCTCGGTCCCCTCTGCGTGGTGCGCCTGTGCGGCCTGGTACCCGTCTGCCAGCGAAGGCTCGAGAAAACCGGAGAAGCGGTTCGGCCCCAGGCGCATCCAGGCCGGCGGGCCGGCGAAGCCGCCGATGACCGAAAGCGCGGCCAGCACAACGAGCGGGACGGTCATGCAGGGCGGCGATTCGTGCGGCGCGTGCCCCCCGGCGCCCGGGCGGCGGGGGGCGCCGAAGAAGGCGAGGAACAGGAGGCGGAACATGTAGAAGGCCGTCAGCCCCGCCGTGGCGAGACCGAAAAACCAGACGACGGGATGCCCGTGGGCCCACGCGGACCATAGAATCTCGTCCTTGCTGAAGAACCCGGCCAGGGGCGGGATGCCGCTGATCGCGAGCGCGGCGATGCCCATGGTGGCGAACGTGACCGGCATGTGCCTGCGCAGCCCCCCCATCCGTTCGAGGTCCTGTTCGCCCCCCAGGGCGTGGATGACGCTGCCCGCTCCGAGGAAGAGCAGCGCCTTGAAGAAGGAGTGGGTCATCAGGTGGAAAATGCCGGCCGAGAAGGCGCCGGCGCCCAGGGCCACGAACATGTACCCGAGCTGGCTGACGGTGGAATAGGCCAGGACCCGCTTGATGTCGGTCTGGACCAGCCCGATGGTCGCCGCCAGGAGGGCGGTCGCGATCCCGACGACGATGACGACATCGAGCGCCAGCGGCGCCCTGGAGAAAATCGCCGCACAGCGCACCACCATGTAGACACCGGCGGTCACCATCGTCGCGGCGTGGATGAGGGCGCTGACCGGGGTCGGGCCTTCCATGGCGTCGGGCAGCCAGACGTACAGGGGGATCTGCGCGCTCTTGCCCGTGGCGCCGACGAACAGAAGCAGCCCGATCGCCGTCAGTATCCCCGCCTGCACCTCGAAGGGGAACCGGAGGGGGGCGGCCGCGATCTGCCCGAACACGCTGTCAAAATCGAGGCTGTTGAAGGTCAAAAATACCAGGAAAATGCCGAGGAGGAACCCGACATCCCCGATCCGGTTGACGATGAAGGCCTTCTTGCCGGCATCCCCCGCGCTCCTGCGGTCTATGTAGAAGCCGATGAGCAGGTACGAGCAGAGGCCGACCCCTTCCCACCCGACGAACATCAGGAGGAAATTCCCGGCCAGCACCAGCAGCAGCATGGAGAACAGAAAGAGGTTCATGTAGGCGAAGAAGCGGTAGTACCCGCCCTCGCCGCGCATGTAGCCGATCGAGTAGACGTGAATGACGCACCCGACTCCAGAAACGACCAGGATCATGACCGCCGACAACGGGTCGAGGAGAAACTCCACCCGGGCGACAAAATCCCCCGAGGCGATCCAGGTGTAGCCGGCACCGGTGATCCGGCGCGCGCCCGGGGGAAGCCGGAGCAGCTGGGAAAAAGCGGCTAACGAGAGGAGGAACGCGACGCCCGCAGCCCCGACCGCGACCGCCGTGACGGCCCATTGGGGCAACCGCCTGCCCAGGAGGCCGTTGACGGCGAAACCCGCCAGGGGGATCAGGGGAACGAGCCAGATGCAATCGGTCATTGCCAGAGCGCCTTTCACCATTTCATCGAGTCGGCATCGTCTGCGCTCAGGGTATTGCGGTTCCGGTAAAGCGCGATGATGATGGCGAGCCCCACAGCCGCTTCCACGGCCGCGACCACCATGACGAAAAATACGATTATCTGCCCGTCGACCAGGTTCAGGAACCTGGAGAATGCGATAAAGCTCAGGTTCGCGGCGTTGAGCATCAGTTCGATGCACAAAAACATCGCGATGATGTTTCTCTTGACGATGAAGCCCACGGCCCCCGTGACGAACAGGAGCATGCTGAGGATTAGAAAGTGCAGTAGACCCATGGTTATCCGGATGCCTGCCGCTTGGCGAGCACGACGACGCCGACGACGGCGATCAGTATCAGCACCGATGTCATCTCAAACGGCAGAAGGTAGTCGCTGAATAACGCGTGTCCCATCCGCGCGACGGAACCGGCGCCGCCTTCGATGAAGCCGGGGTTCCTGGGCGCGCGGGCCAAATTGTACGCGCGCAGCACCGGGTACAGGATCGTGGCCGCCAGCACGCCCAAAAGAACCCCGATGTACGCCAGGCACCTCTTTTTGTCCCGGAGGATTTCCGACGAGAACGGGTCCAGGAGCATGATGACGAAAAGGAAGACCACCATGATGGCGCCGGCGTAGACGATGATCTGCACCGCGGCGATGAACGGGGACTCCAGAATCAGGTACAGCCCGGCCACCGAGCACAGGCAGATGACGAGCGACAGGGCCGAATAGAACACCTTCCGGTTGACGAGCACCATGACGGCCGATGCCAGGGCCGCCGCCGCGAACAGATAGAACAGTGCCGTTTCCATCATTGCAGGCCGTCCAGGATCGCATCCAGTTTTTCGGGCGTGAGATCCTCGTGGTAGTCTTCGTTGATCTGAACAACCGGGCTGGTCCCGCACGATCCCAGGCACTCCACTTCCAGGAGCGTGAACCTGTTGTCCGGGGTGGTTTCCCCCGGCGCAATTCCGAGCCTTCGGGTGAGGTGGGCCATGATGCCTTCCGCATTGCAGAGCTGGCAGGAGAGGTTGGTGCAGACCTGCAGGACGTATTTCCCCACCGGCTTCGTATGGAGCATCGTGTAGAAGCTGACGACCTCGTACACCTCGTTCGGGGACAGTTCGAAAATGCGGGCGACGTCGCGGACCGTGTCCCGGGAAATGTGCCCCAGTTCCTTCTGGATCCAGTGCAGGGACGGGACCAGGGCAGACCTCTTCTGCGGGTACTTGCCGATCAGTTCCTGAATCTGTTGACAGGCTGCTTCCGATAGCATACGGCCGGTCCCAATGGGTTGACGCGGAAGCCCGCAGATAAACCGCAAGTCCTACAAATATCTATAAATCAAATACTTGGGAAGGACCATGTCTGAAGGAATGATCTTAGTGGACGGATTCTTTCGCTGTCAAGGCTTTTCTGGTCGAACCGCCCTCGAAGGGCCCCCGGGAAGCTGCACGCCCCGGTGCCGGCCCCGGCCGGTACCGGCGGCAGGCCCCCCGCCGCGGGCGGTATTTGATCTTGATTTGATGCGAATTCGGTGCATATGATGGGATCCCCATGGAAAACATGACCCTGGTCATCAACGGTACATCGCGGGAGGTTCCCGCCGTGGCGAACCTCGGCCAACTCGTCCGCCACCTCGGCCTTTCTGAGGCGCGGATCGCGGTGGAACTCAACACTGCAATCATTCGCCGGAAAGACTGGGAGACCACCCCGGTTGGCGATCAGGACAGGGTGGAAATCGTTCAGTTTGTCGGCGGAGGATGATCGGAGACGCTTATGGCATACTCTACGGAACAAGATACATTCGAACTGGGCGGGCGCGCGTTCCGGTCCCGGCTTCTGGTGGGGACGGGGAAATACGCCACCTTTCCCCTGATGAAGGAGGCGCTGGAAACATCGGGGACCGAAATCGTGACGGTGGCCGTGCGGCGGGTGAATCTGGACCGCTCCTCCGAGTCCCTCCTCGACTATGTGGATCCCAACCGGTACCTCGTCCTGCCGAACACAGCCGGATGCTACACCGAGGAGGAAGCGGTCCGCACGGCGTATCTGGCCAGGGAAGCGGGTCTGTCGAACTGGATCAAGCTCGAAGTCATCGGCGACGAAAAGACCCTGTTCCCGGATACCGTGGCGCTTCTTTCGGCGACCAAAACGCTCGTCAAGGAGGGTTTTGTCGTCCTCCCGTACACCAACGACGATCCCATCATGGCCCGCAAGCTCGAGGATGCCGGCGCCGCCGCCGTGATGCCCCTCGGCGCGCCGATCGGTTCCGGGATGGGGCTGCAGAATCCTTCCAACATCCGTATTATCATGGAGACGGTGTCGGTGCCCGTCATCGTGGATGCGGGGGTCGGGACCGCCTCGGACGCCGCCGTTGCCATGGAGCTCGGCTGCGATGCCGTTCTGATGAACACGGGCATCGCGGGCGCCAAGGATCCGGTTGCCATGGCCGAGGCGATGCGCCTGGCCGTCCTGGCGGGTCGCATCGCGTCCAAAGCCGGCCGGATTCCCCGGAAACTGCACGCATCCGCCAGCAGTCCCCTCGAGGGAATCTCCCGCTAGGCCCAACGGCGCCGGAACCTGCCTCCGTAACGCGGGGGGCTTCCCGCCGGCGACCCCGGCAGGCCCCCGGAGAGGAGACCGCCATTTGAAAACGCTGCATGTGGACGTCCCGGGCCGCGGCTATCCCGTGATGATCGGACCGGGCCTGGTCCCTTCGGCCGGCAGGCTGCTGGCCGGGCTCGGGTGGAACTCGGCCCCCATCATCGTGACCAACCGCACGGTTTTCGACCTTCACGGGGATTCGCTCGTCCGCTCGCTCGGGCCGGCCTTCGGCACGCCCCGCGTCATCCGCATCGGGGACGGGGAGCGGTTCAAAAACCACGCAACCCTGATGCGCATCTACCGGGAGATGATCGGTTTGCACGCCGACAGGCGTTCGTGGATCCTGGCCTTCGGCGGGGGCGTCGTCGGCGACATCGCGGGATTCGCCGCGGCGACCTTCATGCGGGGCATCCGGTTCGTGATGGTGCCGACAACCCTCCTGGCTCAGATCGACAGCTCGGTAGGGGGGAAGGTGGCGATCAACGTTCCGCAGGGGAAGAACCTGGTCGGGGCCTTCCACCACCCGATGGCGGTGCTTTCCGACACGGACGTCCTGGAAACCCTCCCGGGCAGGGAGCTCGCATCCGGGGTCTATGAAATCGTCAAGCACGCGGCGATCCGCAGCGAACCCCTGCTGCGGTATCTGGAGGCGCACATGGGGGGGATCCTCGGCTGCCGGACCGCGGACATGACCCATGTCGTCACGGAATCGGTGCGGATCAAGGCCGGAGTCGTGGCCAGGGACGAAAGGGAAGAGCACCTGCGCATGATACTGAATTTCGGGCACACGGTCGGGCACGCCTTCGAGACGGCGACCGGCTACAGACGCTTCAAGCACGGCGAGGCGGTCGCCTGGGGCATGGTGGCCGCACTCGGTTTCGGCAGGGAACTGGGGTACCTTGGCGCGGACGAAATCGGGCGGCTGCTCGAGGTGATCCGCGGGGTGCGGCGCCTCCCCTCCCTGAAAGGGATCGGTTTCGCCGGGCTGTGGCGCGCCCTGGCCCGGGACAAGAAGTTCCGTTCCGGGGATATCCGCATGGTGCTGCTGCGCGGCATAGGGGATGCGGAGGTCCGCGACGGGATCCACCCCGGGCAGCTGCGGCGGTTCCTCCGGAAATTCCTCGCCTGCGGCGGCGCGCTCGACGGCGATCGATAGATGCATTCCGGTTTCGGGGGTCGAACGGTGATTATTCAGGCGGGCGCGGATGCGCCCCGCAGGGTCCGGGACATGTTCGGGGCGATCGCGGGGCGGTACGACTGTCTCAACCACATCCTTTCGGCGAACGTGGACCGCCGCTGGCGGCGGGCCTGCGTACGGGAAATAGAGGGGAGGAACAGGGTCCCGAACCCCGAAATCCTCGACCTGGGCTGCGGCACGGCGGACCTCTCCATCGCCTTTTCCGGGATGGGAAAGGTCTTCGGATGCGATTTTTCCCTGCCCATGCTGCGCATCGGCCTGGAAAAGATCGGGGCCGGCGGCTATGAAGGCCGCATTTTCCTGGCGGGGGGCGACGCGCTCGAACTGCCGTTCGCCGACGCCTCCTTCGACATCGTGGTGTCGGCGTTCGTTCTGCGCAACCTCGCCGACATCGGGCGTGGTTTCCGGGAAGCGCAGCGGGTGCTGCGGCCCGGAGGCGTGCTGGGAGTCCTGGATTTCGGGATGCCGGCGTCGCCTGTATGGGCGCCGGTCTACCGCCTGTATTTTCAGAACGTTCTGCCGAAGATCGGCAGGATCCTGTCGGGCGTGGACGGGCCCTACGGGTACCTGCCCGACAGCGTGACAGCTTTCCCGACCCTGGAGCGTTTGAGGGAGATGGCCGAGGACGCGGGGTACCGCGAGGTCGACGCGCGCCGGCTGACAGGGGGCATCGCCGTCCTTCTTTCGGGCCGGAAGCCGGAGTGACCGGCGACGGGAGCACGGGCCGGGGCGGGCCGGGATGGCGGAATGCCCAACGGGCGGATGCGGGGCGTTACTGGGTCCAACCGGGCAGAGCGCCGCTCGAGCGCGCTTCCTTGAGCAGGTCCGCGAGTTCGTCCTGGGCCTTGGCGAGATTTTCCTTGTTCAGGTCGATCTCGTAGAAGGTTTTCTGGATTTCCTTCTGGACGGCATCCCGGTCGAATCCATCGTCGATGCTGTAGAACCTGGTTTCCAGATCGTTCATTCTCAGCTGGAGGACGGTCGCTTCCTTCTCCAGTTCTTCGACCTTCTGCCTGGCCCCGGTCACCGTTTCGCGCCAGAAGCCTTCCGTCCGGCCCTCGAAATCGGTCGGCTCGTCCGGGTCGGCTTCCCCGCCGTCGCGGGAGGCGTCGGCCCCCGCTGCGTGCTGCGGATCCGCTTGCGCGGGAGCGTCTTCGGTGAAGGTGCCTCCGCCGAAGGTGATGACGCTGACGGAGCCCCCGGTGTAGCCGGCCGCCTCCTTGTTGGTGATCGGCTCGGGGTTTTCGCCGATGGTTTCCCGGCGCAGTCTTTCCTGTTCTGCAAAATCCGCGAGCGACTGGGCCCGCACGGCTGCCGCCGTCAATGCAACGAGACACGCTAGGGATAGGATTGCGGCGATCTGTTTCATAATTGGATACCTCGCATATCTGATATTTTCGGTACGTTTCGCTCGTATCAATAGGTTTTTTTGCGTTCGGGGGCAAAATTTCCGGCCGGATGACCCGCCACTGGTCCCCGGGCTCCCGCATGGCTCCATTATACCGTATCCCCCCGCCCCCCGCCCGGGTGTTTTATCCCTTTATTTATGCGGTGCGATTCGAGATAATGCACCTTCTATTTTCCCCGTGGACTACGCCGGCGGATTGCCATGAATATTACCGAAGGAATCAGCAGGGTTGTCGAAGGCCGCCATCTCGACCGTCTTGAAGCGGAAGAGCTGATGAACGATATCATGAGCGGCAAAGCGACCGATGCCCAGATCGCCTCGTTTCTGACCGCACTGCGCATGAAATGCGAAACCGTTGACGAGCTGATCGGCTTTGCCAAAGTCCTCCGCGCAAAGGCTTCCCCGATCCGGCCGGTATTCCTCCGGCGGGAGCAGGGCGCCGGGACGGGCCTGGACCTGCTGGTCGATACCTGCGGCACGGGGGGGGACGCAACGGGGACGTTCAATATATCCACCGCCGCGGCCTTCGTCGTGGCGGGGGGGGGCGTGCGCGTCGCAAAGCACGGCAACCGCAGCGTTTCGAGCAAGTGCGGCAGCGCCGACGTGATCGAGGCCCTGGGCGTCCATATCGATGTGCCCCCGGAGGCCATCGCGCGGTGCATCGGCGAGGTCGGGATCGGTTTCCTCTACGCCCCCCTCCTGCACGACGCGATGCGGTACGTGGTGCACGCGCGCAGGGAGATGAGGATCCGTACGGTCTTCAATCTCCTGGGGCCCGTCTGCAACCCGGCCGGTGCCAACGCGCAGATCGTCGGTGTCTACAACGAGGACCTGACCGACATCATGGCGCAGGTGCTGTGCGAACTCGGTACGCGCAGGGCTTTCGTGGTGCACGGGTCCGACGGTCTGGATGAAATCACCGTCAGCGGGGAAACCAAGATATCCGAGGTCCGCAACGGGGAGGTCCGGACCTATTACATTGCCCCGGAACATTTCGGCATCGGCCGGGCCCCCACGAGCGAGCTGCTGGGAGGGGACGCTCGGCAGAACGCCGAGGTCGTCCGGGGCGTCCTTTCCGGCGCGCAGGGCCCGAAAACCGATGTCGTTCTCCTGAACGCCGCGGCGGGGCTCGTGGCCGGGGGGATGTCTGAAACCCTCCAGGAGGGGATTGCGCTCGCCCGCGAGTCCATCCGCTCCGGGCGTGCATTGCAGTGTTTGAACCGGCTGGCGGCGCTGACCGGGGAGCTGGCCCCCCGGTCCGGGTGACGGCGACTGTGACCGGCGTCGGTTCGGGCTTGCCCTAGAATCCCCTGAGATACCACTGCAGAAACGGAATCCCGTAGAAAAGCGCCAGGGCGGAGCCGATGCCGAGGAAGACCCCGAAGGGGAGCTTGGTCTGAAAGGTCTGTTTGCGGAATACAATCAGGTAGATGCCCGTCAGAAGGCCGAGGAATGACCCGGCGAAAATGGCCAGGAAGGTCAGGCGCCAGCCGAGAAAGGCCCCGACCATGGCCATCATTTTCACATCCCCCATGCCGAGCCCCTGGCGGTGCCTCAGTTTCTGGTACCCCAGCCCCACTACCAGCAGCATCCCACCCCCCGCGACGGCGCCTGTGACCGATCCAACCCACGGCAGAAGGGCCCGCGATACCGGGAGAATGTCCCGGTACACCTCGATGTCCTGCAGGGGGCTGAGCAGGATGCCCGCGACGGCCCCGGGCAGGGTGAGGACGTTCGGAAGGATGCGGTGGCGGTAGTCGGTGAAAATCAGAACGATGATGACGGCCAGAAAAAGCGAGTTGACGAACGTGGGCGGCGCGAAATGCCACCGGAGCGCGCAGACCAGGAAGGCCGCGCCCGTCAGGAGTTCGACGCATGGGTATTGCGGCGATATCGGCACGGAGCAGACGCGGCACCTGCCGCGCAGCAAAAGGAATGAAAGGACCGGGATATTGTCATAGAAGGGGATGGCCGTGCCGCAGTGCGGACAGGCCGAACGGGGCGATACGACCGATTTCCCGATGGGGATCCGGTAGATGCATACGTTGAGGAAACTTCCGATGACCAAACCCAGCAGAGCGTAGAGAAGAAGTGGTGTCAGTAGCATCGGGACATTGTATAGGATCGGTACGGGGACATGGAAGGGTAAAGATGGCCGCCGGGGGCCCGGTATCCCGGGCCCCCGCGCCCGTCAGCGCAGGTCGGGGATGTGGCTCGAAGCGCTCTTGGCTATCTCGATGTGGTTCTGCTCGAGCAGGGTGTTCATGGACTCCTGCAGGGTGATGATCGCCTGCTTGTAGGTGATCAGGGCAGACAGGGCGCCGTTTTCAGCTTCCGCGAGGCGGTTCTGCTGGTCGAGCACGCGGTAGAATTCCGACAAGCCGGCCTCGAAGCGCTTCTCCTCGCCGTCGAGCTGCTCCCGCGCGAGCTCCATGTTCAGGTTGGCCGTCTCCACCTGCTGGCGGCTGGTTTCGAGCGACTGCACCGCGTTGCGGATCTCGACCTGGATCGCCTGTTCCTGCTTGCGGCGCTGGAGAACGGTCCGGTACCTGGAGATCAGCTGGTTGGCCACGCCCACGTCGACGCTGCGGTCCCACAGCGGGATGTCCAACGAAACCTGGAGCGACCAGTTCGTCAAACCCCCCGTGAACAGGTTGTCGTAGGCGGTTCCCACGCCGCCGATGTTTTCCGGGGGAGCGGAGATGTTGGGCCCGGGCGTTCCGGACGCCCCCTGGCTGCCGTAACTCGCCTGCAGATCGACGCCCCATTTGCGGTTTTCCCGGGCCAGCCTCAGGTTGATGTCCGACTTCTCGAGGTCCAGGTCGCTTTGCAGCAGTTCCGGCCTGTTCTTCATGGCCGTTTCGATGGCCGTCGTCTCGTCGATCCTATATTCCTGGAATTCCGGCGTGTCGGTCGGGACGATGACCTTCGCCCAGATCTGGTTGTTCCTGTCTCCGGAAATATACTGCCGCATGTTGTTCATCTGGCGGTGAATGGTGTCTTCGGCGTTGATCAGCCGGAGCCGCGTCTGGGCCACCTGGTAGTTGGCCTGGGTGATTTCTATCGGCGCGAGGGTCCCCACCTCCACTTTTTTCCGGATGTCCCGGAGGTTCCGCTGGGACAGCCGCAGGGAGTTGCGCTGAATTTCGTAATTGCGGATGGCCGAGACCAGGTCCCAGTACTGTTGCTGGATCCGGGATATGTTCGACGTCACGGTCCGTTTGAAGGAGATGTTGGAGTTTTCCAGGTCCAGTTTGCGGATCTTGAGATTCCCGCGGTTCTGGTCGATGAGCAGGTTTCTCCACAGCGGTTGCGTGAACGTGACCGAAGCGCTGGTGCTCCAGTTCGGGTTGTAGAAGGAGAAGGCCTCGTTGGAGCTCGAGCGGGACGTCTGCCAGCTGGCCCGGAGATTCCCGCCCGTCCTGACCTGCTGCGAATAGTTGATGTTCCAGTTGAGTCTTTTCGACGTCGTGAAATCGCCTTCCTGCGACGCGGTGTCGAGCCGCGTGTTCGCGCTTTTGGAGGAGTTCGTGCCCAGCGTGAACGACAGGGTGGGGTCGTAGCTGGCGTAGGCGCTCTTGAGGTTTTCCAGCGAACTCCGCTCGTTGGTGCCCTCGACCGCGATGTCGATGTTGTTCTCGAGCGCGAGCCTGGTGATGTCCTTCAGGGACAGGAGCACGGCGGTCCCGTCCTTCTGGGCTTTCTCGACCGGGCTCATGGGCAGCGGTTCGAGGCCCTCGTCGGATTCCGCCTGCTCTGCCCCCTGCTGGTCCGATGCCCCGAACTGCCAGGCGGCGCCGGCGGGAAGCGTATATGCTGGAAGCATGAGGAGGAAACATAGAATGCCTGGTATGGGGGATATCCACTGGGGCAAAGCAGAACGTACTTTCATGCCGGACTCCTTACAGATAGATGAAAAAGCAAAATAGTTGCAACAGCTTTCAATACGAAGCATAAAGGAAAACTGTTTCAAAAAGGTTATGGGTATCGGGCCGGCCGCACGGCCGCGGACGGTCCTTTCGGCGAATGCGCGGGGGTACCCACCTGTACTGCAAACGTCAATACATATCGAAGGTGCCGTTTCAAATCAATGGGAAAAGGGGATGCGGGCGCCGGGGGAGTTCCCGGGCCTGCCGGCGTGCGCCGTCGACGGGGGCTTCGGCGGGGCGCGGCTACTGTTGTTCCGGATCCTGCTCCGCGGGCCGTTTCAAAGTCGGCCGCCTTTTTTCGGGGATGTCATCGCCGATATCCCCGGGCTCACCGCCCTCCTCGGTCCGGCGCTTCAGGGTCGGCCGCTTCTGCTCGTAGGAGTTGATGTCCTCCATTTCAGCTTTCCGGGCGTTGTCGATGCCTCGTAGGCGCATCTGCGCCCGCTGGAACTCCGAGGAGTTGACGACGTAGCTTTCCTTTTCGGGCAGGTAGCGCTGTTCGTCGAGCGCGGCCAGGATCCTGTCGTCGGTCGACGGGTGCGTCCGGAACCAGCCCTCGAGGCGGGAAGGCTTGTCCTTTTCCTGGCGCTGGAGTTTTTCGAAAAAGGAGACGAACCCGTTGGGGTCGAAACCCACATTCCACACATATTGGATCCCGAGCTGGTCGGCTTCCCGTTCCGATTCCCGGGTGATCCCCATGATTTCTAGGTTGATCCCCAACCCGAGCGCGTTCTGAATCCCCATCTGCGCCCAGTACCCCCCTATGAACAGGGCGGGGATGGCGGCGATCTGCAGGATCTGCCCCTTCGACATCCGGGCGGTGGCGTGGCGCGCCGTTATGTGGGAAATCTCGTGCGCCATGACGCCGGCGAGTTCCGCTTCGTTGTCCGCCTCGAGGATCAGGCCTTTGTTGACGTAGAAGAAGCCGCCCGGGAAGGCGAAGGCGTTGACCTCGTCCGAATCGACAACCTTGATCTTGAAAGGCACCTTGGCGTCGGAGTGCCTGACGATGTTCTGCCCCAGGCGGTCGATGTACTCGGTGATGACGGGGTCTTCGAGCAGGCGGGCCGACTGCTCGAACTCGGCCGCAATCTGGGCGCCCAGCTCCACCTCCTTTTCCAGGGATATGAAGTTGGGGAATATCTTGAACACTCTTCCGGAGACGTTCCGGTTCCCGATATCCTCCACGTCGCCGTGTTTCCGGAATGCGTATCCGTCCACAGCGGCCAGAATCGCCGCCAGGGTGCACAGTGCTATTCGGGTGCGAAGTCCACGCATCGGCTCCTCCTTGCGGGAGTTGTTGTCTTATCGCATCGGGGCCGCTATGCTATACGGATACGGTACGTCAGAACCCTGAAACCGGTTCCATCAATAGGGATATTTCAGGGGCCCGGATGGTTCACTTATTATTGTAGGACCCCGCGCAGGGGGTGTCAAATCGGGAATACATTATGAAGATACTGACGGCGGCACAGGTGGGGGAAGTGGACAGGCTGACAACGGAGCGCTACCGCATTCCATCGATCCTCTTGATGGAAAATGCCGGCCGGTCGGTTGCCGATGCCATAGCGGAGGCGCGCCCGGATTTCGCCCGGCAGCGCATCGTCATCCTCTGCGGCGGGGGGAATAACGGGGGCGACGGCTTCGTCGCGGCCCGCTACCTGGCCCTGCGGGGGGCCAGCCCCACCATCGTGCTGCTGTCGGACCCGGCCAATCTCAGGGGGGATGCCAGGACCAACTGGGACATTGCGGTGTCGATGCAGCTGTCGGCGAGGGTCCTGCCGACCCCGGCCGGGGCCAGGGCGTGCCTGAGGAAGCTGCCCCAGCCCGATATCATCGTCGACGCGCTGTTCGGGACGGGGCTTTCCAAGCCGATCGGCCCCGGCCTCAAGCCCGTAGTCGAATGGATCAACGAGGCCGGATCCAGGGCCCTGGTCGCCGCCGTCGACATCCCGTCCGGGATTTATGCCGATTCCCCCGCCATTGCGGGCCCCGCAGTCCGGGCGGACCTCACCGTGACCTTTTCCGCGCTGAAGCTGGCCCATGTGATCCCCCCCGCGGCCGACCGGGCGGGGAAGGTGGTGCTGGCGCAGATAGGGTCGCCCCCGGAGCTGTACGACAATCCGGAGTACCGGTACAACCTGATCGATGCGCCGCAGGTGCGCCGCGTTCTCCCGCCGCGGGAACGGGCGGGCCACAAAGGGACCTACGGCCACGTGCATATCGTCGCCGGCTCGCGCGGCAAAAGCGGGGCGGCCCTGATGACGGGACTCGCCGCCCTGCGATCGGGCGCCGGGCTTGCGACCCTCTGGACGCCGGAAAGCCTCCGGGGGGATATCGCGGGGAGGTACCCGGAGCTGATGATGGAACCCCTGCCCGAGACCGCCGACGGGACCTCCGACGCCTCCGGTGCGGACCTGATCCTGGCGGCGGGATCGTCGATCGGATCCCTCGTGGTGGGCCCCGGGCTGGGCACCCACCCGTCGACGGGGGAACTGGTCCGGGAACTCGTCCGCCGGGCGCCGGCGCCGGTGGTTGTCGATGCCGACGGGATCCGCGCGTTCGCCCCGGCGTCCTCACCGCCGAACAACCGCGGGAAGCACCCGGTGGTTCTGACCCCGCACCCGGGCGAAATGGCACAGGCCGCCGGGACGGAAGTTTCGGCGGTCCAGTCGCAGCGGCTGGAGACCGCCTGCCGGTGGGCGCGCACCTGGCACTGTTACGTGGTCTTGAAGGGGTTCCAGACGGTCGTGGCGACGCCTGCGGGCGACGCCTACATCAACCGGACCGGGAATCCCGGGATGGCGACGGGGGGCACCGGGGACGTGCTCGCAGGCATGGTGGGCCGTTTCATGGCGGCCTGGAACAGGACGGGGGGGCATGCAGCCCGGGTCAAGCCGGATGATTTCATTTGCGCGGCGGTGTATCTGCACGGGCTGGCGGGGGATCTGGCCGCCGAGGGCGGGGACGAGGAATCCCTGGTGGCCACCGATCTGTTCGACAGGCTGCCCGAAGCGTTTCGGAGGCTGCGGACCGTCCCATGAAATCAAGGGAACCCACACCGGACCGGGCCGTGGAAGAGATCGTCAGCGCGTCCGCGGAAGAGACCCAGAACATCGGGGCGGAGCTGGCCCGGAGGATTCCGGTCCCCGGGGTTGTCCTGCTGCGGGGCGACCTGGGCGCCGGGAAGACGACGCTGACCCGCGGGATCGCCTGCGGCCTGGGGCTGGAGGACCCGTCACTGGTCCGCAGCCCTTCGTTCACGCTGGTACACACCTACCAGGGGGACTGCCCGATCTACCACGTGGACCTCTACCGGCTTCGGGGTGCACGGGACCTCTACTCGATCGGCATCGACGATTTCCTGGGACGGGAGGGCGTGACCGTAATCGAGTGGGGCGAGCGTCTCCCCTACGCGATTTCAGGCGCCGTGGAGATCGAAATAGAGGACGCCGGGGACCAGCGGCGCATCCTGCGCGTGTCCTTCCCCGGGCCGGAGGCTCCGCGGCGGCGGCATCGGCCTGCGGCACCCCGCCCGAACAGGGAACGCCCGAAGGGGTGTGCAGGCCCATAGGTCCACAGACGTGAAGAACTTGAAATTCGATGCATTGCCGGGCATCCCGAAACCG
>Ga0123333_10003621_pt1 | contig 14934 bp, 10 predicted proteins | sample BioC12SIPDNA_3_FD_89957 | JGI IMG/M metagenome (GOLD analysis project Ga0123333, IMG submission 89957) | Anaerobic biogas reactor microbial communites from Washington, USA - Biogas_R2_B C12 SIP DNA | ecosystem: Engineered > Bioreactor > Anaerobic > Unclassified | place: Washington, USA... | reverse complement strand
TGCGGGCGAGCAAGGGGGCGGACATCGACGCCGCCTGCGGTCAGCTCAGGAAGCGCCACTCGCCTTCGTCGTAGAGGGGCTTGTTTCGCCCTTGCCCGGCCGCTGGAGGATCACGACCTGCCGCCACTTGCCGCGGGTGTAGTCGTAGCCGTTGACCCGCGCGATCTCCTGAAAGCCTTCGATCCCCCCTGCCGGCAGCCGATCGGCCCGCACCGCGGCGACTACTGGCGTGTCCGGCGGCAGTTTCGCCAAGGCATCTGGAGCAACGATTCGGACATCCTGCTTTCCGTCGTGGAGGTAGAAGATCATGCTTTCCTCGTCCCACCCGGCGAGGGCGTAGAGGGCCTGCGGTCCGCCGATTTGCTTCATCTCGACGGCAGCGGTGTGGGTCAGCTTGTACGGCTCGATTCTTGCGGCAGTCCAGGAGAGCACAGCGGCGATCAGGGCTGCGACGGCCGCCAGACCGCCGACCAGGCGGAACGGATCGGGAATCAGGAACAACGCAGCTGGGAGGAGAAGCAGGAGCGGGATGGCGGGTAGAAAGGCGTCGGCCAACGGGCCCGCGTGCTCGTTGCGTGAGGCTGCGCAGATCACCGCCGCCAGCAGTGCATAACCCAGCAGCGCCGCCACCTGGACCGGCCGGACCCATCGCCGCCAGATCGCCGGCCAGTCGCTGCGCCACCGCTGGAGGGCCAGGCCCAACAGCAGCGCGTAGGCTGGGACCATGGGCAGCCAGTAGTGGACCATCTTCGTGGCCATCAGCTCCAGCACGAGCGTCGGGGCGACCAGCCAGCAGAAGGCGAATCGCACCACCCGTTCGCTTCGGAGCCGCCAGACGGTCAGGCCCAGGGGGACCAGCAGCGCCGACCACGGCCACAGCCCAATCAAGCCGCTGATCACGTAGTAACCCGGAAACCCGCGATGTCCCTCAGCCGGTTTGAGTATCCGCTGGATGATGTCGTATCCGACGAATCGCTCGGTTAAGGCCCCTTCGGCGAACCGGTCGGCAGTGACGAACCACGGCAGCGCGATGGCCAGGGCCAGGGCTGGACCCCACGCGAGCCCCATCCGCCGCAGCCAGCTACGGTCGCGATCGACGATGGCAAAGCCGATCGCCAGCGGCACGATCACCACCAGCACGGCTGGGCCTTTGATCAGTCCGGCGATTCCCAAGGCGGTCCAGAGGGCGAAGCGATTGGCGGCTGAATTGCCGCCCTCAATGATCCGCCACAGGGCAAACACCGCCGCCAGCGTGAAGAACAGCAGCGTGGCGTCGGCGATGGCGAGTTTGGCCAGTACGACGGTCAGCAGTGCCGTTGCCGTCGCCAGGGCCGCTGCGATGGCGGCCTGATGTCCCCACCGTCGGCTGAAGAAGAACACGAGCACGACGGCTCCCGCCGCCCACAGGCCTGAGAAGAATCGGGCGGCGAATTCGCTGACGCCGAGAAGCTTATAGGCGGCGGCGATCTGCCAGTAGCACCACGGCGGTTTGTGGAAGAACGGTTCGCCGTTATAATGTGGCACGATCCACGGGTAGAGCGTGTCGGCGGCGATCATCTCTTTGGCGGGTTGGGCGAAGCGAGGTTCGTCACGATCCCACAGGCTGGTCCGCCCGTTGCCGAACCCGTACATCGCCATCGCGCCGACGAAAAGGAGTGCGGCGATGCGGCGGTCGGACCACGATCTGGCGCTGCGATGCGGCATGCACCGGATTCTAATAAAATGGCGTTGGCTTACAAGGCTTTACAGGGGGCTGCGGTTCGTTTAGCATGGCGGCATGGGCATAAGACTGCTTCCATCGCAGATTCCGGACGGGTGGCTGGCCGGGTTCGTGCACTTCCACACGGCCTTCGGCTATCCGCCCGAGCACCGGGCCAGCCCGCAGGAGTTGATGGCTGAGGCGGCTGCGCTCGGCGGCGATTTCGTCTTCTGCGCGGGCGACCACGGCAGCGAGTACGGGCCGGACGGGTACAGCGGCCGCGAGAATGCGGCGACGCTGAACCATTCCGGCTGGTGCCGCAGCCACGGCCATCCGGACCCCTTCGCCGTTCCGTGGCTGGCCCGGGTGCACTACCAGGAGCTTTTCAACAAGATGCAAGATCACCTATCTGCACACCAGCGGCGGCCGCACGCTGGCGGACCTCTTCGAGGCCTGGCGCGAGCGCCGCAGCGTCTCCGTTCACGGTTCGCTGGTTCCCGAGAGGATCGAACCGCTTCCTCAACGGAGGCCCCACCGCACGGCCGAGCGGCCAGGAATTCACTTCGCTGTGGGGAGCTTTTCCGGCCGCACCATTCGGCGGGTCGAAATCCGGCGATCCGGGCGGACCGTTTGTGCCGTCGAGCCGGAGCGGCAGGATCGTTTCGCGCTACGGTGGCGAGATGAGATGTTCGAGGGAGGCACGGTTTGCTATACGATCCACGTCCAAGGGGATGATGACGATCACCTGGTGACTTCGCCGATCAGCTTCATATCGGCAACATGATTCCGCGGCCGACTGCCGCTCAGGGAAGACGATGCCATAGGACTTGACGATGCCCACACGCTTTCCGCACAGCCGAATAGACTTCAGCGGTTTTCCATCATTTCGGGTCGACGGGCGGTCCATCCCGGCTGTCGCGTACACCTCCTATCTGCCTGAACCGGAATACTATCGGCAGATGGCCGATTGCGGCCTTCGGCTGATCTGTTTCCCAGCCTATCTGGCGGGCCGCGGAATAAACATTCACTCCGGAATCGGCGCATTCCGCAAAGGGATATGGAGAGACGACAACACTTTTGATTTCTCGGACCTGACGGCCGATTTTGATAAGATTCTGTCCGCGATTCCCGATGCGGTTGTTCTCATCCGCCTTCATCTGGATGTGCCGACGTGGTGGGAGAAGAAGTATCCCAACCAGTGCTGTCTGCTCAATGACGGAAGCACGCTTCGCCAGTGCTTCTCATCACCGAAGTGGATGGCCGACTGTCGTGATGTGCTCAAGCAGATCATCTCCTGGCTCAGCGACTCGGCATACGCGCACGCGTTGGCCGGCATCCACCTGGCTGCGGGAGGAACCGAGGAGTGGGTGTATCACTACTATGACCGCTTTGAGGACAATTCCTCGCACCGCGTCACCGCGTTTCGGAAGTGGATGATCGCCCGATACGGAAGCGATGCCGGCGAGGGTGCATTGCCCGCGGACATCAATCCGGACGCCCCATTCACCGGCGCCGTCACCGACACGCTGGAGTTTCACGCATCCGAACTGGCGGACCGGATCGATGAGTTGGCGCGGACGGTCAAGGAGGCATCCAGCGGGCGTCTGCTGACCGGCGCGTTCTATGGCTATCACTACTTTATCACCGATCCGCGCAAAGGGCACAACGCTTTGGGCCGGCTCCTGGAGTCGCCCCACCTAGACTATCTGGCAAGTCCAAACGCCTACGATCGCCAGCCGGGACTGGACTGGCCGCCGATGGCGGCGGCGGATAGTGTCCGCCTTCACGGCAAACTCTGGATGGCGGAGCATGACACCCGCACGTTCCGCACGACGCTATTGAACGACGTCGCGGGCGATATCTGCCCCGAGGGCGCCTACTCGGAAGGCGTCTGGATCGGGCCCGCGAGTTCTTGCGTTTCAGCCATGCTGCTTCGGACGAACGCGGCGCGAATGCTCACCAACCGCTACGGCGGCTGGTGGTTCGACATGTGGGGCGGCTGGTTCGACGATTTCGCCCTGCTGCGGGAGATCGAGGTTTGCCAGAAACTCGCCGCGGCGAGCGCCGAATCGTCCGGTGCATTTCCGGAGCCGGAGGTGTGCGTCATCGCTGATGAGAAGCTGCTGTTTCATGACAATTCCTATGGTGCACTGACGGCCAGGATCATCAACCAGCGTCAGGCGCTTGCCAAGGCAGGTACCCCCTACAAGCTCTTTCTGCGAAACGATCTGGCCGAGATGTCCGGAGTTCGGTTCAAGTTTCTCTGGCTCTTGGGCTGGCATGAGATATGCGAGGACGAGCAACAACTGCTCGGACATCTACACGGCGACCGTTGCGGCATTCTGCATACGAGCCTGACCGGGTCCCGCTGGTTGGACCCAGAGGGCGACACGTGGCGGGACGCGCCGACTTTCTGCGAGTGGACGCCGGAAGGGCTGCGCGAACTCTACCGGCTGTGCGGCGTCCACATCTACCTGGACTCCGATGACATCGTCTACGTCGGCAATGGCTTTGCGGCCATACACGCGGCGTCGGAGGGTGGCAAGACGGTCACGCTGCCGCAGCGTTACACCGTCCGGAACGCCATTGACGGTGCAATTCTCGACCACGACGTCGATCGCGTTTCGCTGGAGATGTCGCAGTACGAGACCGTGCTGCTGCGGCTTGTCCCGGTCCAATGAAGGTCCAGAGTGGCTGTCTGACCAGCATCTTTGATATGGTGAAGGGAGCCGCGGAAGACCCGTCATTGGATTGACTCCCGCCGAGTGGGACGTAGAATCGCCCGAAACGCGGCGTCGCGACAGCAATTTGTGATGGAGATTGGCCATGACGAAGGGCAGGCGAAGCGGTTCGCTGAAGATCACGACCCGGCAGTACGTCCAGATGCTGAGCCCCGAGGTCGAGGGGAAGCTCAAGCATTTCCACATGCACCACTGCATGCAGGACTACCGCTGTCCGATGAAGCCGGACGATCACGGCCCGTCGTCGCTGGCTGAGCCGATCATCCCCTATCTTCCCGCGGTCCGGGCGCGGGTCTACACTGGCACGCGGAGCTCCGGTTCCTACTGTCACCATCCGCAGATCACCAAGTTCAAAGGCCGGTACTTCCTCTCGTGGTCCAACGGCATCCGCGATGAAGAGGCGGCGGGCCAACGGGTCCTGATCAGTTCGTCGAAGGACGGGCTGAGCTGGAGCGAACCGGCGGTGATCGTCGGCGGGAGGAACGGCACCACACTCGCCCACAACAGCGTCGGTCTTTCTTCCACCAAGGACGCCCTGCTGGCGATTGTCATGGAGGAGGCGTGCGAGCGCGACGCCTCCGTGGTCGGCATGCGTCGGATCGACCCGGCCACCCAGCAGGTTCGGGTCTATCGATCAACCGACGGCTGCAAGTGGAAAAAGGCGTTCGACTTTACGGACAATCTGCGGTGGTTTTTTGAAGCTCCACGGCTGACGGATGAGGGCCGGCTGTTGTGCGCGGCTGCGATGAAAGACGGCCCGGCTATTCTTCTTTGGCCCGGCAAGGAGCTCTGCAAGCATCCCGAGGTCATTCGCGTGCCCGAACCGCAGGGCGCGGTTTTCCCTTACGGCGAAGGCACGTGGTATAAGACCGACGACGGGCGGATCGTGGTGTTCTGGCGGGACGAGGGCCAGTCGTGTCGGGTCTGGGTCAACACCAGCGACGACCACGGCCGCACCTTCACCGCCCCGGCCATCTCGGACATTCCGGACTCGATGAGCCGGTTGAGCGCGGGGCGGCTGGCCGACGGGCGATACTACCTGTGCAACAATGCCTTTCCCACGCTGCTGAACCGCATGCACCTGCTGCTGCTGCTCAGCGACGACGGTTTGGTGTTTGACAAGGCCTATGTGGTGGCCGACGACCCGACGTCGCAGCGACTCTTCGGCCTGCTCAAGGCGGACGGTTACCAGTATCCCTGCTGCTTCGCGGACAGGGACAAGCTGCTGATCGCGCACTCGGTAAACAAGGAGGACATTGAGTGCGCGGTGGTAGCAGACACGACGGCGATTTGATCGCCGCTGCGTGCGGAACGCTCCGCGTGGAATACCGCGGCTGTCACAGCCGCTATGATGCGACCCGCGGGCGCCGTGAACGGTTGCGCGTGCGTTTCTTGCCGAATCCCCAGCGGCGAGGCGTTGAGGATGATTCTGCCTGCGCGGACGGCAGCACGTCGGACGACCGGCGTTCCGCCGTGCGTTTGGGAGCGGTGACTTTCTCGACCTTCTTGCAGATCGCGTGGCTCAGCACCGGGATTTCCCGGCCCAGCAGTCGTTGGATTCCCCGCAACTCGTCGTACTGGTCACGGCTGCAGAACGAAATGGCCCGTCCGCTGGCGCCAGCCCGGCCGGTCCGGCCGATCCGGTGCACGTAGACCTCGGCGATGTCCGGCAGGTCGTAGTTGAACACATGCGAAACGTCCTCGATGTCGAGGCCGCGCGAGGCGATATCGCTGGCCACCAACACGCGGGTCTTCCCGCCTTTGAAGTTGGCCAAGGCCCGCTCGCGTACGTTCTGCGACTTGTTCGAATGGATGGCTTCGCTGGCGATGGCACGACGGCTCAGGCTTTTGGCCACCTGGTCGGCCCGGCGCTTGGTTCGCGTGAAGACCAGGGCCCGCGTGACCTGCGGGTCGTTGACCAGGTGCTCCAGCAGTTGGGTCTTTTCGGTCGACTCGACGAAGTAGAGGGCCTGGTCCACCGCGTCCGGCGCCACAGACACCGTCGAGGCCGCCCGGACCATGACCGGGTCATCGAGGAGACTCTCAGCCAGTTGTCGGATCTCCTGCGGCATCGTCGCTGAGAACAGCAGGTTCTGCCGCTTGGGCGGCAATTGGGCGATCACGCGGCGGATGTCGATGATGAATCCCATGTCCAGCATCCGGTCGGCTTCGTCCAGGACGAAGATTTCGATGTCCCGCAAGCTCAGGATTTTCTGCTCCAACAGGTCCAGCAGCCGGCCCGGAGTGGCGACGAGAATGTCCACGCCTTTACGCAGGGCATCGACCTGACGCCCCTGCTTGACGCCGCCGAAAACGACCGTGTAGCGGAGTTCGGTGTGCTGCCCGTACGTGCCAAAGCTCTCCCCGATCTGGGCGGCCAGTTCACGGGTCGGCGTCAGGACCAGCGACCGGATGGCCCGGCGGCTGGAACGGCGTTTTCCTTCCTGAGTCTCGCTTCGCCGGCCGTTCAGAAGCTGCAGAATCGGCAGCGCGAACGCCGCCGTCTTGCCCGTCCCGGTCTGCGCGCAGCCGACCAAGTCGCGACCGTCAAGTACATGAGGAATCGCCTGTTCCTGAATGAGAGTGGGTGTGGTGTAGCCTTCCGTACGGACGGCCCGCAGGAGCGGCTCGATGAGCCGCAATTCTTCAAATTGCATAAACCAAATCGACTTTCTTGCTCGTAAGCAGTAAACCCCTATTGACGCGGTCCATCGCCGCGTAATAAAATAGTATAGCATCTTCTCTGCCCGCTGAACACCCCTTTTTCAAAAAGAAAATCATCCTTTTTCAGATTCTCTTACTGACAGGCAAGCACCTAATCCTTGTGCAGCGGCGGCCGCCGGCGCGGGTTTTTGTTGACCGGTCCGCCCGATGGCGTCAGGATGGGTTCAGAGGGCACCGCAATGGGAGGTTCCAGCGCATGACGATCCTGCTCGTATACGGTCTGCTGGCTATCGCCGTTTCGTTTCTGTGTTCTCTGCTGGAAGCGTGCCTGCTCAGTCTGCCGCGCGGTTACGTCGAGGCACTGGTCGAGCGGGGTTCGCGCTATGGGCGGACTCTGCGCGACATGAAGGAGAACATCGATCGGCCGCTGGCGGCGATTCTCACTCTTAACACGATCGCTCACACCGTCGGGGCAGCGGGCGTCGGAGCCCAAGCGGCGGTGGTGTTCGGCAGCGGCGCGGTCGGGATCGCCAGCGCGATCATGACCCTGCTGATCCTGGTCGCCAGTGAGATTCTCCCCAAGACACTCGGAGCCGTTCACGCCAAGGCCCTGGCCATTCCCGCCGCCGTTACCATTCGTTTGATGATCCTGCTGTGTCTTCCGCTGATCATCCCTCTGGAGTGGATTAATCGATTGGTGGGCTATCAGCGTCACGCCGACCGATTGACGCGGGCCGAGTTGGCGGCGAACATCCGCATGGGACACGCCAGCGGGGCGATGGACCACCGCGAGTACCAGATCGCCTCGAACCTGATCTCGCTATCCGACGTTCATCTGGTTGACGTGCTCACTCCGCGCACGGTCGTATTCTCGCTGCCGGAGGAGATGACGGTCGGCCAGGCCCTGGCCGAGCACGATCCGATCCGCTTCGCCCGCATTCCCGTCTACGCCGCCGCGGCGGAGCAGATCACCGGCTACGTCCCGCGTTTCGCCCTCGACGCCGCCCATTCCGCCGGACAGGACGCCCGGTCGATCAAGGAACTGGCCAGGCCTCTGCCGGTCATGCCCGAGCAGGCCACCGTCGCCGACGCCCTTGAGACGTTCATCCGCGACAAGCACCACATCGCCCTGGTGGTGGACGAATACGGCGGCATGTCGGGTATCGTCACCCTCGAGGACCTCTTCGAAACGCTGGTCGGGGAAGAGATCGTCGACGAAAGCGATGCGGTGGCTGACATGCAGGAACTCGCCCGCCGACGGAAAGGACCGATCCGGTAGCCGCCGCCGAACGGAGGTTCTGTCAGGCTACCACCGTCCGTTGCCAGCCGCGACGGAGGCGGGTGATGCTGTGCCAGCCGAAACGCTGGTAGAAGCGTCCGGCGCCGGCGGCTTCGTCATCCGCGGCGACGGCGATGACGATTCGGTCGCAGCCGGCGAGGCGAAGCCATTGCGCCGCATGGCGAACCAGCCAGGAACCGATCCCTCGACTGCGGTATTCCGAGGTGACCAGCATGTCCGCCAGTTCGGCCCAGTTTCGCAGCGCCAGCAGTCGCCCGCCCAGAGTCAGATCGGCTGCGCACTGGCAGTGTCCGACGCGGCGGTCGCCCTCGTAGGCGGTGAAGCTGACGCCCCGATCGCATGCTTCGCGTCGGAGACTGACGCCGCCGACGGGCGAGTCGCCGGGTCCGACGACCCCGTCAAGCCGTCCCGCGTACACGGACTCGATATGGCCTTCATGCATGAAACCAACGGTCTCAAGCATCGTGGCAATATGAGGCCAGGCGTCTGCAATGCCGGCGCAGCAGGGAACCGGCAGCGTCACACCCCCCCACTGCTGGGACGGCTTCCACCGGTCCATCCGCTCGCACGCCGCCTGTAGCAGCGCGTGACCGGCGTCGGCATCCTGCGGCCAGGCGAGAAACCAGTTCATCTCAGCGACATTGCGGCAGCCTTCGCCGACCTCCGGGTCGTCGCCGTACCGCAGCAGATGTCCAGCCGCGCAGACGCGCTCGCGTTTGAGCGCACAGAGGGTTTCCCGCTCAACCACCCACGGGTCGCAGATGTGTTCAAACGGGTTCGACTCGATCCGGCTGGCAATGTACTCCTCCGGCAGGGACCAACCTGGCACTACGGTTTGCAGGTGGGCGTTGATCAGGGCCTGGAGCTGCGAAAGGTGGGTTTGGTTGAAACGTTCGACTCGGATCATTGTGACCTTCGCTGTTCGCATCCTGCAACATAAGGCTCACTCAACCTACCAGGTTCGCGTTCGTGCGTCAAGCCCGCTGGCACTCCGGCGGAGCCGAACATGTGATGGCCAGTTCGTTTCGTTCATCCCGTTGCCACTCGACGTGGATCGGGCCGTACGGCGTGGCGACTGAGCCGCGGGCCCACTGCAGATCGCTGCGGCAGGGAGCGACGGTGAAGGTGCGGTATCCCGGCTCCAGCGGACGGACGCCCAGCACGTGTTTGGGCAGGTAGACCGCCGGCGCGGCGCTCCACGCATGGGCTGCGCTGCGGGCATGGCCGAAGCTCTCGGGGCAGGTGCGCCATCCCATCGCGGCCATTTTGCCCCATTCGCGCCGCATGACCTGGATCGCGGCGGCGTCTTGGCCCAACTGGAAGAGGGCATCCAGTGAGAAGAACAGGAAGAACGGTGAGCCGATCGCCACTATACCGTCGGGGGCCTCCTGCTCCGCCGGCGGACCGACGCGACGACCGGCTGGGCTGCTGGTGACGAACCGCCCATCCGTCACCCGCGTGACGATACGCTTGACCGCACCCAGACGTTTCGGCGGTACGCACCCGCACAGGACGGCCAGCGTGTTTGTCTGCTCGCTCACTCGCAGACAACCGTGATACTGCTCCCACGACAGCGTGTGCCATCCCTTCTGTGTGCACAGGGCAACGTAGCATTCGTAGGCCCATTCATCACGGACCGTATCGACGTAGGCCTGGCGCTCGCCGTTCCAGCAGAACCGGTTGATTGCGGCACAGCGGGCCTCGGCCTCGGCTGTGTGGCTCCTGGCGTCCTCGGCCAGACCCAGCGTCTCCGCCATCGCCGCTGCTTCGCGCAAACACTGGACCAGCAGCACGTTGTTGGCCGTCACCTCGCCGTGCGGCGACAGATCGTTGGCGGCCCATTCGATCAGGTTCCACGCACCGGGCATGTCGAACAGGTTGCGTTCGTTGGTCAACAGCCGGCAATGCCGCAGGAACTCGGCGACGTAGCCGTAGTTCTCTTTCAGATCGTCGAGGTTACCGCCGTGCAGCCAATGCTCCCAGCACTGCAGAGCCCACTGGAACGACCACATCGGCAGCCCGCCCTCCGGGTAGTTTGGAAACGCGGACATCGGCACAAAGCGGCCGCTGGTGTACCGCTCGTCGTTCTGTCGGTACTCCCGAACCCACTGCGGCGAGAGCGACTGGGCGACGAGGCGGATGCACCGCTGGTCCAGTTCGAACGCTCCGAACGCCAGCATGTTGATCAGGGCGGTGATGCGGGCGTCGCCGACCCAGAAGTTCTGCTCGTGTCCCGGGCAGTCGACGTAGGTATCCAGCATGCAGACGGCTGCGGTGTCCACGCTCATGCGATAGGCCCGGTTGAGTTGCCAATCGCTGCACTCGAAGCCGCCCGTCCGCTGCACCGGATACGACGACTGCCGGCACCGCAACGAGTAGAACCGGACCGGCCGGTCGAAGTCACGCAGCGTAACCGACACGTAGCGGAACCCGCGTCGGAAGTGGGATGTGAACGTCTGAAGCCCTTCGCGGCAGACGTAGCGGAAGCCGTTGTGCTTCATCCAGGCGATGCCCGTCGGATCGATCTTCTCGAAGCACTGGGCGTCGACGACGGCGCCGGCTGGGGCGTCGATGGTGAGTTCCGCATAACCGATCCGCTCACGGCCGAAATCCAGGACGACGTGCGTATCGTAGCCGGGCGTTGGATGGATCACCGCAGCATCCGGCTGATCGTGTAATAGATGATGGGCGTAAGACAAGGGCGAGGCAAGTTCCGGCGGTGCGGGCATGCGCGGTTGGGCCGTTTCGATCGCCGGGTCAGTGCAGCCGCCACGAACGCGGTAGTACCGCTGAGTCATCACGTCCATGCTGACGCTTCCCACTTGCGCCGCGGCGGGAAAGAGTTGCTTCCTCAGATCATTGGGAATGTCCTCGGCGCGAGCCGTTTCCAGCAGACGCCGCAGCGCCGCGGGCGCGGGCACGTCGGCGGCGGTCTGGTGCCAGGGATATGCGACCTCGGCCTCCGCACACGCGTACAGCGCCCAATCCGCGTTATCCGTTGCCAGAATGCGTTTCGCGGAGAACGACAGTTCGGCTTCCGTTTCGATCAGCAGTTCCATCTCGAACCGGTAGTACCCGGCCTGATGCACGCCCAGCAGGTGCGTGCCCTGTGATAGCGAAACCTGTCCGGACGACGGATCGGGAGCCGCCGGCGTGCCATTCAGGAGTATCCGCGCGTCTCCGTGGAACCTAACGGCGGCGCGTCCGTCGCACGTGACCTCGGTCAGGAAGAGCTTGACGGCGTTGATGTACGGTTCGGGCGAGACGAGGCGAATACGGTAACCCGGCCTTAAGCGGGCCAATTCAACGGCGGCGAAGGAAACCGGCTGTACCGGGTCGTCGGTGAGCAGACTGATGCCGCTGGCCTCCAGCGTGAACCATGGGGCCATGTTCGCTGGACCGAGTTCGACGGCTTGCTTCCAGGATGAATCATCGAACTCGACGGTGTTCCAGCCCAGCGGCTCGTTGCGGGCGTCAAACCACTCTTCGCGTCCCAGCAGCAGCTCAATGCCCAGCGCCCGACCGGCGGTATCGGCCTTGAATGCACTGTGCCGTCGGCACTTCCAGTTACCGTCCGTGGCGAGCGTGTGGCGATGTCCGTGGCTGTCGCACCAGGCCAGTTCCGCCAGCACGCCGCGGCGGCGCTGCGTTTGATAGGACGGGGCAAGAATGGCCACCACGTTCGCTTCGCCGGGTCGCAGAAGCGGCTGGACGTCCACCGTATCGTACAGCTTGTGGAAATCGTACGACCGGGCCGGGCCTCGGGTAACCAGTTTGCCGTTGACGCACAGCAGATAGTGATACGCCGCTGTGATATGAAGCCGCCCATCGCGGCAGTCGGTCGGCAGCACAAATCCCCGACGGAAAACCCACCAAGCCTCCAGATTTGGGTCCTCGGCCCATATCCACCGGGCCGATGAGGAGAACTCACCACGGCCGGTTTGATAGGCGTTGGAGGCCGAAACCGAGGATCCATCAGGTCCAGGACGGCAAATATCCATTGTCTTTCTCCAAAGTCAGGTCCGCTGGGCGCACGAGGCCATCTTAACGTGCCCCTGTTTGCGGTCGAGCGCTTTTCCTGGAATCCCGGGGCGATGCCAATTCAAGACATCGAGGGGCTTGCTCCCGCGTTCGGCGAGGATATACTTGACACTGTAGCAGGATACTTCACGGCCTCCGCCCCGGCCGGCATCGCCGAAATGCGCCGCCGCACCGAGCACGCCGATGAAAAACGTAATCAGCAGGTAGGATACAATGGCGGTGCTCGTCCACAAAAGCGTCACCCGCACGCTGTTCGGCATGGCGTTTCCCATGCTGGCCGGCACATTCGCGATGAACGCGTACAACCTGATGGACACGTGGTTCGTCGCGAAACTGGGGACGATCCCGCTGGCCGCGATGGGATTCACGTTCCCGGTGGTCATGCTGCTGACCTGCGTGGCCCGGGGCATCGGGTCGGGCGTCACGACGCTGGTCTCGCACGCGATCGGCCGGCACGACCGCGAGTACACGGTCCGGCTGGCCACGCACGGCACACTGCTGACGCTGGTTGTCACGGCGGTAATTTCGATCGGCGGCTACGTTTCGATCGGTCCGATCTTCACCGCCCTCGGCGCCGACGCAGAGACGCTGCCGCTGATCGGCGAGTACATGCGCACCTGGTACCTGGGCGCGGTGTTCATGACGTTGCCCATGGTGGGCAGCGGCGTTTTGATCTCGGCCGGCGACTCCAAGGCGGCCAGCGGGTTTATGATCCTGGGCACGCTTTTGAACCTGATTCTCGATCCGATCATGATTTTCGGCTATTTCGGCTGCCCGGCCATGGGAATCCGCGGGGCGGCCCTGGCCACCGTCATCGCCCAGGGCGTCTCGACCATCTGGATGATCCACCTGCTCGTGCGGAAGCATCGCCTGCTGGTTCTGAGCGTTTCGCGACTCAGGGAGTATCTCGCATCGCTGCGGAGCATCACCGGCTTTGCCGTGCCGAGTATCCTGAGCATGATCCTGATGCCGATCTCGGCCGCCATCATTACCAAGCTCCTGAGCGGGTTCGGCAATGAGCCCGTCGCAGCCGCCGGTGCGGCCGGCCGCATCGAGATGTTCGCCTTCATGGTTCCCATGGCGCTGGGCATTTCGCTGACGCCGTTCGTCAGCCAGAATTTCGGGGCTGGTCGCATCGACCGGCTCCGTGAGGCCCAGCGGATATCGACCCGCTTCGCTCTGGGCTACGGCGCGTTGGTGACCGCGGTCTTCTTCCTGATGGCTCCCTGGCTGGCGGCGTTCTTCACCGACGATCCGAAGGTCGCCGCGACGCTGGTGTCGTACATCCGGATCATCTCCTTCGGCTACGGGATGATGGAGGTCCACCGCTACTGCGGTTTCTTCCTGACCGGCATGTACCAACCCGTCTCGGCGACGATTCTCAACGCGGTGCGGGTTCTTGGCCTGCTGATACCGCTATCCTACCTGGGCGCCCATTTTGGGGGAGTGACCGGCGTTTTCGGCGGGCGTCTCGTCACGGACCTGGTCGTCGGATGCATCGGCATTGTCTGGGTGTCGCGTGCGCTGGAGTCTGCCGCGCTATGCCATGATGGGCCGTTATCGACACCCGTCCCAGCCGTTTCTCCCGTTACAGCCACCTCCGAGACTTCGGCGCTCGACGGAAGCGGCTAAGCAACCCGCGGGCGAGATGCACCGGAACGATCTGCCCGCCTTCATTCGAAACGGATCAACGGTTTGATGATGCCGTCGGCTTTGTCCTGCATCATGCGAAAGGCCTCCGCGATTTGACCGAATACGAACCGGTGCGTCGTCATGAGGGTCGAGTCGACGCGGCCGTTGCGGATCAGCCGCATGAGCCGCTGCATCCGCACCTTGCCGCCCGGGCACAGGCCGGTCGCGATCGTCTTGTCGCTCACTCGGACCCCGCTCACGGCAGATGAAAGCTCCAGCCGCAACGGCCTCCTGTGACCGCTGTTCACTGGAGTTCGTAAAAAAAAGCTCCCCAGGAGCAACCCTAGCCGAACGACTCTCAGCATGAGCACGGCCGGGCCGCCTGCAAAGGCCTTTCCGAAGCGGCATCCAGTCTATCCGCCACGCCTCTCCGCGTCCAGCAGATTCGCCGAGCTCAGCAATTTCCACTTGTGAACACCGGCGAAATACGGATAATAGTCGCCGTGAGCCGTGGTAACCGACGACGAATGGTGGGCGTGGACCGTCCTGTGGGTACTTCCGGCGGCCGCATCGCTGGACGGCTTGCAAGATTCACCTGGCTATAGGAACCGACTCGATGACTGAAATGTACCTGATCGCCCCCTTGATCCTCCTCGTGGTCGTCGCCGTGGCGGCCTTGCTGGATCGTTGGAGTGTTCCGGTCATCCTGATTGCCCTTGGGGCTGGAATCCTGTTCGGCAGCGATGTACTCGCCTGGTGGGACTTCAGCGATGTGGCCCTGACCAACCAGATGGCCAATCTGGCGCTGGTCTTCATTCTGTTTCAGGGTGGGTTCAGCACCCGGCGAGAACACTTTC
>Ga0123333_10003616_pt1 | contig 14941 bp, 14 predicted proteins | sample BioC12SIPDNA_3_FD_89957 | JGI IMG/M metagenome (GOLD analysis project Ga0123333, IMG submission 89957) | Anaerobic biogas reactor microbial communites from Washington, USA - Biogas_R2_B C12 SIP DNA | ecosystem: Engineered > Bioreactor > Anaerobic > Unclassified | place: Washington, USA... | reverse complement strand
TGGATGGCAAGCTCGTTTCGGCGCCGCTCTCGATCGGCGACGTTTCGCGCATCCATTTGGACGGTGGCTCGATCCTGAGAACGTCGCGGGCTAACCCTACTAAGTCAACTGAGAGCTTGAAGAAGTGCGTTTGTGCCCTTGCGGAGGCAGGCATCTCAGTTCTCGTCGGCATCGGCGGCGATGACACAGCCTACTCACTTTTTCGTCTGACACAATATGCGCGTGTTGACATGGGGCTGACCGTACAATCGGTTCATGTGCCCAAAACCATCGATAATGACCTGCCACTGCCCGAGGGCATTCCGACGTTCGGTTTCGAGACCGCCCGGGAGGTTGGTACTCAACTGGTTCGCACCTTTATGGAAGATGCCCTTACCAGCCAGACCTGGTTTGTCGTGGTTACGATGGGACGCAAGGCAGGTCACCTGGCATTGGGAATCGGCAAAAGCTCGGGCGCAACCCTCACGATCATCCCCGAGGAGTGGCGAGGCAAGCCGATCCGTCTCCAGGAGGTGGTCGACATCCTTGTGACTGCAATCCTGCGCAGGTTGGTTGATGATAAGCGCCACGGCGTGGCCCTCATTGCCGAAGGTATCCTGGAGTACCTGGATCCGGAGGACATGCGGTATCTCGAGGGCATCGACCAGGACCCGCATGGCCATGTCCCCTTGCATGACATCAATGTTTCGGACATCCTCAAGCGATGGGTGCTGAAGGATCTGGCCGACCTGGGAGTCCAAGCTCAAGTGCGCGATAAGGAACTGGGCTATGAGTTAAGATGCGCTCCTCCCATCGCATACGATATCGACTATACGCGGTCCCTCGGCGAAGCTGCCGTTGACTTTCTCCTCTCCGGCGGGAACAATGCGACGATCACCTTGCAGGGAAATCAGGTTGTGGCTATTCCCTCCGAGACGATCATGGATCCCCAGACGGGTCGAACCGGAGTCCGGATCGTCAATGTGGATTCATTCACGTATCGCTCGGCTTACAAGTTCATGATTCGCCTTAAACCGCAGCATGCGCAGGACAGCATGCTGTTGGCGCGGCTGGCGATGCAAACGAACCTGACGTTGGAACAGTTTCGCAACCGGTACGGCTACCTGATGGGGTTGGGGCCGCGCCCTTATTAGGAGGAACATGACGGACGCCGACACACGCCTGGTCGCCACGCCGGCCGGTCATCCCGCTGTCGAGGTGCGGTTTCGCGTACGATACTTTGAGACAGACGCGATGGGCATCGTTCACCACGCGTCGTATATCACCTGGTTTGAAGAAGGTCGCAGCGCATTCACGCGGGCGATCGGCTATCCTTACTCGCGGATGGAGCAGGAAGGGATCGCGCTGGCAGTCGCTGAGGTGAGCGCACGGTATCACCAACCGGCTCGCTACGACGACGAGGTGATCGTCAGGGCAGAGATGACGCAGCTGGGCAGTCGTGGAATGACGTTTGGCTATGAAGTGCGGCGGGGATCCGACGGTGCGCTGCTCGTTACGGGGAGCAGTAAGCACATCTCGATCGATCGATTGGGGCGTGTCACATTGTTCCCAGCCGAGATGCGTGCGGCACTTTCCCGGTAGGAGTCAAGCTTGATCGTTCTTTTCAACGCGGCAGTCGCACGGCCTCAAGGACGCTGCGACTGCCGCGCTGAGTTATTCATCCGCTTCAGGCGCGCGGGGCTCCCATCGCTCCACCGCATGGCGCTGCACTACCACGCCGCCGGTCTCGGTGGTGATCTCTGCCGCGCCCATGTCCCACCATCTGACTTCGCCGGTTACAATCTCACCATTAGAGAGGTGAAGGGTGATCGGATGCCTCGTATCGATCGCGTGCACAAATGCCCGGCTCAGCGCCTTGCGCGGCCAATCCAGACGCCAGCGCAGATTCTCGAACGGCACGCCGAAGTACTCTGCCAGCATCTGGATCGACTTGTCGTCACCGATGGACCGATAGCGTTGCTCCGCCTGACGATAGAGCCCCTTGGGCAGCTCAGGTAGCGCGGCCTCTATCTCCGCAGGTGTGATCCCCCCTCGTCGCGCGCGCAGAATGCGTAGCTGATCGCCAAGGCTCATTGGGCCTGCTCCCTGGCATCCGGTATTTGGGTGCCCGGACGCCGGCGATAGGTTGCAATGGCCAATTTGTTAAGGGTGAGCTCGCTGCCATCGGCCAGACGCACGGTGATGTTATAAGGGCCAAACCCTGCAACCTGGCCGTCCACGCGGCTGCCGTCGAACAGCGTGAAGTCCAGGACCGAGCCAAGGTCTTTGGCGGCTGTCAGGTAGTGAAGCTCGTATTGGTCGACAGCTTCCGGCAAATACGCTCGATGCCGGTCAGAGGTCGGTGCGCTGCGCAATTCCGTCTGCAGTTTGACCAGCAGCGTGCTGGCTTCCAGCCGGTTCAGTTCTTCAAGCGGCCTGCCCAGCTCCGCCTCAAACGCTGCGCGATCTTTGCCAAGGCGCTGGATCAGATCCTCCAGATGCGCAATCTGGCTGGGGCGGGCCGGTGCTGGTGGACGTGGTTCGCTGACGACTCGCGGCGGACGGGCGATGCGTTGTCGCCCGCCTAGCATGCCAGGCGCACGGGTATTCGACGCCGGCGACGAGGAGTCCATTGCAGATGTGGGCGCCGGTTCCTTCGGTGGCTCTTCCTTTTGGAGTTGGCTGCCAGCCGGTCGCGGGTCGCTTCGCAGGCGAATTTCAGATTCTTCAACATAGAGGGCTCGGGCCAGGCGCGATAGATGTCGCGGATCGATAGACCGCGTCCCTGACTCGTATTCCATGATTGCGCCGATAGGTAGGCCGGCCCGGCTCGCCAGTGTGGCTACGCTGAGTCGTTTCTGTTCGCGCAAAACCCAGAGATTTTCAGACATAGGGGCCTCCTAGCCGGAGCTCGCTTATTCGAGCGCAAGCTCAGTGCTCCCCTTAAGCCTACGCGGCTCGTCTCAAAAGCACAGTAGCGCGTTATACGTTTGCAGGATCAGTCGTCTCAGGCGATGGTAGGGGTGGGAGATGGTTCAAGCCCTCCAGGCCGAAGTACTGGAGGAACTGCAATGTGGTGCCGTAGAGGAAGGGCCGCCCCGGCTGGTCCAGCCGGCCAACCGGCTCGATGAGTTCCCTTGCGATCAATGTTCTCAGGACGCCGTCACAATTGACCCCACGGATCGATTCGATGTCGCCGCGGGTCAACGGTTGGCGATAGGCAATCACTGCAAGCGTCTCGAGCGCTGCCGCCGACAGCCTTGTAGTGAGGTCCAGTCCCAGGAATCTTTCGATGAGGAGTGCGGCCTCGGGAGCGGTAGTGAGATGGGCGCGATCGCCTTTCCGCACGATGCGCATCCCTCGGCGATCGCTGCTGTAGGCCTGACTCAAATCGGCCAGCGCGGCTTGTATGGCCGTCTCGTCGACGTCGAGAACTTGGGCGAAACGGGCAATCAGCGTCGGCGAGGGGGCAACAAGGAGCAGCGCTTCCAACTGGGCTGCCAGAGACAGGCCGGATGCGGAGAGCACCTGTTCCGGAGTGAGCGCGTCCTCAGGAAGGGTCTCCACCGGCTCAGTTCCGTTAGGCGGAACCGTCATGCAGTCCCTTCCGTATAAGGCGCGTGGTCAATGTGAACCTGGATCTTGCCCAGCTGCAATCCCATTCGCTCGGTGATCACTTCTTTCGCAACCGAGACAATCTCGTCAGTCTTCATCGGCACGTCGATTTCCGGGCGGGTTTGCACGTTCAACTTCACGTTGACTGCCTTGCCGCTGCCCGTCACGATGGGCGTCACCGAGATCACATCGGCGAGTTGATCGAGGTGCCAGGTCAGCCTGCGGGCAACCGAATCGGTGGTCACTGCTGCCTCGCTGCCACCTTCCGTGTTGACGCGGACCGCGCGCGGCCGGCGAATGCGCACTTCTTGCCAGAGCAGCGGAATGCAAACCACAACAGCAAGCACGGCGAGCGCGATCTGTCCGAGAGAGAAAAGCCACGCCCGTTGAGTCTGCAGATTGCGCAGCCAGGCGGCTGAATTTGCGGCGCCTTGCTGCACGGCTTGCAGGGTCTGCAGCGGGAACAGCGCGAGCACGAGACATAGCGCGAGAAGCAGCAGAAGCAGGATGATGACAAGTATCTTGTTGAATACGTTCATGGCGCCCTCCGACTCAATTATACCTGTGACGAGAAAAAACAAGTAAACGGCTTACTGCCGCTGCGCCCAGGATCACAAGCATGATCGCGATGGTGACCAGGTTGACGATGACACCCAACCTCCAGCTATGGGGCTCGTATGTGAGCGTGACCTCATGTGTCCCCTTCTCCAGCGGGATTGCCCGGTAGAGGAGGTTGGCGCGAAGGATCTCACCCGGTACGCCGTCAATCAACGCCTGCCACCCGGGATACCAGGCATCCGCAATAACGAGAAGCCCCGGTGCAGCAAGTTCCACCTGGCACGTCATCCGCTCTCCGGTGGCAGCGAGGCAGCTAACGTCCTCGTCGTTGTTTGCCACCGCGGCTGGCCGGGAAGGCAGATCCGCCTCGATAACGGCAGTGCTCCGAGGATCGAAGGCCGGATCAGCAACGGCTGCCTGTGCGGCTGCTTCACTGGCGACCGGCATGACGCCATGCACGATCCAGGCGCGACCGGCCGCATTGCGGCGCTCATAGATCTTCACATCTCCGGAATGAATGCGGCGAAAGTCGCCCTCAGGTGAAACCGTGATGGAGGCATGCGCGCCGGTCCTGCGGTTGATCAGGCTGGCTCCCTGGACGACCATTTGCGCATTGCCGGTGTTCGTGATCGCCAACCGGCGCAGCGTCACAACTTTGGCCAGCGGCAAAATGACCGGGCTGGTTGGATCCGCCATCCCTGTTGCCGGGTCCAACGTGAGACGGATCGCATTGCCATCGACGGGAGTTGCCGTAATGCCCGCAGTCGCACCAGGCTCGGCAGACGCGATGAGTCCCAGGGCATCCGCTTCGAAGACGGGGTACGCTGTCAGGTCCAGGTCGAGCGTCGCGCCGGGCTGTACGGCGGCGCCCTGCTCGAGATCGTAGTAGATGTCGTCCACCCACAGATCCCGCTGCTTATCCGTGATGACGAAGCGCACGCCGGTAAGGTCAAGCAGACGGGCAGGGGGAATGGCAGTCAGCTGCTCGCGCAGCCTGCCGTCCGGCGTCATTTCACCCGCCCTGAGGAATAGCTCCTGGAATTTGACATAACGATGAAGCGGCAACAGGCCGCCGTCGTAGCCATCCACGGCAGGTAGGTCATAGAGCAGAGACAGATTAGGTGCCACGACCTCGACCTGCTTTGCGGCGCGCACCAGCCGTTCAACCGCATCTGCAGGCAACCGGTCTGCCTGCAGCGCGCGCAACTCGGCAAGGTCACCGGGATCGTAGCGGATGTCTGACAAACTCAAGAAACGATCGCGACCTGCGGCCGGCTGGTCGATGGTAGCCGCCAGCAGCGCGGCCGGAGCGTTGCGAAGCGACAGCGCCATCGGCGCAGTCGCAAGGGTGAATGGCAGGGCGCGACTCGCGGCGAAGAGTTCGAGGAAGGCAACGGCGATGAGCAGCGGTGTCTTGCCCCACTTCATGAGCGCAGCCACAATGAGCGCCACAACAAACCAAAGACCGACTGTTGGCCATGACGGCCAGCGTTGGATGAGGAGGAGGGCGAGCATTGCGGCAGCGGCAAGTAGGGCAGACACGCGCCACAGGAGCCGAGAGGGCAGTGCAGGCCGGGCCAGGCCGAGCCGGGATAATGCATCCATCCCCAAGGCTGCCAGCAGCGCTGCGCCCAGCGCATACAACTCCAACCAGCGAGCCGGCGCGCGGAAGAGATCAAAGCCCGGCACGAATCGCCACAAAGGGTAGGTGAGTGGGGAGTATGCGCCGAGCGCGAGAAGCACGCCGGCGAGGACCAGGGCGATGGGTCGGACTCGCGCACCGGAACCTGGGACGTGTGCGCGCCAGTTGCGTACGGCAAGCCAGCCGCCCGAAGCGGCGAGGAGCAGACCGGCCAGGCCAATGTAAGCCACGAATTCTGCGTAACCCTCGCTGCCAAACGCCTCGGCCAGACCCCCGCCAAACGGGGGCAGGAAGCTCTGCAGCAGTAGTTGCGGCCGCAAGGAGAAGCTGACGGCCTCGCGGTATTCCAGACCGCCGGTGCGCAGTCCAAGCGCGGTGAGTTCAAGGGTCGGCAACAACTGCGCCGCGGACAGGGCAAGGGCCGGGATGGCAGCCAACAGAGGCAGGAGCCGTGCAGGGCGCAGCGGCCAGCCCATCGAAACGAGTGCCCACACGCCCAGGCCAATCATGTTGATGAATGTTGTCTGAGTGTGTCCCGCCAGCAGTTGCAGCGCGATGACAATACTCAGAGTCAGGAAGCAGACCGCGCGCCCTGGCCAGCGTTCGCCTGACGAGCGACGGATCGTCGCATCATAAAGGAGGAGCAGCGCTGGAAGCCATGCCAGCGCGTTCAATTGGTTGATATTCTCCACGCGCGCAAGCGCGAACCCACCTGATCCGAAAATCAGACCGGCAATGAACGCAGCCGGCCTGCTGACACCAAGTGAGCGCCGCCCAAGCAAGTACGTGAAGCCAGCTGCCAGCCAGGCGTGCAAAATGGCTGACCATACGAGCGCTTGCTCGGGCCGCAGCCAGCTCAGCGGCCAATGCAGCGGGTAGAGCACCGCAGCCTGGATATTCGCCAGGAACGGTGCACCGGTGAAGAGATAAGGGTTCCACAGCGGCGTCATGCCCGCGCGAAGTGCCTCCATCCGATGGGTCCAATAGGGGGTGAAGTAGGTGAAGGCATCGATGCCGGCGACGATACGGTTCGTCAGACCAAGCGGCCAGAAGACGACTAGCGTGGCCAACGCCAGCGCACCCCAGGCGCCGAGGTCACGCAGCCATGGAAATCGCCGGAGCGCATTCATTGGGTGCTCTCCACAGGCGCGCCGGCCATGCCCGCAATCTTCAAGACCTGCTCGATCCGATAAAGGGTCGGACCAGCTGTGCCGTTAGCAGCCACGGTCGTCGCGTGAGGCCGCGCAACAAAGCCCCGATCCGCCAGCGCCTCCTCCAGAGAGGCGAGCGAGTCGAGCTCCCAGCGAGGTAGCATGAGCCACTGGGGCGTGTCGGGCTGTTCCCTTGCCACGCGCGCTGCCTCGCGTGCCAGCTTGGCGGGACCATCGTACCAGCTTCGCTCGATGGGAAGATCATAGAGATAGTAACCGAGGTGCCAACCGAGACGATCGTAGTAAACCGTTGTGCCTGCCGGTTGCTGCGCGAGCAAGTGCGCGGCCTCCGCTACGCCTTCATACGCATGGATATCACTGCCTACCGGGATCTGTGCGGTGACACCCAATGATGCGACGTAGATGAGGACCAGGCCCAGTAGCGCGGGAGCCCATTTTACGGTGCCGGCAGGCAGGTATCGCCGCAGCATGGACCACCCGTCCAGCAGGCCACGCCCGGCCAGGATGCATATGAGCGGCAATATGGGCAGCAGGTAGCGATCCCAGGGCTGGAAAGAGAAGATCAGGTGGACCAGCAGATAGCACAGCACGTAGCCGGCGAGGAGAAACGTCCAGCGCGAACGCCGGTCTTTCGAATCTGCCTTGATCTGCCCAGGCCGCAAGGAAATTCCCGCGACGAACAGCAGCAGCGCGCTGATGGCCGGGGCACCGGACAAGTGTCCCAGCTGTCGCATCCATTCGCCGGTGCGTTGCGGCCACTCGACCAGCGGGACCAACGCGACGCCGCCGTAGGTGCGTAGGCTTTGGTCCCAGTAGCTCGGCCGGTTGTGCCAGCGCAGGCTGTCCCAATAGGTCACCGCGCCGAAAACCGGAGCAAAGCCCAGCAGCGCCAAGCCGATTCGTTTCAGGATGACGCTGGCGCGCCGGCTCCTGTCCGCGTGTGGGATCTCCGCGGCCACCAGGAGAGCCAGGATCAGAGGCGCCCCGAATACCCCTTGCTGCTTGCTCGCGCAGGCGAGGCCCAGCAAAACGCCTGACCACAGCGGCTGTCCGGCCACAGCGGCCCATGCCGCGCCGATTACAAACAAGGTCAGCCATGGATCGGTGAACGCCGTCGGCCCAAAGAGGATTGCAAAAGGGGACAGGGCAAGCAGAGCGGCCGCGAGCAGCGCGGCCCGCTTGCCGACCATGCGCCACGCGAGTCCGTAGGTCCCCAAGACGGTCAGCACGCTCGCAAGCATGCCGGGTGCGCGCAAGGATGATTCCGACGGGCCAAACAACTTGAGGCTGAGCGCAAGAAGATACAGGACGAGAGGCGGCTTGTCCACCCACGGAATGAGCAAAAGGGGATCGGAGCCGTCGGCGACCGCGCGCGCCCAGGTGCCGTACAGCGCTTCATCATGATGAAGTGGAAGGTTTGCGGCCCAGGGGACAGCGCGCAGCAACAAACTCGCGCCCAGCAGAAAAGGTAAGAGGGCGCTGGCGCGCATCACTCGACGAATCGGTACTTCAACAGCGTCCACGCCACCGTCAAACCATCGCGCCAACTGATCTTCTTGCCCTCATCAAACTCGCGGCCGGTGTACGAGATGGGCACCTCGTAAATGCGATAACCCCTCTTCAAGATTTTCGCAGTTATCTCGGGGTCGAAACCCCAACCGTGGGAGTTCAGACGAAGCTGCTGAGCCACCTCGCGCGTGAACACCTTGTAGCACGTTTCCATGTCGGACAGAATCGAGTCGTACAGGATGTTGGCGAAGAGCGTGAGCAGCTTGTTGCCCAGCATATGGCTGAAGAACATTGCCTTGCGCGGGCCACCCAGGAAACGACTGCCATATACCACCTTCGAGCGACCCTCAACGATCGGTTGTACCAGCTTTGGGTATTCCCTGGGGTCATACTCCAAATCTGCGTCTTGCACGATGAGGATCTCGCCAGTCGACTTATCGATTGCCGTGCGGACAGCCGCGCCCTTGCCCTGATTGCGTTCGTGATAGTACACCGACACCCCAGGCAGCTCGGCCAACCCGGGCAGAATGTCCTGCGTCCCATCCTTTGACCCATCATCGACAATGATGATTTCTTTCTCAACAACCAGTTCCACCGGACCCTCTTTGCTGTGGATCCGATCGCCTTGCGCCGGTCTGCTCTCGCGAACGCGCAGAACGATGTCGACATCCAATACACGTTCGACGATCTCGCGGATGGTGTCGATTTCATTGTAGCAGGGAATGAGGACCGAAAGCTTCAAAGAGCGGGTCTCCTCGTAGGAATTATGGGAACGATCTGATATTATAGCGGACGCCGGGTGAATCCCAAAGCGGTGCAGGTTTGACTTCACAGACACTGCCCGTATACTTTCTCGGATGGAGATCTATCATGCGTCCTGAAGCAGAACATGAGCGGGCGCTTCTGGCCGTATTCGCTCATCCGGATGACGAATCCTTTGGTCCGGGCGGCACCCTGGCACGGTATGCGCGGGAAGGCGCGAGTGTGAGGTTGGTCTGCGGCACCGACGGGAATGCGGGGACGGTAGACGCCGCGATGATGGAAGGGTACAAGAGCACTTCGCAACTGCGTGCCGCAGAGCTGTGCTGCGCCGCACAGGCCTTAGGTCTGGCCGGCATCGATTGGCTGGCCTATCGCGACAGCGGCATGGCCGGGGCTCCAGAGAACCAGCACCCCGACAGCCTGGTTCAGGCGCCCATGGAGAAACTCGTCGGTCAGATCGTCGCCTCGATCCGCAGGCACAAACCGCAGGTCATTCTCTGCGACAACCGGTATGGCGGCTACGGACACCCCGACCACATCAAGCTGCACCAGGCCACGATGCGGGCTTTCTATGCAGCGGCGGATGGGACTCAGCATCCCGAGGCGGGTTCACCTCACCAGGCTGAGCGCCTGTATCATCCCGCATTTGGGTTCAAGATGGTCAGGCTGCTCGTGCGGCTGATGCCGGTTGCCGGCCGCAATCCTCACAAGTTCGGTCGCAACGGCGACATCGATCTCGCTGAGATTGTCAAGTGGGAGACGCCGGTCCACGCCCGAATCGATGTGAGCCGGTACCTGGGCGTCAAGATGGCAGCCTCTGCCTGTCACCGCAGCCAGGGCAGTCCCATGGAAATGGCCAGGAAGATGCCTGGTTGGCTGGCACGGCGACTGTACGGCAGCGAGGGCTTTACGCAGGCAATCCCCGAACCCTCTGAGAGGGCGAGGATCGTACGGGACCTGTTCCCAGGATGAGAGAGATATGTCACTAGAAGCGCACTTGACCCCCGAGGAGCGGGCGGCCCTCGCCAGCCTGTCCAGCCCTCGCAAGATTCAGGACTTCCTGGACTCGATTGCCTATGAGCCGGAATATTTCAACCGGTCGCCTCTGCGCGTGCTTCGTGAGCAGCGCGGCCATTGCCTTGACGGCGCATTGTTCGGCGCCGCCGCGCTGCGCCGCCTGGGACACCGGCCCCTGGTGCTCGACCTTGTGCCCGAGCCGCTCATGGACGACGATCATGTGCTCGCCATCTTCCGCCAGGGGGAAGCATTCGGCGCCGTGGCAAAGTCCAACTTCGCGGGTCTGCGCTATCGAGAGCCGGTATACCGTTCGCTGCGCGAACTTGTGATGTCCTACTTCGAGGATTACTTCAATGCTTTCGGGCGCAAGACGTTGCGCGGCTACACCCGGCTGTTCGATCTTTCCAAGTACGACGCGCTTGAGTGGGAAACGCGCGATGCCGCGTGCGATCGCATCGAAAAGCGCTTGCAGGGTATGCGGCACATCCCCATCCTGACGCCCGAGATGATCCGCAGCCTCACCTCCGTGGATGCACGCATGCTCGCTGCCGGCCTTCATGGCGCAGATGAGGAAGGGATTTTCAAGCCCGGCATCGCATAACACGCCTTGCCTCCTGTGTCTTATTGTGATAGGATTGCAGTTGCAATCGGTTGCAATAAGCTCCCACTTTTCGTCATACAGGAGGTAGATGATTATGACCTTCGCCACTGTTCAACCCATGCACATCCCCGACGGATTCCTATCCGTCATCGTCTCTGTGGTCCTGTGGTTGCTCTCGGTCCTGGCCATCGCGTACGCACTCCGGCGCGTCAATCGGGACTACGACGAACGCAAGGTCCCGTTGATGGGCGTGCTGGCAGCAGCCATTTTTGCCGGCCAGATGCTCAACTTCTCGGTGACCGGCGGCACGTCGGGACACCTCATGGGCGCAGCCATTGCCACCATCTTGCTGGGACCATGGGCGGCCGTGCTGGTGATGACCGCTGTGGTCGGCGTTCAGGCGCTCATCTTCCAGGATGGTGGCATCCTGGCGCTTGGCGCAAACATATTCAATATGGGCGTCGTGGGTGTGGCGGTCTCCTACTTCACCTATCGTACGGTCATGCAGATTGCGCGAGACCAGAAGTGGGGCGTATTTGTGGGCGGATTCGCCGCGGGCTGGCTGTCGATCTTCATCGCTTCGCTGGGGGTCGCGCTTCAGCTCGCCCTCTCCGGCACCTCTCCGGCCAACATCGCGGTGCCTGCCATGGGAGTCATCCATGCTCTGATCGGCGTGGGTGAGGGGTTGATCACCGTGGGGGCGCTGGCCTTCCTGTACGCCGCCCGCCCCGATCTGGTTCTCGCCAACGGGAAGGGCGCGCCGCTCGGCAAGGCCGTCTGGATTGGGGGGTTGGTAATTGCGCTGGCTCTGGCTGTTCTGGCTCCGCTGGCCTCGGCCAACCCGGATGGGCTTGAGTGGGTGGCGGAACAGCGCGGTTTTCTCGACCAGGGGCAGGGACCGCTGTACAACATCATTCCGGACTACGTCTTCCCGGGCATCTCCAACGAAGCGGCTGCGACGATCCTCGCTGGCTTCGTGGGGGTGCTGCTCGTGCTGGGCGTCGTTGCAGCCCTGAACTATTCGCGACGCCGGAGGGCGACAGAGACCGAGGCCTAGAGAAGTAACCCGTGCACGCGCATTTTCTCGACCCCTACCGGCATCGCGCATCGCCCATCCACGCGCTGGACCCGCGGGTGAAATTCGTGCTCGGCGTGGCGTTTATCGTCACGACGGCCCTTGTCCCGCCCGGCGCGTGGCCCGCGTACGTGTTGTTGTACGCGGCCGTATTGTCGGTCATCTTGCTGTCCGACCTCGGCCTTGGCCTGGTGATGAAGCGCGCGGTGCTGGCTGCCCCTTTCGTTCTCGCGGCGCTGCCGTTGCTGTTCACCGTACCGGGCGACGCTCTTAGCTCATTCCACATCGGCGCATGGACACTTACGATCAGCGCGGCCGGCCTGGAGCGTTTTGTCAGTGTTGCGCTCAAATCGTGGCTCTCCGTGCAAATGGCCATCGTGTTGGCATCGACAACGACCTTCCCGGACTTGCTTGCAGCGATGCGCGCGCTGCGCTTGCCCCGGCTACTTGTCGCGATCATCGGGCTGATGTGGCGCTATCTGTTCGTGCTCGTGGATGAGGTGATGCGGCTGCTGCGCGCCAGAGAGGCGCGCAGCGGCCATCCCTCCGAACCGGCCGGCCGCATCGGAGGTTCGCTGGCCTGGCGCGCAAGGGTCACCGGGGGAATGGCTGGCAATCTCATGCTGCGGTCCTTCGACCGGTCCGAGCGCATCTACGCGGCCATGGCCTCGCGAGGATACGATGGTGAAGTGCGGGGCTTGCCGCGTCCGCCGGTGTCCCGTGGTGCGCGGCGGGTGTTGGCGGGCGGCCTGGTGTTTCTTGTGTTGATACTGTTGTTAGGGCTTCTTGTCTCGTAAGGCGTTGCATGCACCATACAGTCGAAGTCGAAAGTCTCTCGTTTTCTTACCCGGACGGCCACCAGGCTCTTCGGGACATCTCCCTATCTGTCGCGCCGGGTGAGAAGGTCGCACTGCTCGGTCCGAATGGCGCGGGTAAGTCAACGCTCATCCTTCACCTGAACGGGATCTTGCGCGTCCAGTCCGGCTCGGTCTGTGTGGCTGGGATCACGGTCGGGGAGAAGACGCTTGGCCGTGTCCGAGCGGCCGTCGGACTGGTCTTCCAAAATCCGGACGATCAACTCTTCTCGCCGACGGTCTTCGAGGATGTCGCATTCGGCCCGATTTACCAGGGACTGCCGGAGGCTGAGGTGAAGGCGTGCGTCCAGGAGGCGCTTGCGGCCGTCCGCATGGATGATTATCAGCATCGCGTATCGCACCACCTGAGCACCGGCGAGAAGAAGCGCATCGCGATCGCCTCGGTGCTTTCGATGCGGCCGGAGATCCTGGTGCTCGATGAGCCGACTGCCGGGTTGGATCCGCGCGCTCGCCGCGGACTGATCAACCTGATTCGTGAGTTGCCCCAGACGATGCTGGTTGCGACGCACGATATTCGCATGGTCGTGGAGTTGTTCCATCGATCGGTCATCATGGATGCCGGTGAGATCGTCGCGGATGGCCCTTCTGAACGTATCCTGGCGGATGAGGCACTGCTGGCTGCACATGGACTGGAGGTGTACTGATGTCGTGTGAGGAGAAGCTGTTTCGCACCCTGCGCGAACACGGAATGCGCGTCACGCCCCAGCGTGAGCTTGTTGTGGCGGTTCTGCATGACGTCGAGGGTCATGCTTCAGCAGAGGATATCTATCGCCGCGTGCAGCTCCGCAGCACTGTGATGGACATCTCCACTGTTTACCGTACGCTCGAGATGATGCAGTCGATGAACATGCTGGAGAGTGTTGAAGGCGCTGATGGACAGCGCCGCTTCGCACTCAGGCATACGCATGATCGGCATTCGCACCTGGTTTGTTCTTGCTGCGGGGCAGTCATCGAGACCAGTCTTGAACCGCTCCAGAATCTTGCGCAGACCTTGCGCCAGCAGTACGGTTTCGTCTTGGCGGCTGACCATCTGACGCTCTCCGGGATGTGCGCCCAATGTGACAAATCATGCAGCAGTGACGATCAAAGTTAGGGTGTTTTTGCTCCTTCGTGATACAATCCACACGATAAAAGCAAAGGAGCGCGCCATGCTCGACTTCTTCACGACGGCCCTTCAAACCCTCGATCCCGACGTCCACGATCTGATCAACTTTGAGGCGGAACGCCAGGCTCGGAAGATCATCATGATTCCTTCCGAAAGCCAGGCGCCCGAAGCGGTCCGAGAGGCTCTCGGTTCTGTGTTCCAAAACATATACGCTGAAGGCTACCCAAACCCTGACACTCATACACTGACGCAAAGCCAAATTCTGGATTATCCGTTGCAGTTGGCGCGCTATCGCCGCATTGGCGACGAGCGCTACTACAAGGGCGTTGAGTATGCCGATGTGATTGAGGCACTCGCCCGTCGCCGCGCAGCCGAAGCCTACGCGGCTAATGGGGTTGGGCCGGACGATATTTGGGCCAATGTCCAGCCGCTCTCCGGCTCACCCGCCAACAGTGCCATATACGCCGCGCTGGTTCCGGTGGGAGCTACGGTCATGGGCATGGATTTGCTTCACGGCGGCCATCTCACGCACGGAAGCCCGGTCAACCGCTCCGGCAAGCTGTACAAGATAGTCTCTTATGGAATTGACCCGCAGACTGAACGGCTGAATTACGAGACGATTGAGGCGCTGGCTCGAGAGCATAAGCCCAAGATGATCATAGCCGGGTATACCTCGTATCCCTGGATGCCCGACTGGGCCCGTTTCCGGCAGATTGCGGATGCAGTGGGGGCTTATCTCCTGGCTGACATTTCCCATATCGCGGGCATGGTTGCGGCAGGTGTCGTTCCAAGCCCGGTCGGCCACGCTCACGTGATCTCGTTCACGACGCACAAGACGCTTTACGGCCCGCGCGGCGCGTGCATCCTGACGACCGACAAGCTGTTGGCGGGTAAGGTGGACTCGGCAGTCTTTCCGGGCGAGCAGGGCGGACCCCACGTCAACGCAATTGCCGGTATGGCCGTTGCGTTCAAGCTTGCGACGACTGACCCGTTCCGACAGATGCAGCAACAAGTGGTTGCGAATGCGCGGC
>Ga0123333_10003613_pt1 | contig 14947 bp, 21 predicted proteins | sample BioC12SIPDNA_3_FD_89957 | JGI IMG/M metagenome (GOLD analysis project Ga0123333, IMG submission 89957) | Anaerobic biogas reactor microbial communites from Washington, USA - Biogas_R2_B C12 SIP DNA | ecosystem: Engineered > Bioreactor > Anaerobic > Unclassified | place: Washington, USA... | reverse complement strand
CTCGGCCAGGTGGCCCACCGCGCCGGAGGACCAGCCCAAGGCGCCTTGCTTCATCAGCTCCTGCAAGCCAGCCAGGTATTCGTTGTGCTTGTACAGCTGCGCGGCCACCCACAGCCCCACCTTGTTCGGCTTCTCCTCGGCGCTCTCGCCGACGACCTCCTTGCGCAGGGCGTGATCGAAGCCGTGATCGTACAGCACCACATGGCGGGTACCCAGCTTGTCCAGCCACAGGTCGGTCTTGGGGGTGAAGAAGGTCTTGTAAAGGTCCCTGCCGCCCCACACCAGCCCGTAGCCGGCCACGGTGACCGTGTCCTCGTCCTCGCTCACAGCCCGGACGGTTTGCAGGGAGCGCACGACCTCCTCCCGCTCCTCCGGCTCGGTCTCCTCCAGCAGCTTTTGCAGGGCCAGCACGGCCTCCTTGCTCTGTTTCACCGCGTCGGCGATGAGCTGTCGATTCCTGGCCGACAGCACCCGCCCCTCCCGCACCTGAATGACCGCGCTGGGCAAGGTGACGATCACCTTGGGCGGCTCCTGCTCCGGCGGCTGCTCTTGCTCCGGCTCGGGCGCGGCGGCCTTCTCGGCCTCGTTGGTTTCGATGGCGGCGATCTGGTCCTGGGCCTCCTCCTGGGTGTCGTGACAGCCCAGGGTCTCGCCCTCCGGCCCCCCGTCCTCGCCCTTCTTGTACACGCACCATTTCCCGGCGTCGTTCTCCACGATGGTGTACGGCATCCTCATGCTCCTTCCGCAGGCGTCTCCGGGCCTGCTGCTTGTGCGATCAACTTGTCCAGCTCCTCCCGCGCCACCGCCGCCAGGCGATCTCCCATCACCTCCGCGGCGATGTCCTTCAATTTCCGCCAGCCGTGGGCGGCGTGGAACTCGGCCTGCTCCTCGCCCATCACGTAGGGGGCGTAGGAGGCCCGGTTGGCCACGACCACCTGGGCCGCCCCGCGCTGCTCCACCAGCCACTGCTTTTGCATCTGCTCGCTGGTGTTGGATCCGCCGACCGAGCCGTCCACCCTGGCCCAGCGCGGCCCGAAATGACGCTGATACCAGCGGGCGGGATAGGGCCCCGGCGCGTTCCAGGGCCCTTCGGCGGGGTACGGCGTGGCGACGACCTTGATCTCCTCGGCCAATCGCTTCAGCACGGCCAGCGCCCAGCGCTCCAGGCCGTCCTTGCCCAGCAGGCGCCCCACCTGCTCCCAGCCTTCCAGCCGCGCCTCGAGGACCTCGCTCATCGTTTCAGCTCCACCACCGTGCGGCAGCGACAGCCCGGATGGGCCGGAGGGCCGTCGGGGTACTGGTCGCGCCACTTCTCCTCGGGCAGGTGATCCAGCGGCCCGCAGAGGTCGCACACTTTCTCGTCCTCCTCGGTGAGCCAGCGCACCACCGGCGACGGCCCCCGCTCCCGCAACTCCTCCTTGTACTGGTCGGTGGCGTGGGACATGGCCCTGGTCGCCTCGCTCGTGGCGATCAATGCGGCGCGGACCTCCCCGAAGGACGGGCGCAGCAGCAGCTCCGCCGCCTCCTGGTCGATCTGCCCATCGGTCAAGCGACTGATCACGTCCTGCAACAACCGCCGCTCCGTGTCCACGACATCCTTGACCTGCTCGTAGCTGTAATCTGCCGCCCACTTGGCGGCGTCGATCATCTCCTTGTCGTAGTCGATCCCCACCCCCGTCTCCGTCGCCAGCTCCAAGAGCAGGTCCAGGGCGATCATCAGCAGCCCCTCGGTCAGGGTGGAGGTCAGGGAGACGCCCAGTTTGCCCAACGCCGCCTCCGGCATCGCCCCGCCCAACGCCCCCAAGATCACGTCGTCGGCGTGGGAGGACAGCGCGGCGGCGACCTTCTTGGTCAGCTTCTTCCGCGCCCCCTCCGCGTCGAACCGGCGCAGGGCGGGCTCGATGGCGTGATCCCGCAGCAACGGGTGCAGCAGCCGCGCCCGGATCGCCGAGCGCAGCCACGCGGGGATGACGTCGCTGACGAAATGCCCCTCGCCCCGCGCCGCCTTGCGACGCCAGCGAGCCAATTCCTGGTAAGCGGCCTTGGGGAGCGGCGCCGCGTCCGCTTCCTCCTCAACTGACTCCTCCTCCGCTGGCGGCGGCTCCTCCTTCGCCTCCTGCTCCTCCTCCGCCAACGGCTCGTAGCCCAACTGCTCCCGCGCCTCGTTGAGGGTGATGATCCCCTTGTCGTACAAGCCCATGATCGCCGTCGCCTTGGTCGCCTCGTCCTGCTGCACCGCCTCCACCTGCTCCTCGGCGAACTCGAAGGTCAGCCCCAAGGCGTCGAACAGCTGCCGGTTGAGCCCCTTAGCGATCAGCCGCCCCTCCGGGAAGATGGTCTCCTGATAGAGCTCCAGCTTGTGCTCCCTGGCCGTGGCGAAGTTCGCCGCGTCCTCCAACAAGGTCTGCGGGATGCCGAAGGCGACGCAGATCTGGCTGCGCATCTCCTGGTACAGCGACGAAAGCACCAGGTCCTTGACCGGGCTGCCCACCACCATCGGCTTGAGCCCGCGCCCGAAGATGCCGGTCTCCCAGGACTTCTTCACCCCGCCGAAGGTGCGCCGCCACCAATTGCGCGCCTCCTCCCGGTCGCCTTCCAGCAGGTCCTCCTCGGTGGTCAGCACCACCGCGGGGATCGCGCCATGCTCGAAGAACTTTTCCGCGTAGACGTTGGCGTTGCGAGCCAGCCCCGCCGCCGAGAGGGCCACCTGCAACGGCGACACCCCCGGCCCCAGGTCGTCGGCCGGGTTCTCCAGGCGGTGGTAGATCACCTGCCCGGGCCGGAAACGGGCCACGGTCTCCGCGCCGCCCTCCTCCCGCAGCCGCTGCTCGAAGCCGATGAGGCCGCCCCGCGCCTCGATGAGCGGGCGCATGGTCAAGGGGTTCTGCCAACGCAAGCCCTTGAGCGCCAGCCCGTCGTTTTGCTTCAGCAGGTAGGAGGCCCCCCACAGGCACAGGGCGAACTCGACCCGCCCCAGCAGGTCGTCCAGCTCCTGGGCCAGCGGCCACCCCTCCACCTCGTTCCCCCGCTGGTCCACGATCCGCCAGGGGAGGTTGCCGATGATCAGGGCCCGCAAATTGACGCAGCGATAGGCCCAGACCACCGCGGCGTAGGCGCTGGCGGGGTCGCGCACCTCGCCCCCCGACTTGAGTTGCGCGAACAACTCCTCGGCAGAGATGTACTGCGCTTCGGTGATCATGCGCACCGCCCGCTTCAACCCTCCGCCCAGCAACCAAGCCGTTTGCTTCTTGCTCATCTTCGCCTCGTCAGATCGGCCAGATGGCCGGGCCGGTTTGCCCGGACAACTCCGTCAACGCCCACACCAGCGCGTCCAGCCGGTCGGGGGACGGGTCGCCCGGCGTCCATTGGCACAACTGGTCCTCCAACGCGGGGAAGCTCCCCACGTGATGGACCTTGCCCTGCTCGTACAGCGCGGCGATGGGCTCCGCCCTGGCCTGCTTCCCCCGGCTGGCCCGGACCGCCTTGTACGGCACCCCCGCCTCCACGGTCCGCAGGGTGTGCTCCACCATGTCGCCGCCCTGGTTGACCTCCCCGACGATGCGGTCCGCCCGGTAACGGTGGTAGCCCACGATGGCCCGGGAGGCCCAGCCGTGGGGGCTGGCCCGCAGCGAGAGGTCGTCCAGGACGTAGTACTGCTTGTCTTTGCCGTACCCCGCCGCGACGATGCCGGTCTCCGCGTTCCCCTCGGCCAGCACCGCCTCCGGGTCCACCGCGATGACGATGCGCAGGAGCTCCGGCGCTTGCAGCACCCGGCATTGCTCGATCTGCGCCCGTTTCCAGAGGGCGTCGGGGTTGTCCTCCAAGAGCTCGGCCAGCAGCTCCTGCCGCCCCAGCCGCGTCCCCTCGTAGCGCTTGATGATCTCCTGCCAGAAGCCGGCCGCCAGGTTCTCGCGGTTCTCGTAGGTCGTCCCGCCGGTGACCACCGTCAGCCGATCGGCCAGCAGGTCGCGCAGCACCTGGATCGGCCGCGGCGTGGTGGTGACCACCACCTGCGGGTTGTCGCCCAGGCGCAGCCCCAGCATCGCCTGATCCCAGGCCTCCTTCGGGTAACGCCAGGAGGCCAGCTCGTCGGCCCACAGCTTCTCGTGCTGCTTGCCCCGCAGCCGGTCCGGCTCGTCGGCGGTGAAGATCAGCGACTTGGCCCCGGACGGCCAGACCAGTTGCCGGTCCGACTTCCGGTACGTCGGGCGCTCGCCCGCGGGACAGATCGCCAAGAGGCCGCTCTCGCCCTCGATCATGATGTCGCGGGCGTCGTCGGCGGTGGCCCCGATCAAGTTCACCAGCTTGTAGTCCTTCGCCCATTCCCGCACCGTCTCCGCGCCGGTCCGCGTCTTGCCCCAACCGCGGCCCGCCTTGATCAGCCAATAGCGCCAGGCGCCGGGGGGCAGCAGCTGCTCAGGCCGCGCCCAAGTCCTCCAACGGTAGGCCTCCCGCGCCAGGGCCGTCGGGGGCAGCTCCCCCCGGCGACACGCCTCCTTCAGCGCCAAGAGCTCGTCTAGCCCTAATGAGACGATCGAGTAGTTCATGAAACCTCTGGACGCCCTCCGCCACCTCGTCGCCCAGGTCGTGCTGTAGCTTGATCGGCCCGTCCAGGCCCAGCAGCTTGGCTCGTCGTTCCTCCACCCGGATCGCCGCCAGGATGGCCTTGACGTTGCCCTGCAAGACCTCCGGCCAGAGGGCTTTCAACATCCGATCCAGCCGGCGCATCTGCATCAGCTTGACCTGCTCGGCGTCCTCCGTGACCGTCTTGTTCAGGGCGCTTTTGACCGCTTTCCAGGCGGCTTGCCTGGAGTTGTAGCCCACCTTGTCGGCGATGGACTGGTACTCCTCCCCCGCCAGGGCCAACTGCAAGGCGAGCTTCTGCTTCTCGTAGGCTTTCAGGGCGTGTCGTTGGGCCATGTTGTCAACCCATTTCGTCAACCCGGGCCTCGTACCATGCGCGGAGGCGCGGGCTGCGGATCGGCGCGACCTGCACGAGCGCCATGCCCCTTTCGTCCACCGGCGGCAATTGGGCCAGGTCCACCCCCGGCTTGGGCCGCAGCGGCGTGTCGAAACGCCGCCACGCATCGCGCACGACGTGCTGCGGCCGCTGGAACCGCCGCGACGTCTTCACCACCCCCGGCCAGAGCCGTTCCAGGGAGCGGGCCATTTTGAGCCGCCCGTCGCCCTGGTACAGGTCCGCCGTGTTGCCGCCCTTGACCGTCATCGTGCGGCATTTCTGCGTGACGAAGGCGTTCATCAGGACCGTACACCAGCCGTCGGCCAACACCTGCAAGCAGATGTCCGTGTCGTCGTTGTAGCGGATGCGCCAACGGTGCGGGATGCGGTTGAGGACCAGGGTGCAGGAATAGACCCGGCCGTTCAGGTAGAAGGGGGGCAATTCCTCCCCGATGGCGAAGAACTCGTAGTTCAGCCCGGCCAGGGCGACGTTCTCGTAGCGGTCCACGAAATCCTCGGTCAGGCGCAGGGCGATCCCGGCCGCGCAGGGGATCCGTTTGCCCTGGTACACCCGCCGGATGCGCCGGATGTTGTCGTCCAACTGCCAGTGCCGCTCCCAGCCCGCGGCGATGGAGTGCTCTTTGATCCAGTTGCGGACGGCGATCAGCCCGCCGTTCTCGATCCCACGCTCCGCGCAAAAGGCTTGCCGCGTCGCGTCGTCCCCCGACCACGGCAGCACCAACAGGCGCTCCCGCCCGAAGGCCGCGGCGTAGTGATCCTGCTCCTGCGGCTCCACCACCAGGCGGAAGGGCACCCCATCCTTGATCAGAAAGCGCGCGGTGTAGCAGGTGTCGTAGCGCCCCTTCGAGGGGACGTAGACCGGGTAACGCGGCAGCATCCGCTCAGGCATCGCCGCCCTCCTCGAACCGCAAGGAGCTCTTGTCCTCGATCTCCCGCAGCGGCCACCAAATCGAATCGGTCTGGTCGGTGTAGCGGGCCCCCAGCCGTTGAAAGAAGTCGGCGCGATCCTCCGCGTTGGCGAAGTTGACCGTCACCTTGAGCGGGTCGGGCTCCGTGGCCCATTCGGGCATCCCCACCCACTGGGCGGCCTCGCCGTGGTCCCTGATCTCGCTCTCCGGGCGGGTGACGAAAACCAGGTTCGCCAGCATCATCTCGTCGTAGCCGGTGCCCAACAGCCCGGCGGCGTCCTGGTCCTTGATCTCCCGCAAAAGCTCGGTGAGCAGCCGATCGTCCTGCTCGGCCAGGTGCTCGATCTCGTTGTCGCCGGCCAGCACCTTGAGCGCCCGCGGGTCGTCCGGGGCCAGGGGCAAGCGGTGGACGGGGACCTGGTTCAGCCCCAGGCGGCGGCAGGCCTCCACCACGCCGTGCCCCGCCAGGATCGTCCCCTCTTGGGCGATCACCACGTTGCGATAGACCCCGTGGGCCTGGATGCTCGCCATGATGTGGGCGATCTGGTCGTCGGGATGGCCGCGATAGTTGCGCGGGTGCGGCTTCAGCGCCTCAAGTGGCGCGAGCTCCACGGCGAAACTCTCCTCGGGCATGGCCCCTCCTGCTGCGTCCAATAAAAAACGGCGCGAGGGATCGGGCATGATCTGCCGTTCCCTAGCGCCGTGTTTCCCGCCCCGCCGCTCGGCGAGGCTTCGGTCCTGGTGCTGTCCCCGGTTATGGTGGGCCGGGCTGTGTCTCGGTTTGTAGCGCGGTGACTGCCGCGCTTTGTTCGCGAACGGTGGCCTCCACCTTGCCCAGGTAGACGATGGTCCAGTCGGCCCGCTGCCCGTCCACGGTCAGCAGGAGGTTGTATCGCCCGTTGGGCAAGCAGGCGACCCTCCGGCCAAGGCGGATCGTCCACCCGGGCAGGATCACCTCGGCCTCAGCGTGATCCTTCGCTGATTCCATGATACACCCTCTGCGGCGAATTCTCCAAGGCCCTGCGTTGTTCCCGCGTCTCCATCCGCGGCCCCAGGGGGATGTCGTTGCGCTCGATCACCGCGTCGGAATCCAGGTCGGCCAGATCGCACCAGAACTGGAAGAGCTCGGAGGCGAAGAACCGCAGCAGGTAGTGATGGTCCTTGGCGGCTTGCAGGCTGCGGGCGCGTTCCGGCGTGACGTTGACCCTGTGCCAGAGGCCCAACGCCCGCGCGATCACCGCCTCGGCCAAGTAGGCGGGCGGGTTGGTGGGGTACTCCACCCGCGAGCCCACTTGAAAGCGCCAGGCCCCGCGCCGGATCAGGATCTCCCGCGCCTTCGTGCGGCCGACGTTGTGCCGCCGCGCCAGTTCGTCGAGCGACCGCCCGGCCAGGTAGTCGGCGCAGACCGCCCGCTCCCGCGCCAGCTCCGTTGGGCTCAACCTAGCGTCCATGGCCCGTCACTCCGCGCCGCGAGGCGGGGCGTTGAGGACCATCACCGCCACCTGATCCTTGGCCACCATGAAGGTGGTCCCCAAGGTGGTGTCCCAGGTGATGAAAGGCTGCCCCTTGCTCGCCAGTTGCGCCAACGTCTTTCTGATGGTGTCCGTTGGCCCTGAATCCACGCAAAAACTGCTGCATTTCCCGTCCTTGAGCATCACTTCGATGCGCGTCATCGCCCCTCCTTGTCGTTTTTCAGGGAGGACGTCGCTCCCCTGGGCTGCCCTAGTAGCGTCAGCCCTTGGGGGGTTCGGCCCCCTCCTCGCGGCCCTTAGTAGAGGGCAGCCTAGCGGAGTTGCCCCGCTGCATAGCGGGGTCGCCCCGCTGCATAGCGGGGTCGCCCCGCTGCATAGCGGGGTCGTCCTCCAGCCCCTTGATGATCACCTCGAACGGCTGGCCCGTCGCCAACGCCTCGGCGATGGCTTGATAGGCCTCGGCCTGCAGCCGATGCGACCGCTCCTGCATCGTCCATCGCCTGATCTGCTCGGCCTCCTGTTTCGCCATGTCCGCGGCTTGCTCGGCGAGATAACGGAACCGCTCCGGCGGATCGCCGTCCCGCCAATAGATGCTCGGCATGGCGGCCCCGTCGCCGTAGCAGGCCAGCCAATGATAGCCCGCGTCGTCGGTGCCCATCTCCCACAGGATCCCCACGTCAGGCCTCCTTGCTGCGCAGCAGCACGTTCCAGGCCCGCCCGCCGGAGATCACCGTCTCGTCCAGGTGGACGAGCCACTCCGCGGACGGCTCCGGCGGCTCCGGCTCGATCACCGGGAGGGCGGGGGGCAGCTCGCGATAGGTCAGGCCCAACGGCTTGGGCGCGCCGTTCTCCCAGCAGAGCACCATGTCGGAGTAGGCGGAATGCTCGGAGTTGGGCGCGCACAGGAACCACCCCGCCGCGTAGCAATCGCGGGCCAGCAGCGCATCCCAGGTCCGCCGCATGTACTCGCCCAGCGCCGCCACGTCGCGGCCGCTGTAGCTGGCCCGCCCCACGCCGAACTCGGTGACGGCGAAGAGCGGCCAGTCCTGCTCGATCCCGACGACCTGCTGGCGGAACCACTCCGCCGCGGCCGTCACCTCGCTCATCTGTGGCGCCTCGGGCAGGTACAGGTGGAAGGCCACCACGTCGTCGTCGCGGCCGATCGCCTTCATCAGCTCCGCGACCTGGCTGCGGATCGCCGGATAAAGCATCGGGTATTCGATCAGGAACCCGCCCATCACCCGCTGCGCCTTCGGGCAGAACTGCGCCGCGTAGGGCAAGACCTCCTCGGTCAGCCGCCGCGCCGCCGCCTGGGGCGTCAGGTTCTTTTGGGTGAACGGCTCGTTCTCGATCATGATGTGGCTGATGGGCTGCGCCCGCGCCCAATCGGTCAGCCGGTCCACCGAACCCCCCGTCAGATGCACCAACGGCCAGACGTCCACCCCGGCCTCCGGCGCGCCGGAGAGCAGCCGCATCCAGTCCCAGTTCATCGCCGCCTTGCAGCCCAGGTTGGCAACGGAAACCGCTTTGCCAGCCGGCCGCCCCTCGCCCAGGTACAGTTTGATGGTCACGTCATGCCTCCTCTCTCGCTATTCCCGCCTTGGGCTTCCAGGCGCCGCAGGCGGGCCAGCCCACGCGCAATTGGTGGCGGCGCCGTGGGTCATCGCGCTCTTGCTGCACTTGTAGTAGGCGCGGCTGTACTGCAGCCGGAACAGGTGGGCGCAGGTCGCGCAACGGCATCCTTCGAGCCGGCCGTGCAGGGCCCACATGGCCTTGAGCCGAGGGGGATAGACGGGCTTGGGCGCGGGCAGGCCGAACAGGGCCCTCGGCTCCCCCTGCTCCCCCCCGTCGCTCCCCCCTTGTCCCGCGCCGGGCGTCCGTACAGCTACAGCCTCCCCCGTACACGAAATACAGGCTTCGCTCGTCCGCTTTTCACTTGCCATGCTTCAGCCACTCCTTCACCCGCGCCAGCTCCCAGGTCGTCCCCAACTGCGGGATCCTCTCGTTGCGCCAGCGCAGGAAGCCGTTGCCGATCAGCCAGTCGCGGGTGGCGGTCCAGCGCTCCTGCGTCCAGCCCATCCGCCGCATCGCCCGCCAAGTCCCCCCGCCCAGGTCGCTCCACTCCCCGTTCAGCTGCACCAGGGCGTCGCGAGCGAACTTGCGCCCGTCCGGCGGGCCGGGGCGCCAGGGCCCCAACCCAGCCAACTCGGGGGCGGGCGCTGGCCGGGGAGGATACTCCCGCTGGATCTCCTGGGTCTGCGCCGTGCGCAGCCAGGCGACGTTCCAGAGCAGCACCATCAGCACGAACAGGGCCGCAGCGGCCATCCCGCCGCGCCAACGGTCGAACCCGGCGCGGGTCCAGCCGACCAGGATCCCGCCGCCCAGGCCGATGCTCACCGCGCTCAGAAACATGCGCGCGAGATCGCCTTCCCGCGGCGCCGCCTGTCGCGTCTCCGTCTCCCGCGCCGGGACCGCCAAAACCGTTGCGTGATAGCGCTTCTTCACCGACACTCCCCCACGATCCGCATCAACTCGTACCCCGCCGCCCGCAGCTCCCAGTACAGGGCCGGGGCGTGATAGGCGGTCAGGAACGCGCCCCCCAAGGTGGTCCAGATGCCGTAACGAAAGGCGCCGTTCCCGACGACGTGCAACACCCGATTGCGCTCGATGCAACGATAGGTGCGGACGCAGCCGCCGCTCTCAGCTTGCCACAACGCGTTCAGCGCCTCGGTGCCGTGGCCCAGCAGCGCGTGGGCCAACCCCGCCTCCCCCAGCACGATCGGGGGGACGTTGAGCGCGAACACGATCGCCAGCAGCCAGATCAAGGGCTTGATCAAAGGGTTACTCTGTTTCGCTGTCGCGGTGGACGTCACCATCGGCCTCCTCCACCAGCGCGATCTCCTCGCGCAACAGGGCGAGGACCCCGCCGCGCCGTTCCGCGCTGAACTGATGCGCCATGCGCACGGCCCGCAGGGTGGTCGCGATCAGCTCCTCGATCCGGCCCAACCCCTCCTCGAAACGAGCCACGCGCTCCAGTTCCAACAGTCGCTCGTGTTCGCCCGCCGGGATCAGCGCCTGCGCCCCCGTCCGCGCCGGGTACTCAGGCAACGTCTCCGGCGCCGGTTGTCTCTCCGCTTGCGGTCCTTCCACCTTTCCCTCCTGTGCGATCCCATGAGCCCGCAGGGCCTCCTCCAACGTCTCCACCCGCCAGATCGCGCCGGGGCAGCGCTCCCGGAAACGGATCTGCGCGTCGGTGTAGGTCCCGCCGGGCCGCTTGATCTCGACGAGGCGGAAGATGCCGCGATGGCAGGTCGTCAGGTCGGGGGCCCCGTCGCCGACGCCGGAGGTGATCCAGACCCACACCCCGGCGCGGCGCAGCCCCCGCACGATGACCCGTTGCTTGGCATCCGTCCGCCTCGCCCGTCCCATGATCACCGCCTCGTTCGCGTCGCCTGTCGCTCTCGACAGATCGGGCATAGCCGCGGAGCATTGTGCCTCGCTTTCAGCCGCCTTTCCTCGGCGCGGCCTCCGGGCCATGTCCGGGCCAGTTCCCAGTTCACGCCCTGCTCGGCCAACACCTGCATGATCCGCGCCCCGTTGCCGTCGCGATGCTCGGCCAATCGGCGCTTGACGCTTTTGGCGCTGCCCAGGTAGTGGCGCGCCATCCCGCGAGGGTTGTTCGGATTGCCGATGGGCCGCTCGAAATGCAGCAGATACACCGTCATCACCAGCTCCTTCCAAAAGCTCGCTCCGGCTCCCGCCGCACTTGCCCCAGCCCCTTGACCAGCAGGCGGGCCCGCGCCGCCTCGGCCTGATCCTCCTCCCCCACGCTGATCATCCGCGCCTGGGGATTGCGTCCCAACGGCGGGGGCCAGCAGCGGGGGCAGGCGAAGAGCTTGCCGTAGGCCCACTCCCAGGGCAGGGCCCTGGCGCGGAGGAAGCCCTTGCGGCCGGCGGGCCAGCCGCAGACGGGGCAGTCCCCTGGCCCCCGCCGGGGCTCATGCTGCGGCGCGGCCTCGTGGTTTTGCAGATGTTGGTGGTCCTCCTCCGTGCGGGCGTAAGAGGCGGCCCAATCGGCCCATTCGTCGTAGCTGTAGATCACCGTTCGCCGATCGTCCCAAGGCATCAGTACCCCTCCCCGATCTCTTGGCGGATCGCCGCCTCGATCTTCTCCGCTGGGATCCCCTCGGCGCGCAACTGCTTGCGCACCCACTCCGCCGTGTCCCGCTTGCGCGTCGCCTTCGCCGCCTTGCTATCGGGCGAAGGCGCATCCCGGGGAGCTTTATAACCCTCCTTGCCCCACCGTTCCAGGATGGCGCGCACGAAATTGAGCGAGATCAGCTTGCCGTTGCGGCCGGCGTTGGCCTCGTGGATGGCGGAGATGCACCAATCCTCGCTGAACTCCTGGGCGAGGTCGGCCAATTGCTCCACGTCCAGGGGATTGATCAAGCCGCCCCGCGCCGCCTCCCAGGCCTTGTACACCGCGCTCAGGTTCTTGCGGATGGCGTCCGGGTCGAGCTCCGGCGGGGGTTTTTCCTGCGCTTCCGGTTCTGGTTCCGGGGGGTCGTCGTCGCCGTCGCCGATTTTTTCCGGCGCTGCATCTACATCTACTTCTTTTCTTTTCTCTTCTAACTCTGGTTCTACACAACGATTCGTTACACTTTTCGTTACATCACTCGTTACAGTAACGTTACTGGTGTACTGCCCACGGTGTAGTCGCTCCCTGTAACGGCGTATGCGCTCGCTGCCCGTCGCGGCCGCTTGTCGCTCCGCAAAGTGTGTGACGAAGTATCCGTCCTCGTCCTTGGTGATGATCCCTTGCTCTGCCAACGCATCCACATCTGCGCGCAACTCCTCTACCCCAAGCCGCAGCATCCAAGCCATCTCGTCAAGTTTGGGGAGCGAGCCATCCTCATCATGCTTGCCAGCCAGCAGAAACATCTCGATGCAACGACGGAATAACCGATCGGAGAGACGGCCCATCTTGGGATCGTCGAGGATCTCGTGATAAAGCTTGATCCAGTACTTCATCCGTCCCTCCCATTCGTCGCTTGTGACTGCCAGGACGGTTCCTCTGGCAGCTCCCAGCGGTTGTTCAGCTCGAAGATCATCTCCCCAAGGTCTTGAGCGATCCCTCGGAACGTATCGACGTCTTTCGGGGTGAGCTTGAACCACTCGCCGTCAGGGGTCACCGGCCATTCGTCCCAAGTCGTGGCTCGCTTGCTGGCAAAGGCGGCGTGAAAGGTGGATTCCGCCTTGATCTGATCGGGGACTTTCACCGCCAGCAGCGGGATGTAATGTCGTCGCTGTTCGTGAAAAGCAGATCGCCACCAGTGCAGCCTTCGCGTCAGGTTCGCGGTTCGTCCGATTTTGCTGTACCTGCCCGGACGATAGATCAGGTATATATATCCGCTCTCGCTCATTCGTTCCTCCCTCACCCCGCCATGCGGCGGGATGGACGCCGGTGCTGGCTGCCCCAGGGGGCTGCACCCTCATGCACCAGCACCGGCGCGTCCCCGCGGTATCGCGAGGCGTCCCCGCGGTATCGCGGGGCGTTCACTCCGCCCACCGCCCCGGCGTCTAGCCGGGGAGCGAGGTCGCTCCCCAAGCCGTTCGTCGCGCGCGGGGCAGCGGGCGGGGTGACCCCGCGGTATCGCGGGGTGATCACCTGTCGCCCCGCCGTACGGCGGGGTCGCCCCTTCGCGAAGGCCGCAGGATCGTCGCCAAGCCGAACGCCCGCCGGGCATGGTTCAGCGCGTTGGCGTAGCCGGCCTGGTAGGCCTCCGAGACGCGATCCTCGATGGGGCTGTGCTGCAAGGCGTCTTGCGTCGCCTGCTCGATGGCGTCGAACTCCAAGGCCAATTCCTCGGTGCTCCACACTTTTCGTCTCATCGGATCCCTCTCTGTCCTTTCCAAAGGCGCCCTGGCTCCGGCCCGTTCGATCTCCTGTCACCGTCCCAGCGCTTCCTATGCGGTTGTGCGGGCCAGAGCCAGGGGCGTCGGTCATAGGGTGTAAGGCTCCAGGTCGGCGGCGACGGTGACCTGAGGCGTGGTGTGGATCCGCACGAAGTCGGGCGCGCCCAGGTCCTTGACCGCCTTCTCGAACTTTTTGTAGTCCAGCACCAGCGCGGCCCGCAGGTTCGTCTCGGCCCACTGACGCGCCAGTTTCTGGTCGTAGTCCAGCACGGTCAGCTCCCGGATGGCGATGGCCGGATGGGGGTGCTTGTCCCCATGAGCGGCGTAGGCCATCTGGGCCAGCTCGTCCAGCAGGGCGCGGGCGTCGGCCTCGGCGTCGCGGGCCAAAAGCACCCGCGCTTCGGCCTCGGTCAATTGCTGGCCCAGGGCGCTCGCGGCGATCTCTTGCCGGAGCGCCTCGCGGGCGCTGGCCGCCTCGTTGACCGCTCGTCTCGCCGCGGCCAGGGCTCGGACGGCGTGGTGCAACTCGGGGTCGATGCCGTTCATGAACACATCTCCTTGGCCCGTTCGCTGGCCTCCCCGTCGCGGTAGCCCAGGCGATAGACCCGCTCCACCACCATCCTCAGGCAGGGGACCATGATCGCCGGGCAACGCAGGTATTCCTCGGCGCTGACCATGATGCTGGCGGACAGGGCCATCAGCTGGTCCTCGCGGTCCGCCATGGGGACCCCTAGGTCGGGGTCCTCCACCAGCAGGCGCAGCGCCTCCATCCTCAGCTGCTCCATCGTCTCGAATGCGCTCATCTCGCCGCCTCCCCTCGCGCCGCGAGACGGGCGCATTCGTTCAGGACGGCGATCACCAGGTCGGGGGCGTCAGCGTTGACCTCGTAGACCTTGGCTTCGCTGTCGCTCCGCTCCCGATCGATCAGGGCGTTGATGGTGGCCTTGGTCTCGCCGTAGTCCAGCTCGGCGCTGGACTCCTTGCCCCACACGAACCGCAGGAAGGCGTGGCGGTCGTCGTCGGCCTCCTTGCCCTCGGTCCCCGCGGCCTTGGCGATCAGCAGGCGCACCAAGCTCTGTTGGGGCTTGCTGGGCTTGTAGGTGGGGTAGCGACGGGCGAGGTCCTTCGCGGCCTCCCGCAACAGCTCCCGATGGGCGTAAGGGTCCGCCCGGCTCGGCGCGGGATCGGCGGGGGTCTCCGCTGCCGCAGCGGCGACTTCCGCCTCGGCCTCGGTCGTCTCCTCCGCCGTCTCCTCGGCGTTGGCCTCCTCCTCGTCCCAGTCCTCCGCGTCGGGCTCGTCGTCCAGGATGATCCCCTCCTCCGCGTCGGGCTCGGGGAGCGCTTTCAGCGGCTCCGGTTCGCCCAGGGCCTGCCGCTCGGCGCTGGCGATCTGCGCCTGCACCCAGCGCACCGAGGGGGTCAGCTTCACCAGCCACTTCTTCCGGCGGACCCGCTTCTTCAGGTTGTCGTCCCACATGCTGATGGCCTGCTGGACGCGGTAGAGCCGGAACTCGATCCCCTGCAGGCCGTGGCCGTTCCCCTTGGCCTCGGCGTCCTCCAGGCAGGCCTGCAAGGCGCGGATGTCGTGCTTGCTGGTGGTCACGAAGGTGACGTACCCCACGTAGCCGGCTTGCAGCAGCTCGGGGATCAGCGCCTGCAAGCGGCCGACGG
>Ga0123333_10003612_pt1 | contig 14948 bp, 9 predicted proteins | sample BioC12SIPDNA_3_FD_89957 | JGI IMG/M metagenome (GOLD analysis project Ga0123333, IMG submission 89957) | Anaerobic biogas reactor microbial communites from Washington, USA - Biogas_R2_B C12 SIP DNA | ecosystem: Engineered > Bioreactor > Anaerobic > Unclassified | place: Washington, USA... | reverse complement strand
GCGGTGCGCAGATACTGGGTCAGGATGGTGGAAGAGGCGCCAATCCAGGGCCGGATGTCCGCGAACGTGACCCTTTCCAGCTCTCGCTCGCCGTGATGGTCGATGACGATACAGGCCGGATGGTCGGCCGGAATCGGGCTGTTGCCGGTGCCGGGCTGGGTGTCGATCAGCGCTACGGGCCGATCCGTTCTGACGGGATGGGGAGGGAGATTCTCCATAGGCTCGTCGAGATAATCGACGAGCGCCCTGTTTTCAGCGCGACTCACGACGCCACGGTAGGCAACTTGCCCTTCAATACCCAGCGTTTCTTGCAGCAGAAAGCGCAGCGCCGCCCCGCTGGCGAGCGCATCCGGATCGGGATCGTCGTGCAGCAAGATCTGGATGCGCTCGGCGCCTGAAACCGCTTCCTGTAATTGTTCCCAACGCTTGGGCAAAGCCGTCGTCCTTTCTAATGGTGGCGACGCCGCCACGCTCCTGCTCTTACCGTCGAGCCATTGTACGGCGGAGGAGGGCCCAGGCCAAAACGAACAGGCTGACGCCGATGAGCAGCAGCGCCCCCAGCAGCTCCGGTCGCGTGAACGTGCCCCGCAGCATCACATCCTGGAGCATCTGTGTCGCGTATGTTGCCGGCAACATCCAGGAAACAACGTGGACGAAGGGGCGCAGCAGCTCCAGACCGAGGAAGAGACCGCTGAAGAAGATACTGGCAAGAAGGACGATCATGGAATACTGCACGGCCTGAGTCGTCGTCTGGGCGATGAGGGAGATGACGAAACCGATACCCAGCGCGGTGAAGATCAGCGCGGCGACGATCCCGGCGTAGATTCTCCAATCGCCGAGCATGGGGAATTGCAGGCCCAGCATGACCAGAACAGTCAGGACCGCGACAAGCAATGCCGAAAAGACGAAGTAGCTCAGGTATTTGCCCAGGAGGGCTTCCAGCGGCGAAATAGGCGAGATGCGGAATAGCTCGACAGTGCCGCTGTCACGCTCGCGTACGATGGACAGCGCCGCGAAGGTGATCGCCAGATGCTGCACGAGCAGCCCCAGGGCTGAAGGTACGTAGAAATCGGCCAGCTCTGGCTCCGGCTGGGCGATGTTCTGTAGCTCGCTGCGGAACGGGCTGACGAGGACTCCGGGCGCAATCGAGCGGTAATCGCCGAGCAGCTCCTCGAGGGTGGCAAACTCCTCCTCAATGCGGCGCGTCCGTTCAATCTCTTCGTCGTAATTCTCCTGCTCCGAATCGATCTCGTTCAGGGCATTGACTTCCTGCTCGATTACGGCCAGCCGTTCGGCCACCGCAGCCGCGCTCTGGTCGCCGCTGCCATAGTCCTCTTCGACGCCCGCCAGCACGCCTGTACTGGTGCCGAGCGTCACCGCGAGTAGCCCGGCCCCACGGAGCAGATTGCTGCGATACTGCATTGCCTCTGCAGGGCGGTTCGCCTCCAGCGACTGGCGCATGAGGGACGCCGTATTACGTGAATCGGCGATGATTTGTTGGGCGTCGGCCGTTTCCTCCTGCCCCACCTGAGCCACGTCCGCGAGAACCCGGCGATTCACTTCGTCGGTGTAGATGCGGGCAAACGCTTCAAGGTAGCTGATCTGGTAGGGATCGATTTCGCGGTGGTAAAGCTGGAAGATCGCCTGCTCGCTGTTGCGAATGTTCTGAACCGGGTCCGAAGGCATAGCGACGACGAGATCAACTGCGCCACGACGTAGCTCAGCCTGCGCCTCTGGCAGAGAGTCGGAGATGCGGACCACTTCCAGCAAGGGGTTGATACCCTCGGTATATTCATCCATCACCTGCCGGACGGGGCTGCCGGGCTCGATGACGAAGATCGCCCGCACCGGCTGTGCCTGGACGTAATAGCCAAGACCAAAGAGCAGCAGGATCAGAAATGGACCCAGTATCAGGGTAAGCACAAGCCGTGGCTGGCGCAGAATCTCGACGATCTCCTTGCGCAGGAAGGCCGAAATACGAATGAGGGAGTACCAGAGGCTACGCACTGTTGTTTCTTTCCTCCTGCACCAGCTCGACAAAAACGTCGTCGAAAGGCGGCTGATACTCCTCGACCGAATCGATGTCGAGATCCTGAGAGCGCGCCCAATCGACCAGCTCCGTAATATCAGTACCGGCCTCCGACACGATAAGCCGCACCCGGGTGTCGGATAGGAGACGCGGGCGGGCTTTGACGAACGGCAGATCGCGCAGCATGCGCATGTAGCGCAGGCTAAGCGGCTCCTGGGTGACCATGTCCACGATGTCACCTCCATAGGCACGGTAGCGCAACCCGTCCGGTGTATCGACCATCAGCAGGCGCCCCTCGGCCAGCACGCCGACGAGGTCACAATAGTTGGCCTCGCCTACGTACTGCGTGGTCACAAACAACGTACGGCCCCGATCGCGCAGCTCACGAAAGTGGTCCCAGAACTTGCGGCGCAGGACAGGATCGATCCCGGCCGTGGGCTCGTCGAGAAACAGGAGCTGCGGCTCATGCACAAGGGTGGCGGCAAGGCTCAGGCGGCGCTGCATACCCCCGCTGACATCGCGCGCCAGTTTGGTCCTGTCTTCGTCCATCTCCACAAAGTCGAGCATTTCATGAAGCAGCCTGTTGCGGCGGAGCTGAACGCCGTATAGTGAGGCCACGAAGTTCAGATTCTCCCATACTGTTAGCTCTGGATAGAGGACAAAGAGCTGGGGCATATAGCCGATTGCGGCCCGGTGGCGTTTGCGAAAATGGGCCGGATCGATACCCATTACCTGAAGCTCGCCGGAGGTCGGCTTGATGGCCCCTGTCAGCATACGTACAGTCGTCGTCTTGCCGGAGCCGCTTGGGCCGATGAAGCCAAATATCTTGCCCTGTGGCAGGTTCATGGTCACTTCAGATACGGCTACTTCCTCGCCGAATCGACGCGTCAGATTGCGCGTCCATGCGGCGGCTTCTTCCTGGGGTACTGGCGTTCCCGCGTCCAGCGAAGGAGTGCGGATCTCTTCCATCGTTTCCTTTTTCCTCCTGAATACGCTCCAGGAGCTTGCTCTAAATTGCGTTTCCAATCCGCTCTCGGCACTGGCTCGCCAGGGGTGCGTGGGAACGCAGCCTGCGCGCCCGCGCGCGAGCTTTGTAAATCATCCCACAAAGCGGGCCGTCTCTGTATAGGGATTAACCCTACCAAAAGGGGGAATAAAGCCCTATTTGGCTGCACCCCTCTTCCCATTTACCATACGGTTATGGGCGCCAGCCAGCGTTTCTCCACTGGATCGGCCAGCCAGACGCGTCCAGGCTGCGTTGGGCGGGCATTCGGCTGTATGGGCCGTCTCGTTATCCTCGCCTTCCAGCTGGCGATTATCGGCCTGATGCTCGGCATTATCGGCGCGCTGGGCAGCTACATCTATCTCAGCAACCAGCTCGCCGGGGCAATCGAGCAGGTCGTCGCCTACCAGGGAACCGGCGCGGGCGGCACGCCGCGCTTCTACGATCGCAACGGCCGTCTCCTCTTCGAGATGAAGACGGCGGAGAAGCGGCGCTGGCTGACCTACGAGGAGCTGCCGCAAAACGTCATCCAGGCAACCATCGCCGTGGAGGACGATACCTTCTGGGAGAATCCGGGTTTTGATGCCCCGGCCATCGCCGCAGCCATTCTCAGCAACCTGCGCAACGAGGACGAGGGGCGCCGGCCGGTCGGCGCCAGTACGATTACCCAGCAGCTTGTCCGCCACATCGCCTTTACCTACGAGGAACGGGTAGCCACCAGTTACGAGCGCAAGGCGCGGGAGATCTTCCTGGCCTTCATCCTGACCCAGCAGCGCAGCAAAGAGGACATCCTGACGATGTACCTCAACGAGATCTATTACGGCAATCTCGTCTACGGTATCGAAGCCGCTGCGCAGACCTATTTCGGCAAACCGGCTGCCGAGCTGAGCCTGGCGGAGGCCGCTTTTCTGGCCGGACTTCCACAGTCGCCGATCGAGCTGAATCCTTATGTCAATTTCGAGGGCGCCCGCGAGCGGCAGCGGATGATTCTGGAGCTGATGGCGGCGGAAGGGATGATCGACGCGGCGACCCTGGCCGCGGCCCTGGAGAGCGAACTGGCGCTGGCGCCGCTGATTCCTGTCGAGCAGGAAGTGAGCACAGCCACCCTGAACGCGCCGCACTTCGTCCTATACGCCCAGCAGGAGCTGGAGGCGCGCTATGGGCCCGACGCCCTGATCCACGGCGGCTGGCAGATCACCACAAGCCTGGACCTCGGCATTCAGGAGCTGGCCGAGCAAACGCTGCGCGAGCAGATCGGCGCGCGTGCCGCTACACACGACGTCAATAACGGCGCCGCCGTGGTCCTCCGCCCAGACAACGGCGAGATCCTGGCTATGGTCGGCAGCCTTGACTACTTCGACGAGCGCATCGACGGGCAGGTCAACGTCGCCCTGCAGCCGCGCCAGCCCGGCAGCGCAATCAAGCCTATCACCTATGCGGCGGCTATGGAACAGGGCTGGACGGCGGGCGACGTGCTCTGGGACGTGCCTATTGCGCTGGACGCCGGTAACGGGCAGGAGTTTGTGCCGGTTAACTACGATGGCCGGTACCATGGCCCGCTGCTCCTGCGCGACGCCCTGGCTAACAGCTACAATATCCCGCCAATCCAGTTAATTCGCGACATCGGCGTGAGCACGATGATCGCCACGGCCCGCAAGATGGGCGTTGTCTCGTTCGACGAATCGCCGAGCTATTACGGGCTTACGCTCGCCCTGGGCGGCGGTGATCTCCCCTTGCTGGAGCTGACGCACGCCTTCGCCACCCTGGCCAACGGCGGGGAGCGGCCCCGCCTGCACTCGGTGCTACGGATTGTCGATGGTCGCGGAGCCGTCGTCTACGACGCGCGTGGGGAGCGCGTCCCGCCGGTGCGGGCTCTGGACCCGCGCATTGCATACATCCTTACCGACATTCTGGACGACGACGAGGCGCGCGTGCCGGCCTTCGGCAGGAACAATCCGCTGAACCCACCCTTCCCCGCCGCCGTCAAGACGGGCACGACCAACGATTTCCGCGACAATTGGACGATCGGCTACACGCCGGCCGTCGTCGTCGGCGTCTGGGTGGGCAACACCGACGGCCATCCCATGCGGGAATCAAGCGGGCTGAGCGGCGCTGCCCCCGCCTGGCGGGCCATCATCGAGGGAATCGTTAACAATCCGTCTCTCGCCGCCAGCCTGTCCACCGGCGGCAACCCACCCCCCGTGCATTTCGAGCGACCGCCGGGCATCGAGGAGCGTGACGTCTGCCTGCCGCGCGGCACAGGCGGCAGTCAGTGCTCGGCCTCCCGCCCCGAGCTGTTTATCGTCGGCGCGCCGCAGCATGGCATCCCGCGCCTTGGATACGTGCCCGATACGCTCAGCAACCCCGGCGCGTGGACCCTCTCGGTGCTGCCTCTTTCCGGCGGCGCCGCGGCAGCCGTTCAGCAGCCGGCAGTAGCGGGCGGGCCGCAGCCGCCAACCCCGACGAACTGTGTGGTGAACAGGCACGGCAATCTGGAAGGCGTGCAGAAACGGCTCTACCTGCCGGTGCCTCCTCACTACCCCGACGAGGTGCGCGCCCGCCTCTGGATCCAGCGTTATGGCGGCGGCTACCAGATGGCGCCGTCGGTTGCCTGCCCGGCCGGGGTGGCGAGCAGCGTGCGCGGCGCGACCGGCAGCGCAGCGGCAGGAACGACCCAGCGCGACAACACGACCTTTACCGGCGCCATCTATCACATCAGCGCGCCTTCGCCGGGCCAGCGGGTAAATGGCATCGTGCAGATCGCCGGCACGGCCCGCTTTAGCCCCGGCGAGTACCAGTATTACAAGGTAGAGATTGGCAGCGGGCGGGCTCCCGAAAGCTGGACGACCCTGGGGACGACGCACACGGAACCGGTTATCGACGGTCTCCTGGAAGAGCTGCATGCCTATGCACTGCCCCCGGGCCCGTATGTGCTGCGCCTCGTCGTCGTGCGCAACGACGGCAACTATCCGGCGCCCTACGCCGTGCCGATCACGATTGGGGAGTGATGGGCAAGGCTCCCGGCCTGCCCGCCGTTAAGCCAGGGTGTCGGACAGCGGCTTGCCGGGCAGCGCCATTTGTGCGCGCGACTGTTCCTCTTCTTCGTCCTGGACCGGCACGATAAGCTCGACGATGACCCCGGCGCTATTAGGCCGGTTGTAGAGCCGGCAGCGCCCGCCGACTCCCCAGACGACTGTAGCTACCATTGCCAGTCCCAGCCCCATCCCCGATACCTCGCCCGTGAAACCCTTTTCCGCCTGATAATAAGGCAGCCACGCTTGCACCAGTTGCTCCGGCGAGAGATTCTGTCCGTTGTCGCCAATCCAGATGCCCACCTCGCCGGAATCCATTAGAAAAGCAAAGATCTGCACTTCCGGCCGGCCTTCCGGGTGGAACTTCTTGGCGTTCTCCAGCAGCTCCCAGAGGATAGTCTCCACAGCCTCGGGAGTCAGCCGCAGCCGCGTATCGCCCAGTTTGTGGATACCGGAAATAGAGAGCGTATCAATTTCGAGTATACCGGCGATCTTCCTGACCATTGCCCCCAGATCAGACAGCTTAAGGCCCGCGCCAGGGCGGGCAAAGCCGGGTGATTTCAGATAGGTCAGGATATCTTCTATGTCGGACTGTAGGCGCCGGCCGGCGTTGAGCGCGCGCCCGGCTACCTCGGCCATCTTCTCTGGCGGCAACTTCTCGGCGTGGCGCGCCATCAGCTCCAGGCTATTCATCATGACGGCGATAGGGGTGCGCAGCTTGTGGAAGATCATCGACTGGAAGCGCCAGACGTCACGCTGCAGCTCCATCTGCTCGGTGACGTCGCGCAGGGCAATGACCTGGTGGACGTCGGCCCCCGGCGGCAGGGTCAGGTTGGTTACCCTCAGCCAGAAGGGCTTGGCGTTAACCGATTCCGGTCGGACAAGGTAGCGGGCCACATCGCCAACCGGACTCTCGGGCCAGCTGCGCCACGCCTCACTAGGCTCGAAGTGATAGGTTCGCCGGGCCTCGTTCACAAAGCTAAACACCCCGGTCCCGAGATTGTCCAATGGCAGGTCCAGGTAGAGGCGGGCGCGCGGGTTGGCATAGACAATCTTGCCGGCCTCGTCGAGCATGAGGTAGCCTTCGTCCGCCTGGTCCAGCACCCAATCAACCTTGACGCGCTCGACAATCAGGCGACGGTAGCGGTTCAGCCGCGTGATATTCTGTACGCGCGTCCTTAGCTCGACGGTATCAAAGGGCTTGAAGACGAAATCGTCCGCGCCGGCCTCGATGCCCTTGATCCACGCCTTGCGATCGCTGAGCGCGGTGATCATCACGATAGGCACTTCGGCCAGTACATTGTCGCCGCGTAGTCGCCGGCAGACTTCGTAGCCGTCCATGCCCGGCATCATGATGTCCAGCAGAATCAGGTCGGGAATCGTAGCGGCAGCTTTACGCAGAGCAGTAGGGCCATCCCCGGCAAACTCCAGCTCATACTCGTCGCCAGAAAGGAACATACCGATTGTCTCACGCATCACCTTCTGATCATCGACAATGAGGATGGTGCTCTTGCCATTCATTAGATGTCCCCATCGACTGCGTGCACTACTATCCCTTGCACTCCCTGCAATTATTATACTGCAATAACCGGCCCTAGCCCCACAATGGCTCCACCGTACCACTCCAGGGCTGCAGGCCAAATTTCTTACCGCCAATCTCCACCGTGTGCGGCTCCTCGCTGGCATTAAGAATGACCAGGAGACGCTCCCGTTCGTCGCTGCGGGTGTACGCGAATGTGCCCGCTTCGACGTCCAGGTGCACAGTATCACGCCGCCCGCGCCACAGCACCGGATACTCGTGCCGGAGGTGGACAAGCCACCGGTAGTAGCTATGCAGCTCCTGATCCTGCTCATCGCCCCAGCGCATTGGCATGCGTGACTCTTCGACGATATGGCCGTGTGCCTGGACGATATCCCTCTCCTGCGACACACCGACCTCCGTTCCATAATAGACGACGGGCGGCCCGGGTAGCGTGAACTGGCAGAGCGCCGCCAGCTTCAGGCGGCGCTTATCGCCGCGCGCCAGCCAGAGGAAGCGGTTCATGTCGTGGTTGTCGAGAAAGCTTGGGCGCAGGAAATGGTCGGGGAAGTAAGCATCGTGCAGGCGCAGGAAGCTATCGAAGGCAGCCACGTCCATCGTGCCGAAGGCAAACGTATCGCGCAACGCCTGATTGAGCAGGAAGTCGAGATTCCCGTCCAGATAGCCGTCGTAGCTTAGCTGGACCGGCGGCGTCTCCACGACCTCGCCAAAGATCCAGGCATCGGGCCTGGCTGCCCGGACGGCCACCCGGAAGTCGGCCCAGAAGTCGTGGCTGGGCCCAAGGGCATAGTCCAGCCGGTAGCCATCGAAGCCGACGTCGCCGAGCCAGAAAGTGGCGGTGTCGAGCAGGCGCTGGCGCGCCGCCGGGTTATCGACGTTGATCTGCGGCAGGTCGCGCACGCCGAAGAAGGTCTCATAATCGTGCGGCCAGTCGATCCACCGGTACCAATCATGGTATTCACTGTCGCGGTCGGCCAGCGCTGCCTGAAAGGTAGGGTGATTGCGCCCCCAGTGGTTGGCAACAAAGTCGGCCAGCAACCGGATGCCGCGCGCGTGAGCCGCAGCAACCAGCTCGCGCATCTCGGCCATCGTGCCCAGGCGGGGGTTGACCTGGAAATAGTCGGTGGCATGGTAGCCGTGGTGGGTATCGTCAGGGAAAAAGGGGTTGAGCCAGATGCAATTGAAGCCCAGATCGGCCACGTAGTCGAGCTGCTCAATGATCCCGCGCAATGTCCCGCCGTAGACGTCACTCAGGCTACTGGCGTCGCGCCAGCGGCGGCCCGCCCCCGGGTGAAAGCGGTCGGGAAAGATCTGGTAAATAATCGCTTCCCGCGCCCAATCCGGACCGCCCGGCTCGCCCACGAGGTAAGCAAAGCGCTCGCCGCCATCCGCGGCTATTTCCTGTCCGCCGGCGGTCTGGGCAGCGATCTTGTAGCGTACGATAGTCCCTGCCGCCGCCGCCGGTAGATGTCCGTGCCAGACGCGCTGGTACGACCAGTTGAGCAGATCCCACTTGATTTCTGCCGGCTGCAGCTCAATCTCCTGGGCAACGGGTTCCAGCAAGCGGCAGATGACACGTTCGACCGGGCGGTCCAGCTCTGTGGTGACGGTGATGCGCGGCTCATCGCCCGGGCCGGGGACGCGCGGCTCGAGCCGGCCCTGGTGGCGAACGCCCTGCGCCAGCTTGCGGGCATAGTCGAGCCGTTTCTGCGAAGAGGAAAGGGTGCCGAAAATGAACTCGTTCATCGTCTCGTTAGTCATGGGGTGTTCTCAAGAAAAGACCACAGAGAAACGCCCTGCCCGGGCGTTCTCTGTGGTCAGGGTGACTATCGGGCCCGCGCCCTAACCCTTGACGGAGCCGACTGTTAGACCGCCGACGATCTGGTCCTGGAGGAACAGGTAGATGACGACGATGGGAATCGCCGCCATGAGGCCGCCGGCGGCAAAGGTGCCCCAATTCTGCGAGAACTGGTCAGCGATGAAGACCCACAGGCCGACCATGACGGTGTATTGGGCGCTGCTCGTCAGCATGACGCGCGCGATCAGGAAATCGCCGTAGACGCCGATGAAGGTGAGAATGCCGACGACGACGAGGATCGGCCGCACGAGGGGAAAGATCAACTGCCAGAAGATTTGCCAGTGGGTCGCGCCATCAACCATGGCCGACTCGTCAATGTCGCGGGGGATCGAATCGAAGAAACCCTTCATCAGCCAGACGTTGATACCCATGACCCCGCCGAGGTAGATGAGCAGCAGGCCGCCGTGGGAATTGACGCCAAGCTGCGGGATATACTGCCCAAGCTGCACGAGAAGCAGGAAGAGGGCCACCATCGCCAGGGTGTTCGGGAATACCTGGATCAGGAACAGGGTCAGGAGCAGGTTGCGCCGCCCGGCGAAGCGAAAGCGCGAGAAGGCATAGGCGCTGAGCGAGGTGATGAACACGGCGAGAATCGAGGTGATCGTCGCCAGATAGAAGCTGTTCCACAACCAACGCAGGAAGGGAAAACGAGGGTCGCCGCCGAGCAAGACCCGGTAATTAGCCAGCGAAGCGTTGTCAGGAATGAGCTCCTGGCTCGCCAGTGAGCCGCTGGGGTTAACAGACGCCGAGATGACCCAGATGACCGGGAAGAGCGCGAAGGTAATGGCGATGATGGCCACGACGTAGCGCAGCGCGCTGCCGAGCCGCCGTTGCCCTCTTTGGGATGAACCCGTAACGCGAAGACTAGACATTTTCTCCAACCTCCTCCCAGACACGGGTAAAGCGGAAGTTAAACAAGGTAATCACGACCAGGATCAGGAAAATAATCACCGTAATCGCGGCGGCGAAGGCGTAGTCGGCGCCGCGCCCGCCGGCGAACGCCAGCCGGTAGACATAGGTGATCAGAATGTCGGTGTGCCCGGCCGGCGTCGGCGTGTTAGGAATGGGCGGGTTACCTTCGTTGAACAGGTAAATGACGTTGAAGTTGTTGAAGTTGAAGGTAAACGACGAGATCAATACCGGCCCAACGGCCACCAGCAGCAAAGGCAGGGTGATATTGCGGAAGCGCTGCCAGACATTGGCCCCATCGACGGCTGCCGCCTCGTAGATATCTTTGGGGATGGCCTGCAGCGCGCCGCTGGTGATCAGCATCATGTAAGGGTAGCCGAGCCAGAGGTTGATCAGGATGATGGCGACTTTGGCCCAGGTCGGATCAGCCGTCCAGGAAGGCGCCCAACCGATCAGATCGTTCAGTGTCCTATTGATCACGCCGAGCCGTGGGTTGAGCAAGCCGCGCCACATGAGGACGCTGATCACCGACGGGATCGTATAGGGGATGATCAGCAGGGAGCGGATAAGGCGGCGCCCGGCCATAGTAGGGTCGTCGAAGACGAGCGCCACGAGCAGGCCCAGGGCAAACGTCGTCAGAACTGTGAGAAAAGCAAAGGCAAAGGTCCAGATGAAGATGCGCACCAGGGGGCCGCGCAGGGCCGAACTGGTGAAGAGCCGCTCGAAATTCCGGGCGCCGATAGTGACCTGGTAGCCTGGAACCAAAGATCGCCCATCTTCAGCAATGAATGAACCTCGTTCTTGTGAGGCAAAATAGATGTCGCCCTCGCGCTGATCGATAATCGCGTCCCGTTCTTCGTCATACACGAAGCGCTGGACGAGCGGCGCCGCCTCGTTGAGATTGCGTACCTGGATTGTGTCCGGTGGCTCGCCAAAGGACAGGGCGTTAAGCTGTTGCAGGTAGCGCAACGTCTGCCCGCGCGCCAGACGCTCATATCCTTCGATAGCGACCGGGATGCCGTCTTCGTCCAGTTGCAGGTCCACTTCCTCAGCGGGCACCAGCGGCTGATCGGGAATTGCCAGGAAGCCGTTGCCTTCTGCGTCCTGCAGCCACAGCTGGAAGTCGCCGGCCGGCGAGCGAAATACGGTGTAGCTATAGGCCGATCCACCTTCGGGCAGGAATTGATCCTGTCCCAGACGCTCGATGGCCTGCTGCTTGGAGAGGATATGGCCGTCGCTGTAGTTGGTGAAGGCGGTATAGATCGTGAACAACACCGGGTAAAGGGCCATCAGGGCCATCAGCGTCAGCCCCGGCGCCATCCAGCGCAGGGGGAAGAAGCGCTCGTTGAGGAAGATGACGTTTATCCCCAGGGTGACGAGGGCCAGCATCGCCGCCAGCGGGTAGAGGCCATCGCCAACCAGCCGGTAGAGCAGCCACAGGCCGAAGGCATCGATGACTGCCAGCCCAAGAAGACGGAAAATAAGGCTGGGAACCGAAGTGAAAAACGTAGAGCGGCGCTGTTGGGTGGGTGAGTCTACGTCCATTGCCTAACCTCTCCCATGGATAACTGAAAGGGGACACGGCTGGCGCCGTGCCCCCTTACCTGCACTTACTCAGTCAATGCACAAGCCTTCGCCAGAATCAGCCACCCTCAGGTGCGCCCTCTTCGATGGTCGTGCGGATCTGTTCGGCGGCGGTGGTGAAGGCCGGTTCAGGCTCTTCGGCGCCCTGGGTGACGAGAATGACAGCATTCTCCCACGCCGTCCAGACAGCACTCATCTCGGGGATGGCAGGCATCGGCAGGCCGTTCTCGCCTGCGGCGGCGAAGCCCGCGATGTCCTCGTCCTCGATGGCCTCAAAGACCGGCAGGAAAGCGGAGGGACGCGGGTCTGAATCATAGATGGCCTGCATGACCTCTTCCGTTGCCACGAACTCGGTCAGGAAGGCATGGGCCAGCACCTGGTTCTCGCTGAAAGCGCTGACCATGAAACCCTGGACGCCCAGGAACGGCTGCGCGTCTTGTGTCGCGCCCGGGATCGTGGTCACGGCATAGGGGATGCCGCTTTCCCTGATGCGCGGAAGCGCCCACGGTCCGGTGATCATCATGGCGGCGTTGCCGTTCTCAAACGTCTCGTGCATCACGTCATAGTCCACACCGGGCGACAGGTGCCCCTCGTCAACCATCTGGCCAAGCCAGTTCGCGGCAGCCAGGGCGCCCTCGCTGTCGATGCCGACGTCGGTTGCGTCATAGCCTTCTTCCGTGAGCCCGAACACGTAGCCGCCAAAGGCGGTCATGATCGGGAAGTAGTGATAGGGATCGCCTTCCTGACGGATAAAACCCTGCTCTACCAGTCCCTGCTCTTCCAGGTCGGCGGCAACGGCCATGACCTCTTCCCACGTAGTGGGCGGAGCATCATAGCCACCTTCGGCCAGAATCTCGGGGTTGTAGACAAACGCGACGTTCTCCATCGCGTAGGGCATGCCGTACAGCTCACCTTCATAGACGAACGCCTGAACGGCGGGCTCAAGGAACAGCTCTTCCTTCTCGCCCAGGTCGATCGGGGCCAGCAGACCATTGATCACCAGCTCGCCAAGCCAGTCGTGGGCGCCGATGATAATGTCGGGGCCTTCGCCGGCCGGACCGGCAACCTTGAACTGGTCGCGGATGTCGCCGAAGCCGTACTGCTCAACCTGGATGCCAACACCGTACTCGGCCTCGAACTCTTCGCCGAGGGCCTGCAAAACGCCAGAGCGCGTCTCGTCGGCCCAGATGACGAGGATGTCCTCGGGAGCGCCGGCTTCAGGCTCTTCAGTCGGTTCCTCGGCTGCTGGCTCCTCAGCAGCCGGCTCTTCGGTCGGCTCTTCCATAGGCTCCTCGGTCGGTTCCTCGACCGGTTCTTCCACGGGCTCTTCGACGGGCTCCTCTACGGGCTCTTCGACGCCGACTTCGTTTGCCTCAGGTTCGGGAGTCGTATTGTTCCCGCCGCAGGCCGCCAGCGCCAGAGCGCTCAGCAGCAGCAACACAACTAACAGATACCACTTCTTCATTGTCTCGTTCTCCTCACTTTTAACAGCAATAGGCTTAAGCTGGCCGGCCAGCCGATGGCTGTGAGGCCAGATAAACGCGAGTCATCTTTCAGCTTCGTCGATCGCCTCACCTCCTTCTGTGGAAAGTTGCTCCGGCAAACCCACGCCGTGAAGTCAAACCTATCACGTCATGGGCCAGGTAGAAAGTAGGTAAAAGCCCCATATCCGGAGGGGGTTAGCCGGCCGGATGGCCGAGATCTTGCTCCAGAATCTGTTTTAGCTTATGCAGACACGCAACGATTTGGCCCTGCTCTTGCGCATCCAGCCTGTCGTTAAAGCGTACCTCGTTAAGCTGCTTATGGGCGTGGAGAGCGGCAGCGCGCCGGCGCGCGCCCTGGTCGGTGAGATGGAGGCGCAGGGCGCGACCGTCCGACTCGTGTGGATGGCGACAGACGAGGCCCTCGTCCTCCATGGCGCGCACCAGACGCGTAATATTGCTCTTATCGCAAAACATGAGTGTGCTGAGCTGGCTAACAGAAAGGCCAGGCTGTTCGCCCAGATGGTACAGGATGTAATAACGCGAGCCCGTCAGACTATAGCGACTAAAAAGCTGCTGGTCCCCGTCGTCCAGCAGAAAAAAGGTATCCTTGATGAGGGCATAGAGTGTTTCTGCGTGGGCCATAACATACCCTCGGCAATAGTCGTTGACAACTCAACAGTAGCATAGGGCTTGCAGTGTGTCAAGAAGAGACCCTGCTGTAGAATCGCATCATGGAGAGAGGACAGTGGACCGGTTGGCTGGGAGCGCTGGCGGCCTCTGGCTGTGGTTTCGCCGGCGGCCTTGGCGCCAGCCGCGCAGCCTATGAAGCGCTTTTCCCCCGGGCCCTCTGGCTCGGCAGGGTTCCCGCCGTTCTTGGCCTGGCGTTACTGGGAGGACTCCTGGCGCTGCTCCTCTGGCGCAGGCTGGCGGCCCACAGCGACCGGGCAGCGGCGCTGGCCCCACTTCTCCCGCTGCTCCTGTCCCTGGTCTGGCTGTTTGATCCCACTGTACGGCTGGCGGAGAGCCGCTTTCTCCTGTTTCTGGCGCTGTGGTTGCTGCTTGCCCTCCTGCTGCGGCTCTGGACGGCCCGCCTCTGGCCCGCCGCGACCTGGCTGGCTCTGCTCGTCGCGGGCACCTACCTGCTGACGCTGGGCCGCCACGTCGGGCGCGCCGATACGTTCGAGTTTCAGGTGACGGCGCCACGGCTGGGCATCGCCCACCCGACCGGCTACCCGCTCTATCTGCTCCTGAGTAAGCCGTTCACCTGGCTGCCGTTCGGTACGGTCGCCGCGCGCGTGAACCTGGCGACCGCCTTTTTTGGCGTGCTCGCGGTGTTACTGCTGTTCTTGCTGCTCTGGCGTCTGGGCGGCCGTCGCCTCCCCGCTTCGCTGGCGGCCTTGCTCTTTGCCCTGTCGCCAACCTTCTGGAGCCAGGCGGTCGAAGCCGAGGTGTACACCCTGCACAACCTCATCGTGGGCGCAGCGCTGCTACTCATGATTATGCTGCTGC
>Ga0123333_10003606_pt1 | contig 14963 bp, 8 predicted proteins | sample BioC12SIPDNA_3_FD_89957 | JGI IMG/M metagenome (GOLD analysis project Ga0123333, IMG submission 89957) | Anaerobic biogas reactor microbial communites from Washington, USA - Biogas_R2_B C12 SIP DNA | ecosystem: Engineered > Bioreactor > Anaerobic > Unclassified | place: Washington, USA... | reverse complement strand
TAATAGGCCGTTGAGATGTGCGGCCGGTTGCGGCTAGCCAGAATGTTCCGAGGCTCTGGCACTACCGGTCCAAGTGGGGCGGGTTTTCAGTCCGTCAGCCCGTTTTGTCAGAGCCCAAGAGAGAGGATTCCAACAATGAACGCGCTACCGATAGAAAAGTTCTTGCTGTCGCTGGTACTCGCGACATGGACGGCGGTGGGGGTGGCGGGCGATATCCCTCGGGACGAGAACATGGTTCCGCTTTTCAACGGCAAGGATCTCTCCGGGTGGGAACCTTGCAACATCGCGCCGGAGACCTTCGGGGTGCGCGACGGCATGATCGTCACCACCGGCTCACCCGTCGGCACGTTGCGCACGTCCAAGATGTACGAGAACTTCATCATCGATTTCGAGTGGCAGCACATGAAGTCCGGCGGCAATTCCGGCCTGTTTATCTGGGCGGACGGCCTGCCCGTCACCGGCTCGTCCTTTTCGCGCGGCATCGAGATCCAGATCCTCGATCCCGGTTTCGACGTGAAGGGGAAGAACGAGTGGTACACCACCCATGGCGACATCTTCGCGGTGAACGGCGCCGCGCTGACCCTGGCCGGCCGCATCTCGCCCGACGGCAAGCGCAGTTTTCCCTCGGAGGATCGCACCAGGCCGTCGCCCCAGTGGAACCACTACCGCGTGGTGGCGAACCACGGCGACATCAGTCTCAGCGTAAACGGCAAGGAGGTCACCGTCGCGAAGGCGGCCTCGCCGCGCAAGGGCTACCTCATGCTGGAGTCCGAAGGCTCGGAGTGCCGCTTCCGCAACCTCCGCATCAAGGAGTTGCCCTCCACCAACCCGAAGCCGGAGGAGACCGCCCGCGAGGCCGACGGCTTCGTGCCGCTCTTCACCGGCACCGACCTGCGCAACTGGAAGATTCCCGAAGGCGACAACGGCCACTGGCAGGTCGTCAACGAGGTCATCGACTACGACGCCCGCAGCGAGGCGCCCGGCGACAAGAACCTGTGGAGCGAGAAGGCATACCGGGACTTCCAACTCGTGGTCGACTGGCGCATCAAGGAGACGCCGTACCAGAATCCCCGCGCCTGCAACATCCTGCCCGACGGCAGCGAGGAGAAAGACGCCGACGGCAAGCCCGTCAACATCACGATCCCCGATTCCGATTCGGGCGTCTTGCTGCGCGGCCAGGGCAAGTACCAGGTGAACATCTGGTGCTGGCCGGCCGGTTCCGGCGAGATGTATGGCGTGCGGCGCGACCCGGCTATGCCGCCCGAGGCGAGGGCGGGGGCAACTCCCAAGGTCAAGGCGGACAAACCTGTGGGAGAGTGGAACCGCTTCGAGATCACCGTTCGCGGCAGCACGGTGAGTGTCGTCCTCAACGGCCAGGCCGTGCTGCCCGGCGTGACGATCCCCGGCCTGCCGGTGAGCGGCCCCATCGCGATGCAGCACCACGGCGGCATGAAAAATGGCCAGTGGGTCAGCCCGCCCGCGCTGGTCCAGTTCCGCAACGTCTTCATCCGCGAGTTGAAGCCATAACCAGGACACGGGAATCCCGCCCGCTGCATCAAAGCCAGGAAGCTCTCGGATTTCGTCGCCCGTGCCGGTGAAAACGGAGCTGCCAACCAGGTCGTCGGCTCTCCTCCCGTCAAACACGGACCGTAGAACAGCGATCTCAAGCAGTTGACCGTCCGGGCCGAACGCCGTAGGATTCCCCACCGTCTTACGGGTGCGACCATCTCTGATCCTCAATTGCGGAGGAGTTCTCGATGTTTACTGCCACTGCAGATTTCGTGCTGCCGGCTACGGTGACCGGTTCCTGGCCCAGGCCGCGTTGGTTCGACGTCAGTATGTGGGGCGAGCCGCTGGACACCTGCATGATGGACGTGCGCTTCCGCGAGAAATTTCAAGACGCGTTGGCCGTGGTCGTCAGCGATCAGGAGCGAGCCGGGCTGGATCTGGTGACCAACGGCGACTACCACTGCGACGAGGACTTCGCCGGCCGCTCCTGGCACCACTACCCGATACAACGGTGGGCCGGATTCGAGGGAGATCACTTGCAGTCGGAAGCCACCCGTTCGAGCTGGCTGAAGTATCCGCCGGGAACGCTGTTGCACGAAATCTACACCGCCTGGCGGTGGCCGCGGGTGACCGGCAAGATCGAATACCGGCCCTTGGACTACGCGAAACTGTTCCGCATGACCCAGGCCAAGAGCCGCAAGCCGGTCAAGTTCGGCACCTGTTCTTCGCAGGTGATGAGCCTGTTCCTCGACATTCATACCGAAAAGTACCGAGACAAGCGGCAGGTCATTTGGGACATGGCCGAAGCGATGAACAAGGAACTGCTCGCGCTGCGCGACGCCGGCTGCAAAGTGATCCAGGTCGAGGAGCCGTGCTTCCATTTCCTCGCCAACTCGCTGGGCAAGGACCACGAGGAAGTGAAGTTCATGGTGGAAGCCTACAACCGCGAGGTCGCGGGGCTGGACGACGTGGAGATCTGGATCCATACTTGTTGGGGCAATCCGAACATGCAGCGGGTTATGGAAGACACCAGCTACGCGGCCTCGCTGGAGATCTATCTCGGTGAAGCCAAGGGGGACGTGTGGACCGTGGAAATGAAAGACAGGAAGTTTCAAGATATTGAGTTGTTCGAGCGGTTCAAGAACAATCTGGACAAGAAAATCGCCATCGGCGCCGTGAGCCATCGCACCTTGCAGGCAGACCGGCCCGAGGAAGTGGCCGCCGAGATCCGCCGGGCGCTGAAATACATCCCGCCGGAACGGCTGATCGTCTCCAGCGACTGCGGGTTCGGCCGGCAGGGCTGTAACCGGGAAATCGCCTTCTACAAGGCGTCGTCGATCGCGCAGGGCGCGAACATCGTCCGGCACGAACTCGGGCTGCCGACGACCTACGTTCCCGCCGCCGATCCCGGGCTGCAGATGGATATCGTGCCGCAATAGCGGCTCTAAGAAGGCAGGAAAACCGCAGCGTTTGGAAAGCTTGGGATGCCGCACGACCCGCGAATCGACCAAGGGCGTCAATTCCTCAAAGATACTGTCCGGCAGACGATTGATTTCTCCCAGATCGATCAGCACCGGGGCATTGCGCCCCCTCCGATCGAAAAGCCATTCGCCACGGATGCCCGGAGAATCGAACTTTGTCCGGCGGGCCGCTGGAAGGGAGTTGGCCCCATCGACCTTCAATCCGCCATCGGCAAGCGCGAGAGTCGGCGGCGGTATACGGGCGAGCCGCTGACGCTGGATGAGTTGTCTTTCCTGCTTTGGGCAACGCAAGGCATTCGTCGGCGGCTCGACTCCGGAAATGCCCTGCGGACCGTCCCCTCAGCCGGGGCGAGGCATGCGCTGGAGACCTATTTGTGCGCGCTTGCCGTCGATGGATTGGAGCCGGCGTTCTATCGCTATCTGCCCGTCGAACACCAGCTTCTTTTCGAATTCGAGGAGCAGCGCGCCGCGGCCAAACTCATTGCGGCTGCGCTGGGGCAGGCGTTCGTGGGGCAGGCTGCTGTTACGTTCTTGTGGACGGCTTTGCCCTATCGCATGGAATGGCGATACGGCGCCGCCGCGCATAAGACGCTCGCAATCGATGCCGGACACGTCTGCCAGAATCTCTATCTTGCCTGCGAGGCAATCGGCGCGGGCACCTGCGCGGTGGCCGCGTATCATCAGGAAGCGATGGACGAACTGCTGCGCGTCGACGGAAGGGATGAATTCACTGTCTACTTGGCGCCCGTCGGAAGAATATAGAGGCCAGGAATGTAGGCGTTGTGGTAGGACCGGTTTCCGTTTGGTCGGCAACAGACTGAAAGGCCATCCTACAATCCGATTTCGGCGTTGATCAGCATACCCGGCTGCAGGTGTCCGTCCTTATTGTCCAGGATGACCTCGGCCAGATACTGCCCGGTACGCGGATGCGGTGCGAGGCTGATCCTCGAGATCTCGCCCTCCCACGCCCGACGGTAGTTTGCTGCGGGTCTGACCGAAACGGGGGCTCCTCGACGGATATCGGCGACATGCTGCACCGGGATCCATAACAGGGCCATCACCCGCTTCGTCTCGATCAGGGTCACGATCGCCTGGCCTGCGGAAACCCGTTCGTGCGGCTTGACTGGGCAGTCGGAGATCGTGGCGGCTGTGGGTGCAGAGACGGTCGAGTATCCTTGTAGAACGGCCTCGGCCGTATTCCGGGCGGCTCTCGCCTGAGATTCCAACGCCTCGACGTTCTCCTCGAGGGTCTCGATGATCGACCGCTTCATGCGGACATTAAGCAGCGCCTTCGTCGTCTGGGATTCGGCGGTGGCTGCACGCTCGTCGGCGAGTTCTCGAAGCGGCGCGCGCATGACGCGATGGCCTGACACGCCCCTGCGGCGGCCCGGTTCGACAGCGGTTTCCTCTGGCCGGTTCAACAGGCTCCGGGCCAAGCCAAGATCGGTGCGAAGGCGTGTCTCAGCCTTTTCGACGCGCTCGGCACCGGAATGCGCGAGTGCCGTCTCGGCGGTTGCCTGATCCGCGCCTGCGGCGGCTTGCGCCAGGTCTCGCCGGAGATCCGACGCGTCCAATTCCACCAGGATCTGATCGGGATCCACGGCCTGCCCTGGCTCGACATGCATAGCCGTGACCCTCGCATCGATCGGCGAACGGAGCGTGATTTCTTCGAGTGGCTGAAGAACTCCTCGCACCCGCAGGGTGGCCGGAGGTATGGGTTCGCCTGCGAAGAGGAAGGTTGCCGCGCTCAGGAGCCCGGCGGTCAGCCAGTATACTGGAATCTGCGGATGCACGCCATTATCTCCCAGAATAATCCTATCATCCGGAATGCCCGGAAGCGGGAGCGACTTGAACCAGCGTGCCGTCATCAATGGCAATCAAGCCGCTTACTGCAACGATATCTCCGGCAGAGAGTCCGGCGAGCACGTTGAGCGACTCGGCCCGACCGGGAATCGACTCCACCACCGGCTCGATGCGACGGGCAACATATCCGGTTGACGACTTCTCGATCCGGAAGCATACCAGCGCGTCGCTCCGCTGCGTCAATGCTCGCCGCGGCATGACGACGCTCGCCTCGGAAGCCTTCGCGCGAAAAGTCACGTCGATCGCCATCCCCGCACGCAAGCGGCCGTCGGCGTTCTTCACCTCAACCTCGGCGGAAATCCGTTTCGTGCGGGTATCGGCGACCGGGGCGATGCGCAGCAGACGCGCCGCGGGCGGAGATGGATGTCCGTCCGGCAGGGCCACGCGGCACTCAACGTCACCTCGCAGGATCGACGTCTCCGCCGCCGTCAAGGCGACGACGGCCACCATCGGTTCGGCAACAATGATCTGGGCGGCCGGTTGGCCGGGAGCGGCAAACTCGCCTTCATCAACCAGCACCTGCGCCACCGTACCGCCGATCGGCGAGCGGATGATCCTCGCATCGTAGCTCTTCTGAGCTTCGGCGGCCTGGCTCTCGGCGATCTTCAGCGCCGCCTCGGCAGCGTCGCGGCGCAGACGCGCGTCTCGCTTGAGATCCTCGTCTTCCGATTTCTCGGCGTCGGCAAACTGTGCCTGGGACTCCTCCAGGCGAACCTGGCCCGATTTCAGCCTGGATTGTGCTTCCGAGAGCTTGATATTCAGCAGCGAGGCGTCGAGTTCGAACAGCACGTCATCTTTCTTCACGGCATCGCCGGCGCCGACGTGTTTCTTCAGGACACGGCCGGTCACCTCCGCAAAGATATTCACTTTGCCCGAGGGTTGCAGGATTCCACGCCGCGTGAACTCCACGTCGAGCGGTGCTTTGCTCAGGGTGGCGGTTTCGATTCGCAGATGACCGGAACTCGGCGGAGGCGGCGTTGCCGTGGGCGTTGCCGATCCTGCCTGGCGGGCGAACAACGCGTAGGCGCCTCCCAGGCAGACAAGTGTCACCGCGATCAGAACGGCAGCAGTGAACAGGTCGATCCGATAGAACTTGCGGGTCATTGTATTACTCCTCAGCCCCGGAAACCTGCAATGTGGCCGGTTGCGGGGCGTCGTCATGTGATCGGTGGAAAAGCCGCGCCGCGAAGCGCGCCAGATCGTCGTGGATCAGATAGAAGCACGGTGTGAAAAGCAGTGTCATGATGGCAGCGACCGTGAGGCCGTAACAGAAGCAGGCGGCAAAAGGGCTCCAGATCGAACTGTAGCCGCCCATCCCGATCGCGGTCGGCAGCAAACCGACGATCGTGGTCACCGTGGTACACATGACCGGCCGAAGCCGCAACCGGCAGCCCTCGAGCACCGGGGTCAAGCGGTCGGTGCCCTCGCCCGGATGTTGGTTGATGAATTCGATCAGGAGGATCGCGTTGTTCACGGCGACACCGAAAAGGCCCACCAATGCGACCCCGGTGACAATGCTGATCGGGTGTTGATGCAGGTGCATCCCCAGAACCACGCCCGCCAATGCAAACACGAGCGAAAGAAGAACCAGCAACGGCTGGAGATAGCTGCGAAACTCCATCAGCAGACTCAGATAGATCAGGGCAAGTGCCGCAAGGCCCGCGATCGCCAAGCTGCTGAAACTCTCGCGCTGCTGAGCGTATCCTCCTCCGAAACTCAAGCTCAGACCGGGGTACTCCCGTTCGAGTTGCGGAAACTCTCCGGCGAGTTCGCGGTTGACATACTGCATATCGATCGGTCGGCCTTGCGGGTCGACCGGCTTGCCGTGGATCGCGGCGCTGACGGTGATCAGCCTGCGTCCGTCGTGGTGGTAGACCGAGGCATAGTGCTGATCGAAGTAAGGTGTCGCCACTTCGCTCAGCATCGGCTCGGCACCGGTGGGGGTTTTTAGCGGGATGGCCATTAGATCGTCGAGGCTGTCGCGGTACCGACTGTCGAGTAGGATGCGGACCGGCACCTCCTCGTCAAGCTCTGGATCGTACATGTCGCCTGCCGACATGCCCTCGGTCGCCGCGCGGACCGTGGCGGCGATATCCAGCGGCGTCAGCCCGAATTCGGAGGCTTGCGGTTCCTGGGCGCGAAGGCCGACTTCCATCGGCCCTTCCCGCGTATTGTCGCGGATTTCCGCCAGTCCGGGGATTTGGGACATTTGCCGGCGAAGCCGTTCAGCCACCTGGCGGCAGACCTTCATGTCGCTGTGTTCGATGCGGACGGCAAGGGTGTCGGTCTGCTCCAGTCCGGTCCCCATTGACGACACCGAGAATGCCTCCAGCCCCAACGAGGGATGTCTCTCGCGGAACTGCTCGATCCGAGCGCGGAGCAGATCGAGCATCGCGCCGGGATCGCGGCGAGCGGTCGTTGTGGGATGGAACTGCACCCAGATCATCCCTACGTTCGCCTGGCGGACCAGTTCCATGTGCTCGGTGAACTGCATTCCTGCCACGCTGAGGTAGTTCTTGACTGCGTTTTGCGAACCGGACAGTTCGTTGAGCACCTCGCCGAGTTTCGCCCCGAGTTGGTCGGTGGTGTCCAGCGAGGCATCGCGATCCGCTTCGAAATTGATCAAGGCCATCGGAAACTCGGCCGGAAGCGTCTCGGTGCGAATGTAGCCTAGGGCTACGACCGAGAGGACGGTGATCGCCGCCAGCACGAGCACCGCGAGATAGCGGACCCGCAAGAGCGAAGCAAGAATCGCGAGATAAACGCGAGCGAAACCCCTGCCGAATCGGTCGATCGGGCCGACGCGAGGCGGCGTCTGGTCGGTTGCCGGCCCGGCTGGGGCAGCGGTTGGGCGCGGGCCAAAATGGTAGACATGGCCGGGAATGATGAAGAACCACTCAAACATGCTTGACAGCAGGGCGATCGTTACGACGATCGGCACCGCATAGAAAAGGCTTCCCACCTGCCCTTCCAATAACAACAGTGGCCAGAACACCACGATCGTTGTCAGGACTGCTGCCGACATCGGCGAGGTGATCTCGCCCATGCTGAGCACGATGACATCCCAGCGGGAAAGACCCGCCTGCATGTTGCGCTGAATGTTTTCCAGAACCACGATCTCTTCGTCAACCAACATGCCGGTGACCAAGACGAGGGCGAAGACCGACGTGGAGTTGGCCGTGATCCCGAAAGCCCACATGCCGATTGCCGTGCTCAGGAAGGCGAACGGCACCCCCATCATCGCTAAAAGACTATTGCGAACGCCGAGAAAGAAACAGAGCACGATCAGCACAAGAACGCAGCCGGCCAGCAGGTTCTGCTTCAGCGCGGTCAGGGCATTCGAGACCCAGGGGGTAATGTCGACGGCAATGTCCAGCGAGATGCCGTCGAACTGGTTGTGCTCCTTAAAGCGGTCGAGGCGGTCCATCACATGGTCGCGAACCGTCATCACGTTGGAGCCGGAAGTCTTCGTAACCTCGACGACCACGCATTGGCTCCCCTGGTAGCGGGCGCGGATGAAGTCCTCTGCGAGCCCCTCTTCGAATTGGGCGATATCGCGGAGGTACACGTGGGCTCCGGCCGGATCCTTGCGAACGATGACGGAGCCCAGTTGATCGAGTCCATTCAAATTAGCGACAAAGCGAATCGGGTGCTCGACCTCGGCCGCCTCGATGCCGCCTACCGGAATCGAAACTGCCGACCGCCGCACGACCGCGGCGATCTCGGGGACCGACAACCCCGCTTCCTGCATCCGGTCGCGATCCAGCAGAATGCGGACTTCCCGCTGCCCTTCGCCCAGGAGCCGTACGCCGGCCACTCCGGAAACGGAGGCCAGTTCCTCTTTCAGTTTCCGGACGGCCCGGCGGACTGCAAGGGGACCAAGATCCTGTTTGTCCGACACGCAGACCCGCAGAAACGGCGAATCCTCGTCGAGCTTGAAGCGGGAGACGGAAGGGGGCTGGCAACCTTCCGGCAGATCGTTGATCTGATTGATCCTCGACTGCAGCGCCGCAAAGGCGGAATCGACGTCTGACTTGCCGGCTCGATCTTCAAAGCGGACCACCACGCGAGAGAGATTGGCCGTACTCTCGCTACGATGCCATGCGACATGGCGAATGCCCTCAATCTCACCCTCGATCCGTCTGGTCACCTGCCGCTCAACTTGCTCCGCGGACGCCCCGGGCCAGACCACCAAAGCTACGGCGCTGGAGGTGCTGATATCCGGGTAGACCTCGACCGGCAAGCTCCGCCAGGCCAGGATCCCGACGACGATAACGAGCCAGTACAAGGCGTCTGCGGTCTTCCTGTGCCGCAAGGCGAACTCGACCATCGACACAATATCAACTCCTCAAGAATTCTGCCCGGTAAACCCGGCTACATGAAAAAAGAGGACATTCCTCTTCTCCTCCGTGTTCAACAAAGCGGGAACGGGCAATCCGCCCTCTTCCACTGTACACTGCCCTCACAGCGGGTTCACCTGGAAAACCGGTGCGTACGAGTCGGTCTTGTTGGCGGCGTAGTCGGCCGCCAGCTTCGGAACCTCGTCCCAGGCGTAGACCTGGTCGCCGTCAGGCGGCAACCAGCCGTGTTCCTCCGCGAACTGCACGGCGGCAAGCCCTTCGCTCCGCCGGCAGCCGTGAACGTGCAGGAAAATATGCCGGTTGACCGTGGCGGCCGTGCGGTCGTACGAGAGATGCTTGCCGTGTTTCCAACCCGAGGTGGTGATGATCCCCAGACGGCCCAACGCCCGCAGCCCAGCGCGGAACACCGGCCCGCCGATGTTATCGACGAAAATCGATACGCCTTGGCCGTGGGTGACGTTGTCGATCTCTTCCAAAAATGCCTTTTCCGATTGGAGGTACTGGGCGCGGTAGGCCCGATCGGCCTCGAAGCGTTGTTCGTCGAAGTGGAGGTCGGGAAACTTGCGTCGATCGATCGGCGTGATGCCCAGCTTGCGCAGCAGATTCAAGCGGTAGTCGTTGGAGGCGACGAGACTCGCTGGGCAATCGAAATGCTGGGCCAACTGCGCCATGGCCAGCGACACCGCGCCGCCCCAGCCGGACACGTGCGGCGGAGGAAAATCTCCCAGGTCGAACTGTGCTCGCCAGACGTTGTAGCAGAGCTTCCAGTTCTCCCAGGCGGTGCCGTAGCGGACGGGAAAGCCGGCCCAGCGCGCGTAGGAGTAGCGCGTGGGATAGGGGATAGGGGTGACATTCAGCTCGTGGAACACCGCCCGCTTGGCCAGCAGGCCCATCATGTTCGGCGCATCGTAGCCGAAGACCTTGATCATGTGGCCATACTCGTCTTCGCTGCCGATGGGCACCAGCAGGCACATGTCGCCGCTGCGGCAGGTCGTTACCGCGGAACCGGTCTCCAGTATCCGTACCACGCCTGCGTTTCCCAGCACCACCGCTTCTTCCCGGCGTATGCGGCAGACGTCGATCGGCGACCGCTGGAGGCAGTGGGTCATATTGGCCTCCCACGTGCCGTAGATCGGCTCGGCCAGCACGTGGCGCTCGGTCATCGCGGGCAGTTGATACGTCGCTTTTTCCAGAACGCCCGCGGACGTCGTCCCCTTCTCGCCGCGGCGCAAGACCCAGGCTTCCGTCGTTGTGGTGGAAATTCGTGTCGCTGTATTGGCAAGACGCGTCATGGCTGCAAATCCTTTGGACAAACCGCCCCCCTAGCTCGAACCGACCGGCGCGCTCATCCTCTGGCGCACTTCTTCGCCGGGCGTATCCGCGATCATGTCGGGCAGATCGCTGTCCAATCGCCTGATTCTTGGATAGAGATAACCAACCGTCGCCAGCAAGCAACCGGTCATGCCGGCCACCACGAACATCAGCCCGATCCCCCGGCCGACGCCGACGCCAATCCAGGGGCCGATCAAATCGGCTAGCCGCCCCCCTTCGCGCATCAGCGGCTCGAACAGCCGGTCGGCCAAGGGGCCGGCCGCCAGATAAGCCGCCGGCAACGACGCCTGCTGCAGCATCCGGCGGAGCGAGAACACTCGCCCTTGCAGGTCCGGCGCCACCTTAATCTGCCAGAAGGTCTGGCTGGTGGCCTGGAGCACCGGCAGCACACACATCATCGCAAAACCGCTGGTGGCGATCAGCGCCGCCGATCTGCCGATTCCCGCCGTTGCAATGACGATGCCGCCCAAGAAAAGCAGGCCCAGGATCGCCGGAATTTTTCGTCGCGGAACTCCCATCGCCATCACCCCAACGCTGCCGGCCAACATGCCCGTGCCGCCCACCGTCAGCACCACTCCCAGCGTCGTCGGCGAAGCGAAGCTGAGCACCAGCGGGATATAGAGCACGTTGACCAGCGCGACAAGGAAATTAACCGCGGTGAACAGCAGCAGGAGCGAAATCAGGCCCGATCGCTCGCGCAAGTATTGCCATCCCGCCAACGCTTCCCGCAACAGCGATCCCTTGCCGGACACCCCTGCCTCGGTCTGAACCGGGCGCGGGAAACGGACCAGCGCCAACGTGCCGACCCCGATGAGAAACGTGGTCACGTCGACCAGCAGCACCGTGCCGATACCGACCGTGGCAATCATCGTGCCGGCGATCAACGGCGTGATGATCCGCGCCAGCCCCTGACTGAATTGTGCAAACCCGCTCGCCCGCCCCAGATGTCGCTTGGGAACCAACAGCGGAATCGACGCCGTATAGGCGGGCTCCTGGAAGGCATTGGCCACCGCGCTGATCGCGGCGAGCACAAAGAGGTGCCACAGTTCGCAGCGGCCGCTGAGAATCAGGGCCGCGACAACCATCGTCGCCACTCCCGCGACGCTGTCGCTGGCCAACATCACGCGGCGGCGGTCCGAGCGGTCGGCCACCGCGCCGGCAAGGGGTGAAATCAGCACTCCCGGGAACGACGCTGCCAGAATGAGCAGGCTCAATAGCGTGACCGAACCCGTCTGCTGATATACCCAGATCCCTAAAGCGAAGGCCGTCAGCGATGATCCGAGAATCGAGACAAACTGTCCCCCCGCCACGATGGCGAATGTCCGCAAACCGCCTTCCACGGCGGTCTGCGTGGGGGTATGTTGCTCGACGGATACGGTGGTCACGATCGTTTTGCCCCTGAGTTCAGTCTATGGGAAGTGTAGGTCGTAACTTGTCGAGGATCGCCTGCAATTGTTCGGCAAGTATGTCCACGTTGCGGGGGTCGAGCATCATCGACGTGTGGGTGCCGGGCACCCGATAGACTTCCAGCGGCCGCGTGAGCAGATCCTGCCATTGCCGCAGCGGCGCCAACTGGGAATCGCCGCTTGCCGATTCGTCGTCCGCCGCTCGGAAAAAGGCGACTTTGCCTTCGTAGGTCCGAGGGAAGTAACGGCGGCCTGCCGCCGCGTTGATGTCCCAGATCCGTAGCAGGTTTCTCGCCTGGCGCGACATGGCCTCCGGTAAATCGGCGCCCGCTTCGGCCAGGCGGCTGAGAATGATCTCCACCTGCTCGGCGGGCGCGTGCCGGGCAAGTTCGTCTTCCGCGACCGGCAGTTCCAAGCCCAATTGCTCTAGGTATTGTGCCGCCGCCGAGGCGAATATCCGACCGTCGTTCTCCCCGGAATCCATGTTGCCACGGCTGAGGATGAAACTATCGAACAGCCCCAGCCACGCCACCTCGTCCCCGGTGGCCTTGAGCTGCTGGGCCATCTCGAAGGCCACCAGCCCGCCATACGACCATCCGGCCAATAGGTACGGTCCCTGCGGCTGCACGGTGCGGATCGCCTCCACGTAGCACGAGGCCATCGTTTCCACGCCGTCGAGCGGCTCCGCTTCGTTTTCGAGGCCCGGCGCCTGCAATGCATAGACGGGCTGGCTGGTTTTCAGCCGCTGCGCTATTGCCGCGTAGGCCATCACGACTCCTTCCGCCGGATGGACAACGAACAGCGGCCGGTCGCCGTCGCCTGCCTGGATCTTGACCAGCGGCAACTGGACGGAATCCGTCTTCCGTCCGCCGATGGCTTCGGCAAGTTTTTCCACGGTCCCCTGCTGAAACAGGTCGCGCAGGGGAAGCTGAACACCGGTAGCCGCCTCCACGTCGGCCATCATTCGCATCGCCGAGAGGGAGTGGCCGCCCAACTCGAAAAAGTTGTCGCTCGCGCCGACGCGATCGACCCCGAGAACCTTCTGCCAAATTCCAGCCAGCAGTTGCTCGTCGGCCGTCCGCGGCGCCACATACTCCCGCTCCAGATGCGAGGATTCCGGCGCGGGCAAGCGGCGCCGGTCCACCTTGCCGTTGGGCGTAAGCGGCAGCCGCGCCAAGGCAATAAACGCACTCGGCGTCATGTACTCGGGCAACCGCTTTCGCAAAGATTCTCGCAGGGCATCCGTTGAGACCGTCCGGCCCTGCTTGGGCGTGAAGTAGGCCACCAGACGATTCTGATCGTCATGGTCCGGCCAGGCGGCGACCGCCGCCTGCTGGACGCTGTCGTGCTCGCCGAGCACGGCCTCGATCTCACCCAATTCAATGCGGTAGCCGCGGACCTTCAACTGGTGGTCGATCCGCCCGAGGAATTCGATCTCGCCGCCGGGCAGTCGGCGGGCGAGGTCTCCCGTCTTGTAGAGCCGCTGGCCCGGACGCGTGCCGAACGGATTGGGAACGAACCGTTCCGCCGTCATTTCCGAACGGCCCAGGTAACCGCGCGCCAGCCCGGCGCCGCCGAGGTACAGTTCCCCGGGTGTGCCATCCGGAACCGGGAACATGTTTCGGTCCAGGATGTAGGTTTGGGTGTTCGCAATCGGACGGCCGATCGTCGGCCGGCTGTCGTCCTGCTCCGCAGGCGCCACTTCGGCGACCGTGCTGGCCACTGTATTTTCGGTCGGGCCGTAAACGTTGATGAACTGGAAAGGATGTTCGGCACGGGGGCGTCGGTGAAGCTGGTCACCGCCCGTGGTCAGCAATCGCAAGGGGCTGTCCGCCGGCCAGGGACTGTCGAGAACCGTTTCCGCCAGCGGCGTGGGCAGAAACGACACCGTAATCCCTTTCTGCTCAAGCCATTGGATAAGCCGCGGCGGCGATTGTCGCACCTCGTCGGCGGGGAAGTGCAGGCTGGCGCCGCCGGTCAGAGCCGGCCAGATTTCCCAGACAGAAGCGTCGAACCCCGGCGCCGCCACCTGAGTCGCACGATCCGTGCCGCTCAGTTGGTATTCCCGTTGGTGCCACGTAGCCAAATTGCTCAGGCTCCCGTGCTCGACGCCCACGCCCTTGGGCCGCCCCGTCGAACCGGAAGTGTAGATGACGTAGGCCAAATCGTGGTCAGTGGTGTGGCGCTCGGGCGGCACTGCCGACTCGGCGGCAATCGAGGGCCAATCGGCGTCGAGCGAAACCAGCCGGTCCGCCAAACCGGAATGCACGGTTGCCAGGTCTTGCGTCGAAAGCACGATCGCCGCGCCGCTGTCGCGCACCATGAACTCCAGCCGATCTCGCGGGTAGGCCGGGTCGAGCGGCAGATACGCGCCTCCCGCCTTGAGAACGCCCAGGATTGCCGCAATCATCGGCGGCGATCGATCGATCAACACCGCCACCACAACGTTGGGGCCGACGCCTGCTGCCACCAAATAATTCGCCAAACGATTGGTTCGCTCTTCCAACTCGCCGTAGCACCACGTCAGATCATCCGATGCCACGGCCAAGGCGTCGGGCCGCTCGGCCGCCCGTGCCGAAAAGATGTCTTGCACTTGGCGCTCAGCCGGCAGAACCTCTTCGGGCGGATTCCATCCAACGATCGCTTGCTCACGTTCCGCTTCGGTCAGCAGAACGTCCGTGTCGTAACGATCCTCGGGAGAAGCGACCATGGCTTCCAATGCACGCAGGTAGCGGTCGGCAATCGCCGACACCTGCTCCGCGGCGAGTTGGCCGGTATCGTAATTGAACGTCACTTCCAGGCGCGTGGAGTCGGGGCTTTGTTGGAAACTGGCCACGAAGGTGAAGTTCGTGTACTCGAACATCCGCGGCTGGGAGACTTCCACCCGTCCTTCCAGGCCCTGGTAGACGTGGAAGTGGTTGTAATTAAAGGCCGTCTCAAAAAGGTCTTCCCGCTCGCCGCGCTTCAGACGACCGGCCGGATAACGACGCCAGGCCAGCCCGGCCCGCTCC
>Ga0123333_10003605_pt1 | contig 14967 bp, 11 predicted proteins | sample BioC12SIPDNA_3_FD_89957 | JGI IMG/M metagenome (GOLD analysis project Ga0123333, IMG submission 89957) | Anaerobic biogas reactor microbial communites from Washington, USA - Biogas_R2_B C12 SIP DNA | ecosystem: Engineered > Bioreactor > Anaerobic > Unclassified | place: Washington, USA... | reverse complement strand
TGGAGCACGTCGACGACCTGATCGCCGACTTCGACCAGGCGCTCGAGGCCGCCCGCCGCGCGGTGGCCGCCACCGCCGCCGACTGACGTGTCGACCGTCCTGGTCAGCGAGACCTGGGGCGAGCACGCCGCCGTGCTCGCCCGTCAGGCGGCCGCCTCCGGCGCCGGCGGCAGCGTCGGCCGCGTCGAGCTGCGGGTCCTCGACGTGGCCACGCCGGCGTCGCCGCTGCGCCTGCAGCGGGGCGGCGTCCTCGAGCGCGTGGCGGTGGCGTTCGAGACCTACGGCGAGCTGAACGCCGATGGCACGAACGCCGTGCTGGTCACCCACGCCCTCACCGGGTCGGCGCACGCCGCCGGCGTGGCCGAGCGCGACGGCGAGCTGGGCTGGTGGGACCCGCTCATCGGCCCCGGCAAGCCGATCGACACCGAGCGCTTCTTCGTGGTGTGCAGCAACGTGCTCGGCGGCTGCTACGGCACCACCGGCCCCACCAGCCTCGACCCGGCCACGGGCCGCCCCTACGGCCCGAGCTTCCCGCGTTACACGGTGTGCGACATGGTGGAGGTGCAGCGCCGCCTGCTGGCGCAGCTGGGCGTGCGCAGCCTGCGCGCCGTGATCGGCGGCAGCATGGGCGGCATGCAGGCGCTGGAGTGGGCGGTGAGCCACCCCGAGCTGGTGCGCGCCGTGGCGCCGCTGGCCGTGGGCGCGCGCCACTCGGCCTGGGCCATCGGCCTCAACGAGGTGGCGCGCCGCGCGATCATGGCCGACCCGGCCTGGGCGGAGGGCCGCTACCCGCCCGGCAGCCAGCCCGCGGCGGGCCTGGCCACCGCCCGCGCCATCGCCATGCTCAGCTACCGCAGCTTCGACTCGTTCGAGGAGAGGTTCGGGCGCGAGAAGCGTGCGGTAGGGGCCGCGGCTGACGGCGCGTGCGCGTCCGACGGCGAGGTGTTCCAGGTCGCCTCTTACCTCGCCTACCAGGGCGAGAAGCTGGTGGAGCGCTTCGACGCCAACACCTACCTGCACCTCACCCGCGCCATGGACGACCACGACGTGGCCGCGGGCCGCGGCCCGCTGGAGCGCGTGCTGGGCGCCGTGCGCATGCCGGCCCTGGTGATGGGCATCGACACCGACGTGCTCTACCCGGAACCGGAGGTGCGCGAGCTGGCGCGGCTGCTGGCGAACGCGCGCTACGAGCGCATCGTCTCGCCCCACGGCCACGACGCGTTCCTCATCGAGTACGCGCAGCTGGCGCCGCGGCTACGGGAGTTCCTGGCGGACGACCGAGCGGCGTAGAGCCGGAGGCCGGGCCGTCGCGGGGCGCGGCCTCCGGGTCGGTCCGACGTCAGGGTGCGGAGCACGCGCTGTCTCTCGCAGCGAGGGTACCGAACCGCTGCATCGTAGCTCCTGGTGTGGCGCGCTACGTAACGCGTGCTTCGGGGTAGGCGGAACGGGTTCTGCCCCTCCAGCACGTGAGGAACGGTGACGTCGCCACGCGGCGGTCGTCTGCGTCCCTCGGGCCGTCAGCAGCGCTCGGGACCGACATCGAGGTCGCTCGGACGCAGCGAGATGCCGTCGGTAGCGCCCGATCCGAGTGGCGCCTCCGCTCATTTGCGCGTTACGTAACGCGCTACGCGAGCGTGCGGCGTGGCGCGGTTCGGTACCCGCCCGCGCGAGCCCATGGGCACCCTCGGCCGGCAGCAGCCGAGCGGCAGCGGGCACGAGCCCAACACGGCGCGGCGCCCAGCCCGCCGCCGCGCAGCGCCGCCCGCTCCCGCCCGGCTCCGCCAGCCGGCCCTCAGCCGAACCGGCCCATCACGTACTGCTCGGTGCGCTCGTCGGTGGGGTTGGTGAACATCAGGTCGGTGGGGCCGCTCTCGACGACCTCGCCGTCGAGGAAGAACGTCGTGACGTCGGAGATGCGCGCCGCCTGCTGCATGTTGTGCGTGACGATGATGATCGTCACCTGCTCCTTGAGCTCGCCCACCAGCTCCTCGATGCGCCGCGTGGCGGCCGGGTCGAGCGAGCTGGTGGGCTCGTCCATCAGCAGCACGTCGGGCTCCACGGCCAGCGCCCGCGCGATCGACAGGCGCTGCTGCTGGCCGCCCGACAGGCGTGCGGCGGGGCTGCGCAGGCGGTCCGCGACCTCGTCCCACAGCGCCGCCTGCCGCAGGCTGCGCTCGGCCACCGCCGCCAGGCGGTCTCGGTCGCGCACGCCCACCAGCTTGAGACCCGCCACCACGTTGTCGAAGATCGACATGGTGGGGAAGGGCGTGGGCTTCTGGAACACCATGCCGATGCGGCGCCGCACGTTCACGGGATCGATGCCGGGGGCGTAGATGTCCTCGCCGTCGAGCAGCGCCGCGCCCGTCACGGTCACGTTGCGCGTCAGGTCGTGCATGCGGTTCAGGGCGCGCAGGTAGGTCGTCTTGCCGCAGCCGCTGGGGCCGATCAGGGCGCTCACGCGCCGGTCCTCGAAGCGCAGCGACACGTCGCGCACGCCGCGGCCGTTGCCGTAGTCGACGGTGAGGCCGCGCGTCTCCATGCGGATGCGCGGCGCGGGGGCGGGGTCAGCCATTCAGTGGTCCCTCCGGGTCAGCAGCCGCCCCACCAGGAACACCACCACCACCAGGAGCAGCAGCACGATCCCGGCCGCCCAGCCCATCGCGTGCCACTGCTCGTAGGGGCTCACGGCGAGGCTGTAGAGGCGCTGCGGCAGCGTGTCGGCCGCCTTGGTCAGGTACTCGAGCGGGTTCCAGGGGTCGCGCGGCAGGAAGTTCGAGCCGAGCGAGGTCAGGAGCAGCGGCGCGGCCTCGCCGGCGGCGCGGGCGAAGGCGATGAGCACGCCCGTCACCAGCCCGGGGCGCGCCACCGGCAGCACCGCCGCCAGGATCACGCGCCAGCGGGGGAGGCCCAGCGCCAGGCCCGCCTCGCGGATCGACCAGGGCACGAGCGTGAGCGCGCCCTCGGTCGCGCGCGCGATGATGGGCAGCATCACGATCGCCAGCGCCAACGAGCCGGCGAAGCCCGAGAAGGTGCCCGACGGGCGCACCACCAGCGTGAAGATCAGCAGCCCCTTGAGGATGGCGGGCATGCCGTTCATGGTGTCGTTGAGCACCCGCAGCAGCGGGTTGAGGCGGTGCTCCTTGTACTCGGCCAGCATCATGCCCGCGCCGATGCCGACGGGCACCGCCACCAGCAGCGCCGTGAGGTCCACCACCAGGGTGCCGGCGATGGCCTGCGCCAGGCCGGTGGGCCGGCCCGTGACGGCGCGGGTGGGGGAGCCCAGGTCCTGGGTGAAGAAGTCCCAGTCGAGCGCCGAGAGCCCCTGGCTCACCACGTACCACACGACGATCAGCAAGGGCACGAGTACCGCTAGGCTGGCCAGCACTACCAGGCCCAGCATCACGCGGTCGCGCAGGTAGCGGCGGCGCAGGTTGGCGCCCGAGCCGCGCACCGGCCCTCCGCTAATCCGCTGCCCGGTCATCACAGCCCCACGTTCCCCGGCGCGAGCCGGCGCTGCAGCCAGGCGGCCAGCAGGTTCACCACCAGCGAGATCAGGAACAGGTATAAGCCGATGCCCATCAGCGCCGCGAGGTGCAGGCTCTCGACCGCCTCGCGGAACTCGTTGACGATCACCGACGGCATGGTGGCGGCCGGCCCGAAGAGCGTCAGCGGCAGGCGCGCCGAGTTGCCGATCAGCATGGCCACCGCCATCGTCTCGCCGAGCGCGCGCCCGAACGACAGCACCGCGCCGGCCGTGATGCCGCCGCGGGCGTAGGGCAGCACCGCCAGGCGCAGCACCTCCCAGCGGGTGGCGCCCAGGCCCCAGGCGGCCTCGCGCTGCTCGACGGGCACCAGGCGGATGGCGTCGCGCGCCAGCGCCGTGGTGTAGGGCACGATCATCAGCGCCAGCACCAGCGTGGCGGTGATGAGCCCGTAGCCGGTGGGGTTGCCGAGCCAGGCCGCCTGGTCGGGGGCGCGCTCGAGCACCCACTCGAACACCGGCTGGTACACGCGGTCGCGCAGGAACGGCGCCAGCACCAGGATGCCCCAGATGCCCAGCACCACGCTGGGGATGGCGGCCAGCAGGTCCACGATGTAGTCGATGATGGTGGCCAGCCAGCGCGGGGCGTACTCGGCGCTCAGGATCGCCAGCCCCAGGGCCGGCAGGAACGACAGCGCCAGGGCCGCCACGCTGGTGATCAGGGTGCCCAGCACGAACGGCCAGGCGCCGAACTGGCCGCTGACAGGGTCCCAGCGGGTGCCGGTGAGGAAGCCGAAGAAGCCGAAGCGGCTGATCGGCTCGGCGGCGTCGCGGCCCAGCGTCCAGGCCATCAGCAGCGCGATGGCCACCACGGAGAGGCCGGTGACCGTCAGCAGGCCGAGGAACACCTTGTCGCCGACGCGGCGGCCGTTCTTTGGGGTAGCTGCTCGCATGTGCTCCCTTGCACGGTCGGCGCGGTGGCGGCGCCGGTCGAACCGGTCCGCCGCCACCGCGCCGAGGTCGGTCTTCGAGCGATTCTAGCGGGTGGTGAACCCGTCGACGATGGCTTGGCCGATGTTCTCGCCCTGCCACTTGACCTGCGCCAGGCGCGCCAGGTTCAGGTCGACGGCGGCCTGCGGCAGGCGCGCGAAGTCGAGCACCTCGCTGAACTCCTGGCCCTCGGTCATCACCCAGGCGAGGAAGCGCACCGTCTCCTCGGCCTGCGCGCGGCTGGTGAAGGCCTTGTTGGCGTCGGCGTTCTCGTAGAGCAGCGCCCAAGTGAAGCCCGAGATCGGGTAGCCCTCGGGGTGCTGGCTGTTGACGATGAGGGTGCGGGTGTCCTGGGGCAGTTCGACGTCGCCGGCGGCGGAGGTGGAGGCGAGGCTCGGCTGGATGACGTTGCCGGCGGCGTTGACCACGTAGCCGTAGGCGATGTCGTTGAGGGTGGCGTACACGAGGCTGTTGTAGCCGATGGTGCCGGGGGTGTTGCCGATGAGGCCGGCCACGCCCTCGTTGCCGCTGGCGCCCACGCCGGTGGGCCACTCGACGGCCGTGCCGGCGCCCACGCGCTCGGCCCAGTCGCTCGACACGCTCGAGAGGTAGCTGGTGAAGATGTTGGTGGTGCCCGAGCCGTCGGCGCGGTGGACCACGTTGATCAGCATGTCCGGCAGCTGGACGCCCGGGTTGAGGGCGGCCAGGCGCTCGTCGTTCCAGCGCACGACGTCGCCCAGGAAGATGCCCGCGAGGACCTCGCCGTCGAACACCACGCCGGTCTCGAGGCCGGGCACGTTGTAGGTGATCACCACGTCGGCCAGGGTGATGGGCAGGTTGTAGGCCTCGCCGCCGGTGCCGGCGCGCGCCTGGTCCAGCTGCTCCTGGTTGAGGAACGCCTCGGTGGCGCCGAAGTGCACGGTCTGGTCGATGAACTGGCGGATGCCGCCGCCCGAGCCGATCGACTGGTAGTTGACGACCACGGCGCCCTCGGTGACGTCGCGGTAGACGTCCGCCCAGGTGGCGATCAGCGGGGCGGGGAAGGAGGCGCCGGCGCCGGTGATGTCGGCCTCGGCCTGGGAGAAGGCGGAGCCGGCGACCGCGGCGGCGGCGGCCAGGACGAGCTTGATGGCGTTCTTGAACATATCGGTCCCTTCGTCGGAAGCGCAGAACTCGACTACGCCTACGCCGAATCTATGACCGGCTCGTCAAGGGTTCGTCAGGGGGCGGTGGACGCTACGTCCGGCGCGGCGTCGGTGGACCCGGCCATCAGCAGGCCGAGCCGCTCGGGCGTGGCCTCATCCTGGCTGAGCTCGCCCATCACGCGCCCCTCGTACATCACGAGGATGCGGTCCGACAGGCTCAGGATCTCGTTGAGGTCGGCCGACACCAGCAGCACCGGCAGTCCGGCGTCGCGCGCGGCCACGATCTGGCGGTGGATGAACTCGATGGCGCCGATGTCGACGCCGCGGGTGGGCTGCGCCATCACCAGCACGCTGGGGTCGCGCTCGAGCTCGCGCGCCACGATGAGCTTCTGAGCGTTGCCGCCCGAGTACTGCGACACCGTGATGAAGGGGTCGCGGGGGCGCACGTCGTAGTCGTTGATCAGGCGGCGCGCGTGGTCCTCGATGGCGGCGTCGTCGAGCAGGCCGGCCCGGCCGGCGAACGGCGGGCGGTAGTGGTCGCCGAGGATCGAGTTGAGCGCCGCGTTGAACTGCGTGATGAGGCCGCGGCCGTTGCGGTCCTCGGGCACGTGCGACACGCCGAGCTCGCGGCGCTGGCGCGCCGAGTCCTGGGTGACGTCGTTGAGGCCGGTGCTCACGCCGCGGCGCTGCTCCACGGCGTCGTGGCCGTCGACCAGCACCTGTCCCGCGTCGGCGGGGCGCAGACCGGTGATCACCTCGACCAGCTCCGACTGCCCGTTGCCCTCGATGCCCGCGATGCCCAGGATCTCGCCCTTGCGCAGCTGGAACGACACCCCGTCGATGACGTTGCGCGGCTTCAGCGGGTGCTTCAGCACCAGGTCGCGCACCTCCAGCGCCACGTCGCCGGGCGCGGCGGGCTCCTTCTTCACACGCAGCAGCACGTCGCGGCCGACCATCATGTTGGCCAGGCGGCGCTGGTCGGTCTCCTCGCGCCTCACGGTGCCGATCATCTTGCCGTCGCGCATCACGCTCATGCGGTCGCAGATCTCCATGACCTCGTCGAGCTTGTGGGAGATGAAGATGGCGGCGTTGCCCTTGGCGGCGAAGTCGCGCAGGAAGCGGAACAGGCCCGCCGTCTCCTGCGGCGTGAGCACGGCGGTGGGCTCGTCCATGATGAGCACGCGCGCGTCGCGGTACAGCACCTTGACGATCTCGACCTGCTGCTGCAGGCCCACCGGCAGGTCCTCGATGCGCGAGTCCTCGTCGATGTCGAAACCGAACTCGTCGATCAGCTGCCGCGTGCGGCGGCGCGCGGTGCGGTAGTCGAGCACCGGCCCGCGGCGCGGCTCGGAGCCGAGCACGATGTTCTCGGCGACCGTGAGCGGCTCGACGAGCATGAAATGCTGGTGCACCATGCCGATGCCGAGGTCGATGGCGTCGCGGGTGTTATGGAGCGCGGCGGGCTGGCCGTCGATCTCGATGCTGCCCTCGTCGGGCAGCTGCATGCCGTACAGGATCTTCATGAGGGTGCTCTTGCCGGCCCCGTTCTCGCCGATCAGGGCGTGCACCTCGCCCCACTCGACCTCGAAGTCCACGTGGTCGTTGGCGAGCACCAACGGGAAGCGCTTCGTGATTCCTCGCATACGTACGGCAGGCGGCATGCCCGAGTATAATCGCTGCAGGCGAGCCGGCTAGCGTAGGGCTGGCGAGCCACGGTCCTCTCCGAGGACGCCCGGCCGTGAGGTCGCCGTGGGGGCGACACGGTTTCGACGGGGTCGTTCCGAGGTCGAGGCTGCGCGTCGCGGACGCAGCTGGCCGCGTCACCAAGCTGCAACGCCATCAACTGGCAACCGTAACTACGCTCTGGCTGCTTAACCGCGGCTAGCGTTCCCCGGAAGCCCCGCCCATGGCTCGCCGGTGCGAACGTCCTGAAGTGGGCTGGCCGTAAGGTTCGGACGTCGACCCCAAGGCGAGAACTTAGACGTCTAAGCGTCAGGCAGGCCGGTCGTCGAGCCAACCTGGCGACGAAAACCGATCGACGACTACACGCGTAGACGCCCGTCCGAGGCGGTTCCGGACGCGGGTTCGACTCCCGCCGCCTCCACCACCCGCGAGCGCCGCCGGCCATCCCAGGCCGGCGGCACTCGTCTGCCGTGCAGTATGGGCCTCGCCCCGCTGGCGGCGGGCCGCCGAGGGCCTTGTGTTATCCTCGCCCTATATGTGCCATACCCATGGCTAGGAGGGCCCTAAGTGGCAGAGGTAGTACTAGACGGCGTCTACAAGCGGTTCGGCAACGTCACCGCGGTCAGCGACTTCAACCTGCACATCAAGGACGAGGAGTTCATGGTGTTCGTCGGCCCCTCGGGGTGCGGCAAGACGACCACCCTCCGCATGATCGCAGGGCTCGAGGAGATCACCGAGGGCACCATCCGCATCGGCGACCGCGTCGTGAACGACGTGCCGCCCAAGGACCGCGACATCGCCATGGTGTTCCAGAACTACGCCCTCTACCCGCACATGAACGTCTACCAGAACATGTCGTTCGGGCTGCGCCTGCGTCACACGCCCAAGCCCGAGATCGACAGGCGGGTGCGCGAGGCCGCCAAGATCCTGCAGATCGAGCACCTGCTCGAGCGCCGCCCCCGCGAGCTGTCGGGCGGTCAGCGCCAGCGCGTGGCGCTGGGCCGCGCCATCGTGCGCGAGCCCAAGGTGTTCCTGATGGACGAGCCGCTCTCGAACCTCGACGCCAAGCTGCGCGTCGAGATGCGCGCCAGCATCACCAAGCTGCACCAGCGCCTCGGCGTCACCACCGTGTACGTCACCCACGACCAGGTCGAGGCCATGACGATGGGCACGCGCATCGTCGTCATGAAGGACGGGTACATCCAGCAGGTCGACAGCCCCATCAACCTCTACGACAACCCGGTGAACAAGTTCGTCGCCGGCTTCATCGGCTCGCCCGCCATGAACTTCATGGTCGGCACCGTCCAGGACGGCCGCCTCAAGAGCCCGCAGTTCGACCTCAAGCCCACCGACGAGCTGGCCTCCAAGCTCACCGGGCACAACGGCAAGAAGGTCTACGTGGGCATCCGCCCCGAGGACCTCGACCTGCGCGGCTACACCGACATCCCCGAGGGCGACAACGTCATCAAGGCTACCGTCGAGGTCGTCGAGCCGCTGGGCGCCGAGACCCACGTGATCGCCACCGTGGGCGGCGACCAGAGCATCGTGGCCCGCGTCGACCCGCACGCCAACGTGCAGGCCGGCGACCAGGTCGAGTTCCTGGCGCGCCTCGACAAGCTGCACGCCTTCGACATGGAGTCCGAGGAGAACCTGCGCTTCGCCTGAGCCTAACGGGGCGATCCACGCAGCGAACCGGAGCCGGGGCGTCTCGCCCCGGCTCCTTCCGTTCGGGCGCCCCTCAGAAGGCCCCACCATGGGCCGCGGGGGCGCCAGGCGGTACACTTGACCGCATGCTGTTGGCCGCGCTCCACGCTGTCGAGAAGGTGTACGGCGAGCAGGTCGTGCTGGCCGACGCCACGCTCGAGCTGCGCGACGGCGACCGCGTGGCGCTCATCGGCCGCAACGGCTCGGGCAAGTCCACCATCCTCGAGCTGCTCGCCGGCCTCGAGGAGCCCGACGGCGGACGGGTGTTCACCGCCGAGGACGTCACCCTCGCCCACCTCGAGCAGGACCCGCGCTTCGACGAGGCCGAGACGGTGGTGGAGGTGGCGGCGCGCGCCTTCGCCGAGCTCGACGCCATGGAGGCGCGCCTCTCCGCGCTGGAGGCCGCCGGCCTCGACGACCCCGAGCGCTTCCAGCGCTGGGAGCACCTGCACGCCACCTTCGAGCGTCGCGGCGGCTACGCGCGCCGCGCGCGCCGCGACGCCGTGCTCAGCGCCCTGGGCTTCGCGGGGCGCCACGACCAGCCCGTCCGGCAGCTGTCGGGCGGCGAGCGCACGCGCCTGGGCCTGGCGCAGCTGCTGATGGCCCAGCCCGACGTGCTGCTGCTCGACGAGCCGACCAACCACCTCGACGTCGAGATGCGCCAGTGGCTCGAGGGCCACCTGGCGCGCTACCCCGGCGCGGCGCTGATCGTGTCGCACGACCGGGCGTTCCTCGACGGCGCCGCCAGCCGCACCGCCGAGGTCAGCCGCGGGCGCCTGCGCGTCGGCCCGGGCAACCCCAGCGCCTTCCGCGCCGCGCGCGCCGAGGCCGAGCGCCTGCAGGCCATGCAGCGCGCCAACGAGGAGAAGGAGCGCGACCGCCTGCAGGCGGCCACCGACCAGATGAAGCGCTGGGCGGGCCAGAACGCCAAGCTGCACCGGCGCGCCAAGGCGATGCAGAAGCGCGTCGAGCGCTTCGAGGCCGAGATGGTCGAGGAGGTCGAGCGCGGCGAGCGCACCCTGCGCTTCGCGTTCGACGCCGACGAGTCGGGCGCCATCGTCCTCACGGGCGAGCACCTCACAAAGCGCTTCGACGGCCGCACGCTGTTCGAGGCCGTGTCGTTCGAGCTGCGCCAGGGCGACCGCGTGGCGCTGGTGGGCCCGAACGGGGCGGGGAAGAGCACGCTGCTGAAGATGATCATCGGGCAGCTGCCGTCCGACGACCCGCTGGGCCAGGTGCGCACCGGCGCGCGCGTGCGGCTCGGCTACTACGACCAGGAGCTCCGCGGCGTGAACGGCCAGAACACCCTGTTCGAGGAGCTGCTGCAGCGCATGGGCGACGTGGAGGCGCACAACGCCCTGGGGCGCTTCCTGTTCCCGTACGAGGCGCAGTTCAAGCGCATCGACGACCTGTCGGGCGGCGAGCGCGCGCGCCTGTCGCTCCTCGACCTGACCCTGGGGCGCTACAACCTGCTGGTCCTCGACGAGCCCACCAACCACCTCGACGTCGAGATGATCGCCGCGCTCGAGGCCGCGCTGCAGGCGTACGAGGGCACGCTGCTGTTCGTGTCGCACGACCGGCGCTTCCTGGAGGCGCTGGCCGAGAGGGTGTGGGAGGTGCGCGACGGGCGCTTCGAAGCGTACGAGGGCGACTGGGGCTACTACCAGCGCCACGCCCGGCGAGCGGGCGTGGGCGGCGCAGAAGCCGCTACCGGCCAGAACGGTCGGTCTACCCCGGGCGAGGCGGCCACGGTGGCGCTGCCCGCCAGGCGCGGCCCCAGCCGCTGGCAGCTGGAGCGGCGCCTCGAGGCGCTGGAGGAGGAGATCGGCGCGGCCGAGGCGCGCCTCGACGAGCTGTCGGGGCAGCTGGCGGCGCCCGACGCCCTCGACGCGAGCCTGGTGGCCGAGCTCGTGGGCGGCGCCGACGGCCCGCCGCCTACACAGGCGGAGGTGCTGGCCGCGCTGGGCGCCAAGCATGCGAGGCTGGAGGCCGAGCTGCTGCAGCTGATGGAGGAGTGGCACGACATCACCGAGAGGCTGAGCGCGGCCTGAGCCGCGCCGGCCACCGACGGCGGCCCACGGGCCGACCGGCTTAGGAGGCGAACGATGCAGAGGGTCCGTTACCGGAGTTTCGACGGCGTCCACTGGGGCGAGCTCGAAGGCGGCATGGTCCACCACCTCACCGGCATGCTGGGCCGCGCCAGCGGCCACACCGTGCCGCTCTCCGACGTGACGCTCCTGCCCCCCTGCGACCCCTCGGTGATCGTGTGCGTGGGGCGCAACTACGCCGAGCACATCCGCGAGATGGGCAACGACCGCGGCGGCCTCCCCACCGAGCCGGGGCTGTTCCTCAAGGGGCTCAACGCCCTGAGCGGCGCCGGCGACGAGGTGCCGTACCCCGCCTGGACCGACGACCTGCAGTACGAGGGCGAGCTGGCCGTGGTCATCGCGCGCCGCATGCGCGACGTGGAGCCCGAGGAGGCGCTCGACCACGTGCTGGGCTACACCTGCGCGCTCGACGTCACCGCCCGCGACAAGCAGCGCAGCGACCTGCAGTGGGTGCGCGGCAAGTCGGCCGACGGCTTCTGCCCGGTGGGCCCCTGGCTCGAGACCGACCTCGACCCCTCGAACCTGCGCGTGCAGACCCGCGTGAACGGCGAGCTGAAGCAGGACGGCACCACCGCCGACATGATCTTCCCGGTGCCGGTGGTGCTCTCCTACATCAGCCGCTTCATGACCCTCGAGCCCGGCGACGTGGTGCTGACCGGCACCCCCGAGGGCGTGGGGCCGCTGAACCCCGGCGACGTGGTCGAGGTGACGGTCGAGGGCGTCGGCACCCTCACCAACCAGGTCGCCGCCAAGGGGGCGTACGCCGAGCGCTCGGTCGACCAGCCGGCGTGAGCGGCGTGGCGCCGGGCGCCGTGCCGCCCGACTACCCGCGCGTGCGCGACCTGGGCGGCGGCGTGCTGCAGATCGACACGGGCCACCACGGCAACCCCGGCACCATCGCCGTCTACGCCGTGCCGCTGCCCGCGGGCGGCTTCGCGCTCGTCGAGAGCGGCCCCGCCTCCACGCGCGCCGCCGTCGAGGCGGGCCTCGAGGAGGCGGGCCTCGACCCCGCCGACCTGCGCTACCTGCTCGTCACCCACATCCACCTCGACCACGCCGCCGCCGCGGGGGCGCTGCTGGCCGGGAGCGACGCGCGGCTGGTGGTGCACGAGGCGGGCGCGGCGCACATGATCGACCCGAGCCGCCTGATGGCGAGCGCCGAGCGCGTCTACGGCGACGAGCTCGAGGGCCTGTGGGGCCGCATGCAGCCGGTGGCCGCCGAGCGCGTGCGGGCGGTGGCGGGCGGCGAGCGCCTCGACCTGGGCGGGCTGACGGTCGAGGTCATCGCCACCCCGGGCCACGCCAAGCACCACGTGTCGTACCTGCTACCCGACGGCACGCTGTTCACCGGCGACAGCGCCGGCGTGCGCCTGCAGGGCGCGCCCGTGCTGCGCCCGGCGCTGCCGCCGCCCGACCTCGACCTGGAGGCGTGGGAGGGCAGCGTGGCGCGCATGCGCGCCGCCGGACCCGAGCGCCTGGTGCTCACCCACTTCGGGCCAGTGAGCGGCCGCGACGCCGCCGACGCGCACCTGGCGGCGGTGCTGGAGCGCAACCGCGCGTGGGCCGAGAGCGTGCTGGCGGGCCTGCGGGCGGGGGAGGACGACGCCGCGCTGGTGCGGCGCGTGCAGGCGCTCGAGGACGCCGAGCTGGCTGCGGCGGGCGTGCTGCCCGGCCTGCGGCAGCGCTACAAGGTCACCTCCGACGCGGCCATGACCGTGATGGGGGTGAAGCGCTACTACACCAAGCGCGGGGTGGCCTGAAGGCGCCGCGCGCGCTGTCGGGAGCGGGCGGCCGGGGCGGGCGCGCCGCGGTAAAGTGGGCGGCATGCGCCGAAACGCCATGGCTGTCACGCTGGCGAGCCTGCTGCTCGCCCTCCTCGCCGCTTGCACCCCCACCACCGACGAGCGCCGGGTGGAGGTCGAGCAGCTCACCGACCCCATCAGCTTCTACCCGTTCCAGGCGGGCGCCCGCTGGGAGTACCTCCCCGACCGCGCGCGCCTCACCGACCCGACCACGGTCGTGCAGGTGCTGGGACCCACCGTGGTGGGCAACGAGGTGTGGGTGGCATGGCACACGCGCGGCCGCGGCCTCGACCAGACGAGCTACCGCCAGGTGCGCGACGGCGGCGTGTTCCTGCTGCGCGAGGAGCGCCTGGGCACCACCTTCACCTTCGACCCGCCGTTGCAGGAGTTCCCACCCCAGAGCCAGCTACGCGTGGGCGCCAGCTGGTCGGGCAGCTCGACGGTGCGCCTCAGCGCCGACGGCGGCAAGCAGCAGCACGCGCTGCGCTTCGACTACGTCTACACGGTGGTCGACCAGCGCACGGTAACCCTGCCGGCGGGCGAGTTCGACGTATTCGTCATCGACTTCACCACCCGCACGTTCGACGATGGGGGCGACGTGACCGAGGAGCTCACCCAGCAGACCTGGTTCGCCCCCTACGTCGGTGAGGTTCGCACCCGCACCGGCCAGGTCCTGGTGGGCAGCAACGTGATCGGGGCGCCTGGCACGGGAACCAGATGACGCGACCACCCAGGAGCCTGCTAGCGAGCATCGACCAGCCCGCCGACCTCAAGCGCCTGCCGCGCGAGCAGCTGCCGGAGCTCGCCGAGGAGCTCCGCAGCGAGATCGTGCGCGTCTGCTCCGTGGCCGGCGGCCACCTGGCCTCGAGCCTCGGCGCCGTCGAGCTCACGGTGGCGCTCCACTACCTGTTCGACACGCGCCACGACCGCATCGTGTGGGACGTGGGCCACCAGACCTACGGGCACAAGATCCTCACCGGCCGCAAGGACCGCATCGACACCATCCGCCGCGCCGGCGGGCTGGCGGGCTTCACCGCCACCAGCGAGTCGGAGCACGACGCCCTCACGGTGGGCCACGCCTCGACCAGCCTGGCGGCCGCGCTCGGCATGGCGTTGGCGCGCGACGCGCGCGGCCACGACTACGAGGTGCTGGCGGTGATCGGCGACGGCGCCCTCACCGGCGGCATGGCGCTGGCGGCCCTCAACCAGATCGGGCACGTGAAGCCGCGCATGACCATCGTGCTGAACGACAACGAGATGTCGATCAGCGAGAACGTGGGCGGCATCAACCACTACATGCGCACGCTGCAGGTGCAGCCCTGGTTCCAGCGCGCCGAGGACCGAGGCAAGGCCGCCCTCAGCAGCGTGTGGCGCCCGCTGGCCGACGTCAGCAGCCGCGCCATGAAGGCCACCCGCCGCTTCTTCGACCCCGCCAGCGCCAACCCGTTCCACGCCATGGGCGTGCGCTACGTGGGGCCCATCGACGGCCACGACGTCGAGCAGCTGCTCTACTACCTCGAGAAGATCCGCCACCTGCCCGGCCCCACCATGCTGCACATCGTCACGCGCAAGGGCAAGGGGTACAAGGTCGCCGAGTCCGACCCCATCACCTGGCACGGCGCCTCCAGCTTCGACCCCGCCAAGCCCGTGGCGCCCGGCAAGAGCTACACCTGGGCCAACGCCTTCGGCGACGCCGCCGACCAGCTGGCGCGCGCCGACGACCGCGTGTGGGTCATCACCCCCGCCATGCGCGAGGGCAGCGGGCTGGTGGAGTACAGCAAGCGCCACCCCGACCGCTACGTCGACGTGGGCATCGCCGAGGACGTGGCCGTCACGGTCGGCGCGGGCCTGGCGCTGCGTGGCGAGAAGCCCATCGTGGCCATCTACTCCACCTTCCTGCAGCGCGGCTTCGACCAGGTGATCCACGACGTGGCGCTCGAGAGCCTCGACGTGGTGTTCGCCATCGACCGCGCCGGCCTGGTGGGCGGCGACGGCGCCACCCACCAGGGGGTCTACGACCTGGCCTACCTGCGCTCGGTCCCCAACGTGAGCGT
>Ga0123333_10003604_pt1 | contig 14968 bp, 9 predicted proteins | sample BioC12SIPDNA_3_FD_89957 | JGI IMG/M metagenome (GOLD analysis project Ga0123333, IMG submission 89957) | Anaerobic biogas reactor microbial communites from Washington, USA - Biogas_R2_B C12 SIP DNA | ecosystem: Engineered > Bioreactor > Anaerobic > Unclassified | place: Washington, USA... | reverse complement strand
TTGCACTCGGCCGCGTTGATCTCGCTGGTCACGCGTCCGCCCGTGTAGATCGGCATATCCACGCGGCCTGCGAAAGCGTAGTTGTTGCGCGGCAGGTAGGGTGTAGTGAACGCATACGGCAGCAGCGGCGACTCGATGCGGTAAGACAGTTGGTTGTCGCGCACGACGTAGTCGCCGGATACGTCCAGCGACGGGCGGCGCTGAGCGTTCGCCGCATCGAGCGTGAACACGGCCGACTCGATCTGCGCTGCGCTCGCCCGCAACTGAGGGTCTACTGCCAGCGCCTGCGCCCAGGCAGACTCCAGCGTCTCACGCGGGGACTCCTCGACCGGTTCGCTGTCCTCGAGCTGTGCGGGCATCGGCAATGGAAGAGGGGCGTAGACGGGCGGTGCACGCAGGTCGGTGCTCACGGCCGGCAAACGGGCCAGCAGCGATTGCTCCGGATAGGGCCCCTGGCCGGCCGCCTGCGCAGCCAGGCCGCTCAGCAGCACCCCCAGCAGCAGCGCAGCACACCGTGTTCTGGCGCACTGTGTCTTGGCGCGCCGAGTTCGGGTGCCTGGCTTGACGTCCCGATCCCCGACGTCTGGAGCCGTGGCTCGGCTCTTTCTCAGTGCGTGCTTCCGCATCTGTGTTTCCCTGCTGTGGGCGGCTGTTGCGCTCCCCGTGCGCACGTCAGCCTGCGCCAGCGCGCCCTCGCACAGCCTACTGATGGGTTTCGACACGGGCTGACGGCACGAAATAGATTGACGGATCCGAGGGGTCATATCCTGTTCATTCCGTGCATTCCGGCTAACCGGTTGGTCCCCCCCGCACGGTTTGTCGCCGCGGGATGCAGTGAATGCACAGGATGGTGTGGCCGGGATTTGCCGTGCCGCACCGGGCGACGGAGAAACACGCGGTCCGGGGGCCGGCAAGATGCTAGGATGGAATGAGGTACATCGGATGTGGCGAACTTGCCTTCGATCCGCTGTCGGCTATGATGAATCGGTCGCGCTCGGGACGCCACAAGTGCCCGGTACGGTGCGGGGAGCCATTGTCGGAGGTGGCGAGGTCATGCCTATTCTGGAACAGGAAACGGCCGTGTACCCGGAGGATCTGCTCAGCGATGCGTTGGGCGGACTAGCCGACGAATCGCCTGATCGGCAATGGTGGACTGTGTACACCAAATCGCGTCAGGAAAAGGCTTTGGCACGACACCTCATCGGACATCGCGTCCCGTTCTACCTGCCGCTGATCCCCAAAGATAACATCATCCGACACCGGCGCGTCCGATCGTACGTGCCACTCTTCTCCGGCTACGTCTTTCTGTTCGGCTCGCAGGACGAACGGATCACGGCTTTGACGACGAATCGGATTTCGCGGATTCTGCCGGTTGTGAACGGGGACCAGCTGCGCCGCGAGCTGGCCAACGTACAGGCTCTGATCGACAGCAACGCCCCGCTGGCCATCGAACGGCGTCTGGCCCCGGGAGACCCGGTGCGGATCAAGAACGGCTCCCTGCAGGGCCTGGAGGGCGTGGTGATCAAACGTCACGGCAAGACCCGATTGCTCGTGGCTGTCACCTACCTCCAACAAGGTGTGTCCGTCGAAATCGATGACTGCGCCCTCGAGCCGCTGTAGTTTGGCCCGTTGCCCCTGCCGCTGCCGCTGCGACCCGGCCTGACCGCGCTTCTGGGCGATCTGGGAACACGGTCTCTTGCCTTGGAAACACGCCACTGTTTTCGATTGCCGCTTCCGGCCTGAATTCCCTCGTACGGGTAGTGACACGCCCATCCGGTTGTGATAGTATATATCCTCACAGTGGGTGGGCATCGCTTACCATGGTGGAAGCTTGGCACTGCCAAGCAGGAGAAATGCATGAGCATCAAGCTGTTGATTGCCGACGACCACGAGGTAGTCCGTTGCGGGCTGCGGAGCCTGATGGCTGGCACAGAGGTCGAGATTGTAGGTGAGGCGACGACGGGTGAGCAGGCGATTCAGCTGGCTCTGGAGTTGAGGCCAGATGTCGTACTTCTGGACATCCGTATGCCGGGGGGGGACGGGCTCAACGCATTGGGCCGACTCAAGCTGGATGTCCCGCAGATCGCGGTCCTGATTCTATCTACCTATGACAACCCCACCTATGTAGCTCGGGCCGTGGCGTTGGGAGCGGCCGGATATGTGCTCAAGGGTGCCGACCGTCAAAGCCTGCTTGATGCGATCCGCAAAGCGGCGGCGGGTGAAAGCGCGTGGACGCGTGACGAACTGCGACGCGTCACGGGAGCCCTGGCGACACCCCGTTTGAATGCCGACGTAGAGGTGCCGCTGACCCAGCGCGAGAGCGAGGTGCTGCGGCAGTTGGCCCTGGGTCTGACGAACAAAGAGATTGCTCAGGCCCTGCACATCAGCTACGAAACGGTGAAGGAACACGTGCAGCACATCTTGCGCAAGGTCGGCGTTTCCGACCGCACTCAGGCGGCTGTCTGGGCGGTGCGCAAGGGGTTGGTGTAGTCTGGTGCAGGGGGGCAGGTCTGTAGGGGGGTAGGTCTGGCCGCCATGTCGAAGCTCACGGACATCCAGATTCGGGACGTATCGAGTTCTACCACCGAAATTGGCTATCGAGTGCCCATTAAGTTTGGTGGGCGCGTCGTCGTGGATGTGACGTTGCTGGACGTAACTGTCCAGGTGGAGACGCGTGACGGGCGGCGTGGATCGGGGACCGGGTCGATGCCGATGGGCAACGCCTGGGCGTGGCCGACGTCGCAGTTGTCCAGCCAGGAGACGCTGGCGGCCATGGTCGCTTTGGGCGCGCGGCTGGCGGGACTGGCGGGCGGCTGTTCGGAGGTTGGTCATCCGCTGGACATCACGCACGTTCTGAGTGTCAGCTACGACGAGGTGGCGCAGGACGTAGTGCGGGAGTTGGGACTGGCGGAGCCGATGCCGCGGCTGGCGCAGCTGGTCGCTGCCAGTCCGCTGGAGGCGGCGATTCACGACGCGTATGGCAAAGCCCTGGGCCGCAGCAGCTACGATCTTCTCGGGAGCGAGTTCGTTGACCGAGACCTGAGTGCGTGGTTGACGGCGGAGTTTGCGGGCGAGTATCTGGATCGGTACACGCTGCGGACGCCCAAGGCGCGGATACCACTGTACCATCTGGTGGGGGCACTGGATCCGCTCACTGCTGCCGAGATTCCGCAGCGCGTCAACGATGGTCTGCCGGAGACGCTTGGCGAGTGGATCGAGGCGGACGGGCTGACGCATCTGAAGATCAAGCTGGCTGGGGACGACCTGGCATGGGATGTGGAGCGGGTGGTGCGTGTCGATCAGGTGGCGTCCGAGGCGCAGGCTCGTCGCGGCTGCACAAACTGGCAGTACTCGCTCGATTTCAACGAGAAGTGCGCGGACGTCCAGTACGTATTGGATTTCCTGGCGCTGGTTGGTGAGCGGTCGGCGGCGGCGCTGGATCGCGTGCAGTACATCGAGCAGCCGACGCATCGCGATCTGCGCGCGAACCCTGCGAACAAGATGCATGCCGCGGCCCGCATCAAGCCGGTCGTGATCGACGAGTCGCTGCTGGACCTGGACAGTCTGCAACTGGCACGCGAGCTGGGTTACTCAGGTGTGGCGCTCAAGGCGTGCAAGGGACAGACCGAAGCGCTGTTGATGGGTGCTGCGGCGCAGAAGTACGGGCTGTTCCTGTGCGTGCAGGACCTGACCTGTGTCGGGGCATCGTTCCTGCATTCGGCGAGTCTGGCGGCGCGGATCCCGACGGTGGCGGCCATCGAAGGCAACGGCCGCCAGTACTGCCCTGCCGGCAACGCGGGCTGGGACGCCCGTTACCCGGGGATGTTCCACATCACCGACGGCACGGTCGAGACCGGTTTGCTGGCCGGTCCGGGGCTCTACTAGGCCCAGGGGGGCCTGTCAGAACTTTGACTCTGGCCTGTTGTTCTTTACCGCGGAGTGTAACGCCTTCGGCGTACTGACATGGAGCCTGACTTGCTCTGAGAGTAGAGAGTAGAAAGTGGTGGCCTTTGTCTTTTTGGCTCTCCTGCTCTCCTCTCTCCTGCTCCATTCGCGGTTCTTCACCGCGGCGTCATGCGGCGGGTTCCGTCCCTGCGTGTTGTTCGTCCATGCGTGCGCGAGCCGCCCAGAGTCCGAGCGCCGGATTTCGCACGAAGTAGATCCGCTCGCCGTCCGGCATCGTGTTCCACCCGTCCTGCAGGCGGCGCACGTCGTAGCGCTGCTGCATCGTGGCGAGGTCGGCATAGTCGTATCCGACACCGGTAATCTCTTCCGGCGTCAGTTGGCCGGGGCAGTACACGATGCGGAAGCGGTGCTCTGAGGAGCCGTGTATCAGGTGGGCGGCGGCCGACAGGTTCGCGCGCAGTTCCGCATGTGTGTCGACGAACTGCATGATCTCGGGAGTCGTGCGGTACCCGAAGCGTCTGATAAGCCGATCGATCTCTGGATCTTCGCCAAACGACTTCACGCCGGGGGCCAGGACAATCAGCTCACCGCCGTCAGCGATCGCCATCCGCGTGCGATACACGGCCTTGTTCCCCAGCCAGGTACTGTGGAACTCGTCCGGATCGAGATAGGCCACCACACGTGCCGGCTGTTCGTCGAGCAGCGTCACATTCACCTGCGCGCTCAGTTCGCTGGCGCGTCGAAAGCACTCGTGATCGTCACCCACGAACAGCCCCCGCACAACGGCCTGGCCGGCGTCGCCGGGGCCGACGACGGTCAGCACGAAGAGCAGCGGCAGGTGGCTGCAGAAGTGGTCCTGGGCGTAGTTCAATATGCGGCGCAGCGGCGTGTCGCCGCGCCCCATCATGCGTTCCATCCCGTAGGCGGCGCCGATGAAGTGGCTGCGATTGATGCCCTCCGCTCCGCCGGTGCCGACGAAGAGGTTCTTGTTGTAGTTGGCCATGCCGACCACTTCATGGGGCACGACCTGCCCGATCGACAGGATCAAGTCGTGGCCGCCCTGCCACACGAGCCGGTTGAGCTGCGCGGGCCACGGTTCCTGGCAGATCCGCTCCGTCACCTCGGCGACATAGTCGGCCGGCACCTGGCCGATCGTCACGACGTCTTCGCGCCAGCGGTGGGGGCGCACGAGCGTGTGGGGCAGGCCGGGGAACATCCTGTCGAGTTGCTGGGGCGACATTGGTGCATGCGTGCCCAACGCGGGCATCACATCGGCGAGTCGGTGGCCGAAGTGCGCGTACGCGGCACAGGTCAGGACTCCCGCGCGGCTGTGGAATCGCGTGAAGTCGGGGGGCAGCACCAGCACCCGCTGCGCGGTACTCCAGCGCTCCAGCACGCCCTGCAGCGCTGCGCACAGCTGGTCGTCAGGAATCTCGGTGCTCGGACTGCCCGTGGCTAGGTAGAGTGTCATAGTCGGTCATCGTGGTTGGCGAGGACGGCTTCCATTGTGCAGACCCGCGGGGGGACGCACGCCAGACGCGCGGCTGGTATCGCCATTCTACTCGTCCTGGACGATCGCGGTGAGGCTATCCCAGTCGATGGCGGCCTCCATGGCGGCTTCCATGTACTGGCGGCGGGCCTGAGACAGGAGCGCGTCGCAGTCGATTTCACGCGCCAACTCGACCTGGAAGGTCCGGGCGTTCTCCGCGATCGACTTCTTGCACTCGACGGCCAGCGTGATGAAGCCGTCCACGTCCAGCTGATACTCCGACGCCACCAACGCTCGGGCCTCGTTCACACGCGCTGATTGGGGCGTCCAAAGGGCATCGGCCAGCAGGTCGGCGATGTAGGTGATCATGACCAGTGGCTGGCCGACCGCAGGCCGCACATGGTGTTCGCTCACGGCCTCGATCAGCGCCGGGGGGAGGTTCCAACGCTGCAGCAGCCGCGCGCCGAGCTGTCCGTGGTGGAATCCGTAACGCTCGCGTTCCGATTCGACCAGGAGCGGCGAGTGGCCGGCCCGTTCGTAGAGCTTCACGTAGGGGCGGGTGTCCACCTGGGCCAGCACCAGCAGTCCGACGTCGGCCAGCAGTCCGGCGCTGTACGCCTCGCCGCCCGCCGCGCGCCTGTGCCGGGCCGCCAGGCGGGAGGCGACGGAGGCCATCGTCAGCGCGCGGCGCCAGAAATCCTCGTAGACCAGCGCCGGGGTGTCCCTGGCCAGGTGCTTGAGCAGCCCGAAGCTGAGCACGGCCAGACGCAGCGAGCGGCTGCCCAGGTACGTCACCGCCTGCTGCAAACTGCCTACGTGGCGCACCAGTCCGAAGTACGAGGAGTTGACCAGCCGCAGCACCGACGACGCCAGAGCCGGGTCGGCCTGCAGACACTCGGCCAGCTCGTGAACCTGGAAGTCCTCGTCCTGCAGCAGACGCAGCACCTGGCATACCACGTGCGGTGCCGAATGCAGCCGTTCGACGCGGTCGATCAGACGGTCCATCGCCGCCACGTGAGCACTGGAGGTCATGGGCTGTTCCGTGTTCCGAATTGCAGCAGGTTCTTCCAAAAACATAGCTCATGACGGCTGGAGGCTGGAGGGCGTGTCCGGCCTGAGTCACTATAATGCGTCTGTTTCGATCATTCCGATTTGGGGAGCTGTATGATGCGACTGGCCGGGCGACATTACCACGACGGAAAACCGGTGTGGCTCGAAATCGACGATGGACGGATCGCCGATGCCGGGACGTTCCGCACGTCCGCCCCGGACGCCTTGCCCTGGATCGCACCCGGACTGGTCGACCTGCAAGTGAACGGGTTTGCCGGGGGCGAGTTCACCGATGCCAGTCTGACGATCGAAGGGGTGCAGCGGATCAGTCTGGGGCTGGACGGCGAGGGGGTGACGACGTACCTGCCGACCGTGGTGACGCACAGCATGACACGGCACACGCGGGTGCTGCGCACGATTGCCGAGGCGATCGAGACGTGTCCGGATGTCTGCCGGCGAGTACCGGGCGTACATCTGGAAGGGCCTTACATTTCGGCCGAGGAGGGTCCGCGCGGCGCTCATCCGCTCGAGTATTGCCGGCCACCGGACTGGGACGAATTCCAGTGGCTGCAGGATGCGGCCCGGGGCACCATCCGGATCCTGACCATGTCCCCCGAGTTCCCGGGGGCGGCGGACTTCATCCGCCGGGTGGTCGACAGCGGCGTGCTGGTATCCCTGGGGCACACGAGTGCGACGTGCGATCAGATCCGGGCCGCAGTTGACGCCGGGGCGCAGCTGAGCACACACCTGGGCAACGGCGCCCACGCCTATCTCCACCGGCATGCCAACTACATCTGGCAGCAGCTGGCCGAGGATCGGCTGACCGCCACGCTGATCGCGGATGGTCATCATCTGCCGCCGTCCGTGGTGCAGTGCCTGGTGCGCGGCAAGACGCCCGAACGCATTATCTTGATCAGCGACATCACGAGCATTGCCGGCGGTGAGGCGGCCCGGCCGGGCGTCTACCAGCACGCGAGTCTAGGACATGTGGAGATCCTGGCCGATGGGCGGGCCGTCGTGGCGGGGCAACGCGAGTTTCTGGCCGGCGCGACCCAGCCGCTCCATGTGGGAGTGGTGAACGTGATGCGCATGGCCGGCGTCCCGTTGGCGGCTGCCATCGAGATGGCCAGCACTCGGCCGGCCCGCTTGTTGGGCCTTCCGGGCGACGGGCTGGTTCCGGGCGGCCCGGCCGACGTGATCCAATTCAAGCTGCCGCCCGGAGACGGCGGCCTGCAGATCCTCGCGACCGTCAAGGCGGGCCAATGCGTCTATGGGTCGCCGTGGGGAGATGCGTGACCCCGGCCCGCGCCCCAGCCCGCGCCCCGGTCCGCTGCGCTGAACGGCGGGCGCCGGAGACCCCTTCACGCCAACTCGCTGGAGCTGCCGCCCGTAAAGAACCGGGCCCAGTCGATTCGGCAGTCGCCGAAGGCCATGGTGGCCGGGTTGCGCAGCGCGTCCTTACGGCAGGCGAGCCGGGTGCCGTCGAGCAGGGTCAGGTGTCCTCCGGCCGCTTCCAGGATGGCCTGCGCAGCGGCCGTGTCCCACTGCATAGTGGGGACGACGCGCGGATAGAAATCAGCGCGTCCCTCCGCGATCAGGCAGAACTTCAGGGAGCTGCCCATGCTGGTGATCGCCGCTCCTTCCAGACGCGCCAGAAAGGCGTCGACGACGGGCCCCGCATGGTCGCGGCTGGCGACCACGGTCAAATGCTGCAGGTCCGCACGCCGCGTGCGGATCGGCTCGCGAGGGGCTCCGGCCGGCTGCCTCCAGGCGGCCGGACACGCGCTCAGATTCACACCGCCGTAATGCAGGCCGGATACCGGTACATAGACCACTCCCAGCACCGGATAGTCGTGGCGCACCAGCGCGATGTTGACGGTGAACTGGCCCGTCTGCTTGATGAACTCCTTGGTCCCGTCCAGCGGATCGACCACCCACCGCCATTGTGCGGCCCCACGGCTGATCGCCGCCGACTCAGTCGACTCCTCCGAAACGACCGGCACATCCGGGGTGAGGGCGGCCAGCTGTGTGCTGATCAGCGTGTGGGAGGCCTTGTCAGCCTGGGTCAGCGGCGAGTGGTCAGATTTCGCTTCGATCGGTATGGGCTGGCCGTAGTACTCCAGCGCGGCACGGCCCGCAGCGGTGGCAATCTGTTGGACGCAGTCAAGCAGGTGGGGGAGGGAAGACAGCATTTACCAGAACTTGTACCATCGTTTCTTCTTCGAGTAGTTGAACTGCACGAGGCGGTCGACCAGTTCTTCATAGGCTTCGTCCGCCACGGGATCGATGGGGATGCGTTCTGCGGCTGCTTTCCGCGCAGCGGCCAGACTGTCCGCCGCACCGGACGCGGCTGCCGCCTTCGGCTCACCCAGCAGGACCGGATCCACATTTTCAAACTGCTGACCCATCACGGGGTCGGCATAGGCCTCTTCGGCGGCGGCTGACGCGGACTCGGTTTCGGCGGCGAGTTCGGTGTCCGGCTCGGGTTCCGGCTCCGGCTCCGGCTCCGTCTCCGCCTCTGCCTCCGCCTCCGCGAAGGGTTCGGTCGGCGTGGGCGCATCGTCCGTGGGCTCGACCTCGTGCAGTGCCGCGACCGGTTGGGCTTCCAGCTCGCGCTGCTGCCTGGCGAGCTGCTCGGCCTGCTCGATGGCGTACTCCTCGAGCCTCGCCCGCTCGGCGTCCAAGGCGCGGCGCTGTTCGGCCAGCGCGTCGCGGTCGGTCTGGTACGTGGCCGTCTGTTCGGCGAGCCGCTCCATCTTGCGTTCCAGGTCGCTGCGCGTTGCGGCCAGGTCCTGACGTTGTTGGTCCAACGATTCCACGGCCCGCTGCAGTTCCTGGTGGCGGGTGGCCAGCAGGCGATCCCGTTCGGTGACCTCCTGCAGCCAGGTCTGCTGACGCTGCTGAATCTCGTGTCGTGCGGCATCCAGTCGCGCGCGCTCGTCGTCGAGGTGTGCCTGGCGCTGTTCCATGTCGCTGCGCGCCTGCGCGATGGAGTCTCGTTCGCGTGCGAGGGCCGCCTGCAGATCCTCCAGCTGGCTCTTGGCGGCCTGGAGTGTCTCACGCTGCTGGTGCAGTTCTGACACGTTCTCCTGCCGGTCTGCGGTGAGGGCCTGGCGGAGCGCGGCGAGTTCCTGGCGGTCGGCAGCCAGGGCGTTCTTCTGTTCGTGCAGTTCCAGACGCAGCGTGTCGAGATCCTGTTGGCGCGCCGCCAGCTGCTGGGCGGATTCGGACTGGGCGCGCTCGTGCAGTTCGCGCTGCTGCTGCAGCGTCAGCTGCTGGGCACGCAGTTCGGCCTGGGCCTGCTCCCACGCATGACGTGCCGCCCCCAGTTCGGCCTGATCGCGTTGCAGCTGTTGCTCGAACGCCTGCTTCTCCTCCCGCCATGCCTGCTGCTGACGCTCCAACGCGGCGCGATCCGACTGGAGCTGCGCCTGCAGCGTCTGGAGCTGCGCCCGGTGCTGCTCGGCCTGTTCCTGCGTCTGCTGTTGTTCGGTGGCGGCGACACGCAGCGACTCGACAGTCAGCTGCTCGGACGAGAGCAGTTCACGGACGCCGCGCAGCTCATCGGTCTGCGCCGCCAACCGCGCCAACAGCGACTGCCGCTCGCGCTGCCAGTCGTCGCGTTCCCCTTCGAAGGTCTGAACCTGCTGAGCCAGTTGCTGCTTGAGCGACTTCAGCTCGCTGCGCTGTTGCGCAATCTCCCGCGTGACCTGCTGGTTGGTGCCGGAGAGTGACACCTGCAGCGACTCGAGTTCTTCCCGCTCGACCGCCAGCCGCGTCTGACGCTCCGCCTGTTCCTGCGCGGCGGTGCCGAGCGCCGTGCGCTGAGCATCGAGCTCCGCGCGCTGCCGGGCCTGCTGCTGCGTCCACTCCTGCTGCTGCTGCTCGAACGCCCGCTGCCGTTCCTGCAACTCGCCCCGCAACTGCTCGGTCTGATACCGCTGCTGGTCGAGTTCCGTGCGCTGCCGGGCATGCACGTCTTCCCACTCACGCCGCTGCTGTTCGAAGGCCACCTGGCGTTCCCGCAGCTGGGTGGACAGCTGCTCGGACTCCGCACGCTGCTGGTCGAGTTCCATGCGTTGCCGCGCGTGCACTTCGTCCCACTCACGCTGCTGCTGTTCGAAGGCCGCCTGGCGTTCCTGCAGCTGGGTGGTCAGCTGCTCGGTCGTTGCGCGCTGCTGGTCGAGTTCCATGCGTTGCCGCGCGTGCGCTTCGTCCCACTCACGCTGCTGCTGTTCGAAGTCCGCCTGGCGTTCCCGCAGCTGGGTGGTCAGCTGCTCGGTCTCCGCACGCTGCTGGTCGAGTTCCGTGCGTTGCCGCGTGTGCACGTCGCTCCACTCGCGCTGCTGCTGTTCGAAGGCCGCCTGGCGTTCCCGCAGCTGGGTGGTCAGCTGCTCGGTCGTTGTGCGCTGCTGGTCGAGTTCCGTGCGTTGCCGCGCGTGCACGTCGCTCCACTCGCGCTGCTGCTGCTCAAACGTCCGCTGCCGGTCGTGCAGCTGGCCGCCCAGCCGCTCGGTGTCGGACCGCTGCCGGTCGAGTTCCGTGCGCAGGCGGTCCAGCTGCGTCTGTTCGGCCGCCAGATTATTCACATCCTGTTCGAGTTGGTCGCGGCGCGCAGTGAGTTCCTCACGCCAGGACTGGATCTCGGCGAAGTGGATGTCGAGTTCACGGTGCTGCTTGGTGAGCTTCCGCTGCTGCTGCGTACGCTCCGCCTCCCAGGCTGTCCGGTCTGCTTCAAGTTGGCGCTGCATTTCCTTAATGGCCTCGATCGTCTCCGTCAGTCCGGGCGCTTCCAGGGCAGAGTCGTCTTCCAGGCCCGGCGGCAGGATATCCAGCGCTATCAGGGACGATCCAGACGCGGAAGATGATGCGTGTGAATCGGCCATCTGCGCGGCGTTCTGCGCCGGGGGGTGCAGGTCGAATATGCTCCGCCGGACTGCTTCGCGGTCACTCTCCTCATGCGCATGCGGTTCACCGGGTGTGTCCACCCACTTCTCGTTGATCGTGCGGGCGAAGCCCAGGAGGACATCGCCGAGCTTGATCGTGCGGCCTTGCCGCAGCCGCTCTGCCTCGCAGCGTCTGCCGCGCTTCTCCGTTCCGTTACTGCTCAACAGGTCTACGAACCAGAGCTTACCGTCCTGCCAGTACAACACGCAGTGCGTCGACGAGATGAACTCGCTCCGCAACCGCAGGTTGCTGGGCCTCTCGCGGCCGACCACTGTCAGGCTGCGGAAGACCCGGTACGTGGCACGCCGCTGCTCGTTGACCAGCACGTAGATCACAGGGACCGGTAGCTGGGCACTTCCTTTCTTGTCAAGCATCCAATCGGGATCAACTTCCGGCTCGTCACCGTCGGAAAACGATGTGCAGACCTGGCAGTCGCCAATCGGTATGCTTTGCTCGGGCGCCACCCAACCGCTCTGCGCTTCTTCATCGGATGGCTCGGTTAGCCGTGTGTAGAAAATACCGCGCTGCGTGGCATGCAGATAGAGACCGTGTTTGGGGACCCCGGGACCCTCTAGAATGACGTCGGAGCGCGGGTGACTTCCTATTCGAGCGTACGGCTTCCCCACGTCGACGGTTCGCACACCGTCCGGACCTGTCACGCGTACCGTCAGCTGACGGTTACACCACAACGCATTGCCCATAGCCGCGGCCAAGAGAGTTTATCTATGTGTGAGACTGCGTGCAGACGGCACACTTCCACTCTGTGCCCTCTGCCCGCATCGTTTCGCGCAACACCCGACACGGTATAGTATTGTAGCACTTCAATACTGCGGCAATTGACATTTGCCAACTCCCGCAGGGGGGGCGAAACTGCGATTGCCTGCGAAGATGTATCTATTGTACGCGACGCGCGGGCCACGACGGTTTTGCACACCGCAGGCCGGCACATCCGACGTGCTGACGCGCGGGGCAAGCGGGTGACTGCCGGGGCGAGAGGTGCTGCACGGGCTGAGTTGGACGCGCCGCAGAAGGCGGTCTGTGCTGGACACCCATGGGTGCCACAGCGGGTGCCAAGAAACGACGAAGGTCCCGACGTTTTAGCCGGGACCCGTGCTGCATGCCGTTGGTCTTTTTTGTGGTCCTCTCAGAGGCGCCGGTCGGATTCGAACCGACGATGGCGGATTTGCAATCCGGACGGACTTTTTTCTTAGGTATCACTCACCTACTGGACACCCACTTTTCCCGAGGATTCGTGACAATCGTCGTGTCGGGATTTTCCGATACGAGGCGCGCATTGGGTACCCATTTGGGTACCCGCGACCGGCGCCGGTTCCAGGGCAGCGTACAGGACTTCCGCCGTCGCCTCCGCATTCCGCCCGACGTAGTACCTCATCGTCGTGTCGATCGTCTCGTGCCGCATCAGCTCCATGAGAATCTGAGGCATGACTCGGCCGGCCCACCGGAGCCCAAAGGACCGACGCAAGTCGTGCGCCGTCGCGGTCCGGTTGACCGTCCTTTTCTCCCCCGTCTCCGGATCCTTCCGCATGGCCTGGTCGACCACCACGTTAGCCGCCTCTCCGATGGCCGCGATGGTGCGCTCCACCTGTTGCTTACGTAGCCGTCCGTCACGTTCGAGCATCGGCCGGGGATCGAACACGAATCCCCGCCGCTTGCTCTTGGGGGTCTCCAGCAGGAACGCCGCGAACTCGGGAGCGATCGGCAACAGTCGATCCTTGTGGCCCTTCTCCTTCTCCGCTGGGATCCGTAGCATCGGCCGTTGATAGGACAACTCCACCAGTAAATGGGACTCATCGTCCCACGACAAGTCCAACGCTTCACCGATCCGCAATCCGGACCACCAGAGACCCGTAAGCAAATGCTCCCAGCCAGGGACTCGCTTCCAGTCCGTCGGCGGCTTCTTCTTGGTGCGTCCGAGGTTTGGTGTCCGGATGACGTCCGGGACTTTCGCGAGCATTCGCTCGAACTCCTCCGTCGTGATCGGCCGGCCGCGCATGGCCTTCCGCGTCTTCGCGCGTTGAAGCTTCGGCATCTTGGGGACGGAGTACAGATAGCCCCGCTCCACGCCCCACGACAGAGCCGCACGAATGTGCGCGAGATGACTCTTTATCGTAGACTCACTGCGGCCATCGTCGCGTAATTTCACGGCGTAGGTATCCAGAGTCTCCCGGGTAAGCCGGCCCACAGTCTTGGGGGCGATGATCCGCTCCAGCACGTTTAGGACGCCCTCGATACGTTTCTGAGTATTCGGGGCCAACCCGCCGGCCGCCGTTTCGTACTTGCTGCGGAACTCGGCCCAACCCATGCGGCCGTTGATGACAAACCGACCCTCGCGCAGATCCTTCTCCCAGTTCGCAGCCGCCCGTTCCGCGTCCCGACGGGTCTTCTTCCCGGTACACTTGCGGACCTTCCGATCCGTCACTGGGTCGCGGTACTGCATGTACCAGAAGGGCCTATCCTCTCGCTGGAAAATCGTTACGCTGATTTCAGCCATGACGTGTCCTTTCTACCCAAAGGATGCTAGTGGTCAGGGTCGTTTCGGTGTTCCCGCACCGGGACGACCCGCCTTTATTGTGGGGCAAGCCGTCCAGCGCTGTCAACTATCGGCCGACTCAACAGTGCACACCGGGATTTCCACCTCCGTGTATCGCTCCACACTCCGGACCCGGCAACCGTAGTATCTCGCGTATCGCTCGCCGTCGCTCCAGCTCCAACTGATCACCCGCGCACGGGCGTCGATCTCCAGCGGGCTCGGGCACCTGTCGCACAGCCAGATCTCCCGCCGGCTGCCGTCGCGCCCGGGGCGGTCAAGAGCCTTCCACGTGGCCGGTCGGCCGCAGCAGATGCAGCGGCGATGTGAGGTGCGAATCATGCCCAATTGTACGCACTAGCTCAGAAAACACACCGGCCCCGAGCAACGCGGCGAACGTCACACCGGAGCCGGTGCGTTGCCGGCCGACGCGACAAGCGCCGACCGGCTGGACAAGGAGTACCGGCCGGCATTGGGCGCAACCAACCGGGAACGGAAAACCCAACCGGCCGCGTCGACGAGACACGGCCAGGTATGGGCTCATTCAAAGGAGTAAAACAGTCGAACCGGCCCAGCCCGCAGGCCTCCGGCTCTCGATGTTACTCAGCGATCGCCTCTTTGTTGATGCGTTGTAGTTCGCTCATGCACTCATGCCGTTCGTGCTCCGCGTCGAGCAGCTCGGCCCGCCACTTGCTCAGTCGGAACGACAGTAAGGCGATCCGCTCAAAGTCGAGACTGATCTTGCCGCGCTCTTCGATCCAGCCGTACGCAACTGGCCTGGTCGGTGTGCTCGATGCCATTTGCAGCTGCGAGTCATAGGTGCCCACCCACTCGCGTGCCCGTTCGATGCGCCCTTCTGCGGCGGCCAGCCGTTGCTCGGCTACGAACTGCTCGACACGCAACAAGGGACTTGCCAGGTCGGCGCCGGCCAAGCGGGCCTCCGTGGGCAAACTGGCATACTCGTTGCGGGTGGTCGTATGCTGCTTGCGCAGCGGGCCGCGCATCCGCTCGACCACCAACAGGCCTTG
>Ga0123333_10003601_pt1 | contig 14972 bp, 13 predicted proteins | sample BioC12SIPDNA_3_FD_89957 | JGI IMG/M metagenome (GOLD analysis project Ga0123333, IMG submission 89957) | Anaerobic biogas reactor microbial communites from Washington, USA - Biogas_R2_B C12 SIP DNA | ecosystem: Engineered > Bioreactor > Anaerobic > Unclassified | place: Washington, USA... | reverse complement strand
CTCTGTCCCGATCTCCTCGCGCGCCGCGCGCGGGTCGGGGTCACTCATGTGCGTCAGTCGCTCTGCAGGATCGCGAACAGACGCAGGAACTCGATGTAGAGCCACACCAGGCTGGCGATCAGCCCGTGGCCCATCAGCCAGGAGTACTTCTCCGGCGCGCCGGCCCGGATGCCGCGGTCGATCGAGTCGAAGTCGACAGCCAGGGAGTAGGAGGCGAGACCGACACCGAGCAGAGAGATCAGCCAGCCCCACTGGCTGCCGAACAGGCCCCAGCCGTTACCGAAGCCCATGAAGCTGGCGCCCAGGTTGACCAGCAGGAAGACCAGGTAGCCCATCGCCATCATGCCGAAGATGCGGCGCGACTTGCTGGTCACCTTGATGAAGCCGACCTTCCAGGCGATGAACATGCCCGCCGCGGTCGCCATCGTGGCCACGACAGCGGTGGTGACGACGCCGTCGTAGACGGCGTTGAAGGTCACGCTGACCGCGCCCAGGAACAGCCCCTGCAGGATCGCGTGCACCAGGATCAGCGGCACGCTGACGGTCTTCTTGAAGGCGATCATGAAGCTCAGGCCCAGCGAGCCGAACATGCCGAGCATCCAGATCGGCGTGCCCAGCTCGGGCTGCGCGCCGACGACGTTCCAGGAGATGGCCGCCATCACGACCACGACGCCGAAGATCATCAGCGACTTCATCACCACGTCGTCGAGCGTCAGGCGCCCGGTCTGCGCCGGGCCGGCGGGGGCCTGGCGGTACATCTCCTCGAGTTGCTCGGGGCTCATGGACTCCGAGGCGCCGGGGTAGCCCATCGGCATCTGCGGCTGGCCCTGCGGTGCAGGCATCCCCTGCGGCGCCTGCGGGCTCGGCGAACCGTAGCCCTGCTGCGGCGCCTGGTTGAACCCGGCGTACTGCTGGGCTTCCTTGTCAATACGGTTGAAGACAGGATTGGTTGCCATCTCTGGCCCTCCTCAATTGGCGGCACGTGCGGTGTCGTCGTTTCGTCACAGTCTAGAGCGAACGGGTGCCCGCGCTTGTTCCCGACCCTGGTGAATTTCCCACAGCCAGACCCAAACGCCTTTCTCCCGCGGCGCCGGTCGGGCTATGATTGATCCTCCTCCGCACAATTGTGCGAACCGTGATCGGAGTCAAGATCGTGCGTCCCGTCCACGCACGCCTGGTGTGCGTCACGGCTGCGGCAGCCCTTGCCGTGGCCGGTGCCGCCGTGCCCGGGATCTCGTTCACCGAGGACGCCGCCGCCGACGGGGTGCCCCGAACGGACGTGGACGGACCCCAGGGCTATCCCCGTCAGAACATCCTGGTCGAGCCGCCCGTCGACACCAGCGACGCGGCCATCAAGCTCGGCTTGACGCCCTACCACGCGATCGCCCCCCTGCTCAACGACCTGCAGCGCAGCTCCCAGCGGGTCAGCGCCGAGGTCATCGGCCAGACGGTAACCGGCCGGGAGCTCTACCTGGTCACGCTCACCGCGCCAGAAACCCGCGGGGAGGCCAACCAGCAGGACATCATGCGCGAGCGCATCCTCACCCAGCCCGCGCAGGCCGCGAAGGACCGGGGGCTTGCCCGCACGTACAAGACCCCGATCTTCGTCAACGCCAACATCCACGGCAACGAGTGGGAGGGCACCGACGCGGCGCTGCGCCTGATCGAGGACTACGCGACCAGCGACGATCCCGAGGTCGTGGAGACCCTTGAGCGCAGCCGCATCTACCTCGTCGTCACGATGAACCCCGACGGCCGCCACAACAACACCCGGGCCAACGCGTCGGGCTTCGACCTGAACCGGGACTTCATCACGGCGACGCAGCCCGAGGTGGTCGCGGTCCGGGAGGCGCTCATCCGGACCCAGCCGATGGTGATGCTCGACCTGCACGGCTACGTCAACGGCACGCTGATCGAGCCCACCACCCCGCCGCACGGCGAGAACTACGAGTACGACCTGTTCATCACGCACGCCTACCCCAACGGCCTGGGCATGGAGCAGGCAGTGCTGGACCTCGGCTACACGCCGGAGGACGACGGCGTGAACCCGCCGCAGATCCCGTTCCGCGACTGGGACGAGGGCTGGGACGACTGGCCCCCGATCTTCACGCCGCAGTACGCCGCCTTCCACGGGGCGGTGTCGCACACCGTCGAGATCCCGCTGCGGGTCAACAACGCCAGCTACAACCTGCCCGCGGAGGAGCTGCAGCGCCGCTCGGCGATCAACACCGACGTCGCCCACGCGGCCGTGACCGCCTCGATCGACTACGCGCAGGAGCACCGCTCCGAGCTGCTCGCCGACCAGATCGAGATCTTCCGCCGCGGGGTCACCGGCGCGGACCCGGTCGAGGTGACCGACGACCTCTTCCCCGAGATCGGTCCCGAGGACGTCTACCTCACCGACTACCCCCGCGCCTACGTCATACCGGTCGACGAGGGACAGCGCTCGGCCCCGGCGGCCGCCCGCCTGGTCAACCATCTGATCGCCAACGGCGTCGAGGTGCGCACCACCCGCCAGCCGGTCACGGTCGACGGCACCACCTACCCGTCCGGCAGCTACGTCGTCGACCTGCACCAGGGCAAGCGCGGGCTGGCCAACACCATCCTCGGGCCGGGCACCGACATCAGCGACCGGGTCGATGCGATGTACGACATCTCCGGCTGGAGCCTGGGACTCCTCTGGGGAGCGGACGTCGTCGCCATCCCCGAGGACGGCAGTATGCCGAGAGCCGGCCGAGCCATCAACGCCGCCATCCCCACGGGTCAGGTGGAGGGAGACGGAGACTGGGCCCTCGTCCTCAACGACCCCGCCGACCTGGGCGCGCTGAACCACCTGACCCGGGCCGGTGTGCCCGTCGAGTGGCTCGGCGACGGCACGGTCCTGGTGCCCCAGGAGTCGTCCAGCGAGGCCCACTCGACCGCGGACGCCTTCGGCGTCCACCTCGAGCCGGCCACCCCGGGGGCGGCGGGCACCGCGGTCGAGGAGGTCGTCGTCGCGGCCTCCGCGCCGCAGAGCGAGCTGTGGGCGCTCAACGAGATGGGCTTCCAGGTGCGGCCGGTCTCCGCGGCCGTGCTCAACGACGGCTTCGACTTCGGTCAGGTCGACGCGCTCTACGTGTCCTCGGGCCTGCGGTGGGGTGACCTCGAGGCCGACGCGCAGAACGACCTGCGCAGCTTCCTGGCCAACGGTGGCGGATACGTCGGTCGCGGTGCCACCGGCGTGCGGCTCAACGACTCCCTCGACCTGCTCGACGTCACCCTCGAGCGCGGCCGCGGCGACGGCAACGGCGTGGTCAACGTCGTGAACAGCGGCACGGCCATCGGGACCGGTGCGCCGGACACCTCCTTCGTCTACAGCCCCGGCTGGTTCACCGACCTGGGCGCAGAGGTGGTCGTCGACCAGCGCTACGCCACCTCGGACCTCCTGGTGAGCGGCCACTGGGCGGCGAACCCGGACGGCTCGGGGGGGCAGGACGCCGCGGCCGGCGGGGCCGTGGTGGTCAGCGGCACCGACCGGCAGGGCAGCGCGGTGCTCTTCGGCAGCGAACCGCTGTTCCGGGCCCACCCCAAGGGGCAGTACTCCCTCGTCGGCCGCGCCCTCTTCTGGTCGACCCTCCAGGGCTGAGCGGTGGCCCGCTCACCGCAGCCCGGCGCGGACCTGACCGTCCCGGCCGGACCCGGCCTCCCACAGGGCATGGTCATCCCGGCCGGCGAGCTGCTGGAGCGCTTCTCCCGCGCCTCCGGCCCCGGGGGCCAGGGCGTGAACACCACGGACAGCCGAGTCGAGCTCGTCTACCGCCCGGCCTCCTCGATCGCCGTCGCCGAGCTGCCCGAGACCGTGCGCGACCGGCTGCTGCGCCGGCTCGCGCCGCACCTGGTGGCCGAGCAGCTGGTGGTCGTGGCCTCGGAGCACCGCGCCCAGCGTCAGAACCGGATCGCGGCCCGCGAGCGGCTCATCGAGCTCATCCGCACCGCGGCCGCGCCTCCTCCCCCGCCCCGCAGACCGACCAGACCGACCCGCGGGTCCCAGCGCCGGCGGCTGGAGGCCAAGCGGCAACGCGGAGAGACCAAGGCCGGCCGTCGCCGTGTCACCGGCGAGGACTGAGCTCGGTGCCCCCGACGGGATTCGAACCCGCACTGGGCCCATTTTAAGTGGGCTGCCTCTGCCGGTTGGGCTACGGGGGCACGGCCAGATTACCTGCGCCGCCGGGCCGGTCGTCGATGCCTCACAGGGAGGCCAGGACCTCGTCGAGCATCGCCTCGGTGAGCTTGCCGGTGAAGGTGTTCTGCTGGCTGACGTGGTAGCTGCCGACCAGGCGCACCGCCCGCCCACGCGGGGTCCTCAGCTCGGCCTCGGCGCCGTGCCCGAACCGGGGCTTGGGCCGGGGCACGGTCCAGCCCATCTCGCGCACGGTGCGCAGCGTGGCGTCCCACCCGATCAGGCCCAGCGCCAGGATCGAGCGCAGGGTCGGCTCCGCGAGCTCCAGCTCCCGATGCAGCCACGGCGCGCAGGTCGCCTTCTCCTGCGTCGTCGGCTTGTTCTGCGGGGGCGCGCAGCGGACCGCCGAGACGATCCGGAGGCCGCGCAGTTCCAGCCCGTCGCCGGCGTGGTCGCTGGTCGCCTGCGTGGCGAAGCCGGCGCGGTGCAGGGCGGCGTAGATCCAGTCCCCCGACCGGTCGCCGGTGAACATCCGGCCGGTCCGGTTCGCTCCGTTGGCGGCCGGCGCGAGGCCGACGACGAGCACCGGGGCTCCCGCCGGTCCGAAGCCCGCCGCGGGCCGGCCCCAGTAGGGCTGGTCGGCGAAGGAGGCACGCCGCCCCGTGGTGGCCACCGACTCGCGCCAGTCCACGAGCCTGGGGCACGCGCGGCACACGGTCACCAGGGCGTCGAGGTCGTCCACGGACCGCGCCGTGCGCGCCAACCGAGCCACCTGCGCAGGGGTCCGCGCCACGGGGGTGTCCCCGTCGGCAGGGTCGCCGGGCCACCCGGTCCCCGGCGGGACCGGGGAGGGGAACTCCTGGCCGGTGACCGGGTGCGGGTCGGTGCGGGGTGACTCGGGCATCGCCGTATGCCGTGTGGCTAGGCGGGTGCGACCTGCGACAGGGCGATCCCGTCCAGGATGTCGTGCTCGGAGGCCCGCACGGTGGTCAGGCCGGAGTCGTGCTGCACCCGCTGGATGATGCTGCGCCACACCAGGGCCCCGGCGCCGATGACGTCGACCCGGCCCTCGTGCATGTAGGGCAGCGCGGCCCGGTCGGCCCGGCTCATCTGGACCAGCTCGGTGCACGCGGCGATCGCCTGCTCGACGGGGATCTCGGCCCCGTGGATCCGGGCGCTGTCGTAGGAGTCCAGGCGCAGCGCGTGCGCTGTCACGGTCGTCACGGACCCGGCGACCCCGACGAGGGTCCCGACCCCGCTGAAATCGACGGCCTCTGCCGCGGTGTTCACCGCCATCGTGATGTCGCCCAGTGCGGGCCAGATCTCGGCCTCCGACGGCGGGTCGCTGCGCAGGTGCCGCTCGGTCATCCGGACGCAGCCGATGTCGACCGACGCGGACTGCTCGACCGCCCCGTCGCCGCGCACGAACTCGGTGGAGCCGCCCCCGATGTCGACGACCAGGTAGGGCGCCCGTCCACCGGTCAGCCCGGTCGTGGCCCCGGTGAACGAGAGCTGCGCCTCCTCCTGCCCGCTGACCACCTCGGGGCTGGTCCCGAAACTCGCGAAGACCTCGGTGACCCCGGCCACGAACTCGTCGGCGTTGGCGGCATCCCGGGAGGCGGACGTGGCCACGAAGCGCACCGACTCACACCCCGCCTCCTCGCACAGCGCCGCGTAGTCTGCCGCCGCCGCCAGGGTCCGGGCCATGGGCTCGGCCCCGATCCGGCCGGTGGCGTCGACCCCGTGGCCGAGCCGCACGATGCGCATCTCCCGGTGCACGTCGGTGAGCCCGCCCGCCGCCACGTCGGCGATGAGCAGCCGGATCGAGTTCGTGCCGCAGTCGATGGCTCCGACGCGGGTCATGGGGTCTCCTCGGTCTCGTCGGGTGCCCCCGGCTCCGCATCATCCACCTGCGCGCAGCACCCGTCGTGCCACCACTCCGGCAGCGCGGCCAGCGCCTCGTCTCCCAGCGGGTTGACGCCCGGCCCGACCGCCAGGGAGTGCGCGACCAGCACGTGCAGGCACTTGACCCGGGTCGGCATCCCGCCCGCGGAGATGCCCTCGATCTCGGGGACCGACCCGAGTTGTGCCCGCCGGGCAAGGTAGTCCTGGTGAGCGACGGCATACTGCTTGGCCAGCTCCGGGTCGTGGGTGAGCCGCTCGGTCATCTCACGCATCATCCCGCTGCTCTCCAGGGTGGAGATGGCGCCGGTCAGGCGCGGGCAGGTGGCGTAGAACGAGGTCGGGAACGGGGTGCCGTCGGGCAGGCGCGGCTCGGTGCGGACCACGTCGGGGCAGCCGCACGGGCAGCGGTGCGCGATGGCCACGACGCCGCGCGCGGGTCGGCCCAGCTGCCGCTGGATGGTGGCGAGGTCCTCCTGGGTGGGGGCCTCGTGATGCTCAGGGACGCTCGGTGCCATCAGTCTCCGGGAGACCCTCGTTGGCCGTCACGACCGACTCCCAGACCTGGCCGAACCAGGGGCGGTGGGCGTAGGTGTCCTGGGTGAGCGGCGTGATCCCCGGCAGCGGCTCGCTGAGCTGCTCACCGGTGTCGTCCAGGATCGTGAACGCGACCTCGCCGGGCTTGACGAAGCGGAGCCGCTCCCGGGCCTGCTGCTCGACGTAGGCGTCGTCCTCCCACCGCTCCAGCTCGGCCTCGATCGCCGCGATGTCCTCCTTCTCGGCCGCGATCTGCTGCTCGGCCTTGGAGATCGCGGCCCGCTGGTCGAGGTAGCCGCGCAGCGTCGGGGTGAGGAAGAGCGCGAGGAAACCGATGAGCACGATGAGGGCCCCGAGCCGCCACAGGTGGGGCGGGGTCTGCCGCCGGGGGCTGGTCGCGGACGGTGTGCGCGCCGCGGTCCGGGGGGCGCTGGCGGCCTTCGCCCGCGGGGCGGGCCGCTTGGCGGCGGGCCGGGACGAGCCGCGGCCCGGGCCTCGGGTGGTGGCCATCAGGACTGCGCGGTGAACCGGGGGAACGCGCCGGCCCCGGCGTACTCCGCGGCGTCGTCCAGCTCCTCCTCGATGCGCAGCAGCTGGTTGTACTTGGCGACCCGCTCGGACCGGGCCGGCGCACCGGTCTTGATCTGCCCGCAGTTGGTGGCCACGGCCAGGTCGGCGATCGTCACGTCCTCGGTCTCGCCGGAGCGGTGGCTCATCATGCAGCGGTAGCCGTTGCTCTGGGCGAGCGTCACCGCGTCGAGCGTCTCGGTCAGCGTGCCGATCTGGTTGACCTTGACCAGCAGGGCGTTGCCGACGCCCTCGGTGATGCCGCGCTGCAGCCGCTCGGGGTTGGTCACGAACAGGTCGTCGCCGACGAGCTGGACCCGGTCCCCGAGGCGGTCGGTCATCGCCTTCCAGCCGGCCCAGTCCTCCTCGTTGAGCGGGTCCTCGATGGAGACCAAGGGGTAGGCGTCGACAAGCTCGGCGTAGTAGTCGATCATCTCCTCGGCGCTCTTGCTGCCGCCCTCGAAGGTGTAGGTGCCCTCGCTGTGGAACTCGCTGGCGGCCACGTCGAGTGCCAGGGCGATGTCGCTGCCGGGGGTGTAGCCGGCCTTGCCGATGGCCTCCACGATCAGGTCCAGCGCGGCCCGGTTGGACTCCAGGTTGGGCGCGAAGCCGCCCTCGTCACCGAGTCCGGTGCTGAGGCCGCGCTCCTTCAGCACGCCCTTGAGCGCGTGGTAGACCTCGGTGCCCCAGCGCAGCGCCTCGCGGAACGAGCCGGCGCCGATCGGGGCGATCATGAACTCCTGGATGTCCACGTTGGAGTCTGCGTGGGAGCCGCCGTTGAGGATGTTCATCATCGGGACCGGCAGGACGTGGGCGTTGGGGCCCCCGACGTAGCGGAAGAGCGGGAGCTGCGCCGAGTCGGCCGCGGCGCGGGCCACGGCGAGGCTGACGCCCAGGATCGCGTTAGCGCCGATCTCGGCCTTGTTGTCTGTGCCGTCGACCGCGAGCATCTCGGCGTCGACCAGACGCTGCTCGCTCGCCTCGAAGCCCAGCAGTCGCGGCTCGAGGTCGTCCATCACGGCGGTGACCGCCTGCTCGACCCCCTTGCCGAGGTAGCGGCCCTGGTCGCCGTCGCGGCGCTCCACGGCCTCGAACTGCCCGGTGGACGCCCCGGACGGCACGGCCGCACGACCCACGGTGCCGTCGTCCAGACCGACCTCGACCTCGACGGTCGGGTTGCCACGGGAGTCCAGGATCTCGCGGGCGATGATCGCATCGATGACAGCCACGACTGCTCCTTTGAGAGAATGCACACGTCAGGTCACCCTGAGCCTAACGGGAAGCATCGGCCAACCCCCACCGGGCGCGCGGCGTTGCGTCTCACACCCCCGGCACCGACTCTTCGGTAAGGGATCTCGGCGGCTAGTGTGGCGGCATACAGCAGTCTGTCAGGAAGGGCAGGAATCGGGGATGTCTACTGCGCGGATTGCCACGCCTCACCCAGTCTTGGTCGAGGCCATGGCACCAGTCATCGGCTACCTGGGCAAGAACGACCCGCTCGGCCTGGCCCCTGCGACGCTCACCGTGCTGCAGCGAGCCATGAAGAACCCGATGGCGATGGTGAAGGCCTACGCCCGCCTGGGCCAGGGCCTGGTCCACCTGCCCGTGGCGGCCGTCGCCAAGGGCGTGGGAGTGGAGACCGAGCCCGTCCTCCCGCCCGAGCCGAGCGACCGGCGCTTCACCGAGCGCACCTGGAACGACAATGCGGCGTTCTTCGCCCTGCAGCAGATCTACCTGTTGGCCAGCCGGTTCGCCGACGACGTCCTGAAGGCCGGCTCCAGCGGGGACCCGAGCGACCTCGAGGACCGCAAGGCCTCCTTCCTGGTCGGTCTGGCCGTCGAGTCGCTGTCCCCTACGAACTTTCCCGGCACCAACCCCGAGGTCCTCATCCGGGCCTTCCAGACCGGTGGACTGTCGCTGGTCAAGGGGGTCGCGAACGTCCTGGAGGACTACGTCGAGCGGGGCGGCCGGCCGCAGCAGGTCGACGCCTCCGGCTTCGCCCTCGGTGAGAACCTCGCGGTGACCCCCGGCAAGGTGGTCTTCCGGAACGACCTGATCGAGCTGATCCAGTACGCCCCGCAGACCGAGCAGGTGCACGAGGTCCCGATCCTGTGCAGCCCGCCGTGGATCAACAAGTACTACGTCATGGACCTGGCACCCGAGCGCAGCCTGGTGGAGTGGATGGTCCGGCACGGGCGCACGGTCTTCATGATCAGCTACCGCGACCCGGGCGTCGAGCTGAGCCACCTGACGATGAACGACTACCTCGAGCAGGGCGTCCTGTCGGCGCTGGACGTCGTCGAGGAGATCACCGGCGCGCCGAAGATCGACGTCCTGGGGCTGTGCCTCGGCGGGGCGATGGCGACGATGGCCGTGGCCAACCTCGCCGCCAAGGGGGACAAGCGGGTCAACACGCTGACCACGTTGAACACGCTGATCGACTACTCCGAGCCCGGCGAGCTGGGGATCTTCACCGACGACGAGACCCTCAAGCGGATGAAGACGCGCATGGAGGACCACGGCGGCGTGCTCCCCGCGAAGGACATGTCGACGACCTTCGACCTGCTGCGGGCGCGCGACCTCGTCTTCCGCTACGTCCCCAGCCGGTGGCTGATGGGTGAGACGTCCCCGGCCTTCGACGTGCTCGTCTGGAACGGTGACTCCGTGCGGATGCCCGCCACGATGCACACCGAGTACCTCGAGTCCCTCTACGGCCAGAACCGGCTGGCCCGGGGCGAGTACGAGCTGGGCGGGCAGCAGCTGGACCTCAAGAAGGTGAAGCTCGACATGTACGTCGTCGGCGCGATCAACGACCACATCGTGCCGTGGACCTCCTCCTTCGCCGTGACCGGGTTGACCGGGGGCAAGGTCCGCTACGTGCTGAGCAACGGTGGGCACATCGCCGGCGTCGTCAACCCTCCCGGGCCGAAGCCGTGGTTCGAGGCGCTCCCCGCGGGGACCGACGACAGCAAGGGTTCGGCGGAGTCCTGGCGTGAGTCGGCCACGCGGCACGCCGGCACCTGGTGGGAGGACTGGACGGCCTGGGGCGAGAAGCGCGCCGGCAAGCTCGTCGCCCCGCCCAAGATGGGCAGCCGGAAGCACCGCCCGGTGGCCGACGCACCGGGTGACTACGTGCGCTGACCTGCGCCGATAGGCCACGGTCGGCCCCGGTTTGGCTCAGTTAGCAATCATCCGCTAACGTTGCTAACGCACGCAGCGAGGCACCCACCTCCTGCAGGAGCCAGAACCCCATCTGAGGAGAAGACCATGGCTGACGCCAAGACCACCGCCCCCGACCTCGAGGCGACCGCGACCCGCATCCGCGAGCTCAACGAGAAGCTCATCGACGCTGCCAAGAAGAACGGCAAGGTCTCGCTGGACGTCTACGAGAAGAGCCTGGCCGACATGCTGCAGTTCTCGCAGCAGGCCGCCGACTCCACCGAGATCGACGTGATCTCCTCGATCACCAAGGCGCACAGCGACTACATCACCGCCGTGACCAAGATCTGGACGAGCGCTGCGCGCGACGCCCTGAAGTGACACGCCCCCGCCTGGTGGTGCGTCCCGTCACGACCGACGATTCGTACCATCAGGTAGGCACCGCTGGCCCGCGGTCCTAAGAAGGACACGCGGGCCAGCGCTGTGTCGGCACTCGAAGGCCAGCCCTTCCGTGCATCCTTCTCGTGAAACCTGACAGGAGTCTGCTGGACCATGACTGACGCCACTGCGACGCACCCGCCGGTGACCGACCACCCGACCTCGGTGACGACCGTCCCGTTCGAACCGATCGTCGGTGCGCATCTGGAGCACACCGCGGAGCCGCAGCGCGTCCGCTGGACCTTTGCTGCCTTCGACATTGCCTCGGCCTGGACCACGAGCTGGCTCGACTACGTCAACGGAGCCCTGGAGCGGCGCATCACCCCACTGGGCATGATCCGCGACGCACAGCGCTTCTGGTCCACCGCCACCGCGCGTCCGCGCCCGACCTGGTCCACGTCATACGAGGTCGTGAAGGAGTGGCCCGCGGTCCGTCTGCTGGACTTCTCCACCACGACCGACGCGGAGGTCGTGCCCACGGTCTTCCTACCGCCCCAGGCGGGCCACGCCTCGACGATCGTCGACTACACCCCTGAGCAGAGCCAGGTGCGGACGGCTCTGGAGCGGGGCCTGACCCGGCTGTTCGTCCTGGACTGGCTGGGCGCGACCCCGCAGACCACCGACACCACCATCGAGGACTACGTCGCGGTCCTGGACGAGGTCGTCGAGCGGGTCGGCGGACGGGTGAACCTGGTGGGTGACTGCCAGGGCGGGTGGCTGGCCACGATCTACGCCGCCCTGCGGCCGCAGTCGGTCGCCTCCCTGACGATCGGCGCCGCGCCCATCGACTTCCACGCCGGGGACGGCGCCATCCACGACTGGGTCACCGCGCAGCGCGACACCAAGGACCCGATGTGGATCTACCGCTCCCTCGTGGACTCCAGCGGCGGCATGCACAAGGGCGAGTTCCAGGTCACCGGGTTCAAGATGCTCGAGCCGGCCGGTGAGATGAACCGTCTGGCAGACCTGTGGGCCAACATCGACGACCCGGAGTATGTCGAGCGCTACCTCGACTTCGTCGCCTGGTTCGAGACCCCGCAGGACATGGCGGGAGCCTTCTACCTGTGGACGGTCGAGCACCTCTTCGTCAACAACGAACTGGTCACCGGCGACCTCCGGGTCGGTGGTGAGAAGGTTGACCTGGCTCGCATCACGATGCCCGTTCACCTGCTGGCCGGCAGCAACGACCACATCACTCCGCCGGAGCAGGTGTGGGCGCTGGCCAAGCACGTGTCGACGCCAGCGGAGGACATCGACAGCCACCTCGTCGAGGCTGGACACCTCGGGCTGTTCATGGGCCGTCGCGCGCTGAAGGACCACTGGGGCCCGCTGTTCAGCAGCGTCAAGGAGCGGAACGCCCGGCGGGCGAAGGTCGAGGAGAAGGAGCCGGTCGCCAAGGCAGCACCCGTGAAGACGGCGGAGACCACGGTTCCGACCACTAAGAAGCCGGCGACCAAGACCAGGACCCCGCGCAAGGCTGCCCCGGCCACCAAGGCTGCCCCGGAGAAGAAGGCCCCGGCCACCAAGGCCGCCCCCGCGACCACGGTCAAGACCGAGGCTCCCGCCCCTAAGAAGACGACGACCAAGACCGCCCCGGCAAAGGCCCCCGCCACCAAGGCGGCCCCGGCAAAGAAGGCCCCGGCCACCAAGGCCGCGCCCGTGAAGAAGTCTGAGACCGCGACCCCGGCCACCACGTCTGCGCCGGCGACGACGGTCAAGACCGAGGCTCCCGCCGCCAAGGAGGCGACGACCAAGGCCGCCCCTGCAAAGAAGGCCCCGGCCACCAAGGCCACCCCCGCGACGACGGTCAAGACCGAGGCTCCGGCCGCCAAGAAGCCGACAGCCAAGGCCGCCCCGACGAAGAAGGCCCCGGCCACCAAGCCTGCGGCTACTCAGAAGGCGGAGGCCACGGCCCCGGCCACCCAGGCGGCGCCCACGTCACAGCCCGCATCGGCGACCAAGGCCACCGAGCCGGGTCGGGGCGAGGGCCCCAAGACGCCAAAGGCCTGAGCCCGTCACAGACACGCAGCGGCCCCCCGTCACGGCGGGGGGCCGCTGTTGTGGTTCTACAGTCCTCACGACCGCGTCCCTTCCGGGACGGATGGTCACATGTCCATGCCGCCGTTGACGCCCCACACCTGGCCGGTGATGTAGGACGACCTGTCCGCGCACAGGAAGTGCACCACGCGCGCGATCTCGTTGGGCTCGGCGAGCCGCGCCATCGGGATCTGGCCCTTGATCTTGTCGAGCACCTTCTCCGGCACCGCCTCGACCATCTCGGTGTTGACGTAGCCGGGGGTGACGGTGTTCACCGTCAGCCCGATCGAGTCCTCGTTCAGCTTGCCGGCCCGCTGCAAGTGGAAGACGGCCTCGCGCGCGAGCGTCTTGGTGAGGCCGAACAGCCCGGACTTCGACGCGGCGTAGTTGGCCTGGCCGATGTTTCCCATCTCACCGATGATCGACGAGACGTTCACGATGCGTCCGGTGCCGCGCTCCAGCATGTGCTTCAGAGCGGCCTGCGCCATGTAGAAGGTCCCGGAGAGGTTCACCTGGAGGACAGCGTCCCAGTCGTCGTCCTCCATCTTCAGGACCGTGCGGTCCCGGGTGATGCCGGCGTTGTTCACCAGGATGTCGAGCTTGCCGTGCTGGGAGATGACCTCGTCGATCGTGCGGCGGCAGTCCTCGGCCGAGCCCACATTGCCCTGATGCACGGAGAAGGAGCTCTCGGGGAACTGCTCCTGCAGCTGGCCCAGGAACTCATCCGCCCGCTCCTGGTCGCGGCCGTAGCCCATGGCCACCGTCGCGCCCTGGTCGGCCAGGCTCCTGCTGATGGCGGCACCGATGCCGCGGGTCCCACCTGTGACGAGGGCGACGCGGCCGACGAGCTTGCTTCCGCGGGGCCCGGTGGTCTGCTCTGACATCTGGATCTCCTTCGCCGAGGGACGGTGTCCGGCCTACGCTACCCGTCCCCGGGAGGCCCCCGGCCGGGTCCCTGGCTACTCGTCAGTCGGGCCTGTTCGTGGGGAGAGTAGGGACGCTCTGGCGCCCCCGGTTGACCCACGAGATCTCGGGTCGGGCACGGCTCGCGGTATGAGCTGGATCAGGCCTCGCTGTGGCCCGCGAGGCGCTGCTGCAGCGCCTCGTGCAGCACGACGGAGCCCGCCACGGCCGCGTTGAGCGAGCTGGCCGCCCCGACCATCGGGATGCTCGCGATGTGGTCGCACGCCTCGCGCCAGGCTCGAGTCAGACCACGGGTCTCGTTGCCGACGACGAGCACGGTCGGGCCGCTGAGGTCGACCGAGCGGAGCGGGAGGTCACCGCCCTCGTCCAGGCCCAGCACGGTCCACGGGACGCCGTCTGCCGCCGAGCGGCGCCGCACCCACGCCAGCACCTCGGCGTGCGAGGGCACGCGCACAATCGGCACGGTGAGCAGCGAGCCGGTGCTCGCGCGGACGCACCGCGGGTCGTAGGGGTCGGCCGCATGGCCGGTCACCACCACTCCGCTCCCGCCGAACGCGTCGACGGAACGCACCAGGGTCCCGATGTTCCCGGGGCTGGCCGGCCGGTCGAAGACCGTGACGAGCGGAGGTTCCTGGGCCGGGCCGAGCACCCGGTCCAGGTCGTCGGCCGGCAACTCCAGAACGGCCAGCAGTTCGGGGGCCGAGTCGTCCTTGCCGCCCAGCTCTGCCATCAGCTCGTCGGCCAGTATGACGTGCCGCCCGGCCGCGGTCCCCTCCCAGAGACCCTGGGCCCAGGCGGACAGCTCCCCGTCCGTCCGGAGCAGGGCACGGACCGGCCAGTCCCGCTCGAGGGCGAGCGTCAGCGGCCGCACCCCCTGCACGAGGAACTCGCCCTGCCGGGAGCGCTTGGTCCGGTTGCCGAGCAGCGCGTGCCACTGCTGGAAGCTCGCGTTCCGGCTGTGGATCCGCACGGGTCTCATGACGAGCCCGGCTCCGGGTCAGTGTGGCTCAGGTCGGTCCGGCCCAGGGTCGCCGCCAGCTCGCGCAGCAGACCCCGCAGCGCGGACGAGGGGTCGACCCCCGAGGCCCGGGCGGTCAGCACCACGTCCATCAGCCGTGCCGCCAGGGCCGACTCCGACGGCGACTCTGATGGCGACTGCGACTCTGACTGCGACCCCGGCCCCACCAGCCGCCCGTCGACCTCGGCCCGCAACCAGCCGGCCAGCCCGGCCCGGTGCAGGCGGGAGGCG
>Ga0123333_10003597_pt1 | contig 14984 bp, 11 predicted proteins | sample BioC12SIPDNA_3_FD_89957 | JGI IMG/M metagenome (GOLD analysis project Ga0123333, IMG submission 89957) | Anaerobic biogas reactor microbial communites from Washington, USA - Biogas_R2_B C12 SIP DNA | ecosystem: Engineered > Bioreactor > Anaerobic > Unclassified | place: Washington, USA... | reverse complement strand
TCGACCCACCGGAGCCCCCCACCGACGAGTGGCTGCCGTTCCGCCCGCGGCTCGCCGGGATCTGCGGCAGCGACCTGGCGACGATCGACGGCCGCTCCAGCCGCTACTTCGAGCCGATCGTCAGCTTCCCGTTCACGCCGGGCCACGAGGTCGTCGGCGACCTCCCGGACGGCACGCGGGCGGTGCTGGTCCCGGTGCTCCACTGCGAGGTCCGCGGCGTCGATCCGGTCTGCCCGTCGTGCGCGTCGGGCGCGATCCACCACTGCGAGCGCATCGCCTTCGGGCACCTCGAACCCGGTCTCCAGAGCGGCTTCACCCGTGAGACCGGCGGCGGCTGGTCGGCCGGGATGGTCGTCCACCCGGCCCAGGTCGTGCCCGTCCCCGACGACCTCTCCGACGAGGCGGCGGTGATGGTCGAGCCGACCGCCTGCGCCGTCCACGCCGCCCAGGTGGTGCTCGGCGGCGCCGCCCGCGACGGTGGCCCGATCGCCGTCATCGGCGCCGGGACGCTCGGGCTGCTCACCCTCGCCGCCCTCCGCCACGCCGAGCGCGGTGGAGACACCGACCGGCTGATCCTCACCACGGCCAAGCACCCCGAGCAGCGCCGCCTGGCGGGAGAGCTGGGCGCGACGCGGGTCGTCGCCCCCGACGAGCTGGCCCGGGCGGTGCGGGGCGTCACCGGATCGCTCGTGCTCGCTTCCGACGACGCCACCGCGGGCGCCGCGGCGGGGCAGCTCACCGGCGGGTTCCCCACCGTCGTCGACTGCGTCGGCTCCGAGGAGTCGATCGCCCAGGCGCTGCGGGTCGTCGCCCCCGGCGGCGACGTCGTGCTCGTCGGCATGCCCGGCCCCACCCACGTCGACCTCACGCCGCTCTGGCACCGGGAGACCTCGCTGCGGGGCTGCTACGCCTACCGCCGGGCCGACTTCGACACCGCGATCGAGGTGGTCCGCGACCTCGACCTCGGCCGCCTCGTGAGCGCGACCTACCCGCTCGACCGCCACCGCGACGCCATCGCCCACGCCGCCGCGGCGGGGGCGCGCGGCGCGGTGAAGGTCGCCTTCGACCTCCGCGGGGAACGCCCGTGACCTCCCCCTCCCGCCCTTCTGTCGCCATGGAGCGCTGCTGATGCCCCGACCCGGACTGGTGCTGGACGTGGACCGCTCCACGCCGCCGATCCTCTTCCACCACGGCGAGTCGTTCCGGCTCGAGAAGCTGCCGCCCGGCCGCAGCCGCATCGTCTACCCGGCCGAGCCGCTCGCCCCGCTGAAGGACGTCGCCGGCGCGATCGACGACGCCCTCGACCACCCGCTCGACAGCGACCCGCTCTCGGCCCGCCTCTTCCCCGGCATGAAGCTCGTCATCGCCTTCGACGACGTGTCGCTGCCGCTGCCGAAGATGCGCCGGCCCGACATCCGCCAACGCGTGATCGAGGCGGTGCTCGACCGGGCCGCCGCCGCCGGGGTCGACGACGTCCGGATCATCGCCGCCCTCGCCCTGCACCGCCGCATGACCGAGGCCGAGCTCCGCCACGCGGTGGGCGACCGGGTGTACGACGCCTTCGCCCCGGAGGGCCGCCTCTACAACCACGACGCCGAGGACCCCGACGACCTGGCGTTCCTCGGCACGACGCCCCACGGCGAGGAGGTCGAGATCAACAAGCGGGCGGCCGAGAGCGACCTGCTCGTCTACGTCAACATCAACATCGTCTCGATGGACGGCGGCCACAAGAGCACCGCCACCGGGCTGGCCAGCTACCGCAGCATCCGCCACCACCACAACCCGGCGACGATGGAGCACAGCCGGTCGTTCATGGACCGCCACTCCTCCGAGCTGCACCACGCCAACTGGCGCATGGGCGAGGTGATCCGCAAGGCGGGGGTGCAGGTGTTCCAGATCGAGACGACGCTGAACACAGACACCTTCGGCGACACCGGGCCGCTGTCGGTGCTCCAGAAGCGCGAGTGGGAGTGGACCACTCGCGACCGGGTCACGTTCATGGGGATGAAGGCCGGCCTCGACCGGATGTCGGCGTCGGCCCGGAGGCGCATCTTCCAGGGGTGGGAGGCGCCCTACGGGGTCACGTCGGTCACCGCGGGGGCCGTCGAGCCGGTGCACGAGCGCACCCTCGAGCACTGCTTCGCCCAGCACCTCGTGCCGGTCGAGGGCCAGACCGACGTGCTGACGATGGGGCTCCCGTACATCTGCCCCTACAACGTGCACTCGATCATGAACCCGATCCTGGTGATGTGCCTCGGCCTCGGGTACTTCTTCAACCTCTACCGGGGGAAGCCGCTGGTGCGCGAGGGCGGGGTGCTGATCCTCAGCCACCCCACGCCGTGGGAGTTCCACCCGGTGCACCACCCGAGCTACATCGACTTCTTCGAGGAGGTGCTGGCCGACACGACCGACCCGAAGGTCATGGCCGACACCTACGAGGAGCGCTACGCGAACGACGAGTGGTACCGGCACCTCTACCGGACGAGCTACGCCTACCACGGCGTCCACCCGTTCTACATGTGGTACTGGGGCGCCCACGCCCTGCGGCACCTCGGGTCGGTGATCATCGTCGGCGGCGACGTCAAGGCCGTGAGGCGCCTCGGGTTCCGCCCGGCGTCGACGCTCCAGGACGCCCTCGAGATGGCCACCGACACCGTCGGCCCCCAACCGACCGTGACCCACCTGCACAACCCGCCGATCGTCATGGCGGACGTGACCTGACCGTGGCCGACCGCCGCACCCCCGCCACCCGCGTCGAACGGGCCCTGCGCTCCGCGCGGGACGCCGGTCGGCGGCTGCCGTCGCCCGCCCGCGCGGTGAGGGCGGTCGAGTTCCCCCTGCGCGCCCCGTCGGTGCCCGCCGGGGTGGAGCCGCCGGAGAGGAAGGCGAGGCTGGGCGCCGCCTACGACACCGCCTGGGCCCGATCGCCCGCCGCCCGCCTCGGCCGGCTGGCGCTCCTCGAGGGCGTGATGCGGCCGGTGATCCGGGCCGTCGCCGACCCCGAGCGGCGCGGCTACGACCGCCTCGTCGGCCTCGACGGTCCGGCGATCTTCGCCGCCAACCACCTGAGCCACCTCGACGCCGGGCTGCTCCTCACGTCGCTGCCGGAGCCGTGGCGCCACCGGGCCTTCGCCGGGGCCGCCGCCGACTACTTCTTCGACACCCGGGTCAAGGCCACCATGGCGGCCCTCGCCCTCAACGCCATCCCGATCGAGCGCACCAAGGTCACGCGCCGCTCCGCCCTGCTCGCCGCCGACCTGATCGACGACGGCTGGAGCATGGTCATCTTCCCCGAGGGCGGGCGCAGCCCCGACGGGTGGGGCCAGCCGTTCCGGGCCGGCGCGGCGTTCCTCGCCGTGCGCTGCGGCGTGCCCGTGGTGCCGGTGCACCTGGAGGGGACCGGCCGCATCCTGCCCAAGGGGACGTCTCGCCTCGTGCCCGGCACGACCCGGGTCACGTTCGGCACGCCGCTGCGGCCCTCGCCGGACGAGGACATGCGCGACCTCGCCGCCCGTATCGAGGCCGCCGTCACCGGGCTCGCCGACGAGGTGGCGGGCGACTGGTACGCGGCGCGCCGCCGGGCCCACGCCGGGGAGAGCCCTCCCCTGTCGGGTCCCGACGCGTCGGCCTGGCGACGGGCGTGGGCGCTGGGTGACCGCCGCTCGCACCGCCGCCCGGCCCGCACCCCCTGGCCCCTGCGCGACTGACCCGGAACGCTGCTGCCGGACCGGTTGGTGCCGGGCACGAACCGGTCCTGGGTCAGAGGTCGCAGTCCTGGGCGATCTCGTCGAACGCGGCGAGCACGTCGGCGGGCACCTCCGACCGGTCGTCCGCGTGGAAGAGGACGTTGATGTCCTCCTGTTCGAACGTGGCGTAGATCCCGTCGACCAGGCAGGCCGCGATCTCGGCCGGGATCCCGGCCGAGATGAGGCCGGCCAGGAACCGGGAGCGGCTGACGTCCCCGGTGCTGTCGTCGCCGAAGTCCGGGACGTCCGCGTCGCCGCGGCCCGCGCCGGAACCGTCGTCGGGCTCGGACCCGCCGCGGTCACCGGGGGTGGCCTCGCCACCGCCGTCGGGCCCGTCGTCGGAATCGTCGCCGTCGGAATCGTCGTCGGGCTCGTCGTCGGTGGCCCCGTCCTCGACGCACGGACGGAGGGCGTCGGCGAACTCCGTGGCGACGCCGAAGCCGATGTCCTCGATCGTGTCGGCCTCGATGACCTCGTCGATCTCGTCGTCGTCGAGCCGCTCGCGGAGGTTCTCGGCACCGCACCGGGCCTCTTCGAGGGTGTAGCCGTTGTCGATCAGCGCCTGCTCGAGGTCGTCGTCGCTCGTCGGCGCCTCGGTGGTGTCGGGGGTGTCGGGTGCGCGGTCGGTCTCCCGCGCCGCCTCGATCTCGTCGGCGACGTCCTCGGGCACCTCGACCCCGCATGCCGCGACCCCCATCGGCCCGACGGCCAGCGCGACCGCCGCGATCGCCCACCGGGCCCGCCGGATCGGCCGCGGATGGCCCTCGGGTCGAGGCCGTCGCACCGGCGGACCCACGCGGTGCGGTGTCACGTCGAGCCCGCGCAGGCGGTCACCGACGCGGTCAGCGCCTCGCCCTGCTCGCCGGGCAGGTCGGCCAGGCCCAACTCACCCGCCTCGACCCGGGCCGCCGTCGCGGCCACCTCGTCGATCGCACCCTCGCCGACCTCCTCGATCACCCGGTCGGCGACGCACTCGACCTCGGCGTCGGAGAGACCGGCCGCGGTCAGGAAGCCGAGCGCCTCGACGAGCGTCGCCCGCTTCGCCGGGTCGACGCCGTCGTCGCCGCCCCCGCAGCCGGTCAGCGATGCCGTCCCGAGGACGGCCGCGGCGACGAGGCACGGCCCGGCGAGCAGGCGGCGGGACGGAAGGGCCACCGCGGGAGTCTCCCACGCGCCGCCCCGCCGCCGACCGACCGTGACGGGGGCAGCCCTCCCCGACCTTCCGTGTGCGGGATCCCCCCGTCGACGACGGGTTCCCGCACACGGAACGCCGACAGATGGAACCCGGTACCGATCGTCGGCGACAGGTGGAACCCGGCACCGATCGTCGTCAGCGGAGGCGGAGGCCGCTCGGTCCGATCGAGGGGTCGAGGTGGGGCAGGTCGACGGTGAAGGCGCTGCGGTGGCCGGGGAAGACGTGTTCGGCGATCAGCACCGGCCGGCCGTCGGCGTCGGACGTGACCCGCTCGCACCACAGGACCGGCGAGGACTCGGGGATGAGCAGCAGGGCGGCGTCCTCGGCCGACGCGGCGTGCGCCTCGATCGTCTGGACCGCACCGCCCAGCTCGACCGGCAGGAGCTCGAGGAACGACCGCTCGGCGACCTGGGCGCGGGACAGGTCGGCGGCGAGGGCCTCGGGGCACCAGACGGTCACGCGGGCGAAGGGCTCGCCGTCGGCCAGGTTCACGCGGGCGACCCGCAGCACCGTCTCGACGCCGAGGACCTCGCGCACCCGCGGCGGCGCGGCGACGAAGCCGAAGTCGACGATGCGACGCTCCGACTCCCGGCCGTCCGCCTCGAGCTGCGCCTCGATCGTCCCCAGGCGGCCCAGGTGCTGGCGGAAAGGGGTGCCGGCGACGAACCACCCGAAGCCCTGGCGGGCATCGAGGAGGCCCTCGGCCCGCAGCCGGTCGAGCGCCTTGCGGACCGTGACCCGGCTCGCCGAGTAGCGGGCCGACAGCTCGGCCTCGCTGGGCAGCAGCGTCCCCTCGCCGAACTCGCCCGCCCCCACCCGCTCCCGGAGGTCGTCGGCGATCTCCCGGTAGCGGATCCGACGACCGTCGCCGGGAGGTGGGTCAGCGGCCACGCCGCGACGGTAGTTGTCTCCTACTTGTCTGACAACGAGGGCTCGCCGCCGTGCGGGGCCGCGCCCGCGGCGCCGTCGGCGGCCATGGCGGCGAAGGGGGCGAGGCTCGACGGGTCGGCGAGGGCGTCGGGCGACACCGCCTGCTCGACCGGCGTCCCGGTGAGGATCCGCTTCACCGGCACCTCCAGCTTCTTGCCCGACAGCGTGCGCGGGATGGTGGGCACGACCTCGACCCGGTCCGGGACGTGACGGGGCGACAGCTCGGCGCGCAGGGCGGACGCGATGCGCCGCGACAGCTCCCCCACCTCCACCTCGACCCCCGGCGCGAGGGCCACGAACAGCACCAGCTCCCCGGCGTCGCCGCCCCGACCGTCGAGGTGCACGACCAGGCTGTCGGCCACCTCGGGCAGCTCCTCGACCACCGCGTAGTAGTCGCTCGTGCCGAGGCGTACGCCGCCGCGGTTGAGCGTGGCGTCCGAGCGCCCCGACAGCACCGCCGCCCCGTCGTCGGTGAAAGTGATCCAGTCGCCGTGGCGCCACAGCCCGGGGAAGTCCTCGAAGTAGGCGGCGCGGTAGCGCTCCCCTCCGGGGTCGTCCCAGAAGCCGACCGGCATCGAAGGCATCGGCCGGGTGATCACCAGCTCCCCCACCTCGCCGGGCGGGCACGGCGCGCCGGTCGCGTCGAAGGCCTCGACGGCACACCCGAGCAGAGCGCAGCTGATCTCCCCGGCGCGCACCGGGACGAGCGGCGACGTGCCGAGGAAGGCGGTGCACACGTCGGTGCCGCCGCTGATCGACGACACCGGGACGCCGACCGCCTCGTCGACCCAGCGGAACCCCTCGGCGGGCAGCGGCGCGCCGGTCGACCCGACCCACCGCAGCGCGCCCCGCTCCGGCGCGACGCCCTCCTTGCGGCACGCCATCAGGAACGGGGCCGAGGCGCCGAACACGGTCGTGCCGGTGTCGTGGGCGACGTCCCAGAGGGTCGCGAGCGACGGCGAACCCGGGTCGCCGTCGAACAGGACGATCGTCGACCCGACCAGCAGGCCGGACACGAGGTAGTTCCACATCATCCAGCCGGTGGTGGTGAACCACATGAAACGGTCGGCGGGCGTGAGGTCCTGGTGGAGGGCCAGCGCCTTGAGGTGCTCGACGGTGATGCCGCCGTGGCCGTGGACGATCGGCTTGGGGAGCCCGGTGGTACCCGATGAGAACAGCACGTAGAGCGGGTGGTCGAAGGGGACGGGGGCGAAGGTCGGCGGCCCGGGGTCGGGGCCGGAGAGGAGCTCGCTCCAGCCGTCGTCGCCATCGGGGTCGAGGTACGGCACCGTCACCACGCGCTCGACGCTCGGGAGGGCGGCGACGATCTCGGCCATCTCGGCCCGCCGGTCGATCGCCTTGGCGCCGTAGCGGTAGCCGTCGACCGCCACCAGCACCCTGGGCTCGATCTGGCCGAAGCGGTCGATCACCGCCCGGGTGCCGAACTCCGGCGCGCAACTCGACCACACCGCCCCGATCGAGGCCGCGCCGAGGAACGCGACGAGGGTCTCGGGGACGTTCGGCGCGTAGGCGGCGACGCGGTCGCCGGGCACCACCCCGGCGGCGCGCAGGCCGGCGGCGGCGCGGGCGACCAGGCCCGCCAGCTCGCCCCACGTCAGCTCCCGGTCGGTGCGCGTCTGGCTGCGGGCGACGACCGCGACGTCGTCGGGGCGCTCGGCGGCGGCCGCCAGCGCGTGCTCCGCGTAGTTGAGGGTGCCCCCCGGGAACCACCGGGCCCCGGGCATGGCCGCGTCGGCCAGCACCCGCTCGGGGCGGTCGCGCCAGCGCACGCCGAGGTCGTCGGCCACCGCGCCCCAGAAGCCCTCCAGGTCGGTGACCGACCAGCGGTGCAGATCGGCGTAGGTGTCGAACCCGTGGGCGCGGGCGAAGCGACCGGCCGCGGTGGCGGTCCAGGCGTCGGCGGCGGGCGTCCAGAGCACCTCGCCGCGGGCCGGCTCATCGACGGGCATGGCCAGGACGGTAGCGGCGCGCGGCGCGCGGTCGAGGCGGCGCGGGCGGGCGGTCCGTCCCGGCGGGTCGCGCGCGGGGGCCGGCGCGCTACGCGTCCGACGAAGGCGCGGCGGATGCTGACGCCTCCGTCCCGGACCGCGGCTCCGACGGCGGGTCGTCGTCGACGAAGGTGCCCACCAGATCGTGGCGCGCGACCGTGGCCCGGCCGTCGACGACGAACACGGCGACCACGACGTGCGATCCGGGATCGAGCCCGGTCGTATCGATCCGCAGCCCGTCGCCGTCGGGCACCGCGGCGGCGACGGTGCCGTCGACGATCACCGCCTCGGGCCGGGGCGGCCCGGAGACGACGAGGTCGGCGGGGTCGAGGGTCCACGTCGCGGGGTGGGCGGTCAGGTGCGAGAGGCGGGCCGCGCCACCCGTGATCCGCAGGGCCACGGCGGTGGGCGCCCCGCCGGGGGTCGCGGCGACGACGGCGACCGAGCCGACCGGTGTGGCGACCACGGTCGTGGCCACCGGGCCGGTCGCCAGGGGGCCGACGAGCTCGCGCAGCGCGCCCATCCGCGCCGCCAGTCCGCGCCAGTCGACCGCGACGTGCCGGGCGGTGTCGTCGAGCCTCGCCCAGGTGGCGCCGACGTCGCCCGCCGCCACGTCGGCGGCGAGCGACCGGACCGCCTCGACGGGGTCGGCGGGCGGGGCGTCGACCGCCGACCCGGAACCGGCGGCGAGGACGACCGGGGCGACGGTGAACGACGACGGCGAGCGCGGATCACCGGAGAGGGCCACCACGAGCGCCCGGCCCGCCGGTCCGGGGTCGAGGCGCACCGCGGCCGGGCCGGAGACCCCGGCGGCGACCCCGCGCCAGGCGCGCCGGTCGAACACGGCGACGGTGACGGGCGAGTCGGTGCCACCGACGACGAGGTCGACCGCGGGGCCGGTGACGGTCTCCCCCGCGTCGAGGGCCACGACGCCGGTGGCCCGGACCACGCCCCACGGCCACCCGCCGGGGCCCGGGGACTCGCCGCCGGGCCGGACCAGATCGACGGCGGTGCGACCCCCGGCCGAGGCGATCTCCACGACGGCCCGGGTGGCGGTCCGGCTCCGGACGTCGGCCCCGGTGACGTCGACGCCGACGACGTCACGGGCGAAGCGCGAGGCGGTGGCGCCGGGTTCGAGGAAGGCAGGGTCGCCCCGCCGGGCGTGGGCCGTCGCCTCCACCAACGAGGCGTACGGCCACACCGCCGGGTACTCCCGCCCCGCGGGCTCCTCGGTGGCGGGCCGGCCGGGCCCGATCGTGGTCGGCGCCTCCGGAGCGGTGACCGAGGGCGACGGCGCGGTGGTCTCCGGCCGCGAGGTCGGGGGTCGCTGCGCCTCGTAGCGGTCGGGCAGGCCGTCCGGCCCGTCGGTGGTCGATGGCGTCGGGTCCGAGCCGGACCGGAGCCGCGGGATCGGCGGCGGTCCCGCGTCGCGTGGAGCGACGGCGTCCTCCCGCGGCGGGGCGAGCGTCGTGCCCAGCCGGACCCCGCCGGAGTAGACGCCGAGGACGGCGGCCAGCGCGAACACCACCAGCGCGAGGACCGGGGCCCGCCCCAGGGCGCGCCGCGCCACGGCCGACGGTGGGAGGGGTGATCGCGCCATGGGGAGGGGGTGACGCCCGCGAGCAGGGTGTCGTCACGGAAACGTCATGTCCCGTACCCAGCCCCCGCCGCCGTCAACCCCCGCCGCGGTCCACCCCCCGGCCGGGCTTCGTTCAGTCGGAACCGGGGCGGCGGTCGCGCTCGTGGTCGCCGTCGTCGGTCGCGCCGGGCGGGAGGGCGGCGGCGATCTCCTCGGCGGTGGGTTCGCGGGCCTCGCGGGCGACCGCGGGCAGGAGGTCGACGATCGCCGCCATGATCCGCTTGGTGTCGGCGTCGGGGCTCCGGTACTTGAGGTCGACCGGTGGGCCGATCCGCACCCGGACGGTCGGCGGGTGCCCGACGGCGGTCACGTCGGGCAGGCGCGACGACCGGGGCCACACCTGCTCGGTGCCCCACAGCCCGATCGGGATGACGGGCGCCCGCGAGAGCTTCGCCAGCTTGGCGGCGCCCCACCGGCCGCGCAGCTCGGGGTCGTAGAACGCCCGCCCGCGGGGGATCGTGCCCTGCGGCATCAGGGCCACCAGCTCGCCGGCCTCGAGGGCCTCGGCGGCGGCCTGGAGCGGCTCGTCGGACCCGCTCCCCCGCTCGACGCGGATGCCGCCCAGCGCGGACACGACCTGTCCGACCAGCGGCGCGTCGAACACCTCCTTCTTGCCGAGGAAGCGGACCGGCCGCCCGACCTGGGCGAGCGCGTACCCGATGGCGAGCGGGTCGAAGTAGCTGCGGTGGTTGCCGACGATGATCCCGGGTCCCTCGGCGGGGATGTTCCGCTCGCCGTCGACGTCGAAGCGCACGAACGGGAGGGTCTGCGGCACCGCGAGGCGCTGGAGGAGGCGCTGGGGCTCGATGCCGGCGAGCTTGGGCACGCCGCCGGGCACGTCGAGGTGCTGGATCGGCCAGCGCCGCAGCGTCGCCACCACCATCAGGCGCGGGTCCGGGTTGACGGCGACCGGATGGCCGACGGCGGACAGGAGCGGCACGTCGTAGACACTGTCGGAGTAGGCCCAGCTCGACCCGACGTCGACCGCGTGGTCGGCCGCCCAGTCGCGCACCGCGGCGAGCTTCCCCGGGCCCCAGACGAAGTGGCCGTCGACGGTGCCGTCGTAGGCGCCGTCGACCTCCCCGTAGCGGGTGGCGATCACGTCGTCGAGGCCGATCGCCTCGGCCAGCGGGGCCACCATGTCGTAGGGCGAGGTGGTGGCCATGACGACCGGCCGGCCCTCGTCGTGGTGCTGGTCGATCAGCAACCGGGCGTAGGGCAGCACCTGGTCGACGAGGCGCTGGGCGGCGAGCCGGCCCGCCTCCTGCACGGTGGCGCGGTCCCACCCCGAGGCCACCCGGGCGGCCTGGCGGGTCATCAGCATGGACGGCAGGGTCTCGCCGATCGTGTCGAACACCCGGTAGACGAGGCCCTCGCCGGGGATCGGCCGGTCGGGCAGGACGCCCACGGCGCGCAGGCACTCGGTGACGACCGGACCGCTCGCCCCCTTGAGCAGGGTGCGGTCGAGGTCGAAGAAGGCGGCGGCGCGGGCGGGGCTCACCGCCGGGATGGTACCGATCCCCGGGCGACCCGCCCGGCGGACGGGGCCCGGCGGCGGGCAGACTGGGGCGGTGGACCTGCGCCAGCTCGCCGCCCTGGCCGCCGTCGCCGACCACCGCTCGTTCTCGGCGGCGGCGCAGGCGCTCCACACCGTGCAGTCGAACGTGTCGACCCACGTCGCCAAGCTCGAACGCGAGCTGGGCGTCACCCTGGTCGACCGGGCGACCGGCGAGCTGACCGACGGCGGGCGGGCGGTCGTCGAGCGGGCTCGGCGGATCCAGGCCGAGCTGACCGCCATCCCGACCGACCTCGCCAACCTGGCGGGCACGGTCAGCGGCCCGGTCCGGCTCGGGATGATCGGCACCGTCGGCGCGTGGGTGCTGCCGCTCCTCATCCCGGCGATCGCACGGGACCACCCCGCGATCGACCTCGCCATCGTCGAGGCCACCACGACGTCGCTGACGCCGCAGGTCGTGGCGCGGACGCTCGACGCCGCGGTCGTCAACCTGCCGGTGGTCGACCCGGACCTCGCGACCGAGCCGCTGTTCGAGGAGGACCGTGTCGTGCTCGCGCCGACCGGGCACCCGCTGGCGGGGCGGTCGCGCGACCACGTCCGCCTGCGCGACCTGGCGGCGCACCCCTTGTTGCTCGAACCGGCGGGCACCGCGTTCCGCGACGACCTCGACGCCGCCGCCGCCCGGGTGGGCGTGTCGCTCACGCCGCTCGCCGAGGTCGACGGCATGCGGGCGCTGTCGGCGCTGGCCCTCGAGGGGTTCGGGGCGGCGGTGCTGCCGGCCACCGCGGTACCGATCCCGCCGCCCGACGGCTGGCGGCGCCTGGAGATCCGGGGCCTGGCGCCCCGCACCGTCGGGCTGGCGACGAGCAGCCGGGGCCGCCTGACGGCCCCGGCCCGGGCGGTGATCGACGAGGTGCGCCGCCTGGTCGCCGCCGCCGGTCCGGGCCGACCGGGCGTCCGGGTGCACGACCGGGCGCCATCCGACGACGTCGGGCCACCACCGACGGTCGGGGGCGAGCCCGGTGCCCTCTAGATTGGGCGGGCCCCAGCCGTCGCACGGAACGGAAAGCCCCTTGGCCGACAGCGTGACCATCACCGACAACCGCACCGGGGAGTCGGTGGAGATCCCCATCGTCGCCGGCGGGATCAACTCGGCCGAGTGGAAGAAGCTGCTGGGCAACGTCTGGTTCCACGACCCCGCCTACCTCCAGACGGCGGCCACGTCGTCCGCCATCACCGAGATCGACGGCGAGGCGGGCATCCTGCGCTACCGCGGCTACCCGATCGAGGAGCTGGCCGAGAAGTCGTCCTACCTCGAGGTCGCGTACCTGTTGATCTTCGGGGAGCTGCCCACCGAGGAGCAGTTCAAGCCCTGGGTGCACGACATCACGTACCACACGTTCATCCACGAGAACGTGCGCAAGCGCTTCCTCGAGGGCTTCCACCACGACGCCCACCCGATGGGGATGCTCGTCTCCGCGATCGCCGCGCTGTCGACCTTCTATCCCGAGGCCAAGAACATCTCCGACGAGGACAACCGGTACCGCCAGATCGTCCGGCTGATCGCCAAGATGCCGACCCTGGCCGCCGCGTGCCACCGGTTCAGCGTCGGCCAGCCGTTCGTCTACCCGGACAACTCGCTCGGGTTCTGCGCCAACTTCCTGTCGATGATGTGGAAGATCGCCGAGCCCCGGTACGACGCGAACTACGCGCTCGCCCACGCGCTCGACACGCTGTTCATCCTCCACGCCGACCACGAGCTCAACTGCGGCACGGCGACGATGCGGATGATCGGCTCGTCCAACGCCGACCCGTACTCCGCCGCCGCCGGCGCGGCCGCCGCCCTCTACGGCCCCCGCCACGGGGGGGCCAACGAGGCGGTGATCCGGATGCTCACCGAGATCGGCACGATGGACGACGTACCCGCCTTCGTCGAGGACGTGAAGGCCGGCAAGACGCTGCTGCAGGGCTTCGGGCACCGCGTCTACAAGAACTACGACCCCCGCGCCCGCATCATCAAGCAGACCGCCGACGAGGTCTTCGCCGTAACCGGGAAGAACCCCCTGCTCGACATCGCCTTGAAGCTCGAGGAGACGGCGCTCAACGACGACTACTTCCGGAGCCGCAAGCTCTACCCGAACGTCGACTTCTACTCGGGCCTGATCTACCAGGCGATGGGCTTCCCGACCGAGATGTTCACCGTCCTGTTCGCCATCCCCCGCATGTCGGGCTGGCTCGCACACTGGAAGGAGCTGCTCGAGCAGGGCCAGAAGATCGCCCGGCCGCGGCAGATCTACACCGGGTCCGGCGAGCGCCCCTACGTCGCGATCGAGGACCGCTGACCGCACCGGTCGGATCCCCCTGGGCCTCCCCCGCCGGCTGGCCCCCCGGGCCGGCCGCGCTCGACGCCCCGTTGGGGCGCCGATCCGCCGCCCGGGCCATCGACGTGGCCCTGGCGGGCCTCATGTACTTCGTGGTCGACCGACTGGTGCCCGAACCCCGGCTGATCGCCCGGCTGCTGCTCACCGCGGTCGCGGTCGTCGCCTACGAGGCCCTGTTCTGCCTCTACACCCGGGCCACCCCGGGGAAGCTGGCCACGTCGCTGCGGGTCGCGCCGATCGACCGCTACGAGATCGACCCCGGAGCGGCGATCCGCCGGGGGATCGCGGTCGCCTACCCGACCGTCGCCGTCCTGACGCTCCCCGCCGCGGTCGGCTCGATGTCGTCGTCGATCGGGTCGCTGGTGGTCGGCGGGTTCGCCGTCGCGGTGGTGGCGGGGGCGTTCCTCAGCGTCGCCACCGCTCCCGCCCGGCGGGGTCTACCCGACCGGGTCGCCGACACGATCGTGGTGCCCTACGAGGCGCCGCAGGTGATATCCCGCGACAGCGTCGACGGGCTGGCCGGCGGCACCGCGGCGCCGTTCCTGACCGCGTGGGGCCCGGTGGCGTCGCGCGAGGCTCGCCGCCAGGGCCGGGCCGGACGCCTCGACGACTCCCCCGCGCTGGTCGTGCTGCTGGTGGCGGTCCTGTTCGCGTGGACCCTCGACCGCCCCGCCGTCGCCATCGCCCTCGCCTGCCTGTGGGCCGCCGCCCTGGTGATCGACGAGGCCCGCAAGATCGCCCGCGACGGCGGCACCGCCGGACACCGCGCCGCCGGCGAGGCGGTCCTCGACGAGGCGACCGGCGAGCCGCCGACCTTCGGGGCCGCCCTGGCCCGCAGCGCGGTGCTGGCCGTGTTCTGGCTGTTCCCACCGCTGGTACCGGTCCTCGTCATCTGGATCCGCCTCAGCCCGAAGCGGCGGGGTCCCCACGACCTCGTGGCGGGCACGATCGTGATCGACACCACCGGGGGGCGTTGACGTGGCGATCCCCGTCCGCGACGACAGCCCCCGTCGCGAGGTGCCGTGGGTGGTGCTGACCCTGATCGCGGTCAACGTGTTCGTGTTCCTGTTCCTCCAGCCGCCGGCGCTCCAGCGGGGCGGGGCCGACACCGGCCACCTGACCGAGGAGGAGTCCCGCGAGCTCGCCGAGCACTTCTCCGGCTGGGGCGCGGTGCCCTGCGAGATCAAGGTGATGGAGTCGCGGGCGGAGGGGGCCCGCTGCACCAGCGACGGCGACCACCCGATCATCGACCGCAAGCCGGTGCCCTTCACGCTGCTCACCTCCATGTTCCTGCATGGGGGCATCCTCCACCTCACGGTGAACATGCTGTTCCTGTGGGTGTTCGGCGCCGCGGTCGAGGGCCGCCTCGGCCCCGGCGGGTTCGCCGTGCTGTACCTGCTGGGCGGGGTGGCGGGCACGCTCACCTACGTGGCGGTCAACCCCGGTTCGGCGGCACCGGTCGTCGGCGCGTCGGGGGCGGTGTCGGCCGCGATGGGCGCGTACCTCTGGATCGGGCCGCGCCGTCGCATCCTCTCGATCGTCGCCCCGCTGCCCCTGGCGGGGCTCGT
>Ga0123333_10003592_pt1 | contig 14988 bp, 13 predicted proteins | sample BioC12SIPDNA_3_FD_89957 | JGI IMG/M metagenome (GOLD analysis project Ga0123333, IMG submission 89957) | Anaerobic biogas reactor microbial communites from Washington, USA - Biogas_R2_B C12 SIP DNA | ecosystem: Engineered > Bioreactor > Anaerobic > Unclassified | place: Washington, USA... | reverse complement strand
GTCTTTCTGCCGCTGGAGGCTCTGCTCGATCTGGATCGCGAGCGGCAGCGCCTGGGGCGTGAGCTTGAAGCGGTGGGCCAGGAGTTGGATCGCGTGACGGCGCTCTTGGCCAACGAGCGCTTCACCGCGCGTGCGCCGGAGGCTGTCGTGGCCAAAGAGCGCGAAAAGTTGCTTGCCTATGGCGAACAGCGCGCCAGGTTGGAGGCCCGCCTGGCGGAGCTGAGTTAGCGGCATGAAACCGGCATCGCGATCCGAGTCGACAGGGCACCGAACCTGGGTATACTGGGGCGGAAACTGGATGGAGCTGCCCGGCGAGGGAGAAACGTGATGTACAAGTTCCTGGGTGGACTGATCGTGGGGCTGTTCGTCGGCTGGGCCGCGGGGATACTATCCGCGCCTCAATCTGGCAGGGACACGATCGAGAGCATCAGTGAGCGCGCGATTGAGCTCAAGGAGCGCGCGGTACGCAAGACAGAGCAGGTGTGCGAAGACATCGTCCTGGACATCTAGCTGTATCCGGGCGGCATAGGAGCGGGCATGGCTTGACAGCTGTGCCCGCTCCTGTGCGTGCCGGGCGTTTGCGGCTCTGCTCGGTCCGGTTGACAGCCGGGCACCTGCCCCTATGATCGGCAGCGAGTCTGCCAGCGGGTTCGGCGAGGCCGTATGGGAGGAGAACACGTGTCCGGGGAGCGACTGCGCATCGGCGTGATTGGGCTGGGAGGCCGCGGCGGCCTCTGGCGCCACTGGCACGCACCAGGAGGGCGTTCGGAGGTGGTGGCCGGCGCCGACGTCGATCCAGCAAGGCTGGCGGGCTTTGCCCACGAGCGCGGGGATGCCTTCTGCACCAACGACTACCGCCGTCTGCTGGAGCGGAGTGACGTGGATGCGGTGGCCATCACCAGCCCTGACCATTACCATGAGGAGCACGCCATCGCGGCGCTCCAGGCTGGCAAGCACGTCTTTTGTGAGAAACCCCTCGCCATCCGTGTGGAAGGGTGTGATGTGATACTGAGGGCCTGGCACCGGTCCGGCAGGCACCTGATGGTCGGGTTCAACATGCGGTACATGGCCATGTTTCGGACGATGAAGGAAATCGTGGACGCTGGCACCATCGGTGAGATTCGAGCGGTGTGGGTGCGTCACTTTGTCGGGAGGGGCGGCGACTTTTACTACCATGACTGGCATGCCCGGCGCGCGCACGTCCATTCGCTCCTGCTGCAGAAGGGCTCGCACGATATCGACGTGATCCACTGGATCACGGGACGCTACACCAAGCGCGTGGCTGCCTTTGGCGGGCTGGATTTCTACGGCGGAGACCGCCCGGATGACCTGACTTGCCCTGCATGCCCAGATCGTGGAACCTGTCCGGAGACGCTGGAGGGGCCGCGCGTACAGTGCGCCTTTCGCCGGGAGGTCGACGTGGAGGACAACCAGGTGATGATCATGGAACTGGAGGGGGGCATCAAAGCGAGTTACCTCCAGTGTCACTTTACTCCGGACTATCACCGTAACTATACGTTCATTGGGACGGAAGGGCGGCTGGAGAACTCTGAGCCCGATGGAAAGGTGTGGGTGCGGACGCGCCCATCCCGTGGGTGGAAGGACCTGGCGGACCGTGTGTACGAGATCAAGCCCGCGCTGGGGGGGCATGGGGGCGCTGATCCGGTCATCTGCGCGGAGTTTGTGGCAATGTGCTTGGATGACAAGGCGCCTGAGGCGACCCCTTTGGCGGGACGCATGAGCGTGGCAACCGGGATCGCCGGAGCGGCCTCATTGAGAAGCGGCGGCCAGGTCCAGCAGGTGGCTCCGTTGCCCAGCGATCTGCGCCAGTGGCTGGCTGGCGGCGGCAACTCTGGCTTCTAGGGGGAAGATGAAGCTGCTCTTTATGCGCCACGGCGACCCGGACTATGCGAACGACAGCCTGACACCGCGCGGGCACGTTCAGGCTGCTCTGCTGGCGGAGGCGTTGGCAAGCCGGCCGATCGATGAGATCTACGTCTCGCCGCGCGGCCGCGCCCAGATGACTGCCCGATACACCCTGGATCGCCGGGGGGAGACCGCTATCACGCTCGATTGGCTGGCCGAGCTCCGCGGTGGATATGGAGAGGGTCGGGTGGCCTGGGACCTGCATCCGGTCGATCTGCTGCGGGAGTTCGGCATGCCTGAGAGGCTCGCCTGGCCAGGGCAGGTGCCCTATGGACAGCTCTGGGACCAGGTGCTGTCGCCGTTCTATGATGCCTGGGATGGCTTTCTCGCCCAGCGGGGCTACACACGCGAGGGGCCGCTGTATCGGGTGCAGACGCCCTGCGAGGCTACGCTGGCGTTCTTCTGCCATGCCGGGGTGACGCTGTCGTTGCTCGCACACCTGCTTCATCTGGCACCGCCGCTGGTGTACAGCCACTTTGGCTGCGACCCCTCCAGCGTTACGGTGCTTGAGTCGGAAGAGAAGGGCGGGTACGGCACCTTTCGTCTGGTGGTCCTAAACGACATGTCCCACGCAGAGCATCTGCGCAAGAGCCCGAGAGAGCACGATCCCTACGGTTTCTAGGGCACTCGATATCTACCGGGTGTGAGGTGAGGCCAGCAGGCCCAGTACAAGGAGCAGATCCTGCTGCCAACCCGGCCCGAGCTTGAGGCGGACGTGCGTTCCCCTTGCCTGACAACCTGCGCAGCGGGACGCGATGGTATCACAGAGTGCCCGGGGCAGCGTCTCTGGGACCTGGAGCACGATCTCCTGGCCTTCCGCGCGGAGGGCTGTGAGGGACGCGGCGGTAGCGAGCACGCGAACCTTCAGGATATAGAGCAGGTTGGAGACGGGCTCGGGGAGCGGTCCAAAGCGGTCCTCCAGCTCGGAGGCGAGGGCTTCCACCTCCTCCTGGGTATGGGCGCGGGCCAGGCGCCGGTAGAGCCGCAACCGCAGCGGATCATCCGGGATATACTCGTGCGGAAGGTGGGCGGAGAGGGGGAGATCGATGGATGGTCCGAGATCCAGGGCCAGGGCCTCGCCGGCTGCCAGGTCCTGCGCGCGGCGAACGGAATCATCCTGTTCGCCCGCAGAGTGTTGTAGCTCCTCGATCGCGTGGCGCAACAAGCGCGTGTAGAGATCGAAACCGACGGCGGCGATGTGCCCGTGCTGCTCGGCACCCAAAAGCTCGCCAGCGCCACGTATCTCCATGTCCCGCATCGCCACCCGGTAACCCGCGCCGAGCTCCGAAGCCTCCTGGATGGTCTCCAAACGTTGCCGCGCGATGTCAGTGAGGGGCGGCTTGAACAAAAGATAGGCGTAGGCGCGGTCGATTCCGCGGCCGACGCGCCCCCTCAGCTGGTAGAGCTGGGATAGACCGAAGGCGTCTGCCCTATCGATGATGATCGTATTGACGTTGGGGATATCCAAGCCGTTCTCGATGATCGTCGTACAGAGCAGCACGTCGCCCTCTCCCTGGGCAAAGCCGAGCATCACCTGAGCCAGGGCGTCTTCGTGCATTTGGCCATGCCCGATCACCACGCGAGCTTCGGGCACGATCCGCCGCATGTCTTCCGCAACCAGTTCGATGTCCCGGACGCGGTTGTGGACAAAGTACACCTGTCCGCCTCGATCCATCTCCCGCAGGATGGCCTTCCGAATGAGGGACTCATCGAACTGCGTCACCAGAGTGCGCACCGCGACCCGATTCTCGGGAGGGGTGTCTATGACGCTCATGTCACGGATTCCGCTGAGCGACATGTACAGCGTGCGTGGGATGGGGGTGGCCGTCATGGTGAGCACGTCCACCTCCTGGCGCATGCGCTTCAGCCTCTCCTTGTGAGTCACGCCAAAGCGTTGTTCTTCATCGATCACCAGAAGGCCGAGGTCCTTGAACGAGACGTCGCGTGAGAGTATGCGGTGAGTGCCGATGAGGATGTCGACCTGCCCCGCACACACGCGCTCGATGATCTCGCTCTGCTCGGCGTCGCTCTTGAAGCGAGACAGCATCTCGATGACGACAGGATAGGCACGGAGACGTCGCCGGAAGGTATAGTAGTGTTGCTGTGCGAGAATGGTGGTGGGGACGAGAATGGCGACCTGCTTGCCATCCATTACGGCCTTGAACGCGGCCCGGATGGCGACCTCGGTCTTCCCATAGCCGACATCGCCCACGAGAAGCCGGTCCATAGGACGAGGGAGCTCCATATCGGTCTTGATATGTTCCACAGCGCGCAATTGATCGTCGGTCTCCACGTAGGGGAAGGCCGCCTCCATCTCGTGCTGCCACACGGTATCCTGGGGAAAGGCGTGTCCCTGGGCCAGTTCGCGCAGGGCGTATAGCTCCAGCAACTCCTTGGCGATATCCCGTACGGCCTTTTCCGCGCGAGTGCGAACGGCGGCCCACTCGGAGCCACCCAGACGGTGTAGGAAGGGCTCACGATCGTCAGCCCCCAGGTAGCGGCTCACACGGTCCGAATGGTGCACGGGCACAAAGAGACGGTCACCGGAGTCGTACTCGATCTCCATGTACTCGCGTTCGAGGCCTGCGAGGCTCTTGCGGACCATACCGTGGTAGCGGCCGATCCCATACTCGATGTGCACGACATAATCGCCGGTCTTGAGATCTGCAAAGAGAGACTCGGGCGCGGACTGCCGGGGCTTGAGTGCATGGCGGCGTTGGCGTACCCAGCCAAAGATCTCTGAATCTGTGAGCACCGTCAGTGCGGCGGACGGGAGGGCACATCCTTCGGCAAGCACGCCGTTGACCAGCGTAACGGTCTGGGGGGCGGGCGGTTCAGGCAGCGAATCCTGCGGGGCTAACGAGATCTGGTGTGCCTGCAGCAGATCCGCAAGCCTCTCGGACTGGCGCGATACCAGGACGACACGCTGACCCTGTTGGTGCAGAGCGTGTACCTCGCCGAGTGCGTCCTGTACCTGGCCACCGAAGGCTGGCGCCGGTGCAAAGATCTGGCCCAGCCGCGACGGTTTCTCGTCCATCCCATATCCGAGCGCGACCGTGGGTCGCAGACGCAGCCGGGCGGAGAGATCGGCCCAGGAGAAGTAGGGGACGGCGAACCCCTCTGGCAAATCGCCATCGCGCACCATGTCCGCGCGCAGGCTGAGGGCCTGGTTGGCCAGCGCGATACCCGTTGATTCCAAAGCCGCCATGTCATCGATGAGGATGAGCGTGCCTTTGGGCAGATAGTCCAGGAGCGTTGCCGGCCGGGGGTATAGATACGGCAGATAGTACTCCAGGGCGCTGATGCCGACGCCCCTCCCGATCTGCTCGATCTCCTCCGCCATGCGCTGCCGTGTCCGCGGGTTGCAGGCCGAGAGGTCCAGGCGTGCCAGCGCGGCGGCGGAGGCCTTGCCCCACTCCGGCAGAGCCTCGCTCGCCGGCGGGAGAAGGCCCTCGTCGATGCGTTCGCCGGAACGCTGAGTCCCAGGGTCGAACAGGCGAATGCTGTCGATCTCATCGCCGAAAAAGTCGATCCGGATCGGAAGCTCTGCACCGGTCGGGAACACGTCGACGATGCTTCCGCGATGGCTGAAGGTTCCGGGTTCCTCGACGACAACGACGGCCTCATAGGCGGCATTCACCAGTTGAGCCAGGAGGTCATACTGGGTGATGATCTGGCCCGTAGCGATGCGACGCATCGCTCGGCGCAGGGCGCTGGGCGGAGCGGACTTGGGCATCAGCGCCCAGAGAGAGGAGACGATCACCAGCCCTGCGGCTCGCGATGGATCCTCCCGCATCGCGGTGAGAGCGGACAGCAGACTTGTGCGGCTCTGAACGACCTGCGGATCCCAGCCGGGCCGGTCATAGAACAGGGCGTCCGGCGCCGGGAACAGGCGCGCAGAGGCGGGCTGAGCCGACCAAACATGAAGCTGTTCGACGATGTCGCGGCTTCTCTCGGGCCTCCCTGTGAGGACCAGGATCGGGCCTGCCCAATCCTGCTGGAGGGCGGCAAGCGCAAAGGGACGAACGGATTGCGGCAACTCGAGGGCCATGGCAGGAAGCGATTCTGTTGGCTGGGCCGAGGCAACCATCTGCCGGAGGTTCGCCAACATCTCTTTGTATTCGGCTTGATCTCGCAACAGGGGCAGCAATCCGAAGAGGGACATCGCGCTCGCTACTCTCCCTCTACAGGGGGACGCACCGATTCGAGGCCGTTGAAGCGATTCATGGCCTCTTTCATGCCGTAAAGAAGCAGGGTGGAGATCAACTCATTCACCCGGGCGAAGATGTCAGGCAGGTAGGGCGCCTGGTCCGCATCGAAGGCGTTCAGGACATAATCTACAGGATCGCCCTGTGATGGCCGGCCGATGCCGACGCGTACACGAGCAAAGTCCTGTCTGCCCAGTTCTGCGATGATCGAGCGTATCCCGTTGTGGCCTCCGCTGCTGCCACCGGGCCTGAGCCGTATCTTGCCAAAGGGGAGATCGAGATCGTCGTACACCACGACTACGCGCTCTGGACCGATCTTGTACCAACGGCTGGCCGGTGCGACGGAGGCGCCGCTATCGTTCATAAAGGTCTGCGGCTTGAGGAGCACTGTGCGAGCGCCGGCGATTCTGCCTTCACCGCAGAGCGCCTTGAACCGGGTGCGGTTCAGAGCAATGCCGTGTGCGGAGGCCAGAGCGTCGGCGCAGAGGAAGCCGATGTTGTGGCGGTGTGCGGCGTACTGGGCCCCGGGATTGCCGAGGCCTGCAACGAGCGTCCACTCGGAGGGACCTGGCGCGGCAGGGACGAGGAGCGTTTGACGAGGCACAGCGGTGATTGAGCACCTTATTGGGTAGGCCGGGCGCCTGGCAAGCGTGGTGCCAGGACGCGGCCGGCCAGTGAGTAACGCTATATCAGGCGTCGGATGCCAAAGACCACACCCACAAGGACAAAGACCGCGGCCATCGCCAGGCCACCGAACACAAAGGCGTCCTTGAGCGATTCGGTATCAAAGGGCAGCAGGCTATCCGCGCTTTCAGAACCGAGTTCCGGTGTTGCAGTGGGGCCCATGATGGCCGCCGTGGGAGCGATGATCTGCACCCCGGCAGGCGGCTCTGTCTCTGTCACTTCCGGGGTCTCGGCGGCCTCGGCCGCAGGCGTCCCGTTCGAGGAGGCCTCGTCCGGCGTCGGCGTAGGAGTCAGAGTGCCTTCGGGCGTAGGCGTGACCGTGGGCGTCGCGGTAGAGGCGGGCGCGGTATTGGAGACACGGAGATTGCGGACCACGTACTCTTCCCAGTTGCCATCATTCTTGACGCCCGTCAGGCGCAGGGTATAGGTGTCATCGGGAACCGAGTTGGTATCCCAAACCTCAAGCTGGTTGTTGGTGACCTGGGAGTCATGAATGCTGCCGATCACAGCCCACTGGCTCGGGTTGCTGCCTATGCCCCATTCCACCTTGTAGAACTGAAAGTTGGGCACCACCGCAGAGCCGATGATCGGGACGATGCCACGGATCTCTGAGCCCGCGGCGGGCGAAATGATCTCCAGCCGCAACTCCCCCTGGCGGAGCGGCGCAGCCAGGGCTGGGGCGGCTACGGCCAGGAAGACGAGGGCAATGACAAACGGCAGGAATGCGCGTCGGGACATCGTGCTCCTTGTTCCAGTACTGCATGGCACGGGCGAGTTTACCACAATAGCCCGCACTTTCCAAGGGTGTCTGAAGGGGTGAGGCGGGGGAGTGGCCCGAAGATGGCCCACACTCGCCGCCCAACCTGCTTTGACGGTGGGGTGCGCCGCACCTATACTGCCATGAGACCGACAGAAGGGGGCCGCGCAAGCGGGCTAGATCACAAGAGGGATTAGGCCGTGGCAGAGCAGGTGAATCCGCGCGAGCAGGCTGAGATGCTGGCGCGTTTGCGCCGCGTTGAGGGGCAGATACGCGGGATCCAACGGATGATCGAAGAGGGGCGTGAGTGCGAAGCGATCGTCACGCAGTTGCTGGCTGCCAGAGCGGCTCTGGACAAGGCGGGCACGCTCATCATGGGCCAGCATATCGAGCGCTGCCTGACCAGTGCCCGCGATGGTGAGGGATCAGGGGGGCTGGAGAGAGTCATGTCCTACTTTCTTCAGTTCGCAAGGCCGTGTGATACCGGCGAAGAGGAATAGTACCGCCAGAGCGCTGAGCGGGCGGGGGATAGGGGGGGCGCATGGCAGAGCTTCGGGAGACGACTGAGGCGACCTGGCAAGGCGACGTACTGGCGGCGGCTGGTCCGGTGCTGGTGGATTTTTGGGCAGAGTGGTGTGCGCCCTGCCGGATGATGGAGCCGATGCTGGCTCAGCTGGCGGATCGACTGGCTGACAACCTCACGATCATCAAGGCCGATGTCCAGGCGCACCCCGATCTCGCGGCGCGCTACGGTGTGCAGAATCTGCCAGCGCTGGTGTTGTTCAAGCAGGGCGAGGCGGTGGAGCACTTTGCCGGGCCTATGCCTCTTCGTGTTCTGGAGACGCGTGTGCGCCAGCATCTGTAGAGCCGCTCATTCGAGGTTGGATCCCACGCGCCCTCGCTTGAGCGGGGGCGCCTTGTCTATGCGGATGACAGACGCTCTGGAGATAAGGCGTGCCCGTTCTGTCAAGGTGGAGCATTTGTCCCGCGGGTAAAGACATGCTATAATGGCTTCAAAGATCCGCTGGGCAAAGTGGGTGATTCTCTCCCACTTTTTCTTTTGCGGATGGTCGTGATGGGTACGGGAGGGCAGGAGCAGCATGAAGAGCGAGTTCGAGATCGCTATCACGCAGTTGGCAGCAGACCGTAATCTTGAGCCGCGAGTAATCCTCGAGGCGATCGAGACGGCGCTGGTATCCGCCTACAAGCGGAACTATGGCTCCAGCCAGAATGTGAGCGTGACGCTCGATTCCCACACAGGCCAAGCGCAGGTCTATGTGAAGAAGCTGGTCGTGGAGCAGGTCGAGGACGAGAGTAATGAGATGACCCTGGATGAGGCGCATGGCATCGAGCCTGGCGCCAAGATCGGGGATTACGTTGATATCGAAACCCGCCCGCGCAACTTTGGGCGGATTGCCGCACAGACGGCCAAGCAGGTCATCACGCAACGAATCCGGGAGGCCGAGCGCGACTCGGTCTTTGCCGAGTTCGCCGAGCGTGAGGGCGAGCTGGTCAATGGCGTGATCCGCAACGTCGATGCGCGCTCGGGCAATGTCGTCGTGGGGTTGGGCAAAGCTGAGGCTATCCTTCCGCGAAGCGAGCAGATAGCGAGGGAGCACTACCGTTTTGGCCAGCGTATCCGCGTGTACATCGTCACGGTGGAGCGCAGCGTTCGAGGTCCACAGATCACGGTCTCGCGGACCCATCCAGATTTGCTCAAGCGACTCTTGGAACTCGAAGTGCCCGAGATTTACAGCGGCACGGTGGAGGTCAAGGCGATCGCGCGGGAGCCCGGCTTCCGGTCCAAGGTGGCGGTGGCCGCTCTCCAATCAGGCGTGGATCCCGTGGGCTCTTGTGTGGGTATGCGCGGCGTGCGGATCCAGAACATCGTCAACGAGCTTGTGGGCGAAAAGATCGACGTCGTCGAGTGGGCCAAGGATGATCGGGAGTATATCGCGAATGCCCTGAGCCCCGCCAAGGTGCTGGAGGTCTACCTCAACGCGGCCGAAAAGACCGCCAAGGTGGTTGTGCCGGATCGGGCGCTCTCCCTGGCTATCGGTAAGGAAGGGCAGAACGCGCGGCTGGCCGCGCGCCTGACGGGCTGGCGCATCGATATCAAGAGCGAGGCAGAAGCGGCCGATGAGCGCGAGGAGATGGCTCGCGAGATGGAGGCTGCCGAGGAGCGCAGCAGGGAGATCGAAGAGGCTCGTCGAGCCGCGGTCGCTCTGTTGGCAGAGGCTGAGGCTTTGCTGGAGGACGTAGAGCCGGAGCAGCCCGACGCCGAAGAGGCGGAAGCGGCCGGCGAGAGCGAGGCCGCAGTCGTCACCGTAGATGAGCAGGCTCCCGGCGGGCCGGATGTATCGCTCCCGGAGCTTGTCGAGGACGTGCAAGAGTTGGATCCGGCCGCCGACGATGAGGCGATCAGTACCCTCGAGCCGGAGACTGACATGGTGGAGGAGGTATCCTCCACGCCGAACGACGCCGATGAGGCTCGCGAAGTGGCGATAGCCTTTGAAGAGGTGCTGGATGCGGAGGCCGACGCGCAGGCCGGCGAGGCAGAGGGACAGGTGGAGACGGTCGAGGGCGAGCAGGACGGGGAAGAGGAGTTCGCCGCCGAGGTGGACCTGGAAGCTGTGCCGGATTCCGACGATGAAGAAGAGAATGAGCGCCGACGAGAGCGCAACAAGGGACGTCGCGATCGACGGCTGGAGTATGACGAGAACCTGGGCCGTGTGGTTGCGCGTAAGCAGCACAAGCGGCGTGATCGGACGGACTGGGGCGAGGACTGGGAAGAATAGCAGGCACGGGGCAGATGGTTAGGAGACGGCCGCAGCGCACCTGTATAGGGTGCAGACAAATCGACACCAAACGCGCTCTGGTCCGGGTTGTGCGCACGGGAGACGGTCGCGCGATGGTAGATCCGACGGGCAAGCTGGCCGGCCGCGGGGCGTATTTGTGTACGAGCCGTGCCTGTTGGCAGCGGGCGCTCGATCAGAAGCTGCTCAATCGGGCGCTCAGGATGACGGTGTCAGAAGAGGATGCGGCCCTATTGCGAGCTTATGCCGAGAGCTTGCCTGAGTCGGTGGTGGGAGCCGAGGAGGCCGCGGGGAAATGACTGCGGGCGATGTGAGCCGATGCGTCGTTCGGGTCAGGCAAGGTCGTAGTGGTCCGGGCCAGGGGCCCGGGCGAGACGGGCCCAGGCTGGGGCGATCTGCAGAGCGTGTAGCCGCCTGCGAGAGAGAGAGTGGGAGCTGAGGATGAAGGTGTAACCGGCAAACGGAAAGCATCGCCCTCGAGCCTTTCCCCTTCTCCTCCCCCCTGTGACCTGCGCACCGATTTGCACCACAAGGCCCGCAAGTGTTCGCCACCACCATGGCGGCCGCGAGGCCTGTCCGCGCGAATGGATAAGGGGGGAACCATATGAAGCGAAATACCCGTTACAATAGGTCACCTCGGGGTGGACAACAGAACAACGCTGCACGACCTGCCCCACAGCCCCGGCCGGAGGCCCCGAAGGCCAAAAGCCAACCCACCTCCATGGAGATCGAGCTTCCCCCGGTCATCACGGTGCGTGAACTTGCGGACCTGATGCAGCGCAGCCCGATCGATTTGATCAAGGAGCTGATGAACGCTGGCGTCATGGCCAACATCAATCAGCAGATAGACTATGACACGGCGGCCATCGTGGCCGAGGACATGGGCTATCAGGTGATTGAGCACGCCGAGCCGGAGCCGGAGGAAGAGGCGCCGCAGGAAGCCACGCCGGTGGTCACTCGCAAGCGGCGAGAGTACACAGATGAGGAAGCGCGCCAGCTTCGGCCGCGCCCCCCTGTGGTAACGATTCTGGGGCACGTAGATCATGGGAAGACATCGCTTCTGGACGTCATCCGGCAGACGAGCGTTCAGGCCTCGGAGGCTGGCGGGATCACCCAACACATCGGCGCGTACCAGGTTGATGTGAATGGGCAGCGGATCACCTTTCTCGATACGCCGGGCCATGAGGCTTTTACGGCGATGCGGGCGCGCGGCGCCAGCGTGACGGACATCGCGGTCCTCGTGGTAGCCGCCGATGATGGCGTCCAGCCACAGACGCGTGAGGCGATTGACCACGCTCGCGCGGCGCAGGTCCCCATCATCGTCGCGCTGAACAAGATCGATCTGGCCTCGGCCAATCCGGATCATGTGAAGCAGCAGTTGGCCGATTTGGGCCTTGTGGCGGAGGACTGGGGCGGCGAGACCATCTGCGTGCCGGTTTCCGCGCGGACCAAGCAGGGCATCGGCGATCTGCTGGACAACATTCTCGTCGTTGCCGAGATGAGCGACATCAAGGCCAATCCTCGTCGCAACTGCGAGGGCGTCGTTGTGGAAGGCCGGCTGGATCGCTCACGAGGGGCCACGGCGACGCTTCTGGTACAGGAAGGCACGCTGCAGGCCGGGGATTCCATCGTCGTAGGGACCACCTACGGCCGGATCCGCGCGATGTTCGACTATACGGGGGCGACGCTGGACAAGGCCGGGCCGTCCACCCCTGCGGTCGTCATCGGTCTGCGCGATGTGCCGGGCGCCGGGGACACCTTTGTGGCGGTCGAGAACGAACGGAAGGCGCGCGAGATTGCGGAGCAGCGGGCTGAGGAACAGCACAGCAAGAGCGCTGGCTCTGCCGCCAGGCTCAGCCTGGAGGACGTCTACAGCCAGGCTCAGGCGGGCAAGGTCCACTCACTCAATCTGATCCTCAAAGCCGACGTTCAGGGGAGCCTTGAGCCGATCCGCAACTCTTTGCAGCAGATCGAGATCAAGGATCTCTCCGTGAGCTTTGTGCACGAAGGTGTGGGCACAATCGCCGAGTCGGACGTGATGCTGGCGATCGCATCGCATGCCGTCATCATCGGGTTCAGTGTGGGCGTGGATCCTTCGGCAGAACGGCTCGCAGAAGCGGAAGGCGTCGACATTCGCATCTATGACATCATCTATCGGGTGATTGAGGATGTGGAGAAGGCCCTCACGGGCATGCTGGAGCCCGAATATCGCGAGGTTCTTCAGGGTCGAGCGGTCGTTCGCCAGGTGTTCAACATCTCGCGGGTGGGGCTCGTAGCGGGCGCGCAGATTTCCGAGGGGCGCGGTTTGCGCAGTGCTTCGGCCAAGGTCATGCGGGACGGCAATCTGATCCATCAGGGACGTGTGTCGTCGCTCAAGCGATTCACAGAGGACGTCCGCGAGGTGACCACGGGCATGGAGTGCGGTATCGGTGTTGATGGCGCCAAGGATATTCAAGCCGATGACGTCATCGAGTTCTACACACGGGAACTCGTTCAGTAGCAGCAGATCAGGCGGATTCTAGACCATGCCACATCGTAAAGAGCGGGCGGACTCATTCATCCAACAGGAACTCACGGTGATACTGCGCGACAGGGTGCGCGACCCTCGGGTGGATACCATCACCATTACCGAGGTCAGCCTCACGACGGACAGGCGCCTGGCGCGTGTATATGTCGCTTCCTACGCTGATGAAGACGTCGTGAAAGAAGCCCTGGAAGGGCTGGAGAGTGCCAAGGGGATCCTGCGCAGGGAACTGGCCAAGGTGCTTCACTGGCCGTGGACGCCAGAGCTGATGTTCCGCATGGATGAGTCCTGGCAGTACGGGGAGCGGATGGACAAGCTCATCGATGAGGTGCGGGAGGAGCGTGATCCTGAGGAGGCGGACAGTGGTGAGCACGCCGAGTAGGATAGCTGAGGAACTGCTCAGGCACCGGCGGATACTCATCGTCTCTCATGTGGATCCCGATGGGGACACGATCGGATCGGCTCTCGGCTTGGCGTGGGCCTTGCGGTCACTCGGACGCGAGGTTCTGATGGGTTGTGACGATCCGGTACCGGAGGAGGCTGCGGCTTTGCCCGGAGCCGACGAGTTCTCCTCGAGCCCGCCGCAAGATGTCGATGCCATCGTCGCGGTGGACGCCAGTGACGAGCGGCGCATGGGAAGCCTGTTTCGCCCCTCAGCGGAGCGAGGCGGCCCGCTGATCGTCATCGATCACCACATCACAAACGGTGGCTATGGCGATCTGAACCTCGTGATGGACACCTCCGCGACGGCGGAGATCGTCCTTCTGGTGGTGGATGCCCTGGGGGTGAGCCTGGATGCGACCATCGCCCGGTGCCTGTTGACCGGCGTGGTGACCGACACGCAGGGCTTTCGCACGGCCAGCACGACCGCGAACTCGCTGACGGTGGCACAGAGGCTGATGGCTGCGGGAGCCGATCTGGTGCAGATCAGCAACCAGGCCTTTAACCGGCGGTCGTTGTCGATGCTTTCGCTCTGGGGAAGAGCGCTCACGGCGGCGGAGATGAGATCCGGAGTCCTGTGGGCTGAGCTTCCCCTGGCCTGGCTTCCGCAGGGCAACTCGGATGGGCAGGTGGGGAGCGGGCTCGCGAATCTGCTCAACACCGTGCGCGAGGCCAGGGTTTCGGCGCTATTCACCGAACAGGACGATGGCCTGATCGATGTGAGCATACGCGCCAAGCCCGGGTACGACGTATCGGGAGTGGCGCTGGCCTTTGGAGGAGGCGGCCACGCCGGTGCGGCGGGCTGCCAGGTGAAGGGATCTCTAGCAGGCGTCCGGGAGGCCGTCGTGGATGCCTTGACTCGATTGGTGAATACTCAGGGATGACCGATCCGGCACAGTCTGGAGGAAGCGGAGAAGGTACGCCGCCAACAAGCGTTAGCGGCGTTCTTGTTGTGGACAAGCCGGCAGGCTGGACGTCACACGATGTTGTGGCGAAGGTGCGCCGGATCACCGGCGTGCGACGGGTGGGGCATGCGGGCACGCTCGATCCTGCGGCGACGGGTGTGCTTGTTCTCTGCCTGGGCGCAGCGACGCGGCTCGTCCAGTATCTTGAAGGCCTGAGAAAGACCTACGAGGCGACGGTGCTGTTCGGCGTCGAGACGGACACCTGGGATTCGAGCGGGACGATCGTCTCGCAACGAGACGCGGGCGCCCTAAAGCTCACCGAACTGCAAGGGATCTTGCCGCGCTACACGGGCGATATCATGCAGGTGCCACCCATGTACTCCGCCCTGAAGCGGCAGGGGACTCCCCTGTACCGGCTCGCACGCCGGGGGGAGGAGGTGGAGCGGGATCCCAGGCCTGTCACCATCTCTTCCATGGATGTCCTTCGGTGGGATCAACAACGACTTTCGTTGCGGATCGTCTGCAGCAAAGGTACGTATATCCGCTCGCTGGCTCATGACATCGGCCAGGACGCGGGCACCGGTGCCTGCCTCGAAGTCCTCCGCCGCACGGCCATCGGCCACTTTACGCTTGAGCAAGCCCATACGCTGGAGGAACTCGAACAGCATGGGGCCTGGCTCGGACTGCTGCAGTCTTCGGCGCAGGCCCTGGCCCACCTGCCGCGGAG
>Ga0123333_10003591_pt1 | contig 14991 bp, 14 predicted proteins | sample BioC12SIPDNA_3_FD_89957 | JGI IMG/M metagenome (GOLD analysis project Ga0123333, IMG submission 89957) | Anaerobic biogas reactor microbial communites from Washington, USA - Biogas_R2_B C12 SIP DNA | ecosystem: Engineered > Bioreactor > Anaerobic > Unclassified | place: Washington, USA... | reverse complement strand
TGGAGCGGAGGGCCAGCAGGTTGCTTCCCTTCGGCCTTGGCTTTCTCAGCGTCGGCCTTCCGCTCTTCGTGGGATCGCGGATCGCGAGATCCTCGCACTGTGATCGCTACACCGGCAAGGTGCTGGCGCGGGAACAAGGGACGGATCCCCAAATCGAGGCACTGGTTGGGATAGCCCATCTTGTCCAGGGTATCGTAGAGATTGGCAATGCGAATCTTATCCCAGCGTGCCTGTAGCTCCAGAATCGACGGCTGCTGTTCCTCTGACATAGGGTCCTCCTTCTATGGGTGTTGATGCTGAGTTGATCCTGATCTGTTCTTGAGCTCAATGCCTGCAGCGCCCGGGAACCGCATCCTCAGGCACTGAACTCGTCATTGGCGCGCTCGAGCAGCGCCTTCATGTACCCGATGGAGAAGGCTGTCCCGAGCTTGTGATCTTTGGCCATCAGCGGGATGTGGTCGGCAATGACCACGCCGTCGAACTCCACCTCGCGCAGCGCACGCATGACCTTGTACATGTCCATGTAGCCGTCGTCCAGAAAGGTTTCGACGAAGTGGGGCAAGGGCTTATCGACGTTGCGGAAGTGGACCTTGAAGAGCTTGCCGCGCTCACCGAAGTACTTGATCGTCTCGAGTACGTCCTTGCCCATCCACGTGCCGCCCTCTAGCCAACAGCCGACGCACAGGCACAACCCCACGTTGGGACTGTCTGCGATCTCCATAGCGCGGCGGTAGCCCTCGAAGCTCCCGAAGATGCAGCGTGGAATGCCGCCCAACTCGGGCACGGGTGGATCGTCGGGGTGAATACCGATCTTCACGCCGGCCTCCTCGGCCACCGGCACGACCTGCTTGATGAAGGTCTCGAAGTTGTCCCATATCTCGTCTTCGGAGTACTTCCTCCCGTGGGTCAAGGGGCCCTTGTAGACCGTGCCGACCCAATGACCCTCGGTGGCATTGTCCAGGTTGAACGCCCGGGCTGGGGCGCCGCCGCGCGTCGCCTCACGCTCGGTGCTCCAGATGCCGTTGGCCATATGGGCGTAGGTCGTGTAGGGAATGCCAGCCCTACCCAGGTTGCGCAGATGACGCTTGTACTCCTCGATCTTCTCGTCGCGTCCGGGGAGACCCAATGTGATGGCGGGCTGGTTGTGTACGGCCCAGCTACCGAAGCCGTAGACCTTCAGCCCTGCAGCTTCGAAGAGCTCGCGACGGGTTGCGTAGTACTCGTAGCTCGCCTTGTCGCCGTTGGTCCAGAGCACGACGTGGCCCACGCCCATCTGTTGGATGAAGGCGATGTCGTCCTCGCTTGGCTCGGGTGTGACCTGTGCAGCGATCTTGATCCCTGGTTCGATATCGGGTCTGTCGATGAACATGCGTGTCCTCCATAAGTGGTGTGACTCTAGGCCATCTCCTCCCACGCATCGACCATCGCGGACCAGTTACGGTATTCACGCTCGTCCATGGTGGGGGAAGGTCCCTCGGTGGGGCGCAGGATGAAGCGCTCCTTGCCGCCCGCGAAGGCGTCGCGGACAGCCTCCCATACATCCTCCTCAGTGCCGCTGCAGAGTACGCGGCACTCGATATTGCCGCCCAGAGTGAGCCGGCCTGCTGCGAGGGCCTTGGCTTCGGCCATAGTGATGTCACCGTCGGGCGGCGGCTCGATGGGCTCGGTATAGTCGGCGCCACGCTCGATGGTACGCTGTAGGGCGTGACGCACGTGGCCGTGGCAGTGTATGTGAACGATCGTGTGCGTCCCGTTCGCGGTGTCATAGGCCCGGATAGCGTCGATGAGGCTACGCTCCTGTTCCTGCACCAGGCGGTCATACGTGCGCGGTCCCGCCATGGGTGGCGTGACCCACTCGCTGCCGCCGATCCAGACGTATTCGATGCCGGGTCTGGAAAACAGCACTTCCAGTACGTCCACGGTGCGTTGCAGACAGATCTCTGTGAGCTCGGCGATCAGTCTCGGCTCAGTTGCTGTCAGTTCCAGGAACTGCTCGAACTTCATCAGACCCGCCACACAGACAAAGGGTGACGAGATGCGGGTGTCGAGAATGCCGCGCTGCTCGAATCCGGCGGGCATATCACCGGCAGGTGGAGCGAGTCCTTCGGGCAGCTGCCACGGAACCGAGGCGACCTTCTCGATGTCGTCGAGCGTCTTCACGGGATACTCAAGGGTCCAAGTGGTCCCCGAGACAGGGTCAAGTTGTGTGGTGAAGGTGAGCCGGCCCTTGGGAGTGTCGATCACGCCACGGGTCTCCTCGAATCCGTTGCCCAGTGTGCTGGTCTCGTGGTGCATAAACTGCGGCGGCGTCATCAGGTAGCGGTTGGTGTAGCTGGGCACCTGAAGGCGGTAGGTCGTCTCGTCAAATACCCGGTGAGCGAGGGCCCGACGCCGCGGATCGGGGTGGGCATCGGCTCCCTCACGGGAGACGAAATCGAAGCCTGGCAAGACCAAGGGCACCCGATCGGCAGCACCGCCCTGCAATGTGGTCAACAGTCGCTCTCGCGGCGTCATGGGACCTCCTTTGCTTCGCGGACAAGATCTCTCAGGACTTCCAGATATTCCATTCCAAAGGCTTCGCTTGGTTCGATAGACGTGTCCTCGTGCCATTCGTTCCAGGATGTGATCATCACCATTCGAACAGGGCCCGAGGCAAGCACCAGCGCTTCGCGCAGTTGGTCTGCAAAGAGCGCGGGACTGCGCGGGATCACGGGATGTGCTGCTTGTGGGCGGACCTCTGTGTCATCGAAGCCGGGGATGACGTCGGGCACGAAGGCAACACCTTGTTGGCGCGCCGCGTCGGCCCAGATGCTATAGCGGCTGCGGACTCTGTCCGCGAATCCGTCGTCAATGCCGGGAACAGATGTGTGCATGTTGTAGGCGGTCACGCCGTCGAAGGGGCTGAGCCGCGATGACGTGGGCAGTTGCCAGTAGACCTCATCGCCAATGAGGAACGGCTCGACGCCTGTTACCTCTCTGACCACAGCGCGCACTTCATCGAGCGCCGCCGTGAGATCGCCTGCGAAGATCCGCGTGAGATAGAGGAACACGACGGGCCGGCCTTCTATCTGCAGGTAGGCCGGATGGCCCAAGACGTGCTGTGCGAGGTAGGCGAAATCGCCTGTCAGTCGTTGCCGTCGGGCAGGCTCGTCCACCCCTATCGCGCCGTTCTCCACCCCCAGCAGCCCAGGAGATTCATAGAGGATGCAGAAGCGCATGTCGCTCCCCTCGAGTGCGTCCAGAAGCGAACCTCTGATGACCCTGTCTTCGTAGCTATCGGGGCCCCACCAGCTCGCTGCGAAGAAGTCGAGCCCGTATTCGGAAGCCCACGAGAGCTGCTGGCGGATCACGGTTTCGTCCGCCGAATCGTACTCGCCAAGCAGCGGCGTACCACGGTAGCCCTCGCGCCAATGGCGCCCGTCGGCCCCATACCAGGGATACCAGTAGGCACCCACAAGCCGTGGCGCCACCGGCGGTGTCGCGACTGTCGCACCGGGCGTTGGGCTAGGGACCGTCGCCGGCGTCGTGGCGACCTGAACATGGCCGGATGGCCCCGCAGGTGCGCAAGCCGTCAGCGAGAGCAGCATCAGCAAGGCGAGTCGGGGCGCGTCGGGCCGTCTCACGATCGTCTATTGGCCAGGTCGTGCAGCATCGCCCAAGCGCGATGCCGTGAGGGTGCATCCAATGGTATCATCACGGCGCCATTATGGCACCGGTCCGGTGTAGCGTCAATTCGTGGGACATAGCGAGTGCATACCATGACCTAGAGCTGTGGCTCCCACTCCTGCTCCGGTTGTGCCCGCGCCGCCTGTGGATCCGGTCCGCGGCTCCTGCGCGCTGGCTCTTTCGCGTGGGGGATACTACAATGCACCTACAATCGGTGCAGTCCATATCTTAAGGAAGGCGTCCATGAAGATCACCAAACTCGAGACTATGTTCGTCAAGCCACGCTGGCTCTTTCTCAAGGTGCACACCGACGAGGGCATTGTCGGGCTCGGCGAGCCGGTCGTTGAGGGCCGGGCGCAAACGGTAGCAGCGGCGGTTCACGAGATCGGTCGCTACCTCATCGGCCAAGACCCGCGGCGTATCGAGCATCACTGGCAGGCAATCTATCGAGGCCAATTTTACCGGGGCGGGCCGGTGCTCACCAGCGCCCTGTCTGGAGTCGAGCAGGCTCTGTGGGATATCACCGGCAAGTGGCTTGGCGTGCCGGTGTACCAGTTGCTGGGCGGCGCGACGCGTGACCGGATCCGGATGTATGGCTGGCTTGGCGGCGAGACCTACGGAGACTACATCGACAGCGCCAAGGTTAGCGCGACTCAGGGGTTCACGGCTCTGAAGATGGGGATTCTGGGCGCGGTGAACATCGTGGATACGCCCGCAGTCGTCGAGGCCAACGTCGAACGCTTCGCCGGTGTGCGTGAGGCAGTGGGGAAGACCGTGGATATCGGTATAGATTTCCACGGACGTGTGAGCCCGGCGATGGCGGTGCGCCTGGCGAAGGCTCTGGAGCCCTACGAGCCGATGTTCATCGAGGAGCCTGTGCTTCCCGACAACGTCGATACGATGGTGGCCGTGGCGCGCAGCACCACGATCCCTATCGCGACCGGCGAGCGGCTTTTCACGAAGTGGGGTTTCCGTGAGGTTCTGGAGAAGCAGGCCGCGGTCATCTTACAGCCCGATCTGTCGCACGCCGGGGGCATCCTGGAGTGCAAGAAGATTGCGGCGATGGCTGAGACCTACTTCGCCGCCGTCGCGCCCCACTGTCCACTTGGGCCAATCGCGCTGGCGGCATGTCTGCAGCTCGATGCGTGTATCCCGAACTTCATCGTTCAGGAGCACGTCACGCTGGGAGAGGGCTATCTCAAAGAGCCGTTCGTTATCAAGGAAGGCTACATCGATGTGCCAACGAAGCCAGGCCTGGGGATTGAGCTGGATGAGGCGGCGCTGGTCGACAAGCTCGACGATGGTTCGTGGGAGACGCCGCGGCTCTGGCATCGCGATGGCTCCGTGGCTGACTGGTGAGCAGCGCTAACCAACGGCCCATCGATGCACGCGACCGACCAGCTAGAAGAGGAGGATAGAGAATGGCAGCTACTCTCAAATATGACATAACCAAAGACGATCTGAGCCGGTTCGGGGCTCGAGGCCCCGTGTTCGTCACTTTCGGTGAGGTGATGGTGCGCGACACGCCGGCGGACAACGAGCGCCCGGAGCGAACCCGATTGGTGTATCTGTCGCTGGCAGGCAGTGAGTACACACTGGCGATGGGTCTGGCGCGTTTTGGTATCCCCTCAGGCTACATCACACGGGTGCCGAACAACCCGTACGGGCAAATGGTACGCAACATCGCCCGCGAGAACGGGATCAACACCGATCATTTCGTGTGGGCCCCGAAGACGGAGCCCATCGGGCGTTTCATCTATGAGCTTGGGCGGACACCCAGGCCGAATGCGGGGATCTACCAGCGCAAGTACTCGGCTGCGTCGTGCCTCGACGCCGGTATGGTCGACTGGGCCGCTGCGCTGCAGGACTGCAAGCTGTTCCACACATCGGGGATCACGTTCGGGTTGGCGAACCACAGCGGGTATGCCCATAACTATCTGCGGGCCGCCTTTGAGGAAGCCGTGAAGGAAAAGCCGGAGGACTGCCTGGTCGGCATGGACTTCAACTACCGCTCGTCACTATGGAGTCCCGAGCAGGCGCGCGAGGTTATGACGCCCGTCCTGGTGGAGAACGTGGACCTGCTCATTACCACAATCGAGGATATGGCGGCGCTCTACGGACTTGACTGTGGGCAGTACTCGGCCAAGCAGATTGTGGATGGTGACATAGGAACCTTGGAGGACGACGACATCCGCACCTTCGCCGAAACGGTCCACCAGCGGTTCAACACCAAAGTGGTGGCGATCACGATCCGCTACCCCGATACCTTCGAGCAGCATCGCTGGGAGTCGGCGGCGGTGGACGCGGACGGCAATTACTTCCGCTCGCCCGCGGTCAAACCGATCACGCTGTGGGACCGGCTGGGTGGCGGTGATACCTGGAACGCGGGCTTCTACTACGGTCTGTTGACCGAGGACTTCGGCGCTGCGGGTATCGAGAAGGGCGTGCTGGTGGGCGATGCCGCAACGCGTATCAAGCAGACGCTGATGTTCGATTTGGCCATCGTGAACAAAGACGAAGTCCAGGCGTTGATGAAAGCTGATGCGCTGGGCGGCGGCAAGCGGACGGCGCGGTAGCAGGGGAGGCCAGAGGATGAACAAGACAGAGAAACTGGCGCTGATGCGGGAAACCGGTGTTATCGCGATCATGCGCGCCAAGAGCTCGGACCAGCTCATTGCCGCAGCCGATGCGATCAGGGCCGGCGGCGTGCGTGTGATCGAAGTCACTATGACGACCCCGGGCGCGCTGGACGTGATCGGGAAGGCGACTCAGCGCTATGGTGACGATGTGCTCTTTGGCGCGGGATCGGTGCTTGACGTCGAGACCGCTCGTGCAGCAATTCTGGCTGGAGCTGGGTTCATTGTTGCACCTACACTTAGCGTGGCAGTGATCGAGCTCTGCAACCGCTACGGCGTGCCGGTCATGCCGGGCATCTTCACACCGACGGAGGCGCTTACCGCATGGGAAGCAGGCGCAGACATGGTCAAGCTCTTCCCCGCCAGCTTCGGCGGACCGGAACTGATCAAGGCGATCCTCGCGCCGCTCCCACAGCTGGAGATCGTGCCGGTAGGTGGTGTGGACCTGGACACCGCAGCGGATTTCATCGGCAAGGGTGCGGCGGCGCTGGGTGTGGGTAGCAGCCTGGTGAGCCAGGGCCTTCTCGACAAGGGCGATGCCGCTGAGTTGACGCGCAGAGCCGCGGCCTTCATCGCAGAGGTCAGACGAGGGCGCGCCCGGTGATGCATCGAGCCCATTAGTGGCCGATGCGCAGCAGGATCTTCTCCAGGCGAACGGGGTCGCGGCCCAGGTAGCGGGCAAGATAGCGACCGGCTTCGAGGAGGAACTCTGCTGCGGAGCCCGGATACAGGTTGGCTGCGCGCAGCAAGGTCGTCGGGATCAGCTCGTCAGCGGGTATGTCCTGGTTGTCGATCAAGGCTCGCATGAAGTCCGGGGAAGAGGTGATGACCCGGACCTCATCCGGTGGACAGACGACAATCTGGTGGAGAACCATCGGTGGCTGTGGCGGTAAGCCGTAGGCATAGTTCGGGTCGTCACAGTAACGATAGCCCACCGAGGCCACGGAAATCTCCACGGGAACGGCCCGGTTCTCGCGTTGGTCGCGGATAACCTCGTCGAAGCGTGGGTCACCGGGCGTGACGGTCGCCGCAAGGTTTCTCAGGAAGGGATCGTCTTGGAGGCGAATGTCATAGACTAGCCCCACGAGATCTGCGCTCCCCTGCTGGATGGGGGCGCGCACGAAGGTGCCGAACGTAGGAACCTCGGGTTCGGGAATGCGAGAGGCTACCACAAAGCCGCGGATGTCGGCCCGTAGCACATTGCCGATGGTGATGATGTGGGTCTCGGGTACCATACAAGCTCCTTGAGCGCTATCTCCGACCCAGCAGCAGCTTCTGCCGTGCCTTTTCGGAGGGCTGTGCGAAGATCCCTGATTCCGCGAGCTCACGCTGTATCGCAGCTTCGAGCGCGGTCTTGTCCTGAGTTGTGACAAGCGCTTCCTCGTGCGCTCGCGCGAGGATATAAGGATAGCCGTTGAGCACCGACGCCTGATGGCGCAGCGCCCCATGGAGGGCAGTCATGGCGGTCTCGTCCGCAGCGGCCCACGCGGGCACCTCGATACGCGCGATCGCATCACCCGGGCCCAGGCTGAGATTCAGGTAATAGAACCAGACTTCCTGGCCCTCGCCCGCGTGGCGCTGGTTCGTCGCGGTGGGCCGTGTGAACCAGGTCGTGCGTGCGCCCGGCGCCAGACTGTGGGCCATCAAGTCGTAGTCCGTGAGGACGCTCAGGGGATTGTCGCCGGCCTTGCTGGCGAGATCTTCGGGCGCAAGCTGGTCCGCCCAAAGCAACTCCAGCAACGGCCGACCGCCTGGTCGGTCTACGTATCCCACCGCGACCCCTCCTGACTGCTGAACGCCACGTAACGCGGACAGGTAGGCCTGCAGTGCCGCGCTAGCACTATGGCCGCGTTCGAGATAGGGCCAGAGCAATGGGCCATCGGTCAAACTCAGCACGCGCGCAGGGGAGCGCTTCCTTTCCTGTGCGGTGATATCGGCCAGCACTTCCATCTCCTTGACCGTCCGCTCCATGCCTAGCGTATCGCTGCCGATCAGATAGCCATTGCGATCATACAACTCGCGCTCGTCATAGTGCAACCATTCACGTGTATCCGTGTCTGGGGCCTCGCCTGTGTACCGGAAGATGACGGCGCCAACCTGAAGCAGGTAGTAGAGGACAAGGGCATGCCGGTCGGGAAAGATCTGTGATCCATCTGCGCCGATCACCGTCAGATCGTTTGGGGCTGAATCCGGGCACGGAATCTGCGCACTGATGGGCGTCCCCGTACACGGGACAGCGCCGTCCCATCGATCCAGTGCGAGCGTCAATGGCTGGACATGGCGCCGGAGATGCTCAGTGTCGGAGGCTGACAGCCACCACTGGTGAGCGAGTTCCAGCGCTTCCTGCCGCCTGGCTTGCTCCAGAGCTGCCCGTCTGCCGAGTGCAACAATGTCGCCGCGAATACGCTCTAGGTGGAGCATGGCTTTCTACCTGTCATGCACACTGCTGATGCCGAGAGTGATGATCATTATAGATGAGGGGAATGACTCGAACAAGACGCGCAGACTCTGTGAGACGGACGAGCCCTACATGCATATCCCAAATCCAGCGCACGTTTTGCATGCAGAATTTGCGATTGTCTATTGCGTGCCTTGGGAAACCGTTGTATAATGTGGTCGGCAGTGGGGGAAAGTGGGGGGATATGGGGAGAAATGGCCGCCAAACCTCCCTTATCGACATTGATTGTGGGGCATCGGACTCATGTTCTTGGGCCAGTTCTCCTATACGCTGGATGACAAGGGTCGGCTTACCATCCCTTCTCGTTTTCGGGAAGAGCTGCCGGCCCAGATCGTCGTTACACGCGGACTGGACCGCTGTCTTGTATTATACCCCATTGATGTCTGGAAGGAAATCTCCCAGAAGGTTACGTCGCTACCTATCACCGACCCTCGCGGACGCGCGCTCAGGCGTGTCTTCTTTGCTGACGCAGCGGATGCAGAACTCGATCGGCAAGGGCGCCTCCTAATTCCCGATCGCCTGCGGGAGTACGCCGGGCTGGACGTTTCATCCGACGTTGTGGTCGTGGGGCTCGATCGATTCATCGAGCTTTGGAGTCCAACCCGGTGGGAAGTGCAGAGCAATGGCGAGATGGAGAGCGTAAGCGAGGACCCGGCCATATGGGGGAGCCTGCAGATCTAGATGGCTCGCAGCCGAAACAGCACATTCCCGTTCTTCTAGAGGAAGTTCTGGAGGGAATGGACATCCGCCCCGGGGGGCGTTACCTGGACGCTACCGTCGGGGGAGGTGGTCACGCTGTTGCCATCCTTGAGGCAAGTGGGCCAGACGGGCAGCTACTAGGCCTGGACCGTGACCCCGAGGCGGTTGTGCGCGCAGCGCAGCGTATGGCCCCATTCGGCGATCGAGCTCGGATCGTGCATATCTCGTATGTGAGCTTACTGGCTGTGGCGGAGTCACAGGGCTTTCTGCCGCTAGACGGTGTGCTCTTTGATCTGGGCTTTTCGTCGTTGCAGATCCAAGATGCCGACCGGGGCTTTGCCTTCGGTTTGGCAGGCCCGCTCGACATGCGGTTTGATCGGACAACCGGCGTCACTGCGGCCGATCTGGTCAATGGCCTGAGCGAGGAGGAGCTGGGTGACCTGTTCTTCCGGTTTGGTGAAGAGCCCAAGAGCCGGCTGATTGCGCGAGCGGTCGTGAGGGCGCGCCCGATCCGGAGTACGGGTGAGCTGGCGGAGGTTGTGGAACGTGCCTTGGGGAGGCGTCGTGGAGCGTTGCACCCGGCCACGCGCGTCTTTCAGGCACTACGCATCGCGGTTAACGACGAACTGGCCGCGATCGAGAAAGCGCTTCCGCAAGCTGTTGCGGCGTTGGGCGAAGGCGGGCGTCTAGCCGTGATCGCATTTCACTCGCTTGAGGACCGGATCGTCAAGCAGTTCCTGCAGCGCGAGTCGCGTGGTTGCATCTGTCCGCCGGAGTACCCGGTGTGTCGTTGCGATCACAAGGCTACGTTGCGGATCCTGACGCGTAAGCCGGTCGTGCCGTCGGCGGGTGAGATCGCGCACAACCCGCGGAGCCGCAGCGCCAAGCTGCGGGTGGCCGAGAGGATCTCGGCATAGGTAGGCCAAGCGAGAACTGAGCTGTACAGGCGGGGTCGATATGAGCGTCACTTGGCACAAGAATACTCACGGTGTGCCGCGTCGGAAAGAGACCCTCGATCGTATGACGACGAGGCTGTTCCTGGTCGCGGTAGGGTTGGCGACGCTGTTGATTGGTGCGTACCTCACGCTGACTGCGTCGACCGTTCACATCTCAAACGGGATCTGGAAGCTGCATAACGAGTTGGCGGAGATCCAGCGCACAAACAGCGCTCTGGAGACTGAGATCGCTCGCCATAGCTCGATTCCGGTCATGCAGCAGCGATCCGAGGCCCTGAGATACGAGCCGGCGACCGCGGTCGAGTTCGCCTTCACAGGAGCGCCTTGAGATGTTGCGCGGTCCAGATGCCCGATTGCGGCTCGTTACTGCCCTGCTGATTGCTGCCCTGTTGCCGGTGCTGGGGCAGCTTTTGCGCTTACAGGTCCTCGACAGGGATCAGTACAGGACGGAGGTCGAGGAACTTGTCCACCGTCCCTACGCGCTGCCGGAGCCGCCAAAGGGCATAATCATGGATCGCAATGGAGACCTGTTGATCGGTAATGCCCCCATCTATAACGTGGGCGCTGAAATCAACCTGATCACTGACACAGTCACGGCGGCTGCGGTGCTGGCGCCTTTGGTGGGGCGCTCTCAGGAGACGCTCCTCGAGACGATGTTCTTGCCTGAAGGGGTGGAAGGTGTGCAGTGGCGCCCATTGGCGAACGGCATCGGGGGCGAGGCAGCCGAGCGTCTGAAGGCTTTGCGCGAAGAGAAATGGGCGTGGCTCACGCTGCAGCCGACGTGGAAGCGCTTCTATCCCGAGGGCGCGTTAGCGGCCCATACGCTCGGTTGGGTGAATGAGGACGAACAGGGATATGGGGTGGAGGCTCTGCAGCAGCGGTTCCTGCGCCCGAAGATCGCTGGCGACGTGGGCGAGGTCGACGCATACTCGGAACCCTTGGCTTCTGAGTTGGCCAAGGGCGAGATTCGCGCCTATCCAGGCACTGACCTGAGGCTAACGATCGACCGTACCATTCAGGCGTTCGTCGAGGGCGAACTCGACAAGGGCATCGCCGAGTTCTCGGCCCAAGGGGGGACGATCCTGGTGATGAACCCGCGTACTGGCGAGATCATAGCCTCTGCCAGCCGTCCAACCTATGAACCCGATAACTTCGCCGGTTACGCGGGCGTAGACGATGAGATCTTCCTGGATCCGGCGGTGAGTGTGCCCTATGAACCCGGGTCGGTGTTCAAGGTGCTTACCGTTGCCGCCGCGCTAGACTCTGGCAAGATCAGTCCGGATTGGTCATACTACGACAATGGGAGCGTAGAGTACGGGGGCGTGGTGATCCGGAACTCGGACCGGCAGGCGCACGGGCAACAGAATCTACAAGGCGTGCTCGATAGCTCTCTGAACGTGGGCGTGGCAACCTTTACGACGCAGTTCGTCGGGGCCGATGTCTACTACCGTTATCTGCGGGAGTTCGGCTTGGGGCGGAGAACGGGAATAGACCTGGCCAACGAAGCGCCGGGGCAGGTTCACTTGCCGACAGATTTCGACTGGACGGATAGCTTCCTGGCAGTCAACACCTTTGGGCAAGGTGTCACTGTGACGCCGTTACAACTGCTAACGGCTGTCTCGGCGCTGGCGAATCACGGAACGATGATGACGCCCTACATTGTGGCTGAGCGCAGCTATGCCGACGGACGGGTCGTGGTGACGGAGCCACGTCCCTACGGGTACCCCATCTCGGCTCATACGGCAGACTTGGTGGCGGAGATGATGGCCAACACGGTTGACGCGCGGGTCAAGAACGCGCAGATTCCGGGATACCGGATCGCCGGCAAGAGCGGCACTGCCCAGATTCCGGTGCCGGGCGGCTATGATCCTGTGAATGTGATCACCTCATTTGTGGGATTCGGGCCGTTGCCCGATCCTGAGCTTCTGATTCTGGTGAAACTCGATCGTCCGCAAAACGACATCAACCTGAGATGGGGCACACAGACCGCGGCTCCGATCTTCCAGAGGGTGATGGCGCGCCTGTTCGTGCTGCAGGGCATTCCGCCGTCGAACATGGCTGCGTCGTCGCAAGCGACGACCGGGCCTTGACTGGACCTGGAAAATGGTGGCGATGGCTGACCAACTCTCATTGGCGAAGTTGATTGCAGGGATAAGTGGCTGGCATCCGCAGATCGTGGGTATGCCAGTCTACCCTGTCATAGACTCTCGAGAGGCCCGGCCAGGCGCAGCGTTCTTTGCCCTCGCGGGTGAACGCGTGGACGGCCACGATTACGTGGGCGACGCTTTCGCGCGGGGTGCCGCCGTCGCGGTTGTCGAGCGGGACGTATCCGTCGATGCGCCGTTGGTCGATCTGACCAAGGCGCCTGCGGCCAGTCTCTCTGACGCCGCGGTGCAGGGTGGGCCGGTCCTAATCAAGGTGCCCAACGTACTCGAAGCGTTGCAGCGTGCGGCGGGTTGGTGGCGGCGACAGTTGGTTGGGCTTAGGGTGTTGGGCGTTACGGGGAGCGTGGGCAAGACGACGACCAAGGAGATGGTGGCACGTGTCCTCCAGAACCGGTATACGGTCATGCGAAGCCAGGCATCGTACAACAACGAGATCGGGCTGCCGCTGACCCTATTGCGCCTGGATTCCCGCTGCGAGCGTGTGGTGTTGGAGATGGGCATGTATACCCGTGGCGACATCCGCTTTCTCGCCAGAATCGCCCAGCCCGACGTCGGCATTGTGACGAATGTAGAGGTTGTTCACGCAGAACGAGCAGGCACGATCGATGAGATCGCATTGGCCAAGCGCGAGTTGATCGAGGCGCTTCCCCCGGCGCCCGCGGGTGTGGCGATTCTGAACTACGACGATCCGCGCGTGCGGGCCATGGCCGCGCATACGGAGGCTAGGGTGTTCACCTGCGGCCAGGCGCCGCAGGCGGATCTATGGGCCGATGCGGTTGAGAGCCTCGGGCTGGCCGGCATCAAGATGCGGCTACACCACGGTGCGGATGTCGTCCCGGTAGAGGTGCCGCTCCTGGGTCGGCATAGCGTCTACCCCGTTCTCAGGGCAGCCGCGGCCGGTTTGGTCGAGGGGGTGGAATGGGAGCAGATTGTCGAGGGGCTGCGTGAGTCGGGAATGCAGCTACGCCTGGTGCCGCGCAAGGGTCCAGAGGGTTCGTTGGTCCTTGACGATACCTACAACTCCAGTCCCCCTTCTGCCCTGGCGGCGCTGGCTGTGCTCGCCGAACTCGACGGTCGGAAAGTCGCAGTGCTCGGCGATATGCTGGAGCTAGGCCCCTATGAAGCGGAAGGGCATCTGGAGGTTGGCCGCCGGGCGGCAGAGGTCGCGGCCGTGTTGGTCGCTGTCGGCAACCTCGGCGCTCTGATCGCCGAGGGAGCGCGGCGCAACGGTATGGCAGATGCACAGATACACACGGTATCGGACAGTGTGGCTGCCGCGGAGACCGTTCGTTCGCTGGTGCGAGCCGGGGATGTGGTTCTGGTGAAGGGTTCGCGCGGCGTGAAGATGGAGCATATCGTCGAGGCTTTGGTGGGGGCGGATCGTGTTGATGCCTGACCTGTCGCGCAGTGCGGTACTGCCCCGCGGCTCGCGTGCCGTGATCCTGGGCATGGCGCGTCAGGGCACTGCCCTGGCCCGATACTTGGCAGGGCAAGGTATACAGGTGACCGTGTCGGACAGCCGCACAGCAGAGCGGCTGCAGGCCGAGCTGGCGGAGTTGGCCGGTTTGGATATCGAGTATGCGTTGGGTGGGCATCCTCTCGGCCTTCTAGATGGTTGCGACGTCTTGTACGTCAGTGGGGGAGTGCCGTTGGATATCCCGATTGTGCAGGAGGCCGCGAAACGAGGGGTTCGATTGAGCAATGACGCTCGCGAGTTTCTCCTGCGCTGTCCAGCTCCTGTGGTGGGTATCACAGGTTCGGCGGGAAAGACGACGACCACCGCGCTTGTCGGGCACATGTTGCAGGCGTCTGGCGTGCGAACGTGGGTGGGCGGCAACATTGGGAATCCTCTGATCAGTGATCTGCCGGCTGTGCAAGCTACCGACCGGGTCGTGATGGAGCTGTCCAGTTTCCAGTTGGAGCTGATGGATATCAGCCCGCGCATCGCGGGGGTGCTCAATATCACGCCAAACCATCTGGACCGGCACCATACGATGGAAGCATATATCGCGGCCAAGCGGAACATTGTCGCGCACCAACGCTCCGGTGATCTGGCTGTGCTGGCCTACGACGAACCGAATGCCAGAGGACTCGCGCAAGCGACGCGCGCGGATGTCCGTTACTTCAGCGTCGAGGAGGAAGTGCCGGAGGGGGCTTTCTTGCGTGGCCGTGCGCTCATCCTGCGCAGAGACGGTGTCGACACGACGATTGTGACGCGTGAGGCTGTGCGACTGCGGGGCCTGCACAACGTGCTGAATGTGCTGGCTGCCATTGCTCTGGCTGATGCGGCCGGAGCCACGCCTGAGGGAATGCGGCGGGCGATTGAGGCGTTTGCCGGCGTGCCACACCGCCTGGAAGAGGTGCGGCGGCTGCGGGGCGTGCTGTGGGTCAACGACAGCATCGCCACGGCG
>Ga0123333_10003589_pt1 | contig 14997 bp, 12 predicted proteins | sample BioC12SIPDNA_3_FD_89957 | JGI IMG/M metagenome (GOLD analysis project Ga0123333, IMG submission 89957) | Anaerobic biogas reactor microbial communites from Washington, USA - Biogas_R2_B C12 SIP DNA | ecosystem: Engineered > Bioreactor > Anaerobic > Unclassified | place: Washington, USA... | reverse complement strand
TGGGCACGGCGATCATCGCAGCCGCGGAGGAGCTGTGCCGTGAGCGCGGTCGGCGGCAGGTGGCGGTCGGGGTGGGGCTGGACAACGACGGTGCGGCCCGGCTCTATGAGCGGCTGGGCTATCGGCGGACCGGGGTCGTGGACACGAGCGAGTATGACTGGGTCGACGGCGACGGCGCTGTCCATCACGAGGTGGAGCGGGACGAGCTGTTGGTCCGGGACCTCTGACTACAGCGGCGCCCTGGCGTCAGTCCACCTTGCTGGCGTAACGCTGGCGAGCTGCTTCTCCACTCGTTCCGACGACGGAACCGATCGCAGACCAGGAGAGACCGGACGTGCGCGCGGCTCGGACCGCCTCGAGCAGGTGGCGCTCAGCCTCGGACCGCTCGACGACCGCGGCTCTCAACCGGGAAACCGCCGTGACGTCCACCTCGTCGCCGGGTTCTGGTTCGTAGGACTCGAACATGGCGGCCAACTCGTCGGCATGGGCGAGGATCTCTTCGACCGTGCGTGGCATCTTCATCACCTCAGGAACTACTCGCACGCCAACATCGCGTAGACGATGACTTTGGCACTGCGTCACTCATCAATATCCAAAGTAACTTGGCGGAACTGTGCGTTCAAGAGGCTGCCCTGGTCAGGGCACGTCGATTCGCTGTAGCTGCTGCCCCGTCACCGCTGCGATGAGCGAGAAGTCCTTGTCCAGATGCAGGACCGTCCGGCCGGACAGCTCTGCCGTGGCCGCCACGAGCAAGTCCGGGATCGACGGCGCCCGGTGCTCACCCCGCTGGGCCAGCAGTCCCTGCACCTCCGCCGCTCGGCTCTCAATGGCCGGGGTGAGGTATTCCACCGGCATCGAGGCGACCGGTGGTCGCCCAAGAGCCCGAGCGTGGTCCGCCGCCGAGCGCGCCGAGTAGCCCACCTCGAGCAGGGTGACGGTCGAGATCGCCACCAGCCCGCGCGTGATCAGGTCGGCCCAGTCCTCAGCATCTGGGCTGGCCGCGAGGCGCACCAGCGCCGACTTGTCGATAAGCCAGGACGTCATGGCCAGGCGTCTCGCATGACGCTCGGGTCGTCCAGGTCCGCGACCAGATCAGCCAGGCCCGCGAGGTCCGCCGCCGTGACCGCGGATTGTGTGCGCCGAGCCTCGCGGACGAGCTGGCGTCGGAGGAACTCCGTGCGGGAGAGCCCCAACCGCTTGGCCTGCTCGTCCAGCAGCTGCAGCTCCGCAGCGGGGAAGTTGCGAATGAGAAGGTCCGGCATCGTCACCTCCCGGGTGATATCTGACGATATCTTACGCCCGGAGGCTCTGGATGGCGACTGGATGACGGGCGAAACAGGCATGCCGGAGTATGAAGCGGTCGGCACTCCACGGCGCGTGACTTATCCACAGATGGCGTCAGTGGACCGCGCCCGAACAGCGCGATGTCAGTCGCTCCTCATAGGGTCTTCGCCATGACCTTGTTCGTGCACCGCGCGGTGAGCACCAGCGTGCTCGCCGACGGCCTCGCCGAGCTCCTGTCGCGGCCCTTGGAGGACCCGTTCGCGCAGGAGGTCGTCGCGGTGCCCGCCAAGGGGGTCGAGCGGTGGCTGGCGCAGCGGCTCTCGCACCGGTTGGGCGCCGGCGCCGGTCGCGGCGACGGGGTGTGCGCCGGGGTGCGTTTCCTCAACCCGCACAGCCTGGTCTCCCTGGTCCTGGGCATCGAGCGGGACGATCCGTGGCACCCCGAGCAGCTGGCGTGGCCGGTGCTGCAGGCGATCGACGAGTCCCTCCAGGAGGGCTGGGCGACCGCCCTGGCCACGCACCTCGGGGCCGCGGGGGAGGCCGACGAGACCGAGCGCGGGCTGCGTCGGGGGCGACGCTATGCCGTGGCACGCCGCCTGGCCGGCCTTTTTTCGTCGTATGCCGTGCAGCGGCCCGCCCTCGTCGCCGACTGGCGCGCGGGGGGCACCGGGGACGGCCTCGGCGGCACCCTGCCCGAGGACCTCGCCTGGCAGCCCCACCTGTGGCGGGCCGTGCTGGAGATCGTCGACGCCACGCCCCCCGACGTGCGGCACGAGCAGGTCGTGGCCGGCCTGCGATCCGGTGGCGACCCCGAGGGTCTCGACCTGCCCGGGCGCCTGTCCCTGTTCGGCCACACCCGCATCGCGGCCAGCGAGATCGAGGTGATCGCCGCGCTCGGCGAGCAGCGCGACGTGCACCTCTGGCTGCCGCAGGCCTCCCCCGCCGCCTGGGACACCCTGGCCGGGGTCGTCGCCGACGGTCCGGTGCTGCGCGCGGACGATCCGTCGGTGGACCACGTCAACCACCCGTTGCTGGCCTCCCTGGGCCGGGACGCCCGCGAGCTGCAACGCTCCCTCGCGCTCACGGATGCCAGGGATGCCCGGCTCGGTGCCCTCCTGCCCGCACCGGGCGCCGGACCTGCCCCCGGCGACGCCGCACCCGGGTCGCTGCTCCAGTGGCTGCAGTATGACGTGGCCCGCGACCACGTCCCGACCGCCGCTGAGATCGCGGGCCGGGTCCTGGCGGTCGACGACGACTCCGTCCAGGTGCATGCCTGCCACGGCCACGGCCGCCAGGTGCAGGTGCTGCGTGACGTGCTCAGCGCCCTGCTGCAGGACAACCCCGACCTCGAGCCGCGGGACATCCTCGTGATGTGCCCGGACATCGACGCCTACGCCCCGTTGGTCCACGCCGGCTTCGGGCTCGGTGAGGTCGTGCGTGCCGAGGAGTCCGGCGACGGACACCCGGCCCACCGGCTGCGAGTGATGCTCGCGGACCGGGCCCCACGACATACGAACCCGTTGCTGGCCCTGGCGGCCCGGCTGGTGGAGCTGGCTGGTGGGCGCCTGACGGCCAGCGAGGTGCTCGACCTGGCCCGCTCGGAGCCGGTTCGGCGCCGTTTCGGCCTGGACGACGACAGCCTGGACCGGATCGCCGGGTGGGTGGAGGAGGTCGCGGTCCGGTGGGGGCTGGATGCCAACCACCGAGCGACCTACGACCTGGGGAAGTTCCCGCAGAACACCTGGCGCACCGGGCTGGACCGGGTGCTGACGGGGGCGGCGCTGGACGGCTCGGACCTCACCCATCTCGGGCAGACCGTGGCGCTGGACGACCTTGACAGCGGCGACATCGACCTCGCCGGGCGGCTGGCCGAGCTGGTCGAGCGACTCGGATCGACCCTCCACGCCCTGCACGGCTGCCGGCAGGCGGGCGAGTGGAGCCGGGCCCTGCGCGCCGGGGTGCTCGGGCTGGCCACGACCACCGCCGCGGACGCGTGGCAGGTGACCCAGCTGGATCGCGAGCTGGCCCGGATCGAGGCCTCCGCGCGGCGCGGCACCACCTCCACCGAGCTGGCGCTGTCCGACGTCCGCGCGCTGCTCGAGGAGCACCTCACCGGGCGGGCGACCCGCACCAGCTTCCGCACCGGCACGCTGACCGTCTGCACGTTGGTGCCCATGCGCTCGGTGCCGCACAAGGTCGTCGCGCTCATCGGGATGGACGACGGCATCTTCCCGCGCACCACGACGCCCGACGGCGACGACGCCCTGGCCCGCAACCCGGTCACCGGCGAGCGCGACTCCCGTGCCGAGGACCGGCAGCTGCTCCTCGACGCGGTCATGGCCGCCGGGCAGACCCTGGTCATCACCTATACGGGAGCGGATGAGCACAGCGGGTCCGAGCGTCCGCCCGCGGTGCCGCTGGGTGAGCTGCTCGACGCCCTGGCCGAGACCGCCCAGCGCCCGACAGACGCACCACCACTCGTGCGACGGCACCCGTTGCAGCCCTACGACGTCCGCAACCTCGGCGCTACGGCCCCGGGCGAGCCGGCCCTGCTGCCGGGTGACGAGCCGTTCAGCTTCGACCCCGCCGCGCTCGCCGGAGGCCGCGCGCACCAGGCACGCCACGCGGTGCTCGAGCCGGTCTCTGAGCCCGTGTCGGCCGCGCTGCTGCCCGAGCCGCTGCCCCCACTTCCGCCCGGTGATCTGGCGCTCGAGGACCTCCAGCGCTTCCTGGCCCAGCCGGCCCAGGCGTTCCTGCGGCAGCGCCTCGGCCTGCTCCTCCCCGACGAGCCGGAGGAACCGTCCGAGGGCATCCCCATCGACCTGGACGGCCTGGAGAAGTGGCAGATCGGCGACCGGATGCTCCGCGCGGTGCTGGCCGGCACCCCGCTCGAGCTGGCGCAGCAGCACGAGCGGTGGCGCGGGAGTGTGCCACCCGGTGAGCTGGGCCGCCAGCTGCTGGACGACATCTCCGGCAACGTCCGCGACATCCACCGCGCCTCGCTCGCCCTCCGCGACGGACCTGGCTCGAGCATCGACATCGACGTCCAGCTCCCCGATGGCCGACGCCTCATCGGGACCGTCGCCGGGCTCTACGAGGCGGGATCCTGCGTGGTCACCAGCACCTACTCCTCGATCAAGGCCAAGCAGCGGCTGCGCTCGTGGGTCACCGTGCTGGCCCTGGCTGCCGCCGGCCATGAGGACGCCACCAGCCATGTCGTCGGACAGCTCAGGCGGGGACGCAAGCCGGGGGTCGGCCACTACACGCACGGGCCGGTGGATCGGGACATCGCGCTCACGCTGCTCGGACAGCTGGTCGACCTCTACGACCGCGGCATGACCTCCCCCCTGCCCCTGGGGGTGCAGACCGCGTGCACGTTCGCCGAGTCCTTCCACGGCAGCGGTGACGAGCGTGGCGCGCTGTACGACGCGGAGAAGCAGTGGAAGAGCAGCACGGGCGCCTTCTCCTTCACCGGCGAGCAGGACAACCCCGCGTTCGTGCGGGTTCTCGGCGCTGGGGCGCGGCTTGCGGACGTCGCAGGCACACCGGCCGGGGACGAGGTGTGGACCAAGGGCCTCACCACCCGGTTCGGGCAGTTCGCCTTCCGGGTGTGGCAGCCGCTGATCGCCACCGACGTGGAGCGGAGGGAGTGGGTGTGACACAGCCGTCAGATGTCGTCCCGGTGGGCGACTTCTCCATCACCGACCCGCTGCCTTCGGGCACGGTGCTGCTCGAGGCGTCGGCGGGCACCGGCAAGACGTGGACGATCGCGGCGCTGGTCGCCCGCTACATCGCGGAAGGCCACGCCCTCCTGACCGAGATGCTCATCATCACCTTCGGCCGGGCCGCGAGCCAGGAGCTGCGGGCCCGGGTGCGCGAGCAGCTGGTCGAGCTGGAGCGTGCCCTGCACCACCCCGAGGAGACAGCGGTCTCCGGACCGTTGCTGGAGCTGCTGCTCGACGTCGACGACGAGGAGCGGAGGCTGCGGCTGGGCCGGGTCCGGCGCGCCCTGACCTCCTTCGACGAGGCGACGATCGCCACCACCCACCAGTTCTGCCACCAGGTGCTGCGCTCCCTCGGCGTCGCGGGCACCTCTGACGCGTCCGCCCAGCTGGTCGAGGACCTCGACGACCTGCTGGTGGAGGTCGTCGACGACCTCTACCTGCGGGGATTCGTGGGCTCCCGGGAGGCCCCCTTCTTCACCCGCAAGGAGGCGCTCGGCATCGCCCGGGCCGCGGTCGACGACATCCACGCCCAGCTGCGGCCGGACCCGGATGCCGGTGACCGCAACTCCCCGCCGGTGCGCCGCGCCAACTTCGCCCGGCTCGTCCGCACCGAGCTCGACCGGCGCAAGCGGCGGCTGCAGGTCATGCACTACAACGACCTGCTGACCCAGCTCGCGGGAGCCCTGGAGGAGAGCGACTCCCTGGCCGCCCAGCGGATGCGCACGCGCTGGCGGGTCGTCCTCGTCGACGAGTTCCAGGACACAGACCCGATCCAGTGGGAGGTCCTGGACCGGGCCTTTCGCGGGCACGCGACGATGGTGCTGATCGGCGACCCCAAGCAGGCGATCTACGCCTTCCGCGGCGGTGACGTCGTCACTTATCTGCGGGCCGAGGCGCACGCCCACGAGCGGCGGACGCTGCCCACCAACTACCGCAGCGACGCGCCGGTGGTCGACGCCCTGCAGGCGACGCTGCGCGGGGCCGCCCTCGGCGACGAGCAGATCACCGTCGTGCCCGTCAAGGCCCATCACAGCGGATCGCGACTCGCCGGGCTGCCGCATCCTGGAGCGGTGCGGCTCCGCCAGGTCCTCAAGAAGGAGCACCTGCGCAACAACACCACCATCGGTCCGACGCGCACCCATGTCTCGCGCGACCTTGCGCTCGACATCGCCGAGCTCCTGGCATCCGGCGCGACCTTCGACGAGCACGCGCAGGACGCCGACGGCAGGCCCCTCCCACCCCGGCCGATCCAGGCCCGCGACGTCGCCGTGCTGACCTACGCAAGCCGCGACCTGCTCAACGCCCAGGCCGAGCTGCGTCGGGTCGGCATCCACGCGGTGAGCGCCGGGGGCGCGAGCGTGCTGCGCAGCGAGGCCGCCCAGGAGTGGCTGGCGCTGCTCGACGCGATGGCCGCGCCACATCGCTCGATGCTCACCCGGGCCGCAGCCCTGACCAACCTCGTGGGTCTGTCCGCCGCCGAGCTGGACGCGGGCGGCGACGACCTCGACGACGAGCTCGCCGCTCGCATGCGCCGGCTGGCCGACGTCTACGCCAAGCAGGGGGCCGCGGCCGTGCTGGAGTCGCTCACCATCGGCGGTCTCCCGGCCCGGGTGCTACGACAGGTCGGCGGCGAGCGCCAGCTCACCGACCTGCAGCACGTCGGTGAACTGCTGCACGAGACCAGCCAGCAGGCCTCCGGCGGACGCCTCGGACTGGCGAGCCTCATCGAGTGGTTGCGCGCCCAGATGGCCGACGACGCACCCCTCGTCTCCGGGTCACGCAGCCGCCGGCTGGACTCCGACGCGGCGGCCGTGCAACTCGTGACAATCCACGCCAGCAAGGGCCTGCAGTACCCCATCGTCTACTGCCCCGCGCTGTTCGACCGCTGGGTGAGCACGACACCCACCATCCCGCTGTTCCACGAGGAGGGAGAGGAGCGGCTCCGCTGCCGGGACGTGGGCGGTGACCACCCGGCCAACCCGGGGTGGGACGAGTCCGTCGCCCGGCACAAGGCCGAGGACGCCGGCGAGGCCCTGCGTCTGCTCTACGTCGCGGTCACCCGGGCCCAGTCGCAGGTCGTGCTGTGGTGGTCGCCCTCCAACAACACCGGCAACTCCGCGCTGCACCGGCTGCTCTTCGGCCGCGAGCCGGGCGGCGAGGCCCGCGTTCCCGACAGCGTGCCCGTGCCGCGCAACGACGCCGAGGCCACCGCCCGCCTGCAGCAGTGGGCCGAACGGGGAGCGTTCACGCTCGAGGTGGCCGACCACGCCGCCGTGGCCCCCGCGCCACCCGCCACGGACCCCCCGCACCTGTCCATCCGCGCGCTGGAGCGGACCATCGACACGACGTGGCGGCGCACGTCATACACCTCGCTGTCCACCCCGCGTGACCCCGAGGGCCACGAGCTGACCGGCGGTGTCGGCAGCGAACCCGAGGTCGCGCCCCGCGACGACGAGCCGGACACCCCGCAGCCGGCGGCTGCGGCCGAGCCCGCCTTGCCCGGCCTGGCCACGGTCATCCCCGGCACCGACGCCCCCAGCCCGATGGCGGACCTCCCGGTCGGCGCGACCTTCGGCTCGCTGGTCCACGGTGTCCTCGAGCACGCCGATCCGCAGGCGCCCGATCTGCACGCTGAGCTCCTCGAGCACATCCACGAGCAGCTCGTGTGGTGGCCCGTCGACCTCGACCCGGTGGAGCTGGCGGCCGCCCTCGTCGCCGTCTGCGACAGTCCGCTGGGGCCGCTGGCCGGAGACGCGACGCTGCGCCAGATCGGGCGCGGCGATCGACTGTGCGAGCTCGACTTCGAGCTGCCGCTGGGCGGTGGCGACCTGCGGGGCCGGCACTCCCGGGCGCAGCTCGGTGACCTCGCGCCGCTGCTGCGCGAGCACCTGCCGCCGGGCGACGCCGTCCGCGCCTGGGCCGACGTGCTCGACGCGCAACCCGCGCTGGCCGAGCAGGACCTGCGCGGCTACCTCACCGGGTCGGTCGACGTGGTCCTGCGGACCGGCGGCCGGTACCTCGTCGTGGACTACAAGACCAACTGGCTGGGTCCGTTCGGTGACCCCGAGCAGCCACTGACCGCCGCGTCATACCGGCCGGAGGCGCTCGTCGACGCGATGGGGCACTCCTCCTACCCGCTGCAGGCCCTGCTGTATGCCGTGGTGGCGCACCGCTTCCTGCGGTGGCGGGTGCGCGACTACAGCCCGCGGCGTCACTTGGGCGGGGTGCTCTATCTGTATGTGCGCGGCATGTGCGGCCCGGACACCCCGGTGATCGACGGCCACCCGTGCGGTGTCTTCTCCTGGAAGCCTCCGGTGCCGCTCGTGGAGGCAGTCTCCGACCTGCTGGACGGCGCAGAGCGGGGGGCGGCATGACCGAGACGACCGCAGCGGCACCGCTCGAGCTGTTCGAGCCCACGGACGAGCACGACCGCCGGATCGCGCACGAGGCCAGCGGGGTGCTGGGGCAACTCAACTCAGCGTGCCTGCTGACCGCCGCCGACCTGCACGTCGCCCGCACCCTCGGGCGCGTGGCCGGCGGCATCGAGGAGACCTCGACCGACGCCGCGCTGGTGGCGGCGGCACTCGCGACCCGGGCCGTGCGCACCGGGTCGGTGGCGGTCGACCTCGACCTGCTCGACCCCGCACTGCGCGCCCTGGACCCGGCCCCCGACCTGCCCTGGACCGACGCCGCCGACTGGACCCGCCAGCTGCAGGACAGCTCACTGGTCCGCCAGGGCGCGCTCGTCGTCGAGCACGGGCTGGTCTACCTGCAGCGCTACCACCACCAGGAGGTCCAGGTCGCGCACGACCTGGTGGCCCGTGCGGCGCAGCCGCCACCGGAGCTCGACACCGGGCTGCTCGAGACGGGGCTCGCCCGCGTGTTTCCCCAGGGCTGGGAGGAGCAGCGCGAGGCCGCCCGGGTGGCCACCGCGTCGTGGACCAGTGTCATCACCGGTGGACCGGGCACCGGCAAGACCAGCACGGTGGCTGGCGTGCTGGCGCTCCTGGCCGAGCAGTCCGGCACGCGCCCTGCCGGCCACCCGCTCCGGGTGGGGCTGGCCGCACCCACGGGCAAGGCCGCGGCCCGGATGCAGGAGGCGGTGGCCGAGGCCCTCGAGGACATCCTGGCTCGCACCACCGACCCGGCGTCGCGGGCGGCGATCGAGCCGTTGCGCGAGGTCACAGCGGTCACGCTCCACCGGCTGCTCGGATACCGGCCCGGCTCCTCCACGCGGTTCCGGCACGACCGCGACCACCGCCTCCCCCACGACGTCGTCCTCATCGACGAGACCTCGATGGTGTCCCTGACCCACATGGCACGGCTGCTCGAGGCGTTGCGCCCGACCACCCGACTGATCCTGGTCGGCGACCCCGACCAGCTCGTCTCGATCGACGCCGGGGCGGTGCTGGCCGACCTGGTCGCCGGCGACACGGCGGACACGGCCGACGTCGGCGACAACGCGGCCGCGCGCCCGGTCACCGTCGCGCGGCTGCGCACGTCGCACCGCTTCGGTCAGGAGATCGGCGCGCTCGCCGAGGCGCTCCGGGTGGGCGACGCCGACGCCGTCGTGGACGCCCTGCGCTCCGGACCCGCGGGCGATGGCCAGGTGACCTGGGTCGAGGACCCCGACCCCACGGCATACCTGCGGCCGTTGCTGACGCGGCACGCCCTCGGTGTCTACCGCGCGGCCCAGGCGGGCCAGAGCGGGAAGGCGCTCGACCTGCTGGGCGCGCACCGCCTGCTGTGCGCCCACCGCGAGGGGCCGTGGGGCGTGCGGACCTGGAACCGCGCGGTCGAGGGGTGGCTGACCGAGGAGACCGGCGACGGGCTCTACGACCCGATGTATGTCGGGCGGCCGCTGCTGGTGACGGCCAACGACTACGCCACGGGCGTGTTCAACGGGGACACGGGTGTGGTCGTGGCGACCCTCCGGGAGGACGGGCGCACCGGTCGGGTCGCGGTGGTGCGCGGCAGCGAGGGTGACCAGGTCTTCGGCACCAGTCGGCTGGGCGACGTCGAGACGATGCACGCGATGACGGTGCACAAGGCCCAGGGCAGCCAGGCCGACGAGATCACCGTGCTGCTGCCGCCGGAGGAGTCGCCCCTGCTGACCCGCGAGCTCTTCTACACCGCCGTCACCCGGGCGCGGACCCGGGTGCGGGTGGTCGGCAGCGAGACCGCGGTCCGGGCCGCGGTGGGCCGTCGCGTCCAGCGGGCCAGCGGGCTCCGGCAGCGCCTGGCCGAGGTCACCGACGGGCCGTCTGGGACGGGCTCAGCGGTCGAAGGGTAGGTCCGCTCGGCTCGGCGGATGGACCGCCCTCGGCTCAGCGCCCCTTCTTGTCCTTCAGGTCCCGGATCATGTCGCGCAGCTGCTGCTCCTGGGCGCGTTCCTCCTCGGTCAGCTCGGCCGGTGCGCCTCCTCCGAGGTCCGCGACCACCTCGTCGAGGAACTGGTCGACCTCCGCCATGTCGTAGCCGCGGCGCGTGGTCGCGAACCGGGCGGTGAGGATGTCGGGCACCACGCCCCCCGTCGCGATGGCCGCGAAGACCCGGTCCAGGAAGTCGTCGACGTCCGCCACGGCATACCCCGTCTGCAGGAAGCCGGCCTGACGGAAGGTGGGGCGCGCTGCGCGCTCGGTCATGGTCGGCTACTCCGTCGTCGTGTCGTCGTCGTTCGGGTTGTCGTCGGTCTGGTCGTCGCTCAGGCCGTGGTCGTCCGGGACCCCGACGGCCAGCGGCTCGAGCCGGTAGCGGACCTCGTCGCCGCTGACCTCGGTCACCACGACCCGCACCCGGTCCACGGGCTGGCCGAAGGCCTCCTCGTCCCAGAGCTCGACGGTGCACACCACCGTGGTCCCGACAGTGGAGTCGACCCCCGCGGGGCAGGTCACCGACTGCACCTCGATGCCCTGGCTGGCCAGGCCGTCGCGGACGCTCTGCTGCACGTCCGCGGCCGACACCTCGCCTCCGGCACACCCGCCGAGGAGCAACGCCACCACCGCCACGACCCCACCGATCAGCCCGGGCTTCCTGCGCACCACGCCTCCTCCTGCCCTGCCATGTCTCGCCACCAGGGTAGGTCAGCCGCGTTGGTGGCCGGCAGGTGCGTTCACAGGCTGGCGCTGGACCAGACGTTGCCGGACTCCGCTACGAGGTCCACGGCCGTGACCCCGGGGTCGGGGATCACCCAGCTGTTGGGGCGGTCCGGGTCCAGGGTCCACTGGCCGGCGTCCTGGGTGCCCCCGTCCATCAGGTGGAGCCGGCACAGGTAACTTCGGCCCGGCTCGCCGGAGGCGATGTCCACGACCAGCATCGGCTCCCCCTGGCTCCAGCTGCGCGAGACCGTCCCGACCCGCTCCCCGTCACCGGTCAGCAGCGCCGCCGCGGACGACAGCGCCGGCCCCTCGGTCAGTATGTCGTCACTCGCCACCTGCTGGTCGGTCACCGGAGGCGGCTGGGTCGCCGGCGCTCCCCCGAGGCCGTCACCCAGGGCGAGCGTCAGGCCCGCCCCGGTGCCGAGGCCGAGGACGGCGGCCGCCGCGATACCGGCCCATGCCGGCAGCCGCCGCGCGCGGGGCAGCGGGCGGGCCGCGGCGTCCCCCTGCCGCGCCGCGGCACCGCCCTTCTGCGCCACGGCACCGCCCTGCGACGTCGCGTCCCCGGTCACCCCGAGACGGTCGAGCACCGCCGCGGTGAACCCCGGCGCGGGTTCGGCCCTCGGCACCGCGGGGAGCACAGCCTCGACGGCGACGGACAGGGCGCCCAGGTCTGCACGGCATACGGGGCAGTCGGCGACATGGGCGACCACCGCGTCCCGGTGGGGACCGGTCAGGTGACCCAGGGCCAGGTCGACGACCAGGTCGGGGTCGGGGTGCTCGGTCACGGCGTCACCTCCTCGGGGTCGCTGCCGACGTAGGCCGCGCGCAGTCGCTGCAGGCCGTCCCGGATCCGGGTCTTGGCGGTGCCGAGCGGGATCTGCTCGCGCTCGCTGACCTCGCGGGCGGTGCAGCCACCGACCACGGCGAGGACCACCGCCCGCGCCTGGTCCGGGGAGAGCTGGTGCAGCCGCTGGACCGCGCGCTCGGTCTCGAGCCGGTGCGCCGTGGTCTCGGCGAGGTCGGGCGAGCCGAGCGTGTCCTCCACGAGCTGGTCCAGGAACTCGGTGTCCGTGGGGACCGGCCGTCGGGCGCGCACCGCGTCGATCGCCGTGTTGCGCGTGATGGTCAGCAGCCAGGTGAGCACCGAGGCCCGCCGGATGTCATAGCTGTCGGCAGCCCGCCATACCTTCACGAACACCTCCTGACTCACGTCCTCGGCCAACCCGGGGTCCCGGGTGATGCTCAGCGCCAGCCCGAAGACGGCACCCTGGAACCGTCGCACGAAGGCTCCGGCCGCCTGGGGGTCGGCCAGCGCCAGCCCCGCGAGCAGCGAGGCATCGGCCACCCGGTCGGCTCTCGGAAGGCGCGGCATGTGAGGGGATACGGGCGCGGTCGCAGGAGGGATTGTCCAATCTGCGCGGCCCCCGGGGGCCGTACCACCCTCCACGACCACTCCTACGACTGGAGGAACCATGAACCGCACACGCATGCTCTGGCCTGCGACGGCGCTGATCGCCGCGACGGCGCTCGCCGCCTGCGGCAGCGACGACCCCGACCAGTCTGGCACCGATGCGACGACGCCGGACGAGGCCACGAGCGAGGAGGCCACGTCGGAAGACATGACCGAGGACATGACGGACGAGTCCACGTCCACCGACGACATGGCTGGTCACACGGACGGCGAGGCGATGGGCCCTGGACCGATGGTCGCCACCGCCGACTCCTCCCTCGGCACCATCCTGGTCGACGGGGAGGGCATGACCCTCTACCTGTTCACCCAGGACACCCCGAACACCTCGGTCTGCTTCGACCAGTGCCTCGAGGCCTGGCCGGTCCTCGAGGGTGAGCCCACCGCCGGCGAGGGTGTCGACGACAGCCTGCTCGGGTCCTTCGAGCGAGACGACGGCACCGTCCAGGCGACGTATGACGGGTGGCCGCTCTACTACTTCGCCCAGGACCAGGCGCCCGGTGACGTCACCGGCCAGGCGGTCAACGACGTCTGGTGGGTGCTCGACGCCGACGGCGCCGCCATCACCGAGGCTCCGCAGAGCGGGGTGAGCTACTGACCCCTCCCGTCTCGCACCACCGCCACTCCGTCACTCCCAGCGGCGGGCCCGCTGGTAGCGCGGGTTCCACCAGAACCGGTGCACCAGCCGTAGGGGCGCGGGGAACTCGGCGAGCACACGGCGCACGTCCGGCGGTGGTGCGCTGTCCAGGATGTAGGGGCCCAGCTCGGCGATCTCGCTGAAGGACAGCTCTTTCATCGCGGTCCGGTTGATCACCGCCCACTCGCGCGTCGTCAGCCAGCCCTTCATGAGCGGGAAGGCGTCCTTCTCCTCGTGGGCCAGGTGGCCGGCGAGCAGCGTCAACAGTCCGTCGATCCGCTCGGCCACCTCGTCCCGCCCGGTCTCGGGGTCGTCGAAGGCCGCCTCGATCGCGGCGAGAGCAGGGGCGATCAGGGAGTGCTCGGACTCCATGTCGTCCAGCACGGCGAGGTCGTCGGGGCGGTCGGCCAGCTTGTCGCGCAGGTGCGGCCAGATGTGGTCGTCCTCGATCGTGTGGTGGTGGTGCAGCCCGGAGCTGAAGCCGTGCCACCCGAGCAGGACGGCGTCGTGCGTCTCCGCGTCGACCGTCCCGAAGCGCTCGGCCACGGTGACCAGTCGTGCGGCGTCCCGGCGGAAGGCGTTGTGGAGGATGCGCATGATCTCCATGTCGTCCTCGGTGAGCAGCGATCCCTCAACGGTCGTCATGGCTCCCAACCTCCTGGCGCAGTGTCTCCTTCAGCTCAAGCGTCAGGTCGCGCCGAGGTCTGTCGCAATCCCCCGCACGGGGGGATAATCAGGTTCATGGCCGTGACCGGCCGTCGCGCCGGGTCCGTGATCCGTGACGCTGCGTCCACCTCGCCGGACGCCGCCGCGTTCCGTCACCGCGTCCTCGAGCTGCTGCAGGGCTGGGTCCCCTTCGACGCCGGGTGCCTGGGCACCACCGAGCCGGTGACCATGCTGCCCACGTCGCTGACGACCGTGGGCTACGACGGCCCGGCGCACTATCCCACGGCGATCGACATCGAGTTCGGCCTGGGCGAGGAGATCGGACGGTTCGAGACGATGCAGCACCTGTCGGTGCCGGTGCGGACACTGTCCCAGGTGACGCAGGGCCGACCGGGGTCGTGCCGCCTGTACAGCGAGATCCTCGCCCCCAACGGACTTCGGCACGAGGTGCGGGTCCTCTTCCGTGGCCGGGACGGCCACGCCTGGGGAGCCGCCACCCTCGCCCGCGCCGGCGTGGACTTCACGACCGAGGAGCTGGTGCTGCTCGGCGCGGTCCTGACCGACGTCGGCGACGGGCTTCGCGGGACCCTGTTCAGAGACGCAGCCGCGACCGCTACCCGACGGACTCTCGGGCCGGCCGTCGCCGTCGTCGGCGACACCAGCGAGCTGCTCTCCTGCACGGACGCCGCGCACGACTACCTGGCACGCCTCGGCTGGGGACCCGACCACGGGCGGGTGCTGGCTGGGCCGGCCATCCTCGCGGCGGCCTGGTTGCGTCGGTCGGGCCAGCTGAGCGGCACCACCCGGGCGCGGACCACGGACGGCGAGTGGGTGCTCATCCGGTGCGGCCTGGTCGCGGGGTCCAACGCCGTCCTGCTCACCTTCGAGCCCGCCCAGGCGAGGGATCTGATCCCGCTGGCTGCCACGGCATACGGCCTGACGCGCCGCGAGCGGGAGGTGATGGTCCACCTGCTCGCCGACCGGAGCCGGGAAGAGATCGCCCGGGAATTGTTCCTCAGTCCCTACACGGTGCAGGACCACCTGAAGAGCATCTACGCCAAGACGGGCACCAGCGGCCGGCGAGGGTTGGTGTCGCTGCTGGTCGCCACCGAGTGC
>Ga0123333_10003584_pt1 | contig 15007 bp, 13 predicted proteins | sample BioC12SIPDNA_3_FD_89957 | JGI IMG/M metagenome (GOLD analysis project Ga0123333, IMG submission 89957) | Anaerobic biogas reactor microbial communites from Washington, USA - Biogas_R2_B C12 SIP DNA | ecosystem: Engineered > Bioreactor > Anaerobic > Unclassified | place: Washington, USA... | reverse complement strand
TCCGCCCGGAGCGGGCGGGCGGCGCGCTGGGCGGCGGCCCGTCGGGCGGGGTCGGGCGGGGGCCCGGCGTCGTTGGACACGAGGAGCAAGTGTAAGGGATGCCGGTCGCCGCCCCGCCGTCATCCCGTGGGCCACTCCCCCGTCCGCCGGGCCCGCGCCGTCGCCTTCGCCTCGCCGACCCGGACCGTGACCACCACGTCGTCGTCGACGGTGCGGTACGAGACCACGACGCCTCCGTTGGCCCCGGCGTGGTCCTCGGCGGCGGGTCGCCCCTCGGCCGCCCCGGCCAGGGCGGCGGCGTCCGCGGCCGTGCGGGCCCGCGCTGCGTCGACGGCGACACCGGCCCGGCCGGCGAGGATCCACAGCACCACCGCGGCCAGGACGACCGCCGCCGCCATCAGCGGGGTCGACTGACCGCCATCGCCTCGTGTCGACACCATCGTCGACCTCCCGTCCTCGTCACTGGGTTGCGGGGGAAGCGGGTTCGGAGGGAAGTGACACTGGCCGTGATGGCCGCGGGGCGGTGCCCCGCGGCCGTCACTCGTCGGTCTCGTTGTCGCCCAGCACCGGGGCCACCGCGGCGACGGTCTGGCCGTCGTCGAGGTTCATGACCCTTACGCCCGTGGCGTCGCGCCCCTGGGAGGAGATGTCGCGCACGCCCATGCGGATCACGACCCCGCCGGACGCGATCACGAAGATCTCGTCGTCGAGCCCGACCATGAACGCCGATGCGACCCGGCCCTTCTTGGCGGTGAGGCGGATGCCCCGGACGCCCTGGCCGCCGCGGCCCTGCTGGTTGAACTTGTCGAGCTGGGTGCGCTTGCCGTAGCCGGCGTCGGTCACGATCAGGATGGCGGTGTCGTCGCGGGCCACGTCGCAGCTCACGACCTCGTCGCCGTCCTTCATGCGCATGCCGCGGACCCCGGCGGCCGAGCGACCCATGGGGCGGACGTCGTCCTGGCTGAAGCGGATGGTCATCCCGGCCCGGCTGACCATGAACACGTCGTCGCCGTCGTTGCACGGGATGACCTTGACCAGCTCGTCGCCGTCGCGGAGGTTGATGGCGATGATCCCGGCCCTCAACGACGAGTCGTACTCGGTGAACCGGGTCTTCTTCACCTGGCCACCGGTGGTGGCGAAGAAGAGGTACTGGTTCGACTCGTAGTCGCGGGTGTCGATGATCGCCTGGATGCGCTCGTCGGGTTGCAGCGGCAGCAGGTTGACGATGGCGGTGCCCCTCGCCGTGCGCTCCTTCATCGGGATCTCGTGCGCCTTGAGCCGGTACACGCGTCCGCGGTTGGAGAAGAACAGCAGGTAGGCGTGAGCGGTGGTGGTGACGATGTGGGCGATGTAGTCCTCGTCGCGCAGGTTGGCGCCGGCGACGCCGCGGCCGCCGCGACCCTGGCTGCGGAACGCGTCGACCGACACGGTCTTCACGTAGCCCTTGGCGGTCATGGTGACGATGAGGTCCTCGTCGTCGATGAGGTCCTCGAGGTTCATGTCACCCGGGTCGAACGTGATCTCGGTGCGACGGTCGTCGGCGTACTTGCCGCGGATCTCGGTCAGCTCGGTCTTGATGACGCCCATCAGCACCTCGCGGTCGCCGAGGATCGCCTCGAGCTCGGCGATGCGGGCGCGCAGCTCCTCCATCTCCTCCTCGAGCTGCGCCCGGCCCAGCCGGGTGAGGCGGTGGAGCTGCATCTCGAGGATGTACTCGGCCTGGACCTCGGTGAACTCGAACGGCGCGGCCTGGAGCGCGGCGCTGGCCGCCGGCTTGTCGGCCGAGGCTCGGATGGCGGCGATGATCTCGTCGATCAGGTCGAGCGCCTTCAGCAGGCCCTCGACGATGTGGGCGCGGGCCCGGGCCTTGGCCAGCCGGTACTCGGAGCGCCGGGTGATGACCTCGACCTGGTGCTCCAGGTAGTGCCACAGCGCGTCGCGCAGGTTGAGGGTGCGGGGCACGCCGTCGACGAGGGCGACCGTGTTCACCCCGAAGGACGTCTGGAGGGGGGTGCGCTTGTAGAGGTTGTTGAGGATGATCAGCGCCGGCGCGTCGCGCTTGAGCGTGATCACGATGCGCGTCTCGCCACCGGAGGACTCGTCGTTGGCGTCGGCGATCCCCTCGATCTCCTTGGCCGCGACCAGCTCGCTGATCTTGGCGAGGACCGTCCGCGGGCCGACCTGGTACGGCAGCTCGGTGACGACGATGCGGTCGCCCCGCTTGCCGCCGCTCTCCTCGATCTCGGCCCGGGCGCGCATGCGGATCGACCCGCGGCCGGTGCGCTGGGCGTCGAGGATGCCGGCCCGGCCGAGGATCAGCCCCGCGGTCGGGAAGTCGGGGCCCTTGACGATGCCGGCGTTGACCAGCTCGTCGACGGTGGCCTCGGGGTGGTCGATCAGGTAGGTGGTCGCGTCGATGATCTCGCCCAGGTTGTGGGGCGGGATGTTGGTGGCCATGCCGACCGCGATGCCCTGCGAGCCGTTGACCAGCAGGTTGGGGAACCGGCTGGGGAGCACCGACGGCTCCTCGAACTCGCCGGAGTAGTTGTCCACGAAGTCGACCGTGTCCTGGTCGATGTCGGCGAGCATCGCCTGGGCGAGCGGGGCGAGGCGGCACTCGGTGTAGCGGGCGGCGGCGGGGCCGTCGTCGGGCGAGCCGAAGTTGCCGTGCCCCGATACGAGCGGGTGCCGCAGCGAGTGCGGCTGGGCCATGCGGACGAGGGCGTCGTAGATCGCCCCGTCGCCGTGGGGGTGGTACTTGCCCATGACGTCGCCGGTGACGCGCGCGCACTTCATGAACGGACGGTCGGGCCGGGCGCCGACGTCGTGCATGCCCCAGAGGATGCGGCGGTGCACCGGCTTGAGCCCGTCGCGCACGTCGGGCAGGGCCCGCGACACGATGACCGACATCGAGTAGTCGAGGAACGACCGTTCCATCTCCTCCTCGATCTCGATCAGCTCCACGCTGCTGTCGGCGGAGCCGGGCAGGTCGGCGTCGGACGGCTCGTCGGTCGGGTTCTGGTCGTCGGTCATTCGGTGGCTTCCTCGGGTCCTCTCGTCCTCGGGTGGGGGCGCCGGCGGCGGTGGCCGGGCGCCTCAGATGTCGATGAAGCGGGCGTCCTTGGCGTTGGTCTGGATGAAGCGCTTGCGCTCCTCCACGTCGTCGCCCATCAGGGTGGAGATCGCCCGGTCGGCGTTGGCGGCCTGCTCGACCGACACCTGGAGGAGCGTGCGGCTGGCCGCGTCCATGGTCGTGGCCTTGAGCTCCTGCCAGTCCATCTCGCCGAGGCCCTTCAGGCGCTGGAACTCCTTCTTGTGGTCGGGGTGCTCGGCCAGGAAGGCGGCCTTGGCGGCGTCGTCCTTCAGGTACACCTTCTCCTTGCCCACCACCGTCGAGTACAGCGGCGGCTGGGCGATGTACACGTGGCGCTGCTCGACCAATTCCTTCATGTGGCGGAAGAAGAACGTGAGCAGCAGGGTGCGGATGTGGCTGCCGTCGACGTCGGCGTCGCAGAGGAGGATCACCTTGTCGTAGCGGATCTTCTCGACGTCGAACTCCTCGCCGAAGTTGGCGCCGATCGCCGAGATGAGCGCCTGGACCTCGTTGTTCTTCAGCATCTTGTCGAGCCGGGCGCGCTCGACGTTCAGGATCTTCCCCCGGATCGGCAGGATCGCCTGGGTCTTCGGGTCGCGCGCGCTGGTGGCGGAGCCGCCGGCGGAGTCGCCCTCGACGATGAACAGCTCGCACTCGTGGCGGTTGCGGCTCGAGCAGTCGCGGAGCTTGTCGGGCATGCCGGCGCCGTCGAGCGCGGACTTGCGGCGGGTGGCGTCGCGGGCCTGGCGGGCGGCGGCCCGAGCGCGCTGGGCGGCGACGCCCTTCTTGACGATCTTGTTGGCCTCGGTCGGGTGCTCCTCGAACCAGTCGGCCAGACGCTCGTTGGTGGCCTTCTGCACGAGGGTCTTGATCTCGGGGTTGCCGAGCTTGGCCTTGGTCTGACCCTCGAACTGCGGCTCGCGGAGGCGGACCGAGATGATGGCGGTGAGGCCCTCGCGGACGTCCTCGCCGCCGAGGTTCGGCTCCCTCTCCTTCAGCAGGCCCCGCGCCTTGGCGTACTTGTTGACGACGGTCGTCAGCGCGCTGCGGAAGCCCTCCTCGTGGGTGCCGCCCTCGATGGTGGCGATGCCGTTGGCGAAGCTGTGCAGCCCGTCGGTCTGGTAGCCCTCGTTCCACTGGAAGGCGACCTCGACCTCGTGCTCGTCCTCGACCTGCTCGAACGAACCGACCCGCGCGAACAGAGGGTTCTTGGTGGCGTTGACGTGCTTCACGAAGTCGACGATGCCGTTGGTGTACCGGTACGTGACCGTCTCGTTGTCGTGTCCCTCGCGCTCGTCGGTGAAGCGGATCTCGAGGCCCTTGTTGAGGAACGCCATCATCTGGAACCGCTCGAGCAGGGTCCGGGCGGAGAACTCCGTGGTCTCGAACACCGTCTCGTCGGGCCAGAACGAGACCGTGGTGCCGGTGCGGCCGCGGGGCGCGTCGCCGATGACCTCGAGCTTGGTCTTCTTGGAGCCGCCCTCGGCGAACTCGATCTCGTGGCGCTTGCCGCGCTGGTCGACCTGGACGACCACCCGGCTCGACAGGGCGTTGACCACCGACACGCCGACGCCGTGGAGCCCGCCGGACACCTTGTAGCCGTCGCCGCCGAACTTGCCGCCCCCGCCGAGCTTGGTGAGGGCGATCTCGACGCCGGTGAGCTTGAACTCCTTGTTGACGTCGGTGGGGATGCCGCGGCCGTTGTCGGCGACCCGGCAGCCGCCGTCGGCGAGCAGGGTGACGTCGATGCGGTCGCAGTGACCGGCCATCGCCTCGTCGACCGAGTTGTCGACGACCTCCCAGACCAGGTGGTGGAGCCCGGACGCGCCGGTGCCGCCGATGTACATGCCCGGGCGCTTGCGCACGTGCGCGAGCCCCTCGAGGATCGTCATCGAACTGGCGGAGTAGCTGGCGGTGACCTGCGTCGACACGGGCGCGACCTCTCAGGACGGCGGGGAGAGCAACGTGCTCACGAACGATCCGAGGCCGCTTCCGGCCTCGATGCCACCGCCTGCGAACCCGCCCGATGGTCGGTGGGGACGCTGGTCTCGACAGGCGTTGACGATGCCCCCCATCGTACCAGGGGGGTACGTCAGCGCCGTGCACCGACGGCGGCCCGGGCGGCCGCGCCCGGAGCCCGCGGACGCCGCGGCGCGCCTAGCTCCGGCGGGCCGGTCGCCGGGCCCGCAGGCGGGTCACCACGCCGGGTCCGAGGACGTCCGCCAGGCCGCTCACCACGCCGTCCTCCAGCCAGCGGGCCTGCCCGACCCACGCGGGGTCGTCCGCGGTGACCACCAGCTCACCGTCACGCACCGCGACGGGGCGGAGCGCCTCGGCCGCGGCCGGACCGACCAGGTCGGGCCAGGCCCGGATCACCCGCTCGAGGGCCGAGGCCGGCGGCGCGCCGAGCCCCGCGAGCACGCGGTCGAGCGCCTCGCCGATCGGCGTCGGGCCGCGTGCGGAGCCGTCTCGGTCGGAGCGTCGGTCCCGGGGCACCCCGCCATGATGGCCCAGGGGCCGGGCCGCTAACCGAGGTCGGGCACGACCGCTCCCGACTCGACGCGGAACACCCGCTCGGGGCGGCTCCCGGGCGGGATGGCGGTGGCCGTGGTGACCAGCGTCTGACCCGGTGGGAGGTGGGCCAGGAGCGCCTCGCCCCGGGCGTCGTCGAGCTCGGAGAACACGTCGTCGAGCAGGAGCAGGGGCGGGGTGTCGAGCGTCGTCGCCAGGCGCCGGGCGGCCGCCAGGCGCAGGGCCAGGGCCAGGGAGCGCTGCTCGCCCTGCGACGCGTGGGTCCGCGTCGGCAGCCCGTCGAGGTCGAGCCCGACGTCGTCGCGGTGGGGCCCGACGAGGCTGACACCCCGACGCAGCTCGTCGGGGCGCGCCGCGGCGAGGGCGCCGGCCAGGCCCTCGGCCCGCCACGCCGGCGCGTAGGTGACGTCGACCGCGCCCGCGTCCGCCAGGTCGAGGTAGGCCCGGGCGACGATCGGGGCCAGGTCGGCGAGCAGCGCGGCCCGGCCCTCGGCCATTTCCTCGCCGGTGGCGGCCAGGCGGGTGTCCCACACGTCGAGCGTCGCCTCGATCTCCGGGGACGACCGCCCGCCGGACTGCTTCAGCACCGCGGCGCGCTGGCGGAGGATCCGGTCGAGGTCGCTGCGGACCGTCTCGTACCGGGGGTGCACCGCGACCAGCAGATCGTCGACATAGCGGCGGCGCTCGGCCGGGCCCCCCTTGACCAGCTCCAGGTCGTCGGGGGCGAAGCTGACCGCCCTCAGGTGGTCGAGCGCGTCGCGCGTCCGGCGCACCGGCTGGCGGTTGACCAGCGTCCGGTTGCGCCCGGTCCGTGAGATCTCGCACTCGATCAGGAGCGCCCGCCCGGCGCGGTCGGCCTCGCCGCGGACGATCGCCTGGTCGGCACCCACCCGTACCAGGGCCTCGGTGGGGGCGGCCCGGAACGAGCGCAGGCCGGCCAACCAGCCGACCGCCTCCAGGAGGTTGCTCTTGCCCTGGCCGTTGGCGCCGACGATCACCGTCAGGCCCGGCGCCGGCTCGAGCTCGGCCGAGGCGTAGTTGCGGAAGTCGGTCAGCCAGACCCGCGTCAACAGCACCGGACGGTCGACCCCGGGTGGGCGGTCAGATGCGCACCGGCATGAGCAGGTACAGGAAGTCCTCCCGCCCGATCGCCCGCAGCACCGCCGGCTTGTTGGCGTCGGTGGTCTCCAGGGCGACCTCGTCGCCGGGGGTGACCTCGATGCCGTCGAGGAGGTAGTCGGGGTTGAAGCCGACCGTCAGCTCGCTGCCCTCGAAGCGCGCGTCGACCGCCTCGCTGGCCTGGCCGATGTCCTGGGTGACGGCGTCGAGCTCGACGCCGTCGTCGCTCATCGTCAGCCGCACCGGCGTCGCCTCGCGGGCCATCAGGCGGACGCGCCGCACCGCGTCGCCGAGCGCCTCGCGCGACACGACCATGCGGTTCGGGTACGTCGAGGGGATCAGTCCCCGGTAGTTGGGGAACTCGCCCTCGATCAGGCGGGTCGTGAGCCGCATGGTGTCGACCTCGAAGGTCGCCTCCCGCTCGCCGAGGCGGAGCGTGACCTCGCCCTCGCCGAGGGCGCGCACCAGCTCGCGCAGCGCCCGCGACGGTACGAGGACGCTCTGGCCCTCGTCGAGCACCGCGCTGCCCTCGAGGTCGCGCACCGCCAGGCGGTAGGAGTCGGTGGCGACCAGGCGCAGACCCGATCCCTCGGCCGCCATCAGCACACCGGTGAGGATCGGCCGGGCGTCGTCGTTGCTGGCCGCCGGCACCACCTGGGACAAGGCGGTGGCCAGGTCGGCGGCGTCGAGGGTGACGGCGCGCTCGGCCGGCGGGGCGAGCCGCGGGAACTCGTCGGCGGGCAGCAGCCGGATCGACGACGAGAACCGGCCCGAGCTGATCTGGGCCTCGTCGCCCTCGACCAGCACCTCGACGCTGCCGGCATCGAGGGAGCGCACCACGTCCGACGCGATCTTGGCCGGCACCACCGCCACGCCGTCGGTCTCGCCGCCGACCTCGGCCGAGACGGCGATCGTGAGGTCGAGGTCGCTGCCGGTGAGCTGGAGGCGCGAGCCGGTCAGCTCCATCCGGACCCCCGAGAGGACCGGCAGGGCCCCGCCGCGGTTGGCCACCGCCCGCCCGGCGGTGCCGAGGGCCTCGACCAGGTCATCACGCTCGCAACGGAACTTCACCGACGGTGCTCGCTTTCTCCCCGCCGTCCGGCGGAGGGTCGGGGGTCGGGATCGAGGACTCCCACAACCGGATCTTCATTCGGGTAATAGGGGTAGGGGTGGCTGTGGAACGTGGACGAACCGGCGTCTGCGCAGGTCAGACCGGGTGTCGGTGATCCACAGACGTCCACAGCGTTCCACAGGTCGTGGGTGGTCGGCGCGGATGGACCGACGGGTGTCCACCGCGGGCCCCCGGCCATCGACATCGCGTCCACCTCGCGTCCCCCGTCGACCCACACGCTGGTCCACGGCAGGTCCACACGTTCGTCCACACCTGTGCAGAACACCAGCGCGCCCCCGCGCCGACCGGACCGGCCCGCGGCGGTGGTCCGCCGGGTCCCACGGGCGGTCAATCGACGCCCTTCCGGAGCTCCTGGAGCAGCGCCTGGACCTGGTGGAAGATGGGCTTGCGCTCCGCCATCAGGTTCTCGATCTTGCTGACCGCGTGCATGACGGTGGTGTGGTCGCGGCCGCCGAACTCCCGGGCGATCGCCGGGTAGCTGAGGTCGGTCAGCTCGCGGATCACGTACATCGCGACCTGGCGGGCGGTGACGAGTGGCCGGCGGCGGCTCTTGCCGGTGATCTCCTCGACGCTGAACCCGTAGCGCTGGGACACCTTGTCGAGGATCGTCGCCACGCTGACCGTGCGGCTCTGGCTCTCGCCGAGGATGTCGGACAGCACCTGCTCGGCGAGGCTGACGCCCAGGTCGCGCTGGTAGAGCGCGGCGTAGGCCGAGACCCTGGTCAGGGCGCCTTCGAGCTCGCGGATGTTGTCCGAGATGTGGGTGGCGATGAACTCGAGGACGTCGTCGGGGACCTGGATCGGGGCCCGTTCGGCCTTCTTCTTGAGGATGGCGAGGCGGGTCTCGACGTCGGGCGGCTGGATGTCGGTGATCAGTCCCATGCGGAACCGGCTGCGGAGCCGGTGCTCGAGGGTGGCGATGGCGTCGGGGCTGCGGTCGGAGGTCAGCACGATCTGGCTGCGCCGGGCGTGCAGCTCGTTGAACGTGTGGAAGAACTCCTCCTGGAACCGCTCGGCGCCCTCGATGAACTGGATGTCGTCGACCAGCAGCACGTCGAGCTCGCGGTACCGCCGCTTGAACTCGTTCATCGTCTTCAGGCGGATGCCCTCGATGAAGTCGTTCAGGAACCGTTCGGTCGACACGTAGCGGACGACCTTGTTCGGGTAGTTGAGCCCGACGTAGGCGCGGATCGACTGGAGCAGGTGGGTCTTCCCGAGCCCGGCGTCGCCGTAGATGAAGAGCGGGTTGTAGGCGCGGCCGGGGGTCTCGGCCACCGCCATCGACGCCGCGAACGCGAAGCGGTTGGACTGGCCGATCACGAAGTCGTCGAACGTGTAGAGCGGATCGACCGCGTCGGCGCCGTTCCCGGACTCGGGTTCGCGGAGCCGCAGCGGTTCGCTCACCGGCGTCCGCGCCGTCCGCGCGGTCGTCGCGCCGTCACCCTCGGTGATCTCGTGGTCGTCCGCGCCCGGTTCGGGGCCGTCGGCGTCGGCCGGGGGGGCGTGCACCTCGACCACCAGGTCGAGGGGGTCGCCGTGGACCGACAGGAGTGCCTCGTCGACCAGTGGGCGGTAGCGGCCGTAGATGCGGTCGGCGACGACGCCGCTCGGTACCGAGACGACCAGACGCTCGTCGTCGACGTCGACCGCCCGGATCCCCTGGAACGTCGAGCGCCAGACCCCGTCGCTGACCTGATCCCGGAGGAAGTCGCAGCAGGCGCCCCACAGATGGTCGGCTGCCTCCACGAGAGATCCTCCGGCTTTCCCCTCGTCCACACGGGAATCCACAGATGTGGACAACGCCAGCAAGCGCCTCGCGAGAGGCGTGGGGTCGTCGTCTGTGGCACCGAGCGCCGATGACCGGGGGGGCCGGGGCGCCGGGAGGGCGACCGTACCACCGTCGATCGGGGCGCGTGCAAGAGGACGCAACGCCGCTGGTGAGAGCGTCGGGCCACCGTCGGGGGAGCCGTGTTGCCCGGCGCGGGAGGCGCCCTCTAGCGTGTCCCCCGGTCCCGTGGACTCACGGGGCACCCGCGCCTGCCCGACGATCGGGTCGGCCCCGGGGCCGGATGGCCGCGGCGGCCGGGGATCGACGGCGCCGCTTCGGCGGCGTCGGGCGTGGAGGTCGCGGTGTCCGAGGAGGAGAGCAGTGAAGCGCACCTTTCAGCCCAACGTCCGTCGCCGCTCGAAGCGGCACGGTTTCCGCAAGCGGATGTCGACCCGCGCCGGTCGCGCCGTGCTGCGCAGCCGCCGCCAGAAGGGCCGCGCGCGTCTGTCCGCCTGATCGCCCCGTTGCGTGACCGCGCCACCCTGCTCCGCGTTCGGGAGGCGGGTCGCCGGGGCCGATCCGGCCCGGTGACCGTCCGCTACCTCCCCGTCGCGGGCGAGGACCGCTGCCTCGTCGCGTACGCGATCGGGAAGCGCACCGGCACCGCGGTCGTGCGCAACCGCATCCGCCGGCGGCTGCGGCCCCTCGTCGACGAGCTGGCCCTCACCGGAACCCTGCCCTCCGGCGCGCTGCTGGTGAGCGCGGCCGCGCCGGTCGCGGCCGCCCCGTTCGACGACGTCCGCCGACACCTGGGGCAGGCGGTCGCCCGCGCCGTCGGGGCGGACCGGCCGTGACCGCGTCACCGGGCCGCGCCGCCCGCCTGCTCACCGGGGCCGTGCGCCTCTACCAGGGGGCCCGCGCCGGTCGGCCCTCTCCCTGTCGCTACGAACCGTCGTGCTCCACCTACGCGGTGGAGGCGATCGAGGTCCACGGCGCCGGTCGGGGCACGTGGCTCGCGATCCGCCGGTTGTCGCGGTGCCAGCCCCTCGGCGGGCACGGGTGGGATCCCGTGCCCGAGCGCCCGTCCCGTCCGGCCGGCCCCGCCCTCGCCGGCCCGTCCCGCCCTGATCGGACCCCCTGATGGACTTCTTCTTCGACGCGATCGCGTCGGCCCTGGCGTTCTTCTACGACCTGACCGGGTCCTACGGCCTGTCGATCATGCTCCTGACGCTGGGCGTGATGGTGATCGTCACCCCGCTCACCCTGAAGAGCACCCGCTCGATGATCGCCATGCAGCAGCTCCAGCCCGAGCTGCGCAAGTTGCAGGTGAAGTACAAGGACGACCGCCAGAAGCTGAACGAGGAGATGATGGCGTTCTACAAGGAGCACGACATCAACCCGCTCGGCGGCTGCCTGCCGCTGCTGGTGCAGATGCCGGTGTTCTTCGTGCTCTACCAGGTGCTCCAGGGGCTCACCTGGCACCAGCCCTACGGGCGTGACATGGGCGTCGCCGTCGGCAACTACGTCCGCGACCCCGCCGGGGGTGGCGTGCACCCGACGTTCGGCACGTTCGACCCCAAGTACGTCGACCAGGGCTCGAACCTGTACCACGACCTCAGCCAGTCGCGGCACATGCGCTTCCTCGGCCTCGACCTGGCCGACTGGTTCACCCGCCGGCTGAGCGAGGGCCTCGTCGCCGCCCTGCCGTACCTGATCCTCGTGCTGATCGTGGCGGCCACCGCCTGGTACCAGCAGCGCCAGATCATGGCCCGCAACTCGGGTCAGCAGGCGGCGATCAACCCGCAGCAGCAGGCGCTGATGAAGATCATGCCGTTCTTCCTGCCGGTGTTCTCCCTGACCCTCCAGGCCGGTCTCGTCCTGTACTTCGTGGTCTCGAACGTGTACCGCATCGGCCAGCAGGGCTTCATCACCCGGACGATGTACAGCGAGAAGGCCAAGGCCGAGCGGGAGGCCCAGCTCCGCCGCAAGCTGGGTGACGGGGGCGACGAGCCCGCGCCCCCGCCGGAGACCGGCGGTCTGCTCGACCAGATCAGGTCGATCGCCCGCGGTGGACCCGCCGATTCCGGCGGCACCGAGACCAGGAGCGGCGAGACCAAGGCCGGGAAGGGCGGGTCGTCGGGAGGCGCCACCGCCACCAAGCGGTCCCCGAACCGCCAGGCGCCCACCCGGGCGCCCAGCAACCAGAACCGATCGAAGAAGAAGAAGAAGCGGAGGTAAGCCGTGGAGTGGGTCGAGATGAGCGCCCGCACGGTCAAGGAGGCCACCGACCTGGCCCTCGACCGTCTGGGCGTCGATGAGGAGGATGCCGAGCTCCAGGTGCTCGAGGAGCCCCAGCCGGGGCTGTTCGGCCGCACCCGGGGCAAGGCCCGCGTCCGGGCCCGCGTGTCGCCACGTCCCCAGCCGCAGAAGCAGGAGCGCCGGGAGCGCCGACGGGGCGGCGGCCGGTCCCGGCGAGGCGGATCGGCGGGGGCGGCCCGGTCCGGGGCGGTCGACGCGGCGCCCGCCGCCGGCGAAGACGACGACGGCGACGGCACTATTGACAGTCCGTCCAATGACGACACCTCGTCCGAGTCGGGTGCGTCGCCGCGCCCGCGCCGCCGTCGGCGGGGCTCGCGCTCGGGGGCCAGCCGAGAGGCCGCGCCCGCGGCCGCCGAAGGAGACAACGTGGAGAGCAAGACCTTCACCCTGGACGAGCACGTCGCGTGCGTCGAGGGCTTCGTACGAGGACTGGTCGACGCGTTCGGCGCCGAGGCCACCATCCGGATCGACGAGGTCGACGAGGACACCCGGGAGATCAAGATCGAGGGCGACGACCTCGGACTGCTGATCGGGCCGCGGGGGCTGACGCTCCAGGCGATCCACGAGTTGGCCCGCACCGTCGTCTACCGGGCGGCACCCGACGGCCAGGACGGTCGGGTGCGCATCGACATCGGCGGATACCGCGAGCGTCGCCGCCACGCACTGGAGCAGTTCGCGGCCAAGATCGCCGGCGAGGTGGCCGACTCGGGCCGCGCCAGGACGCTCGAGCCGATGTCGCCGCCGGACCGCAAGGTCGTCCACGACACGATCAACGGCATCGAGGGTGTCCGCACCACGTCGGAGGGCGAGGAGCCCCGCCGGCGGGTGGTGGTCCTCCCCGCCGACTGACGCGCCCGGTCCCTTCCCGCCGCGAACCGGCGGGGGCGGGGGCCGATCCGCCGGTGACCTCCCCACCGAGCCACCTCGACCTGGCGGCGGTGTTCGCCCGCCAACGGGACCGCGACCTGGTGGGACCGGGACCGCTCGACGATCAGATCCGCCACGCCGAGGCGTTCGCCGGGGTGGCCGATGCGGCGCGGGCCGGAGCCCTCACCGTCCGACCATCGGCCGCCGACGGTCGTTCCGGGGCCGCGGGGCCCCCGCGCCGGGTGATCGACCTGGGTTCCGGGGGCGGCCTGCCCGGCCTCGTCCTGGCGGTGTCGGCCTGGCCCGAGGCCGAGGTCGCCCTGGTCGACTCGAGCCAACGGCGGTGCACCTACCTCGAGTTGGAGGTGGCCCCGCTGTCCCCCCGCGTGAAGGTGGTGTGGGCCCGGGCGGAGATGCTGGGGCGCGACGACGCCTGGCGGGCCACGGCCGACGTGGTGGTCGCCCGCAGCTTCGGACCTCCGCCGGTGGTGGCCGAGTGCGCCGCTCCCCTGCTCCACGTGGGCGGCGTCCTCGTGGTGAGCGACCCGCCCACCGGCGGCGACCGCTGGGACGACGAGGGCCTGCGACGGGTCGGCCTCCTGCGGCTGGCCTCGCCACGGGTCGACGGTTTCGGGTTCACCGTGGCCCGCCAGGTCGATCCGTGCCCCGACCGCTATCCCCGTCGCCGCCCCGATCGGGACCCGATCTTCTAGGGCGTGTCCTGCAGATCATGGCGCACGTCTCGACGGCCAGGGACGCCGCGGTGGGCCTTGGGTTCCACAGGATGTGGACGAACCGGTGCATGAGGTGTTCCACGTGAAACACCGCCATGGGGCCGGCCGGCCCGGGGCGGAGTTCAGCCACCGGCCGAGGAGCCGGCGCATCCGTCGCCGGACCGCGTTCCTTCCATGGGGCAGGTCGGCTTCGACGCCGTGAGCGGTCGACGCTCGGGCCGAGGGCCGAACCCTTCTCGTTCCTCGGCCGTCGGATCCGCGTTTCACGTGAAACACGGTCGACGGTCCTTGCGTCGCGCGCCGGTGACCGCGAGGATGGCCCGCGTGTCGTCGTCGATGCCCCCCGAGGAGCCGTCCGGCGATCCCAGCCGCTCGATCTTCGCGGAGCTGCGCGCCAGGGACGAGAGCACCGGGGCCACCACCAGCGGCCCCATGACCTTCGCTCCCCGGCCCGCGCCGCCCCCGCCCCCGCCGCCGGGATCCCCGCCCGATCCGCCGCCCGCCGCCGTGGAACCGTCGCCGGCGCCGCCCGATGAGCTCCGACGGGACAACCTGCCGCGGGTCATCGCCATCGCCAACCAGAAGGGCGGCGTGGGCAAGACGACCACCGCGGTCAACCTGGGCGCCTGCCTGGCCGACATCGGGTACCGGGTGCTGGTCGTCGACCTCGATCCGCAGGGCAACGCCAGCACCGGGCTCGGGATCAACGTACGGGAGCTCGAGACGTCGATGTACGACGTGATCCTGCACGACGCCCCCCTGGAGGACTGCATCGAGGGCACGGCGGTGAGGAACCTGCTCGTCGCTCCGTCGTCGCTGGACCTCGCCGGGGCAGAGATCGAGCTGGTGCCCGCCTTCAGCCGCGAGATGCGGCTGAAGAACGCGCTGGATCAGGTCCGCGACGAGTTCGACTACGTCCTCATCGACTGTCCCCCGTCGCTCGGTCTGCTGACCGTGAACGCCATGGCCGCCGCCACCGAGGTGCTGGTCCCGATCCAGTGCGAGTACTACGCGTTGGAGGGCCTCGGCCAGCTCATCCGCAACGTGGCCCTGGTCCAGAAGAACCTGAATCGCGATCTCCGGGTGTCGACCATCGTGCTGGTCATGTACGACGCCCGCACCAAGCTGAGCGATCAGGTTGCCCAGGACGTGCGCGACCACTTCGGCGAGAAGGTCTGCCGTCAGGTGATCCCGCGGACCGTGCGCCTGTCGGAGGCCCCGTCCTTCGGCCAGCCGATAATCGCCTTCGATCCGACCTCCCGGGGTGCCCTGGCGTACCGGGAGCTGGCCAAGGAGGTCAGCCGTGGCCCGGCGTAGTGGATTGGGACGGGGACTCGACTCCCTGATCCCGGGTTCGTCCGACGAGGAGGTCCCGGCCCCGGCCGCGGCCGGGGTGACCGAGGTGCCGGTCGGTGACGTCGACCCCAACCCCCATCAGCCCC
>Ga0123333_10003581_pt1 | contig 15019 bp, 22 predicted proteins | sample BioC12SIPDNA_3_FD_89957 | JGI IMG/M metagenome (GOLD analysis project Ga0123333, IMG submission 89957) | Anaerobic biogas reactor microbial communites from Washington, USA - Biogas_R2_B C12 SIP DNA | ecosystem: Engineered > Bioreactor > Anaerobic > Unclassified | place: Washington, USA... | reverse complement strand
ACCGCAGGGCCGAAGCCCAAATCACGCGAGTGAGTATAGTCACACAAAGCGGGGAAGTGGGCGGTATAGGACTCGAACCTACGGCCTCCTCCGTGTAAGGAATGACACCGGTTAGGTGTGCCGCAGGGCGCTTACGGTGTGGTTTTGGTGATGTAAGCACCCGGAGGTTGGGTCAAATACTGCGCCCTACGGTTTGATTCTTGAGCCGGTCCAGCGATGGACCGGTTTTTGTTGTCCGCAACTCTCCGCAACTTTGCACTAATAACGAGAGTGTAAAAGCCATTCTTGTCTTTCCGAGCTCCCTCCACACGATTCGCGCCCGGTCCAGGGATGAATTTCCGAGGCTTTAAGAAAGCGCGCAAGAAATGCACCCCGCTCTTTATCTTGATCGATTACTGCGATAGTGGATGGCGTGCTATCAATGTGAGTTTTGTCAGGTCGTTTTTGAAAGAGCTTCATATCCTGACCCCATACACAATGCACACCCGTGGCGGCAGGTTGGCTTGCATGTAGCTACGTAGTTCAACGCGATCCTGCTGGTGAAGAGTGATCATCAGCGTAGAGAATTCAAGTCTCCGATAATGACGTTTTAGACTGGTAAGCAGGCGTCGTTTCACGTACAAATCCCCTGAGCATTGCAAGGACAGTTTCCTGAGTTCTGTCATCCAGTTGATCGAATAGGTAAAGAAGTTCTTGCTTGTGATGCGTCTCCTTAGTTCGCTTCGGTAGTAATCCAGCTTTTCTGAATACTAATTCTACTGGGACATTGAATACTGAAGCAATGCGCTGTAGTGTTTCTGGATCAGCTTTGGCCGTGCCGTGCGCTAAATTAGTGGCATGGGTATTTGATACATCGATTCTCCTACCGAATTCACGGTAAGACCACCCATGCATATTGAGCTGATCTATCAGCCAGTCCGAGAAACTGTCACTCATAGTTTACATTATGACATCTAACTTGAATTTATATGCTGTCATTTTGAATTCAGGTATTGACAAATACGGGTACATTGTGTATAATGTCATTGAGAGAACACAAAGTGAATTTTATCAATCACAGGAGGCGCAATGAGTGAAGAAACGAAAGTTCATACTGGGTTGGCCGTTGACGAATCGACGATGGAAGCCCTAAATCGCTGGGCAGCCGAGGATCGCCGCTCGCGGAATAGCCTGATCCACATGATCCTGGTGCGGGCCATTGAGCAGCGTCAGGCGGTGAAGACGGTAGCAAACGCGCTGCGCAAGCCTCTGTCGGCTGGCGCGTTCCCGAATGCGGATTCTGATCAGGCGGCGGCATAATGGGCGCACGGGTTAAGATGAGTCCCAGGCAGGTCAATAGCGAGATGTTATTGCTCATTGAAGCCCAGGCCGACGGCACGGAGTCCTTCACGCTACCCGGTGAAGTGGCCACGCAGATGGCGCAGTTGGCGCGGCGCGGGCTGGCCGCGAACTCGCCGGCAGAGACGCCGAACCCGGGCAGCCTGCAGGCGATGTCTGCAGCGGTAGATTTAGAAAAGCTGGCGTTGTGGGAAGCAGCACGCAGCATGGTGCGGTTTCTGTCCGCCGAGCAGCGCGAGGCGCTGAAGCGTGTGCTAAGCCAATAAAAATGGCCCTGGGACAACAGGGCCATTCTCTTTTGATCCCCCGGAGGGAGGACCATGAACGATTTAATTGTAACCGATGCTGTTGCCGATGTCAAGCAATCCCCCGCAGAGACGGAGACCGCGGCGACGCTGCCCTGGGCGGTGGTCGATTACGCGGCGCTTTTTACGCGGCACCTCGAAGAGCACGACCGCAGCGACGCGACGGTGCGCGCTTATAGCATCGGCCTGCGCACGTTCGCCGAGTGGCTGCAGGCGCAGACCAGCGAGTTGTTGGACCCAGTGCGCGTTACCCCGCTGGATGTGCGCGCCTTCAAGAAGCACCTGGTCGATGAGACGCAGCTCGCCACGGCGAGTATCAACAATTACCTGGCCGGCCTGCGCGCTTTCTGCCGCTGGGCGCAGGAGAGCGGGCATACCGAACACGATCCCAGCGCCAATATCAAAATGATAGCCGTGGCAAAGGGTACCAAGGTGAAGTGGCTGGATCGCGCGGAGCAGCTCGCTTTGCGCCGGGCAGCGGACCAACGCGTGCAGGTGGCCGATATGAAGGCCGACGGTGATCTGACGCAGCCCGGGCCGATCTGGGCGCGCCGTGACCGGGCGGTGGTCTATCTGCTCCTGGGTACGGCGTTGCGGTTGAATGAAGCCGTCGCGTTGCGGGTTGAGGATGTGACGGTGAAACCGCGCTCCGGCCGGGTGGATGTGCGTTTCGGCAAGGGCGGCAAGTCGCGCTCGGTGGAGATGCCGGCAGATGTGCGCCGGGCGGTTGCCGAGTGGTTGGCGGTGCGCACGCAGACGAAGAGCCAGGCGCTGTTCGTCTCGCAGAAGGGATTGGCGGGGCTGAGCGGGCGGGCGCTGAGTGAGGTCGTGCGGGGCGTGGGGGCGGATGCCAAGCTGGAAGGGCTGCATCCCCACACGCTGCGGCACACCTGCGCGAAGGCGATGATCGATGCGGGCGTGGGCATCGAGGTCGTGAGTGCGATGCTCGGTCACAGTAACCTACAAACGACGATGATCTACACTACGCCAGGAAAAGCGGACTTCCGTCGAGCGGCGGACGCGATCTCCTGGGAGGATGAGGACGATAAGCCGCGCCGGAAACGGTAGGCCCTTCGACAAGCTCGGGGTGACGGGGAGGACGGGATGAGGATCAGACGAATGGTGACGGTGTTGATCGTGGTGGCTTTGCTGATGAGTGGGTGCGGCGGGGATGAGCGTAAGGCGATGATCCGCGAGGCAAAGCGCAATACGCCGGTGGAGCAGGTACGGTAATGAGTGAATTGGCCGGGGTAGCTCAGTGGGGAGAGCGGGCGTCTCGTAAACGCCAGGGCGACGGTTCGAGTCCGTCCCTCGGCTCTGTGGGGTTGGATTATGATCCAGCCCAAACGGTAGCGCAGGGGTATGACGTGGTGATCGCGTTGTGGCGGGAGAGCGCGGAGACGTGGCGGGCAGCGGCGCATGGCTGGCTGGCGGCCACGGGGAGCGAGCACACGCGGCGGGCTTACGCGGCGGCGCTGCATAGCTTTCTGACGCACTGGCTGCGACGGGAGGCGACGCTGGAGGATGTGGCCACGGCGCAACTGTGGCGCGTCAGCAGCGCGGATGCACGGGCGTGGCAGCGGGCGCTGCGGGGCGACGGTCTGGCAGCAGCGACGGTGAACGCACGGTTGGCGGCGTTGAGCAGCTTTTTTAACTTCTGCGCGACGGAGATGGTCTATACGGACCAGACGCGGGAGGTACACAAACCCTTGTTGACGGTGAATCCGTGCGCGGCGGTGAAGCGCCTGCCGGTGACGCGCGCGCCGAGGGTGGCGCTCTCTATCGACCAGGCGCGGACGATGTTGCGGGCTTGCGACCGGACGACGGCGCCAGGGATGCGGGATTACGCGCTGCTGCTGGGCTACTTGCTGACCGGGCAACGCAACAGCGAGCTGCGGGAGTGGCGCTGGGGCGACCTGCACGAGGATGCCGACGGGCATTTGGTGTATGCCTGGGAGGGCAAAGGCGGTAAGAGTGCGGTCGAGACGCTGCACCCGGCAGTTCACGCGGCAATCACGGCATACCTGCGGGCGGCGGGCCGGCTGAAAACAATCCAGGCTGAGGACTATATATTTGTTGCGATGAACGATGCCGCCGAACGCCTGCCGCACGTAGACCCCACACACACGCCCACGCCGCTCAGCCGGCAGCGGGTGAATCAGATCGTCAAGCGCTACGCGCGGAAGGCTGGACTGCGCGCCGAATTGATCACGGTGCACACGCTGCGTCGGACGGCGGCTCGGCGCTTTTACGAGGCCAGCGACTTCGACCTCGATGAGACAGCCAAAGCGCTGCACCACAGCAGCACGGCGACGACCCGAGTCTATTTGAATCAGCCGGAGCGCGGGGCGCGGGAAATCTGGGAAAGCGTCGCGGCGTTGTATGGGCTGTAGTTACCATAACCCTTGTTATGGTAACAGAAAATGACCCTGTTTTCGCTTGTTAAGGTGCTTTTCTAACCAATTTCAGGATACAGGAAAAAGGCGATGATGACACAAATTACACTCGATTTTGGGCTAATTGCGCGCTGTTTGGGCGCGCTTTGTTGGGGGATTTTGCTGGCCATGTTCCTACAGTTTAACCGCGTGGGTCGCTTCCTGGCCGAGGAGCGCACTTGGTTGCCGGTGGTCGCCGGTGTGGGGGTCGATCTCCTGATCGGGATCGGTGCGGCATGGTGGCAGATGTGGTTGATCGTGGTCTGTTCGAGCGTCGGGATCATCACTTGGACGCTGTTGAACGAGCACCAGGAGACCGAGCCGGCTCTGAACCGCTACAAGACGAAGTGGCAGATGGAAGACACCATCGACCGCTGCGGCGACGTGATCGGCGCGTTGGAGAAGGCGCTGGCAGCACACGACGATGGGGCGCGGGTGCAACACATCTCGCAGGCGTTGACAGCGGCGCATCAGGCCAGCCGCGTCATTACGGCAGCACGGTATGGTGAGCCAGAGCGGAAGAAGTAGCATTTCGCATAGTAAGAACCGGCGAGCCGGTTCGTCGCCGGCGACGGTTTTGGGTTATGAACCCCTTCCGGGGAGTCAAGTTAAAGCTTAGTTTGGGTGAAGGTGGATTTATGGCACTACACAACGACATTGGAGCATTGGGGGAGCGGTTGGTAGCGGAGCATCTGCGCCAGGTCGCACCCGTGACACAGGGCGAGGTCGCCGATCTGCGGCTGGCCGACCGGGTCGAGATCGAGGTCAAGACGGCGGTCCCGTCGCGTCCATCAAGCAAACAACCTCATCCTACCTATCAGTTCTGCATCCAGAGGGATGGACGCAAGGGGCTGCGCGCGCCGGTGTTGGTGTGCGTGTGCCTGGATCCGGCCACCCTGGAGGTGGCGACGTTCGTTATCCCGGCGCAGGAGATCGGGGCGTCGGGGTTGAAGAAGGTGCGCATCCCCTACCGGATGGGGGGGCGCTGGGCGGCCTGGCGGGATGCCTGGCACGTGATCGCAGAGGCGGTGGAGGAGGCGGTATGAGTATCGCGAGCGGACAAGATGCTCTACCAGAGGACCGCGCGATGACGGTGAGAGACGTGAAAATCGACACGGTCAGGCTCATTGTTATCCCAGGGCAGTATCTCGTTGAATTCGAGCGAGGATTGCAATGGCGGCAGTACATGATCCCGGATACGGACGAAACGACGGTGCGGATGTTGCTGTTGGGTAGCCTCGTCAAGCGGCTGCTGCCGGAGATTGTACCGTTGGCGCATGGGTGGGTGGCGCGCAAGGCTCCATACAGTGTGCGGCAACTAGGGACATTAACGACGGTAATTCGTCAGTCGACGGTAGACAGTAGACGGCAGACAGGGATTTAAGACGTGGGAAAAATGGCGGTTAATGTTGAAGCGGGCGAAGCGCAAGGCGTGGCGCAGCGAAGACCGGTGGTATCAGGGGTAAAGCGCCAGGGGCTGTTACCGGTCACTGTAGGCCCCGTCGGGATGTTCCCGTCCCGACGCCCGGTTTTTTTAGTCGGTAGACGCGCGTCGCGGACGATGCGTAGATGGGGGTGGGGAGATGAACATTTTTGAGTGTTACGGTCTGGGCGAAGGCGGCTCTGCCCTGGTATGCGCGGACAGTCGCGCGATAGCCTCTACGGCGTGCCGAGAATGGCTGGGGTGGGACGTGTGCGTGGTATTTCGCGCCTCGGAGAAGTACGCGACATGGCAGAAGGGCGGTGGCAGCACGGCGACGCCGGTAGTCTATGCGGAAGACAACGAGCATTATGAAGTTGTGGTTCTACGGAGAGGGCAATGAACAAAGACAATGGACACGCAGGGGTTTTGCCGTTAGTTTGCGCGGTGTGTGAGCGCGCGGTTGGGGTGATCAACGAATCGGCGCTGGCGGCGATGTTGAGGAGTGACGATCTGTACATCTGCCACGATTGCGAGGAGTTCGGTGGGCCGTACATAGAGACGGTGTTGGTGAAGCACGAGCCGGACCATTACGCGCACATCGTTGGTCAGGCGATGCTGACGATGCTCCTCGCGAGTGAGACTAGGGTAGGAGGGTGGAGATGACGGAGGCTATGAACGAATTTGTAGCGGTTCCGCTGTGGAATATCAAGCCTTCGCGGTGGCAGCCGCGCGACTCAGTCTTCGACGCGACGGAGTTGCACGAGCTGGCGCAGAGCATCCGCGATAATGGGTTGCTCAATCCGGTACTCGTCTTCGCGGATGATGACGAGGACGGGTATGTGGTGTGGGAGTTGATTGCCGGAGAACGGCGGGCGCGGGCGACGGCGGCCTTGAGGTTGGCCGCGCTGTTCCCTACGCATTCGCTTGAGGAGTGGTGTGCACGCCTGGCAGTCGTGGGGCTGCACGGGATGGGCGTGGAAGAGCATGTGGCGTTGCGTGGCGATGATGCCGCGACGATCCCGGCCACGGTTCACGCGGGTCGGGATATGCAGCGCATCCACGTGATGGCGGTGATTGAGAATCTCGATCGCGCGGCCCTGTCACCTATCGAAGAGGGCCGGGCCTACGTAGGGTTGATGCAGGCGTATGGGTGGAGCCAGCGCGAGGTGGCCGGGCACGTGAACAAGAGCCAGGGGTATGTGGCCCAGCGGATCGGGTTGACGAATCTGAACGAGACGGCGGCGAACGCTTTGAATACGCGCGTAATCACGATGACGCACGCACGGGCAATCTCCGCCGTCCCAGAGGCGTTACAGGCGGCGGCCACGGAATATGTGGTACACGAGGTGGTGCGTGACGATACGCCGGCCACGACGCGGCAGATCGAGAATCAGTTGAAGGCGCTGACGGCATTCGTTAATCCAGAGCGATGGCTGCCGAATGGAGAGAAGATATACCCGCCTAAAGAGCGCAATCGTCTGGCGCTGATCCGGATGCTGGTCGGTGGACCATACGCGGAGGAACGTCTGGCGAAAAACTGGGAGAGTTTGCGCAATTTCAACACGGGATACGAGAGCAAGAATCTCCTAACGGCGAGACCTAGCACGATCGTGGGGGACACGAATATGTACGGCGCCGTGACCCAGGCGTTGGGAATGCAGAGTAAGGACGCCTGGCAGAACCATTCCGTACTGGAGCATAAGGACTGTACGACCTGTATCTTTGCCGGTAAGCAGCCGGCGCAGATCAAGCAGGGGATCGATGTCCCCTGCCCCCGCTGGAAAGACCAGGCGTTGCAGACGTGCGAGAACTGGATTGGCGGCGTCGATCCAATCATCATCCCGGCGACTGATTACTATGTGCGCCAGGAATTGGGGCAGGCCGAAGCGTTGCACCAGTGTGATTTCGGTTCTTACGCGACCGATGCCGATGCGTATATCGCGGCGTATGATGCAGTGGTCGCCTATCTGGCCAGTCGAGAGCGGGAGAAGGTCGATGCACAGGAGAACGGCTCACGGCGCGCCATTGCAGACTTTTGGGCCTGGCAGAAGACGTTGCCTGGGGAGTGGTTGCAGCACAGCCAGGCGCACTGGTGCGCGATCTGCCGGTATCACGAGTCGATGCACGACGAACCATGCCGGTTCGCGCAACATCCGCTGACAGAGCGATGGGACAGCGGGGCGCGTCCCCCAGGACTGGGCGTGCTCATTTCCCCCACGTTGATGATGCTGCCACGGTGCGAGATGTTCACGGTGCAGCAGTTGCCCCGCATTTACCAACAGCCCGGGTTCTGCGTAGGTGAGGATAAAGTCGCACGCCGGCGGGTGTTGGCGTGGATGAGGGGAATCAAGCCCAAGAGCGCGCTGCCCAACTATTACAACTCTGCCCATGCGATTTGGCGCGGGGTGTTTGCGTGGCTGTATCCAGGGGATGGCAATGGCCACAGTTGGGATGACATCGAGGCCTGGTTATTACGGAATTGGGACGAGATCGGCGATGGCGGGATGGCGACGTTGATCACGGCGCTATTACACGAGACGCGGGCCGGTTACGAGCGGCAGGGGCACGAGCCGGTAGAGTTGGTGGATTTGCGCTATGGCTCCATCGAGCCGTGGATGCCAGTGCTGTTCAAGGAGCGTGGCGATAAGCAGCAGAACTGGCCAACCGGGTGGATGAAGCCGTGGGAAGTGCAGGGGTAGGGCGGAAGGGTGGGGATGAGTCATCATCCCCACCCACGAGCGCGGAGGTACGTCGCGCTCGACGGTGAGTATACGGGAGGTACGTAGAATGGGAAATCGAATTGCGAATTTTGGTTTGTTCCTTTTTCTCATTTGTTGCATTGTCGGAGGCGCTTCCCTCCTGAGTGATGCAACCGGCGCGCTCGACCTGTGGAGAGCGCAAATCGCAGCACGCCAGGCAGAAGCCGAGGCCACCAAGCTACAGGCAGAACTTGAATTGACGCGCGCACAATCAGATGTGACGCGGGCGCAAGGGGAGGCGGCTGTGCTCGAAGCGGCGGCGCGAGCGGTAGACTCAGACCGGCGGCTGGTGACGTGGTACACGTTGCGTGGGGATTTGCGCGGTCTGCTGGCCCTGGCGGGCGGGTTAGGGCTGGCGATCTGCGGTGGCATTCTCGTGGTGATAGTGAGGGGGATGAACCATGAAAGCACGGACGAACACTAATCGACAGCGCCGCCGGGTGGACACGACGCAGTTACTGCTGGTTGTGATCCTGCTGGCGATTGGCTCGGCCTTCATTTTGGGATTGTCGGCCAATAGCACGCCGGAGCGCCAGGCGTTGGTTTTGGAGGAAGCGGCGGCGGTGCAGCCGTGGAAGATCGCCAGCCGCATCACTGGCTATGCGATTTGGGGCATCGGTGCGAAGGCCGGGTTGGCGGTAATGGCGGGGTACGTGGTCTTCTATGTGATCGCCATCGGGCGCAACTGGCTGGATCTGCGCAGCCGGCAGGTTCGCGCGCAAGATGGTCTGTTCCCCGTCATCGAAATCCATCCGGGGGTGCTCTACGATCCGAACCGCGACAATGCCGGCGCGCATCCTCTTATCACAGCGGCGGCCCTGAGCGTGCAGAAGACGGCGGCGATGAAGGCGGAGAAGATCCTGGTACGTCAAACGGACCGGCCCGTAGTGCGTGCGGACGATATCCCGGCTATTGCAGCGCCCGCAAGCACGTTGCCGGAGATGGTGCGTCTGGCCGACGTCGCACCCAGGCCGAGCCTGGAGGCGCTGACGTTGGGCGTGACGGAGCAGGGCGTAATCACGGCCAGCCTGTTCGATCTGATGCACGTGCTGGCGGTAGGCGCCTCCGGGTTTGGGAAGTCGGCGTTCCTGCGGTCGCTGATCTGGCAATTGGCGCAGGTCAACGAGCCGGTGGATGTGGTGGGGATCGATTGCTTTGGCAGTGAGCTGAATGTGATCCAGGAGTGGTCAAAGTTGCTCTTTCCGGTAGCGAAGGAGTTGCCGATGGCCACGGCGACACTGCAGGCGATTACGGCGGAGATTACACGGCGCCGCGAACGGTATGCCTCTGTGCCCAAGGCCTACGATCTACCGAGCTATAACCGGTTGACGGATGATTCGTTACGGCCGGTCGTGCTCATCGTCGATGAGGGCACGGCAATGTTGAACGAGCCAGGGATCGCCGATCCGCTCCGCCAGGTCGTGCAGACAGCGCGCCAGTTTGGCGTGTATGCGTTCATCGCCGGGCAGAATGTCAATCACCGGGTTATGCCGACCCAGATGCGGGATAACTTCAGCACGCGGGTGTGTTTCCACACGTCGGCAGCCAGCCGGCACGTGGTCCTGGGCGAGTCGCCGGACGATGTGACGCGCAAGGGCCGGGCGTGGTTGCAACGCCCAGGCGTGCCATTGGAGCAAGTGCAGTGCCCCTTCGTGACGCGGGAAGAGGTCGCTCAGGTGATCACCCGGGGGAAGCCCGCGCAGGTGCTGGATGTCAAGGTCGTGCAGCCGGAGACGGACGAGAAAGAAGCTCGGATACTCGAGCTGCTGGCCGATGATCAGCTTACCGACAGCAAGATCGCATCGCTGGTGTACGGGTATAACAATGCCCGAACAGTTGAGCAGGTGAAGACGTTACGACGACGACGACAGAATGACGGTTTTTAGGGCCGACAGGGTGTATGTGTCGTCGTCGTCGTGAATTTTAGGAGAGGGGCATGAACAATAGAGCGCTTGAATTTCTGAGAGAAGCCGACCGCATTATGGCGAATCTGAGCTACACCAACAAAAACACGGCTCAGACGTTAATACGGCTCGCTATGGGCGAAGTCGGTGAACTGCTTGACCGGATCGCAGCACTCGAGACGCAGCACGTGTCTCCCCCGCACTCTAACGATGGTCCAGCGGTCTTGATTGCGGAGGCGATGACGCCGGCCCGACTTGAGGAAAGCTCGCGTGCCCTACGCGCTTTGGAGTGGCTAGACCGGCGCGCGAGGGCAGCACTGCCAGAAGGCAACCGCTAACGGGTATTAACAGCGGTAATTCAGCGGTAGACGGTAGGCAGTAGACGGCAGACAGGGGTTTAAGGGTTTGTAGAAACGTCCGTTAATGCAAACCATAGATTCAGGATGTAAATCTGTAGATTCGGAGAGGAGTGCCATGAACAACATTACGAGTTTTGATTTCGGAGCAGGGAACTTCAAGCGCTATAGCGCGCAGGGTGGGGTGGTGATCCCCAGCCAGGTGGCGGCGGCGGTGGGTGAGTCGCTCGGTGCCGTGGCCGGGCTGCGAGCCTCGGCGCGGCCGAAGAAGGTGAGCATCAACGGCTACCGGTTCTATGTCGGTCCAGGCGCCCACGATTGGGGCCGTCCGATTGAGAATCTGGATGACGCGCGGTTCGTCAGCGGCTCGCCGGAGTTGCGGGCGCTGGTGTATGCGGCCTGGCCGGAGACGGAGACGCCCCAGCAGGTGATCGTGGGGCTGCCGCAGAGCGCGCTGGAGGATGCCACGGTGGGGGAGACCTCGACGGGGCTGAAGGGGTGGCTGAACGGTGAGCACGCGTGGAGCGATGACGACCGGGAGCGCGCGGGCATGGTGAGCCGGACGACGATTAGCAGCCAGGCCGCCGGCGCGCTGTTCGACTATCTGCTAGACGATGACGGACGCTTCGTCCCAGCGCGCAAGGCGCACTTCGCCGACGAGATTGGTATTCTCAGCATCGGGATGAACACGCTCGAATTCCTGACGGTGCGCGGGGGGAAGACGGTGAACCGCTTCACGGCCAGCGAGACGGCGGGTGTGCGACGGCTGTTGAGCCTGGTGGATCCGCAGGGCCTCTATTCGCGCGGAGAGCTGGACGGGATGCTGCGCGCGGGGCAGTTGCCGGCGGTGAAGGGGGCGACGCCGATCTGGGCGAGTGAGATCGCCGGACACGTGGAGCGCATCTGGGAGAAGCGGCACCGGCGCTTTGCGGCGATTGTGATCGTGGGCGGCGGCGCGCTGCTGCTGCGCGAAGAGATGCTGCGTTGGTTCAACGGGAAGGCGTACATCCCGGATGATCCGGTGATCGCAGTGGCACGTGGGCTGTATAAGCTCGCAGTGATGAAGGCGAAGTAGGAGACGGATATGCCAGCCTATAACTTCAGGGAAGAATTCGCCGTCTTGGTCCAGGACGGCATTATGCGCCAGACGGTGCGACGCGTGCGCAAGCGGGAGACCAGGGTTGGCGAGGAATTGAAGCTGTACCAGGGGATGCGCCAGCCGAATCCATTGCTGCTACGGGCTGTTTCGTGCCGTGCTATTACGCCGGTAATAATCTCACGGTGTGAGGGCGTTGCACTGGGGGGAATACCATTAACTGAAGATGGTCGGGAGATGTTTGCACTGTACGATGGGTTTCTGAGCTTCAGTAGCCTGCTCAGATTCTTCGAGCAAACCTATGGAGAGAAGTCCTTTTCCGGAGAGTGTCTGCACTGGGATGTACCCACGGCGGACGTAGTACGATATGCTGTGTTGCGACTCGATTATCACCTGATACTGGCGGCGAAGAGTGGCACGACTGGAGACATCGGCGTGGATAGCTTTGTCGAAGCGCTTCGTGATAGCGGGATAGCATACTGGCAAGCGCCAGTGGGTCGCGTATGGGCGATCCGAGAATGGCGTGGACGGCAGGAGTGGGACCAGGCGTTACACTACAGACTTTCCACGCCATACTGCATAATGGACGGACGGCCAGAAGAATGGGTGAGGTACTGTTGATGGTAGAGAGGTTGAGACGCATCGCAGTGCAGCTCTTCTTGTGGTCTTACGCGCTCGATCCGCGGGCAGGATGGCGGCAACTACAGGAGTCCCCGAAGATGCAGAGACTTCTCAGGCAGTACGGCATCCGCGTCTCACAGCCGGAGGAGTTGCGCTAATGGGCCGTCCCAGGAAGACCACGCCGACCGTGACGTATACGGTCCGGTTGTCGCTGACGCCGGGGGAGGACGATGATCTGATCGCCTTCCTCGATGCAGCGCCGGTGCGATGCCGCGCGATGGCGGTTAAGGCGGCGATGCGTGGCGGGAATTTGAGCGTACAGGTCGCGGATGAGGGTGAGGATGCGGCGTTGCTGGCCGCATTAGACGAGTTTTTAATTTGACTCAAAAAACCGCTAGAAGTTCCGCGGCGGTTTTTTGAGTCATTAAATAATAAACGGTAGACGGAGACATCGACACCATGCATATCTCGCAAGCGAAACCGGCATCGAAGTTCTACCGTGTTCCAATGGCTGTACATCAGGTGATTCTCGCCGATCCGGTCGTGGGTCGGGGGCACCTGCTGACCTTCATCACGCTGGCCGCGTATCTGTGGAGCGACCAGCCGATTGAGGGCACACGCGCTGAATGGTCAGAGGTAACGGGTATCTCTGCGCAAACGTTTGAGGCACATCTGCCGGCACTTGGGAGCGCTGGGTGTTTGTCGTACAGCCAGCCCCATGTCGGATATTATGTGCTCTACGGGTTGCCGCAAGATGATGCACAGGTCGCTGCCCTGCGCGCAGCGTGGCAGCAGGCGGAGGCGGAGTTCGAGGAGAGCGGGTTGAGCAAGCGGATGCGGGGAAGTTGGATCACGAGTCGGGTACAAGCGTTAAAACTTACGCTTAATCAAGCGTCAAAACTTACGCTTCCTGTAGTAGAAGATACTACTACATCTTCTGTTTTATCTGTTATAGAGAAAGGGGCCGAACAAGCGTCAAAACTTACGCTTGAAGCGTCAAAAAATACGCTTGACGGAGCGTCAAAACTTACGCAACCTTGCGCCGAAGCGTCAAAATCGACGCTTGACGCGGACGTGACACAGGTCGTGCAGCTCTACGAACAGGAGATTGGCGGGACGTTGACCGCCATGATGCTCGATGAGTTTAACGATTTGTGGACGCAGTGCGGCGACCTGGAGCGCTGGCGGTATGCGTTTAAGGCCAGCTTGGGCAAGCGCAGCCGTTGGGCATACGTCAAGGCGATCATTGAGCACCCGGAGAATGATAGACGGGGCGGGAGGAACGGGAATGGAGCACATCGGGACAATCGGAAGGCAGATCGCGGAGCGACTCAGGGCGCAGATGGCGGCGGACGGCCTGCCGCTGTCAGCCACGACATCAACGCCTGGTTCTCCGGCGTGTGAGTTGTGCCGTGATCTGGGATGGGTACACCTGGATGTACCGTTAGGTGACCCAGATTTCGGGCGGCTGGTGACGTGCCCGGCCTGCGGGGTGGGGGCATCATTCCGGCGGCAGGCCTCCGAGGCGCGCACGGGGCGGTATTGCGTGCATCTCCCGGAGAAGCGCTTCGAGGAGTTCAAGGGACGTGGTGGCGTGGTCGATACGGCGCTGGCGGCAGCGCAACGGTTCGCGGAGAGTCCGGCACGGTGCATGGTGCTATGGGGGCCGCCAGGAACCGGCAAGACGCACCTGGTGGCGGCGGCGGCGAACCGGTTGCGGGAACGGGGCGAGGATGTGGGATTCTTTACGGCTCCTGATCTGCTCGACCTGCTGCGCTCTGGATATGATCGTGGGGATTATGACGCGCTTTTGGATGCGCTGAAGAACCTACCTGTGCTGGTGCTCGATGATTTGGGTGCTGAGCGCGGTACGGAGTGGGCCGAGGAGAAGCTTTTCCAGGTGATCAACCATCGTTACAACCGGCGATTGCCACTGCTCGTGGCAATGAATCCCGATCCGGGGACGTTAGAGCCGCGCATTGCGGATCGTCTGTGTGATGTCGATTGGAGTCTGCGCATACACGTGGAGGTGGCGAGTTGGCGACGGCGACAAGTGCGGTAGACGGGGTACGGACGGTGCATCCGGTGGTGCAGGGGGTGGTAAGGATAGAGGATGTTGGTGTGGGCGAGTGGTGCTTGTACCGGGGGTGCTTCTATCTGTGTCTCGGCGGCGGGTTACTGGCTGGGCCGGTCGGCTCGCTGGCGGTGCGTCCGCAGGGTGGGGAACTGGTGCAGCGTGTGGAGATGGCGCTATGAGCAACCGCACGACGGCAGCGGCGATGGTGATCGTTGCTCCCCGTGTAGGGGAGGATGGGGCATTACGGTTGCTGGTCCGGCGTGAGTTCCGTTACCTGCGCGCGAATCAGCGCGGGCAGCGGGCGCAGCACAATATTCACCGGCTGTGGACGTATGTGCTGACCTTCACGCCGGAGGACCCGGCGACGTGGGGCGACGTGTGGTACATGGTTTTCGATTTGGCGAGCGAAATGGTGAAGTCCCGACCGGCCCAGCGGCAGTGGTGTGTGCAGCGCGACGGCCTGGGGGCGTATGCCGCCGGCGCGGTCGAGATGCTCAGCCGGTCGATTGCGATGGAGTTGGGCTTTGAGATGGTGTCCGAGGACGGATTACAGATGACGGTATGAGGGAGGTGAAAAATCGACGGCAAATCGATCGTACGGTTTTACGGCTAAAAATGTAACGGTATGAGAGGAAAAGACATAGTAGGACAAAAATGGCTGTTTTAACGTCATACGGTAAGGGAGGTTTTGGCTATGAAGATTGT